>JAESGE010000023.1_pt1 | contig 337701 bp, 324 predicted proteins | sample 9269601 | NCBI WGS metagenome assembly JAESGE01 (sample SAMN14515569, study PRJNA621662) | algae metagenome | isolation source: Tolypothrix brevis GSE-NOS-MK-07-07A and co-occurring heterotrophs from wet... | place: USA: Grand Staircase Escalante National Monument, Utah | collected 2006-04-16
ATCGCCAGGGTCGCCGGCGACTGGCCCGCCACCCGCTGGGACGAGCTGATGCCGTGGAACTGGGTGCCCCAGACAGATCAGCCAACAGCCCAAGCCGCATAAACTGCGGTCCTCACGCCACGCTTACACAGGTACGCTTGCGGCTGCCGGTGCAAGCCTTCAGCAGAACAAGGACCTTACGGCTGCCAACAACCTGACGCGCGGCAACGAGCATGGGTGCTGGACTGGTGGTCAGATCGAGTCCAACCCGCCATCGGCTCGCGTCTTTGTCGCTTCGGTCACGTCGTCGGGCACGGCAGTCGTGACGATGAGTTCGACCAGCGGCATTGTCGCGGGCATGCGCGCGATCGGCCACAATGTTCCCGACTCGCCGATCACGACCGTGGTATCGGTGGACAGCGCAACGCAGGTCACCCTGAGCGCCAACGTGCCCTCACAGACCAAGCCGATGAAGTTCGAGGACACCTCACCCGAATTCTACACCATGAAGCTGCCGGTCTATTACCGTGACGTCATGGGCATGAAGCTGATGCGCACCACCCGCGCGAACGGCGGGATGCACACCCGCTTTGGCTTCGGCGATCGGACCATGTTCGTCTTCGGCAATGCCCTGCATGCCCTGACCGTCGATCAGTTCAAGGCTGTCGTGGACCGCGCTGTTCTGCTCGGGCTGACGGTCATTTTCTACACCCACGGCGTCATCCCAGGCGGCGGGGGCGTCGAAAGCGATACGCAGATCTTCACGGACCAGATGAACTACCTGGCCAGCCAGCAGAATGCCGGTGTGCTGGACTGCATGACGCTCAGCCAGATCTGGGCGCGCGACGGCGGAGCAAGTGTCCCTACCGGCCTCCTGCCCCCGCCTACGGTTGCTCCTGCCGGGGTCAATTTTGTGTCGGCATCGTCCGCCAACGACACGCCGGCCGCGCCGACTGGCCACCAGACTGGCGACCTCCTGCTGGCGTTCGCCTATCGCGATGGCGGGACCACCGTGCCGACGCTCCCGGCAGGCTGGACTTCGCTGTCCAGCGCAGGTGCGAATAACAACGCATTCCTGCTCGCCTACAAGGTCGCGACGAGTAGCGCGGAGACGATCGGGACGTTCACGGGCGCAACCAACACCGTCATTCAGTGCTATCGGGGCGGAAGCGCAACGACGCCAATCGGCAACGTATCGCCTGTTGCAGCCGGGTCGAGTGGTCAATCCAGCATCCCGGCATCGTCGTGGTCGCTGCAAAGCCCTGGAACATCGTGGGTCGCCTATTTCGGCGGTTCGCGGTCGGCGAGCAGCGATATGGATACTGTCGCCAACCGGATCGGCCACACGAACGCGACCTCTGGCTCGGATGTGGGCGGCAACGACACTTACGGTCCGGTGACGACGCTTTCCAATCTATCGGCCGGGTCGTCCGGGGGCACGTTCTGGTACGCGATCGCTGTGGAACTGAAGGCATGACCGCCACCCCCGCCGACCTGAAAATGCGCTACCCCGCGTTCGGGAACGTGGCTGACGATCGCATTCAGTATTGGCTGACCGATGCCGACCGGTTCGTGACGGATGCATGGGGCACGGACGCTGATCCGGCCCGGCTGGCCTATGCCGCGCATAAGCTGGTGCTGTCGAAGGCGCCGGGCATCTCGGACGACAGCGATTTGGCGGTGCTAGGCATCCCGACCGGTGTGACGAAATTCAAGAGCGCCAGCATGGACGTGCAGATCAGCGAGGCGGCGGCCAATCGATCGCTGGCGAGCGGCTGGGATGCGACGACGTACGGCGAGGAATTCGCTGTCATGCTCGCGCGCAACACGGGCGGGCCTATGCTGGTCGGCTATGTCGAGCCGACGTGCGGGTGGACCGGCTGGTGACGATCCCCGCCGCCTTTGCCAAAATCGCCGTGGCCTTCTCGAACGCGGGGCTTGGGTCTTTTGTCGACGCCTTAGCGGAATGGCCCGGTCAGCCTGTCGTGGACGATGGCGGGTCTATCGTATCGCCTGGAGAGCCTATCAGCCGCCCGTGCAAGGTGCAGGTCGATCGCGTCACCGAGGCGATGCGCCAGGCAGAAGGCTACCGGGACAAGGATGTGGCGCTGCTAGTCCTGTGCAACACGTTGGCAGGTGAGCTCGACACGGATGCGACGGTGAATGTCACGGCCGGTCCGAACGCCGGGCGCTGGTCGGTGCAGTCGGTCGAGAAGGATACGATGGGGACGCACTGGCTTTGTCGGGGGCGGCGTGCCTAAGATCAGTGGCCTAGATGCTCACCTTAAGCGCCTGCGCCGTCTTCAAGGCGGTGACGTTGATCGCGTCATTGGGCAGGCACTGTTCGTCGGCGGCAACCGCATTCAGGTGGCAGCCCAACTCAGCATCACGACAGGCTCGGTGAGCGGCAAAAACCACATGCCCTCGCTGCCTGGGCAGGCCCCTAATCAAGACACAGGTGTCTTGGGCAACAATATCGAGACGATCCAGAAAGAGCCGTTGTTGGTGGAGGTATCAAGCAACGCGCCGTATGCTGCTCCCCTTGAATTGGGGACGAGCAAAATGGCTGCCCGGCCTTACATGGGTCCAGCGCGTGACGCTAAGCGGAAAGAGGTCGCTGACTTGGTGGCGAAGGCCCTTGAGCGAGTGAGTAAGCGCTGATGGCGGGGGATCTAATCCGCGATGTCCGCCGCGCCATTTTGGCACAGATGAAGGCTGACGAAGCCCTTAAGGCACTCGTCCCCGCTAGCCGCATGTACCCATCGACCACGCCCGCAACACCGACGTTCCCGTTTACCCGCCTAGATGGCTTCAATAGCCTGCCGCTGGACGGCGCCTGCTATGCCGGTGGCACGATCACGCTTCTCGCTCATGGATTCGCCAAGGACCGCAAGACGGGGACTGTGGTTGAAGATTATGCAGAGGACGTGGCGGGCAAGATTGGATCGGCTATGAAACTCGCGCTTCATCGCAAGCGCGTGACTATCGGCGATGCCACTGCCAGGCTGAATGTCCGCTCGGTGCGGCTCATCCGAGACGGCGACGATGACGAGGCATATCATGCCATCCTGTCGGTAGAGGCTCGCGTCATCATCGATTAGACGGTAAGGTGCGGCGTGGATGAAAAGGCCCTCACCTTCCTGCTGACCGCCCTGATACGCGAAGGCGTCATCCCAGAGCATATCGCCTTGGACGCGGCGGAAGAGGCGCAGGCGATGGGCCACCCCAATAGCGCTTTGCAAATCCGCGCAATGTGGGCGGAAGCCCATCACCCACCCCAGCATGAACGCCAAGCGGAACAACGACGGACATCGCTGCGCGTGATTGACGGCGGTAATTTCTCAGAAGGCTGACACCTAGGCTTCGCTCAAACGAGTGGAGCCTGCCGAATGTCGTATCCGACCGAACCCGATTACATCCAGATCATGGTTAAGGTCGGCACGGCCTACACCATGCTTTGCGGCTTTGAGGGCGCCACGCTGAACAAGGCCATCCAGACGAACGACCGCTATCGTCGTGACTGCGCCAAGCCTGCCGCAATCCCGGATCGCTCAGTGCGCGTGACCGGCCGCTCTTGGGACATTAGCGGCACTGGCGTCGTCAACATGGATCAGTTCGATCTCTATGAGGACGTGCTTGGCGCCCATTCCGATTTCCGCCTGCTCTACGGCCGATATGACAACGCACTCACCGATGGCGAGCGTACCGGCTCGATCTATGGCTATCGTGACGGCAAGGGCGTCATGACCTCGCACAACGAAACGCTGAGCGAGGACAGCACGGCAGAGCTGGCGATTGCTGGCGAAGGCAAGCTTAGCTGGACGGCTGGCGCACCTGCGTGACCACTTCTGTAGAACTCGAATTCGGGCCTGGGCGGTATCGGTTTTTCCTGCCGCTCAAAGCTCAGATGGAAGTCGAGCGGCTTTGCGGAAACAAGGCGATCGGAACGATCTACGACGAGCTTTGCGGCTCGGTCGGCATAAATCAGGAGACCGGGGCAGCGCTCTACCTGCCCGGACCTGCCCGAGCCAAGGACGCCTATGAGGTGATCCGGCTTGCGGCTCAATACGGCAGCGAAGGCTTCGTTAGCGGGCAGCGCACTCCGGTATCAGCGATTGATGCTACTCGCCTTGTCGACCAGTATGTTGATGGCCGCCCTTACGCTGAATTTATGCCCGTCGCCTGGGGAATCCTTAAGGCGCTGCTGACCGGCATCCAGCTCGACGCGCCTAAAAAAAAAGAGCCTCGCAAGCGCACCAGCCGCTCAAACGAGGTGAAATCCTAGCCGGGTGCGGATCACTCGACCTGGACTGGGGAGAGATCACGATTGGTGAGTATCTGGAGGCTGTCGAGGCTCACAATCGATCAGCCAACCCAGACGCCACCAAACCCGCTTCGCCGGAGTTTGTCGATTTCATGCAGCGGCAGTTCAAGCAGGGGTGAGCCGCAGCCGTGGGGAAGCGGTTAGGAGGGTTGGGGCTCCCGTGGCAATTTCCTCAATTTGAGGTAATTGGATCACGCCCTTCTTTGCAAGGCGCAGCGCTAATACCCAATGCCAGTAGCGTCGATTAGGCGGCCCACATCGCGCTCCAAATCCCGCACTCGATCCTCAAGATCGTCATTGCTCTGACGTAGCTTCTCAATCTCGTCCTCCTGGCTGAGTGCGAGTTGCAGAGTGTAGAGCACCTGCGCGTTCATGGAGCGGCCCGACTCCTTCGCGGCAGCCTCCAGTTTGGCCTTTAGGTCCGCAGGGATGCGGAGACGGAAATGTGATTCTTCAGCCATGACGCACTGATGCCGCATTTTGCGCTTGACGTGCAATGACGCATTAGGGATACATAGTGCGTCAACAAGGAAGGAAGGAGATCATGACACGCGAAGAAAGCCAATTCCGACTGCGAGTGCCAACCGATCTGAGGGATTTTCTTCGGGATAGCGCTGGGCACAACCAGCGGAGCATCAATGGCGAGATCGTCTATGCTCTGCGCCAATATCAGAAAACGGCGTCGGCGGTCACGGCCTAGGAACCAACAGACCAACCGACGCCCTCATTATCGAGGAAACGACAATGACAGACATGCTAATAACACCGACGCTGCTCGAAGGCGAGTTCCGCGTGCTCGACACCGACTTGGCCGAGCGGCTGGGGTTCGAACGCCCGCGCGACATTCGAAAGCTCATCACGCGATGGAAGCCAGAACTGGAGCGCCTTGGGGTTTGCGCCGCCATGGCGCAAACCTCTGGGACTAAGGGCGGGCGTCCGACCATCGCCTACTACCTGAACCGGAAGCAGGCCATTTTTATCACCGGAAAGTCGGACACCGCGACGGCCACAGATATTACGATTGAGATCATCCACCGCTTTGACGAATACGAGGTCGGCCGCGTGAGCTCGCAGCAGGAAATAGTCGAGCCGCCTTTCCATTCCAAGCTGCACGACCAGTGGAGCCTGGAGGAATTACGCGCCAAGATGGCGGAGGTCAGTCTATACCGATCCACGCTCAGCACGCCCGCTGGGGCTTGGATGATGGAACGGCTGGGCTTCCCTATGCCGCCGTTGGAGATGCGCCCAGCATGGATGCGTCAGAACGACATGTTCAAGCCCGGTAGCGTGACCATCACAGTTGCCCAGCCCGATATGAGGACTGGGCAGTGACCGCCTCTAAGCTTCTCACTCGGGCTGACGTGAACGGCAAGCCTGTCTCGTTCTTTTCCCCGCCGCATTCTGAGCCGGATTTCCCGTGGGTGGATGTGGAGGAACTTGCCAGAGCTTTCCTCAATCGATCGGCGGCGAAAAGAATGGTCAGCCATGCGCATGAGTTTGATCGGCGAAACCGTCCGGTGACGACAGCGCGGAATGGCGACAAGATCGTTACGATCATCCCTCACGCATTCGCGCAGGGATTGTGCGGCGCGATCGACCATTGGAACGGCTTCATCGCTAAGAACGAAGATGATACCGGACCAGCGCACGACGCATACTGCTCAACGGCGGGACGCGTAGCGGCCGATCATTGGCCGCTTGAGATCGACCAGTTGGTCTACGCTTTTCGCAATCCGGGCGGTCCCTATCTTCGGGAAACCAAAGGCAACGCCTGAATAACAGGACGGCGTGAGGTGTAGGAGCCTCACGCCGTCCCCTGATCGCAAGCGACGCGCTGGGCACATCAGCGCGCCACCCTGCTCACCACTAGCGCAAGGAAGTGCGCAATGGCTTCGCACGCCCTACCCTCTTCTGTACCTCCACAGCAACCCGGCTTACGCTCGTTCATCGTGTACGACCGTCTGCCGGCTGGACTGGCAGCTTATCCCGTCATGGACGATCGCAATGCCCCTCATCTGCGGACCGGGGATTTCGTCATTGTCGATCCGACCGACCACGAACCGTGCTCGGGCGAACTGTTCCTTATGGATTGGAAGTCGTCGCCCGGTCATTACGGCGTCAATGAGACGTTTGAGACGGCAGGAATCAAGGGCTGGTGCGTCGGCCCGCTATCGCAGCCGGAGATGGTAAGGGAGGCGATGGCGAATGGTGCGCCAGTCTCCCGCTGGTGCGACTTCGGCTATAAAACCGAAACGCTAAGCGACCGCATCATGGGCCGGGTTGTAGGCCTGCTGGAACCGACGTTTACCGAACCCATGCGCGGCATCGCATAACCCCCTCGGGCGGCCTTAGCGCCGCCCTTTTTAATGGCCAAGCGCCATTGCCTCTGCCTCGCTGTACCGTTGGCGAAATCCATTCTCACAGTCCGCAAAAAATTGAACTGATGAACTCGTGGATTGATCGCTGATGCTCACATACGATAACTCATCACATCCTGGCTGACTGGCCACTGAAAGGCCGACTTTTGGGATTAAGGCATTCGCCCTCTGGAAGGCTGCCATGCCAATTCGGTCGACCATTTTCGGATATTGAGATGGGTTTAACGCATTGATTGCCCCATCTGCCATGCGTGGCTTTTTATTTACCTCCCTCTCATGCAGCACTGGTTTCTCGCGGCGCTGAGTTCCGGCGTTTGAAATGAAAACCAGACCCAACACGCCAGCGCCCACCAATAAAACGGTTGACCCAAAACCTCTTTCCTTAGCCAAGGCGTCCTCCCAACGGCGGTAGGCCGCAGCGATCCCACAAATTAGCCTGTCCCGGCAACCCCGGAGCAATTTGTGCCGCAGATCGACCCTATCATTCTAGAGCTTCGTGCCGAAACTCGACAGCTAAAGAACGAACTGCAATCCACAACAATCCTTGTGCGCGACCAAATGGACCAGCAGACCCGGTCCATTACGCGGCTTGAGGCATCCGCTGATAGCTCGACCCGCCGGATTGGCTCCTCGTTTTCCACGATGAGCAACAACATCAATGCGGCATTGGCAGGAATCGCGATTGGGGCGGTTGTTCGAGAACTTGCCGACCTCGCGGACCAAGCCAAACAGCTTGATGCACAGCTTCGACTAGCGACTGATGGGCTTGGCACGTTTCAACAGGGACAAGAGGATGTCCGTCGCATCGCAGACCTGACGCGCGGTTCTTTGGAGGCTACTACAAAACTATACGGCGGTTTTATCCGAGCAGCTGGCGAAACGGGCAGAACGCAAGATGATGCCGCCCGCGCCACGCAGACCTTTGCAGAAGCTTTGAAGATCGGCGGAGCGAGCACCGAGGAAGCGGCCAGCGCCACATTGCAGTTTAATCAAGCCCTCCAGTCAGGCGTCCTGCGCGGTGACGAGTTCAACTCTATCATGGAAGCCAGCCCGCGTATTGCCCGGCTGCTGGCGGATGCGCTTGACGTTCCGATCGGTCAGCTCCGCAAGATGGCGGAAGAGGGCAAGATCACATCTGACGTGCTCTTTAGCTCTCTCACCGACCGCCGCTTCACGGCAACTATCGACGCTGAATTTTCTAAACTCCCCACAACGTTCGGGGAGGCAATGCAAAAAATAGAAAACGCAGCTGTCATATCCTTCGGCGCCTTCGATCAAGGCGGACAATTCTCTAACGCCTTAGTCAGCTTTTTAACTGATGGAACAAACACGTTCACATCGCTGGCCAGAGAGGCGCAACAGTTTGGTGTCGATACACGAGCCGTCTTTGATGGTTTAGCAAATGTCTTTGACCCTATAGGGGTTAACGGCAACGCTGTTTTTGACGCACTCGGCATCCGCATCTTTAGCGTGCGAGAGCAGATCAGCAGCCTTCTGCACAGTTTCGACCAGGTTTACAATTTCTATGCTGATGCCAACAACTTTGGCACGCGCATTGAGAATGCCTTCATAAATGGGCTAAACCGCGCGCAAATCAGAGCAGGCGCAGACCCAAAAACATTGCCGAAACCCACGCCACTTTTGCAGAGAGCTCAGAGTGGGGATAATTTCGATAGCGGGGCAAGATTGAGTGCAGCGCGTGGACGGCTCGATGCCGCCGCGCGACGACTGGAAGGTCAAGGGTATATCGTCCCCCGCAATGCTGATGGTACGGTCAATGAGGCGGGCATCGTCCGCGCACCTCGGGCAAGTCGAGGCAAGCCGCCCCGTCCTGCGGCGACGGGCGGGGGCGGGAAAAAGGGGCGCACCCGCACAGGCAAAAGCGATGCAGAGCGCCAGCAGGATCGAGACGATAAGTTCACGGATTCCCTCGTCGCGGCCATTTCCCGCGACGCCATGAATGACAGCGATCTTCGGCCGATGTTGTTGCCCGACAGCGACCGCGTGGCGGCGGCTGCTCGGCAATTCCGGGACATAATTGGTGAAGTCGGCAAGGACTATGACGATCCGTTTGCCAGCGTGAAGGAGTATGACGCAAGTCAGGACATCTATTATAAGAGCCGCGAGGAAGCCGAGCAACGCCTGCAAAATCAGCGGGAGCAGGACACATATCAGCTTGCGGGTCTATTCGAGAGTGCCTTGACGCAATCCGGGGATCAGTTCTGGGAGAGCTTCAAGCGGAATGCGCTTAGGACTTTGGCCTTCATCGCAGCCCAGGCGGTCGTCACGTCTTTCTCGTCAGGCGGCGGGGGCTTCGGCTCTCTGCTTGGGAATTTGGGGCGCGGCCTGACCGGCAAGGCGGGAGGCAGCAGCAAGGGCGGGCTCTTATCGGCCCTCGGTTTTATCTTTGGTCAGCCGACCGGCATTCCTGGCTTTGCGACTGGCGGGTCAATGCTGCTCGGGGGAAGTCCGGGCGTCGACCAGAACCTACTCAGCCTGAACGGTCAGCCGATTGCCCGTGTCAGCCGGGGCGAGACGCTGAACGTCAATCCGGGCAGCGTGGCGGCGCGAGGTGCTGCAACTCAACAACCCGTCGTCATCCAGCTATCGGCCGACGAAGGCTCTGCATTCGTCCCACGTGTGACCCAGATCAGCGGCGGAACGGCGGTGCGCGTGGTTCAAGCGGCAGGACCAGCCATCGCAAAGGCTTCGGCGGCAAAAACTCAGCTCGACATGACCCGCGCACGCAGCCTGTCGGATTAACGGCGGTAACGCCATCCCCTCCCCCGCCCTTAGCATCTCCGCATGGCGACCCGCGTTTTCCACCCGTGCCAATTTAATTTTGGCGACGACGATATACGGGTTGTCGGGGCTACGGTGTCAGGCGGTACGTCGCTTTCAGGCATTGAGGACACGACCGAGACGACGGGTGGGGGCTTCTGGCGCGCTGACTTCTCCGGCGCAGACTTTGGCGATCGCACCGAACAAGGCCGCCGCGAGACGCTATCTTGGCGCGCGCTGAACGGCGGCATGATTGGCGGGTCGGTTCCGGTCATCGTCCAGTTCTGCGACCGATGGCATCAGCCGGTTGGAGATGCCGCGCGCGTGCCTCACAGCGACGGCACCCCGTTCAGTGACGATAGCTTGTACGTTGGCTCGGGCGCGTCTGCCACGATCGCCGCAGTGGTTAACGGCCAGACGGGCGGCAATCGCTGCACTGTGCTGGACATCCGCTTTGCGGGCCAGAAGCCGCTGATTGGTGGCGAACGCTTCAGCTACATCGGCGCGGATGGCTGGGGTGACCGGGCAGCCGAAATCTACTCCATCGAGGATCGCGGGGGCGGCGTCACGCGTGTCACATTCCAGCCTCCGATCCGTGGCGGTGTCGCGGCCGGTGACATGCTGGACTTCGACAACATCCGCTGCCGGATGCGCCGTACCAGCGAGGCGAGCAACGCGCTGTCACAGGGCATCTTCGGATCGGGCAGCCTGAGCTTTGTCGAGGACATGCGGCCGCCAGTGGTGCCGGAATGAGCGGGCGGTCCATCCTCGTCAGGATCGCGACGACTACGCCCGCGCGGCTATGGTCCGGCGTTGGCGACCTATTCGTGCCAGTCGATGCGGTCGAGACGGACGTCGATGCGCGCTATCTTGGCGGTGGCGAGCTGCTCGACGGACTGAACGACATCGAGCAGCTGCTGAACGGCACAGCTGCCCGGCTCGACGTGCGGGTGTCTGGCGTGTCGCTGGCCACCCAACGCTTAGCGGTGGACGAAGCCGCTGACGTGAAGGGCAAAGCAGTCGACGTAGGCGTGGTCGAATTTGACGACCTAGGCCAGCTATCAAGGGTCATCTGGCGGGCGCATTACCGGGCCGACAAGTTGGCCGTGGCGAACGAAGGCTCCAGCCGGATCATCACGCTCTCGATGGGTTCCGAAGACACCGGCCGGTCGCGCGCGCCGATCAGCTTCTGGACCCACGCAGACCAACAGCGCCGCTCGCCTGGGGACCGCATATTCGAGCGGGTCAGCGGCATCAATGGCGGGACAAGCCGTCTGTTCGGTCCGACCTGATGCACGTCAGTGACTTCCTTGCCCTGCCCCGGCCTGCCTGGGATTTTCGCGGCCACGATTGCTGCCGGTGGGTTGACCGGTATCTGTGCGTGAACGGCTATGCCAGCCCGATCAAGGCGCTGGGGCTGCGATACGACAGCGAGCGGTCGGCTTTGCGCGTGATCGCCAAGGGCGGCGGTCTAGTGGCGCTGTGGAGCGCTGGGATGACGGCTGTAGGTGTGCGCGACGCCGACCAGCCGCAAGCTGGTGACGTGGCGGTGATCGAACGCGCCACCGCCGATGGCCTCAATCAGGCCATGGGCCTGTTCACGGGCGATCGCTGGGCGTCCCTCACCCCGCGCGGGCTGGAGTTTGGCCCGGCTGCTACCTCGCGCATCTGGAGGCCTTGATGGCAAAGACCCTGGGCTCCATCCTGACATTTGCGGGCGCGGCCGCTCTTGTAGCCACGGGCGTTGGTGCTGTCGGAGGGCTGGCGTTTTTCGGCTCCGTTGGGAGCATCAGCTTTGGAACGGTAGGCCTTGGGACGCTGCTCACTGCGTCGTCTATCCTGACAGCCGCTGGCGCTCTGATCGGGGGATTGGGGGGCAATGGGAGCCAACGCCCCGAACCTACCCGAACGGCGATCAAAACCGAAATCCCGCCGCGCGTGTCCGCCTATGGCCGCCTGAAGCTCTACGGGGCCTATAACCTGTATGAGACGGTCAACGGCACGGCTGTGGATTGCTGGGCCTTCCACGACGGACAGATTGACGGCATCGAGCGCTATTACCTTGGCGACAAGCAGGTCACGCGTAAGGCGAACGGCTACGTCCAGAAGGGCGACGCCGGGATCTACGGCACCGACATCATCCAGATCGGAGCCAATCTTGGCTTACCGACAGAGACAGCCCACGCAGCATTGATTGCAGCCGCGCCTGCTATCTGGTCGACCGATCATCGCGGCGATGGCGTCGTCACAGGCTACATGATTTCCAAACCGGTCAAGACGGCGGACTATCAGGAAGTCTACGCCAATGGCGGCCCAGACCGTACCCCGCTTGGGCTGGCGATCCGTGCCCAGCTCGTATTCGACTGGCGGGACAGCACGCAGGACGTGGGCGATCCGCGCACGTGGAAGTGGTCGGAAAACGCTTGGCTGCATATCGCGCACTACAAGCTGGTGCGCGAGGCAATCGGCCCGATGCGCCCGCCATCGCATTCGCAATACTGGGCTGACATCCGGGCCATGTATGAGGCGCGGTGGGCGCGCATGGCGGCACCGACGCTAGCGTTCTGGACGGCGTGCGCGAATGATGCCGACACCACCGTCCCGCTAAAGGCTGGCGGCACCGAACCGCGCTATCGCTCCTGCGTCAGTCACAAGCACACGGACCCGCACAAACAGGTCCTGAGCGCGCTGTTGAACACCTGTGACGGCTGGATCGCTCAGCGGGCGGATGGTGCGTATGTGCCGCGCCCTGGTCGCTATTACGTGCCTACCGTCACGGTCGGGCCTGACGTGATCGTCCAGTACTCGGTCGAGGAAGGGGTTGAGGACGAGAACGCGCTGAATGACCTGAAGGTCACGTACATCAGCGACCAGCACGATTTCAATCAGGTCGACACCGACGATTGGACAGATGAAGACGACATCGAGGCGCGCGGTGCGGTCCGGTCCGACAGCCTGGAAAATCAGGTGCCAAGCCATGCGCAGGCGCGGCGGCTGGCTAAGCGCAAGATGGCGAAGGTCATGGCTCCGAAGCGCGGCACTTTCCTGCTAACCTCGCAAGCGGAGGCCGTGCTAACCGAACGCTATGTCCGGTTCCGCGCGATCGAGGGCGTTGGCACAGACAATCCTTTCGTCGCCTATGATGGGCCGGTCGAGATTACGGCGCTGTCCATCAACCTGCAAAACGGTCAGATCAGCGGCTCGTGGATCATGGCTGACCCGAACGTGGATACGTGGAACCCGGCGACTGAGGAAGGAAATCCAGCGCCGGTTGGCGAACGCGTGGCAGTCGAGCCGCTAGACCAGCCGACGATCGTCAGCGCTTCGGCTGTTTTCTCCGCTGTCGGTCAGAACCCTGGCACGGACGATCCGAGCGGAGAGCCGCAGGATGGAACGACCTCTACGGGGGCGCGCGTGCTTATCGCGGCTACCGGGCCCGATCGCACAGACCTGACGTGGTATGCTCGCTGGCGGGTCGGCACGTCGGGCAGCTGGAACGAACGCGAATATGCCGACGCCGATCCCGGCCCTGGCGTGTCCTTCACAACCGAGTTCGTGCCCCTCAGCGCAAACATCAATGTCGAGGTGTCCTATACAGTCGGGGATGGCCGCGCCTCACCATGGTCAGAGTCGGCTGTCGTAGACACGCGCCAGTCCTGACGGCGGTAGGGTCTAGCTGTCCTACGCCTAGCGTTCCGGCAATGATGGAGGCGCTGCGTGGCTGGAATTAAGGATCAGGCGAACTCGGTCTATCGCGATTTCGTGGTCGACGGGGTGCCCGCCTCTGGCCAGAACGACCCCGCCAAATCAGACATCCGTAATCTATTCTCGGCCGTCGACATCGGCATTGCAGCCGCGCAGGCCGGTATCAAGATTGTCGCCACCACAGCCGATCGCGACAGCTATTATGCGACGCCCGCAAACCAGTCCAAGCTGGTTTACGTCAACAATAACAACGGCTCCGCGAGCGATCCTGCGAACGGCGTCTATGAATATTCGGGCGGCTCGGCCCGACTGGCACAGGGCTTCTATCAAGGTGTGGCGTCGGTCGTTCAGCCGCTGGTCGACCGAGCCGAGACCGCCGCATCTAGCGCTCAAGCATCTGCCACGACTGCTCAAAACGCCGCCTACGATATCGCGTATCTCAATGGCGAAACGGCCAATGGCCCTCTGTACAAAAGCGATGGCTCTCTTTCCGGCTGGTCGGGGGATCTAACCGCTTGGTCATCGGTGCAAAAGCCAGCGCTGATAAGCTACAACCCACCGCCCTTCATGGCGCAGGAGCCTGGGCCAGCTGGCTCAAGCGATCATGGCGGTGTGCGTGAAGGCTATTGGCTCGAAGACACCGATGGCACCTGGTACATCTTCTATGGCGCTGGCGATGGCTCGACGTCTGGGCCCGACGGACCATGGCGCCCGCAATATGCCAAGAGCGTTGATCGTGGCCTGAATTGGACGAAGCTCGGCGAGGTTCCCGGCATCAGCCTCAACCATGGCTACGATTCCGGCATGTGGCCCTCGCGCGATAACCTGTTCGTTTTCCGGCATACGGATGGCTTCTACTATTTCCATACGCTGACGGCAGGATCGGTCACGCAAAACCAGATATGCGGGCAGCCTTACACGTCGGATGTCTGGAAGGCATCAAATATCAACGGACCCTACACCTATGTAGGCTACACCCTGCAACAGGGCCCCGCAGGTCGCTTTGACGCTCTGGACGCATATGCGAGCAGCCTCGTCAAGCAAGGCTCCACGTGGCATCTATTCTACTCTGCCACCCGAGAGTCTGGGAGCGAATGGTACATCGGCCGCGCGACGGCCTCGACCCCTTATGGGCCGTTCACCAGCACTGGAGTTCAAGTGCTGCCCGACAACATCCGCGGACAGGATGAGAACCCGGAAGTGTTTTGGCACCCGGTTCTTGCCAAATGGGTGATGCTGACGAACAACGTCAACAAGGCATTGGCGGGGACAGACAGCAACCGCGCCTACTTCTCTGATAGCCTGACCGACTGGTCGGCGGCTGTGGTGAACATCACGCAGCGTATCTCGCCTATGGACGGTGTGCGAGCGGTTGGCCACTCGCGTCCGAAGCGTTTTGCCGATTACACGGTGGATATGGACGGACTTGGTAATGTCCCGGTTATCTTTGATACTGACCCTCCCCCGGACAGCCTCGGGAACCACACCGGGCGTCGTCTAAAATACGCTGTACTGGAGCCAAGCAACAAAGAATTGCGCGTGCAGACAACTTCGTCAGCCGGAGGCGATCTCAAGCGGTCCATGCTGCATGACTCTTTCGTGGCGGACTTCTGCCTTGTCACATACGCTAATCAAGGCAGCATGAACTTTACCTATCGGGGGCATGACGACACCTACTACAAGGTCATTTTCGATCTTGGCCAGAATACAACGGCAGGGCTTGCCGCGATCTTCAGCAAGGTCATCGCAGGGACCGAGACGGGAATAGCGAACTCGGTAGGCGCTACAGTTCGTTCAGTGGTAGGGCTGTACCACCGCATCACCGTCGTGGTGCGAGGATCAGTTCACCGCGTCTACGTCGATGGCGAACTGCAAATCAACGCAGTTGACGGAGAAATTCCGTACGGCCGAGACATCGGCTTCAAAGGCAATGGGCCTCTGACTGCCGCAGTTCGCGGCATGACGATCCGCAAGAACAATGATGTCACCCTGAAGGGACGGGGCGGCAAATCTACGATCTCGCTTCGCGGGGTCGGCTATATCCCGTTGGCGGCAGCAGACGGTGGCAGCGGATCTACGACACTCACGATCGCACACTATCCGGCATCATCGGTCAATAGTGACCTGGCCAACGTCTATGCGCCCTCAACCGGCGTCTGGGGGGGCGACGTCATCTACGACACCAACGGTCAATGATCGCATGGGCGGCATTCTGATGCGACGCCGGGCGCTTCCCCGGCAGGAGTGAAGTGATGGAACATCCGCAGCACTGCCAGCATCTGGCGGAGCAGATTGCAGCCGAGACGGACGAGGCGAAGCGTGAGGCTTTGCGCGAGCGGTTTCGGGATGGATGCCACGACGACTCGCTGGACGCTGGCGATGACGAGGCGACCGTGCAGCCGCTGAGCGGCGGTGGTGGCACGACGAACCCGACGCAGCCCGGCAAGCCGACCAAGCCGTAATGTCCATCCTCGCGCTTTTCTATCGGTTGTCGCTCGACCAGATCATCCTGATCAGGTTCGGGCTGATGTGCTCTGCGGTGATCGCTGCGGCCCACACGGCACCGGAAGAGCGCGAGCAGCTGCGGTTCGCGGCGATCGCGGTCGGCGTTAATTGGCTGCTGTTCGCTTCGTACTGGATCTACGCGCCGATTTCCCCGGCCTTCCTTGTCTATGGCTCAGGCAAGGCGATCGGACTGACAATCGCGGTTCGGCATGAGGACATGTGGGCGCTGAGCGACTTGCTCTGCTTGATGATCGTCGGCCTGCGGTGCCGGTTCCAGTGGTGGGGGCCATTGGTCTGGGGGATGTGGATCGGGATGCTCGCCATCCTGTCCGTCGAATGGGCCAACGGGCTCGAATATCTGGATATTAAGCCGATGCTGGACGCCTCCCTCGTCACACAGCTGCTGGCATTGCTCGCACTATCGCTGTTTGGAGGAAAAGGCTGTGCCGATCGTCTGTTTGATTTGCGGGATCGCTTTCGTCGCCTGGGCTTGGGCCCCGGCCGGAATGGTCTCGGGAATGCTGAGGCGTCTTCGTGATTGACCAGAACGACCACCGCGCCCTTTATATCGCCATGGCGGCGCTCTCGGGCGCTGTCACCGCGCTGTCGTTCATGCCGTGGCGAACGATGCGGTGGTCTGAAATCATCATGACGCTGGTGGTGGGATCGAGCTTCGCGGCCTTCGGGGTTCCTTACCTCGTGGGCGATCTGGCGGGCATCAAGATCGATAACCTCAGGGCAATTTGCTTCTTCACGTACATTGGCGCGACCGGCGCAAATGCGTTCGTGCCTGTCATCATTCGCGGGATCAAGAAGCGCTTGGAAAAGGTGTTTGGCGCGGAGGAAGCCGCATGATCTGGGATATGGTCAACTCGATTGGGCGGCTTCTCCTGACGGTCGTCGTCATCATCCTGATTACGCGCTTGCGCCACCTTCTGAACACCTTGGAACGTGTGGGTCTTGGGTTCGCAGGCGCAGGCAGCTTCCTGACGATCAGGGTCATCTGGCAGATCCAGGGCAGCCCGTTTGAGGGCTGGGCCACGACCCTGCTGACCTACGGCGCACTGATGGCTTGGGTCGGCTTCGGCTGGCGCAAACTTCGCCATGACCAGCGCAACGCGCAGGCGATCGCTGATGCAACCGCACGTCTCAAGAGCAGGGGCAAGCTATGACCGTAGACCAGATCATTGACGCGACGATCGGCAAGGAGGGTGGTTACAGCAACCATCCATCCGATGCTGGCGGTGAGACGATGTGGGGCATCACCGCAGCCGTGGCGCGCTCCAACGGCTACAACGGCTCCATGAAGGCCATGCCTCGCTCTGAGGCGGTGCGAATCTACCGGGATCAGTATTTCGTCAAGCCAGGCTTTGCCAAGGTAGCAGAGATTAGCCCACGCATTGCGGAGGAGCTGTTCGATACCGGCGTGAACATGGGCGATACGTGGCCCCGACACTGGCTCCAGCAGTGGCTCAATGCGCTGAACCGTCAGGGACGGGACTACGCCGATGTGGTGGAGGATGGCGCAATCGGTCCGGCAACTGTCGGCGCGCTCGGTCGCCTTATCGCCGTGCGCGGTCGGAAGGCGGCTGAGGACGTCCTGCTGAAGGGGCTGAACTCTTCGCAGGGTGCGCGCTATCTTGAACTGGCCCGCCAGCGCAGCGCCAATGAGGACTTCGTGTTCGGGTGGCTGGCTAACCGGGTCGGGCTGGCGGCGTGACCGTTCACCTAACCCGGGCTCAGCTTGCTGCGTTCCTAGCGCTGGTCTTTGCCGTCGTCATCGTCACCCTCGCGCCCGTTATCGTCACTGGCATCATGGGCAAGGTGGTGCCGGACAGTCTCGTGGCTGTTTCGGACAAGAGCATCACGGGCCTGATCGGCGTCCTAGGTACGTTGGTCGGTGTCATGGGCTGGGGGCGTCCGAAATCTGGGAGCGAGCCAACCGGAACCCCGTCCGATCCCATCAGCACAAAGGAAGCTCCATGAAACTCAACCTCGGCAAAGCCCTGAAATCCATCGTGCGCGTGGTGAAGGAGAACCCGCAGGCCGCGATCATCGTGGCGACGGTGCTGTTCCCCGGTCTGGCCAAGAAGGTCGTGCCGGTGCTCGTGGCGGCTACGACCAAGCCGGTGGAGTAATCCAGGGTGGCGCTACGGTGTCACCCTCAATCCTCCCCGCCCGCATCCCGCATGATCTTCGCGTCGGTGTTGGTCATGGGTGTTCTCCGAACATATCGGCTATAGCCATCGCGGCTTTTGCGCGTTGCTGGATGCCTGCCCGGCGCATTGGAGCGTCGTAGCGGTTGTGGCATTGCTGGCAGGCGTGAAACATACGCTCAATGCTGGTTTCTTCGAGCGGTACGCCGTGCTCATGAGCTAAGGTCAGCACGACCTTGGAACCCGTGACAGGATGCGGCTGGTAATTGACGGCGCTACACCTTCCACCCTCATGATCTAAGCCGCATCGGCCATCGCATTCGCACCGATCGCCGCTACGCTCCCGAGCTGATGCGACCATTGTCTTCCACGTCTTGGGATAGCGCGATCTGTTCTCAGGCCTGATTGGCATCGCCGCCTCCGAGGGCTTTGCGGGCGGGGGCTGGCGGCAACGGCATCCAGTATTCGAGCGTCATGCCGAATGAGCTATCTTCCGAGTGGGTTTCGACAACCGGATAACTCTGACGATCACTCGTCAGCCACCATTGATACGGCCAACCCTTTTGCAAAGCCTCTGCCGGAGCCCTCGCAATCGCGTACCACCCGTTCGATACCAAGGCGAGGAACTGCGTCCCATCCTTCGGCGCGCTCTCGATATCCCGCCAGCCCGCCTCCCTCAGCCGCGCGTTTTCCTGCGTGAGGGTTTCGAGGGTGGTGGCGGCTTCGGACAGCATCTTGCGGACGTTCATCGGCATGTATTGATAGGTCACGCTTGCTCGCAGCCGCTCGGTCAGGTCGGTCATGCTGCTACCTTTCTTGGCCAAGGAAGCGTCATGATGCCGAAACCAGCATCTGCCGCCCTTTGGAGTGATGCGAAGCCTATTTCACCACGGGCCATAAGCGCCGTTCCGCACGACGGGGATTTACCCTCTGTGCCATCCGGCCGGAGAAAGCGGATCTTTCGGGTGAACAGGATAGCGTCAGCACGCTGAAACGCCTTCCAGAACCAGGGTGCCGATGTGCGATCCGGCACCAGCGCGATACCGTTGCCATGATCCATAAATTTGTCGAGCCACGGTTCTAATCCGTTGCGACCGCCAAACGGAAAGTTGCCCCAGACGAAGCCTTCCCATGGCTCAGAAAGCCCATCGCCTCGGAGATTTACCGAAGCAGGCACATGGCCCGCTGCATGGCGTGCTGGGCAAACATCCATGTCGAACCAGCAGCCAAGGGCCTCAAAAACTGCAGGCGGCGTGTACCATTCGTCCGTAGCGCCCGGCGCTTCCCACGCGCTCATGCTGCTTGCTCCTTGTTGAGGCGGGAGAGAGAGGCGATGGCGGGCTCCCAGCCGTATTGGGCTGCGACCTTCTGCCAGGATCGCCCGGTGCGGATGCGACTGATCAGGCTGTGCGTGACGCGGTAGCGAATGCCGATGTCGAAGTTCGTCAGCTTCGTGCCAAACAGTCCGACGATCTCGCCAATCTGCGCGTTGGTCAGGATGGCATGGCCGTTATGCTCGCCATCCTGGCGGCCAGTCCGATGACGACCGCGTGCAATCTTATCGTCTGAATTGTCCTTGACCGTGCCGAGCAAGAGGTGCGCCGGGTTGCAGCATTGTGGCCGATCGCACGTATGCCGGACCAGCAGGTCGCCCGGATCGCGCCGGTTGGCGATCGTCCAAGCTACGCGGTTTGACTGTCGGCTCTCAAAGCTGGCGATCTTGAAGCGGCCATAGTCATTATGCGACAGGCTGGCCTTCCAGTCCCAGCAATCGTCCGGGCCGCGTCGGTCGACATGTGACCAGAAGCGATCTGCTATGGATGGGTCTCGCGCAAGATAGACCCAGATAGGCAGGGTCGGGAATGGGATCGTCGCGCCCATCAGAGCACCCCCGCGAATCGGAAAGGTGCCCGCGAACCGTCTGTACAGAATTTGTACGCGCGTTCCGGTTTTGGCCGCGCATGTTCCTGCACGGTTCTACGAGGTTGGAGAGGCCTATGAGGCGCAAAAACCTTGGAAAAGGTGGCGCACCCGGCAGAATTCGAATCTGCGGCCTCTGCCTTCGGAGGGCAGCGCTCTATCCAGCTGAGCTACGGGTGCGTGGGCGAGCCGACTAGCATCGTGCAGACCACCACGCCAGCCTTTTTATGACGCCGTCGCCGCTTTTCCGCCTTTGGCGACGGGCGCGGGGGTCTTGGGGCGGTAGGCGCACAGGTCCTCGACCGGGCAGTGCCAGCATTCGGGGCGCCGCGCCTTGCAGATATAACGGCCATGCAGGATCAGCCAGTGATGCGCGTGAACCCGGAACGGCGCGGGCGTCGCCTTGTCGAGCCGGAGTTCGACCGCCAGCGGGGTCTTGCCCTTGGCCAGGCCGGTACGGTTGCAGACGCGGAAGATATGGGTATCGACCGCGAAGGTCTCGTGTCCGAAGGCGACATTGAGCACGACATTGGCGGTCTTGCGCCCGACGCCCGGCAGCCGCTCCAGCGCTTCGCGATCCTCGGGCACCTCGCCGCCATAATTGTCGACCAGCATCCGCGACAGCGCGATGACGTTCTTGGCCTTGGTGTTGAACAGGCCGATCGTCTTGATATGCTGCTTCAGCCCTTCCTCGCCCAGCGCGAGCATTTTTTCGGGCGTGTCGACGTCGGCGAACAGCGCGCGCGTCGCCTTGTTCACCCCGACATCGGTCGCCTGCGCCGACAGCGCGACCGCGACGACCAGCGTATAGGGGTTGCGGAATTCCAACTCGGTCTCGGGATGCGGATTGGCCTCCGCGAGACGATGATAGAATTCGACGATCTCGGCCTTTTTCACGAAGGCGTCCTTACAGGCCCAGCACGTCGCCCATGCGATACCGCCCCGGCGCCTGGGTCGCGAGCCACAGCGCCGCGCGCACCGCGCCGCGCGCGAAAATGCTGCGATCCTGCGCGAAATGGCCCAGCGTCACCCGCTCGCCCTCGCCCGCGAAGATCACCTCATGATCGCCGATCACCGAGCCGCCGCGCAGCGCCGCCATGCCGATCGTCCCTTCGGTCCGTGCGCCCACCAGCCCGGCACGCCCATCGACGCGGAGTTCGGACAGGCTGCTCCCCCGCCCCGCCGCCGCCGCCTCGCCCAGCAGCAATGCGGTTCCAGAAGGCGCATCGACCTTGTGCCGGTGATGCATCTCGGTGATCTCGATGTCCCAGTCGGTGCCCAACCGCGCCGCCGCCTCGCGCACCAAATTGGCGAGCAGCGTGATGCCGAGCGAGGTATTGCCGGTTTGCAGCACCGCGATCTCGGTCGCCGCCTCGTCGATCGCGGCATGCTGTGCGGGCGACAGTCCGGTGGTGCCGATCACGATCGGGGTCCGCGCCGCCCGCGCGGCGGCCAGATGCGCATCGAGCGCGCCGGTGATCGAAAAGTCGACCAGCACGTCCGCCCGTGCCGCCAACAGGGTCGGATCGTCATGCGAATCGCATCCGCCGGCCAGGGTCGCGCCCTCCCCCTCGATCAGTTCGGCGATGGCCCGGCCCATGCGTCCCGCGCTGCCGTAAATGCCGATTGCCGTCATGCCGTGTGATGTCCTTTTCGAGAGGGGTGGTGATGGTCGGTGCGGCGCTCCTTGGCACAGGTCACGCCAAGGGGAAACCGCTCGCTTGAACGCGCGGTGACCGGCTATGGGCCATGGGCGATGGCGACTTCGGACGCGTTTTCCCGAATGCCGGGCCTGTGCGGCGCAACTGCGAACATTGGGGCCGTTTTGGGTCGTACGCGCCGCGCTCACGCGCTACCGTCGTTGCCGTCATGACCAGCATCGCCAATATCGTCATCCTCACCGGCGCGGGCATTTCCGCCGAATCCGGCATCGCCACCTTTCGCGGGCCGGGTGGGCTTTGGGAAGGACACCGGGTCGAGGATGTGTGTACGCCGGAGGCTCTCGCCGCCGATCCGGCGCTGGTGCACCGCTTCTACGACTTGCGGCGGGCGGCGCTGTCGAAGGTCAGCCCCAATGCGGCGCATGAGGCTTTGGCGCGGCTCGACCGCGAATGGCCGGGCGCGTTGCTGATCGTCACGCAGAATGTCGACGACCTGCACGAGCGGGCGGGGGCGTCCCGGCTCCTGCACATGCACGGCGCGCTGAAACAGGCGCTGTGCGCGGTGTGCGGAGAACGGTTCGAGTGGTATGACGCGTTGCCGCCCGGCACCCCCTGCCCCGCCTGCGCCGCGCCCGCCTTGCGACCCGATATCGTGTTCTTCGGCGAAATTCCCTATCAGATGGAGCGGATCGAGGCGGCGCTAGCCGAGGCCGATCTGTTCGTATCGATCGGGACGTCGGGCGCCGTCTATCCGGCGGCGGGGTTCGTGCGGATGGCCAGCGCCTATGGCGCGGAGACGCTGGAGCTCAATCTCGATCGATCGGACGGAAGCGGCTGGTTCGACGAAAGCCGCCTGGGCCCCGCCGGGCAATTGGTGCCCCAATGGGTGGAGCAGATGCTCAGCCGCCGACCGGCACGATAACCTCGCGCGCGCGCGGGCCCAGCCGCGCGACCGCAGCATCCTGAAGCCCGCGCGCAGTCACCAGCACGCCGAAGGCACGCGGGTCAGGCTTGTTGAACAGCAGGGGCTGGCCCAGCGCATCGGCCACCCCCGCCCCCGCTTCCGACGCGATCAGCGCGGCGGCGGCAATGTCCCACTCATTGCCCCAGCGCAGCGTCGCGACCAGATCGGCCTCGTCCGAGGCGACCATGGCGATGCGCAGCGCGATCGAATTGGGCTTGAAGACGGCGACGAGATCGCGGTCGGCCTTGGGCAGCGCGTCGACCGGCACACGCGCGCCGGGCATCTGCCGACAATAGCCCGCGCTGAGCGTTCGCCCGTTGCGGGTCGCGCCCGCCCCCGCCTGTGCCAGCCATAGCTCGCCGCGCGCGGGAGCGGCGAGTACGCCGATGACCGGCCGTCCATCCTCGACCAGCGCGACCGAGACCGCCCAACCCTCGCGCCCGCGAATATAGTCGCGGGTTCCATCGATCGGGTCGACCACCCAGACGCGCCGCGCGGCCAGCCGATCGGGCCTGTCGGCCGTCTCCTCGGACAGCCAGCCCGCTTCCGGGATCAGCGCGGTCAGTCGCGCAAACAGCATCCGGTCGACATCCAGATCGACCTCGCACACCGGGCTGCCCGGCGTCTTTTCCCATTGGCGGAAATCGGTGCGCCAGCGGGCGAGCGCCATCGCCGCCGCCTCGCGCGCCGCCGCCACGACGGCCGGGATCAGCTCAGCCGCTGGCAACCGTCATTCCATCGATGCGCAGCGTCGGCACGTTGACGCCGTAGCGGAATTCCAGATCATTGGCCGGCGTCATGGCAAGGAACATGTCTTTCAGATTACCTGCCACGGTGAACTCCGCAACCGGCTCCGCGATCCGTCCTCCGACGATGCGAAAGCCCGCCGCGCCCCGGCTGTAATCGCCGGTGACGGGGTTGACGCCGCTGCCGATCAGTTCGGTGACATAGACGCCATCGGCAATGTCGCCGATCAACGTATCGACCGGCACGCGGCCCGCCACCATATAGAGGTTGCTGGTCGATACGCCCGGCGCGCCCGCGGTGCCTCGCGCCGCATGGCCGGTCGGCTCCAACCCCAATTGCCGCGCCGAGGCCGAATCGAGCAGCCATGTTTCCAGCACCCCGTCCTCGACGATCGCGGTCGGCGACACCGCCAGCCCCTCTCCATCGAAGGGGCGCGAACGAAGGCCGTGCGGGCGGTGGGGATCGTCTTGGATCCGGATACCCTCCGCCATCACCCGCTCACCCAGCCGGTCGAGCAGGAAGCTGGTCCGCCGCGTGATCGCGCTGCCCGCAATGGCGGAGACCAGATGGCCGACCAGCGACGATCCGACGCGCGGGTCGAACACCACCGGCATCGCGCCGCTGGCGATCCGGCCCGGATCGAGCCGCGCCACCGTCCGCTCGCCCGCGCGGGCGCCGATCGCCTCGGGGCTTTCGAGCAGCCGACGCAGGCGCGCGCCATGATGCGCATAGTCGCGCTGCATCCCCGCGCCTTCGCCCGCGACAACGCTGACCGACAGGCCATAGCCGGTTGCGGCATAGCCCGCCGCAAAGCCGTGGCTGGTCGCCAATGCCGTGACCACGCGCGAGGCAGAGGCCCCGCCCCCTTCGGAATTGGTCACGCCGGGTACCGCCCGCGCGGCTTCCTCGGCCGCGAGGGCGGCGGCGCGCAGCGTTTCCGGCGCGATCTCGCCGCCATCGTCCAGATCGAGCATCGGCGGGGCGCCGTGCAGCAACCGTTCTTCGGGGGCCAGGCCCGCCCAGCGATCCTCGGGCGCTTCGCGCGCCATCGCGACGGCACGCTCCACCGCCCGATCCATCGCATCGCCCGACAGGTCCGAGGTCGAAACGCTGGCCGAGCGGCGCCCGACAAAGACGCGCAGGCCCAGCTCCTCGCTCTCGGACCGCCCCACATCCTCCAGCGCGCCCACCCGGACCGACACTTCCAGCGCGGCATCGGCGGCGAAGATGGCATCGGCGGCATCCGCTCCGGCGGCACGAGCGCGGGCGACGATATCGGCGGCCCGGTCGCGGGCCTGTTCGGGGGTCAGCATGGCATGGGACTTAAGGGCGGGCGGGCGGGGATGCCAGCCCCGGCGTTCGGTTCGATGCCGATTGCGGTCGGACCGGCGGTGCTTGGCGTAGTTCGCCCCCCGACGTCATCCGATGTCGCATGCGTCGAATGGCCTTGCCCGATCGGCCCGCCTGAACCCTGCCGCCGTCGAGCGCGTTATGGCGGGATGACCCAGAACACCCCACTCGCACCCCGGCGGGCCGCGACTTCGCAAAAGGCGGTGTTGCGCCTGGCGGCCGGACGCCGTCTGCGCCTTCGCGCCAAGGTCGAGGTGACGAATGGCGGCCTGCTCGCGATCGGCGGGCTGGTCTCCTCGATCCTGCTTTCCACTGCGATCCTGGTCGGCGTTGCGACTCGCCACGGGCCGGGACGCTCCGAACGATAGGCGTCAGACCGGCGCGGCGTCGGCACCCGCTCCATAATGGTGCCAGGTGAAGATCGCCAAGGCGCTTCGGTGCGGGCGAAAGGCTTCGGCGAGTTCGCGGACCAGCTTTTCCGAAGGGCGCGCGTCATGGCCCAATATCCGGCCCATTTCGATCTGCACCGCCAGATCGCCCGCCGGCCATATGTCGGTCCGCCCCTCCGCGAACAGCAGATAGACCTCCGCCGACCAGCGGCCGATCCCCTTCACCGCGACCAGTTGCGCAATCGCCTCTTCATCGTCCCCAGGCAGGTCCGCCAGGTCCAGGCGTCCGCTCGTCACCTCGTCCGCCAGGCTGCGCAGATAGCCGGCTTTCTGCCGTGAGATGCCCGCACCGCGCAGTTCCTCGTCGGTGACGCCGTGCATCCGCGTCGGGTCGCTGGCATCGCCCAGCAATTCGTTCAGCCGCCGCCAATGCGCATCGGCCGAGGCGACCGATACCTGCTGGCCCAATATGGTGCGGACCAGTGTCGCATAGCCGCGCGCCCGGATTCGCGGTGCGGGATAGCCGATCCGGTCCAGCGCGGCGGCGATGGCGGGCGAAGATGCGGCCAGCGCATCCATGCTTTCGCGAATCTGTTCGGCGCTCAGCCCCATGATGCTTGATCCGCGCGTTCTGGCCCGGCAAGACCGCGACCGACAAGGAGAATGGACATGCCCAAGCTTATCGTCGTGACGCGCGACGGGGAAGAACGCGAAATCGACGGCGAGGCCGGTCTGTCGGTGATGGAGGTCATCCGCGACGCCGGGGTGGACGAATTGCTGGCGCTGTGCGGCGGGTGCTGTTCCTGCGCGACCTGCCATGTGCATGTCGATCCCGATTTCGCGGGCTCGCTGCCTGCGATCGGGCCGGACGAGGACGACCTGCTCGATTCGACCAGCGACCGAAATGCGACGTCGCGCCTGTCGTGCCAGTTGCCGTTCGGTGACGCGCAGGACGGGATGCGGGTGCGAATCGCGGCCGAGGATTGATCGGGCATTTCCCGTAAACGTCGGAGGGCGGGGTTTCGGCCCCGCCTTTTTTTGTTCGCGCAGAGACGCGGAGGCGCAGAGATGTCCGGTGCGCTGCGATCGAACCCCGCCTTACGACCAGAAGACAAAGCTGCAGCGGTGATAGCAGACTGGCCTTGCGGCCGGACACGCCATCCCTGCGTCTCCGCGCAAACCTGCATCCCATGGCCTTCGACTTCGCTCAGGCCGAACGGTGGGTGGGAGTGGCTACCGTCCAATCGGCCATGAGCCACAAACCCCGTTCAGGCTGGGCGCTCGCCACCAACACACGCTCTGCGCGATCAAGACAAGGCGGCAGGACCAACCCGCCGCCTCGAAAGTCACCGCGCCGCCACCGCGTACAGCGCGATCGCCGCTGCGTTGGAGACGTTCAGGCTCTCCACTTTCGAGCTGATCGGCAGCTTGGCGAGCTCGTCGCAATGCGCCTCGGTATTCTGGCGCATGCCCTCGCCTTCCGCGCCCAGTACGATGCAGATTCGCTGCGTCCCCATCGCTTGCGCCAGTGTCTGGTTGGCATGGCCGGTCAAGCCGATCCGCCAGAAGCCCGCCTCCGCAATTTCCTCCAGCGCGCGGGCGAGGTTCACCACGCGAATCCACGGCACCGTCTCAAGGGCACCGCTGGCCGAGCGCGCGACCGTGCCCGATTCGGGTGGCGCGTGCCGATCCTGGGTCACGATGCCCAGCGCGTCGAAGGCGGCGGCCGAGCGCAGGATCGCGCCCACATTGTGCGGATCGGTCACCTGGTCGAGCACCACCAGCGGCCGTTGATCGTCCTGTCCTTCATGCAACAGATCGCCCAGCCAGATATCCTCCAGCGGATCGACCTCGGCCACCAGCCCCTGATGCGGCGCGTCGGAGGGGACCAGGCGCCCCAGATCGGCCGCATCGGCATAGGTGATCGGCACCACGGGCGGCAGGTCGAGCGCAGCCAGCGCCTCACGCGTGCCCCAGATCTTGCGCACGGTGCGGTTGGGGTTGGCGAGCGCCGCCGTCACCGCATGCCGCCCCCAAAAGCGCGGGCGGTTGGCGGAGGCTTGGCTGGGGCGATGTCCTCGGCGTGCCATCAGTCGTCGGTATCCGTGTAGTCAAAGGGCTTGGTCGTCGCCGGTTGGGTCGGAACCGGCGGGCGCGGCAACGCCTTGTCCGCATTCGCCGCCGCGAGCAAGACCCCCGCGAGCACCACGGACGCCTGACGCATGTCCTCGCCCTTCAAATGGTCGAAAGTATCGGCCGAGCTGTGATGGATGCGGCTGCCATAATCCAGCGGGTCCTGGATGAACTGGAAACCCTGCACGCCGACCGCCTGCATGAAGACATGGTCGGTGCCGCCCGTCGTCCGCTGCACGACATTGCCCGCCCCCAGCGAGGCATAGGGCGACAGCCATTCCTTCAGCATCGGCACCGCCGCCGGGTTGTTCTCGGCATAGAGGCCGCGCAGCTTGCCCGAGCCATTGTCGATGTTGAAATAGGCCGCCAGATCACCGTAACCCGGCTTGGGCGTGATCGGCCAGCGATTGGTCCAGCCATAATAGCGCTTCAGGCCCGTCTGCGGCGCATCGCCCGGCCGTCCGCGCGTCGCCAGATGCTGCTCGACATAAGCCATCGAGCCGAGAATGCCCTGCTCCTCGCCCGACCAGAGCGCGAAGCGGATAGTGCGCCGGGGCCGCTGACCGGTGGCGGCCAGGATGCGCGCGGCCTCCATCACCATTGCGCTGCCCGCCGCATTGTCGGCCGCGCCGTCGCCCGCGACCCAGCTGTCGAGATGCGCGCCGGCCATCACATAGCCCGCCTTGGGATCGGTGCCGGGGATTTCGGCGATGATGTTGTAGGCGTTCTCGTCTCTGTCGTCATAGCGGACGTCGCTCAGCACCTCGATCGTCGGTGCGGGGCCCAGCTTGGCCAGCCGCGCGAGGCGGCGATAATCCTCCGCCGCCAGTTCGATGCCCGGCACCGCCGGCGTTTCGCCGCGCCCGAACAGATAGCCCTCGCCGTGCAGTAGCTTGCCGTCGCGATAGCTCTGCGTGACATAGGCGACCGCCCCTTCCGCCTTTAGGAACGCATCCAGCTTCTGCGCGAAGTCGAGCCGCTTCATCCGACGGTCGGCGGATTCGGGATCATGCTCGGGCTGAACATAGATATCGAGCTTGGCAATGTCCTCGCCGGTCAGGCGGCGGAAGGGCGCGGAGCCGGGTTCGTCTCCGGTCCCGGGCATCGAGACCATGACGATCTTGCCGCGCAACTGGCCGCGCCACTTGTCGAAATCCCGCTCGCGCTTCATCGGCGCGACGATCACGGGGGCGGTGACCGCGCCATTGGTCGCGGGCGTCCAGGCGATCGGAATGGCGGTCAGTTGCAGCGGACGGGGCGACACCATCCGTACGCTCGCCCGCTCGATCGACCAGCCGCGCCCGAACGCAAAGCCTTCCTTATGGACGTTCTTCAGGCCCCATTTGGCGAACTGCTCGGCGGTCCACCCTTCCGCGGTGCGCATCGCGGGGCTGTTGGTCATGCGCGGACCGATCACATCGGTCAGATGCTCGGCGGTCTGCATCACCTGGCTATGGTTCATGCCCTCGTCGATCAGGCGATTGGCGGCGCCGCGATCCTGCGCAACGGCGGCGGCGACAGGCATGAGGGCGACCGCCGCGACGGCGGCGAGCAAGCAAACGCGCATAGGTGATGGATTCCCCGGAAACTTCGTTATGGGACAGAGGCTATGTCCCGATCGCCGGACATGCAAGCAAGCGGATCATCCGGGGTCCGCGCAAAAACGCACAAAACGGCGTTGACAGCCGCGCCCAGCTTCGGCATTGGGCCCGCCTCGCTCCGGTGGAGCGACACCCCGGAAGGGTGGCCGAGTGGTTAAAGGCAGCAGACTGTAAATCTGCCCGCGTGAGCGTACACTGGTTCGAATCCAGTCCCTTCCACCATCCCCGCCTATCGGCTAGGGTCCGATTACGGCGCCGGATATGAGCGGGTATAGCACAATGGTAGTGCAGCAGCCTTCCAAGCTGAATACACGGGTTCGATTCCCGTTACCCGCTCCAAACTTTCCCGGACAGCCGGTGCAGCAGCCTGCCAGGCTGAATATCCCGTGACGATGCGCGGTCCGCGCCTTGACGCTTACGTCAATACGCGTCATCCGCCGCGTCCTATTGGCGTCGGAACAGAAAGAGTTACGGGATATGGCATCGGTCAATTTCGACATTCCCCATGAACTGGGTCGTGCCGAGGCGCGCCGCCGCATCGAACAGGGGTTGCCCAAGCTGGAGTCCAAGATTCCCGGCGGCGGTCAGGTGACGTCCGAATGGCCGGCCGACGACCGGCTGATGCTGACCATCATCGCCATGGGGCAGACGGTGAAGGCCGATATGGCGATCGGCGACCGCGCAATCACCGGCACGGTCGCAATTCCGATGATGCTGTCGATGATGGCCGGCCCGATCGGCGAGTTCGTGAAGACCAGCGCCGAAAAGATGCTCTCCAAGGCCTGAAACCGGCCGACACTCGCGCCCTTCCCGCCTTGCAGGGCAGGAAGGGATGCTCCGTCGGGCGGAGGCCGAACCGGGCCAAGTCGTACAAGTTCCACGGGAGTCGGCGGATAAAAGGCCCGATGCGGAACAGCACTTCCCTCTTGCCGGGTGCGGCGCGACACGCCACCATTTCCGGCGATGCCCACCCTTCCCGCCGTCACCACCATTGCCCAGACCATCCAGTTGTCGCTGGCCCCCGTCTTCATGCTCGCCGCGATCGGGCAGTTGCTGAACGTGCTCGCGGGGCGGCTGGCGCGGGTCATCGACCGGGCACGCGGGCTGGAGATGATGATCCACAAGCTCGATGACGGGCCGGAGCGGTTGCGCCACAAATGGGAGCTGCGGCTGCTCGACCGGCGTATGTCGATCATCAACGCCGCGCTCTTCCTGGCGGTGTCGAGCGCGGTCATGGCGTGCATCGTCATCGCGGTGCTGTTCATCGCCAATCTGGGGAAATTCCACATCGGAACCTGGATTGCGCTGGCCTTCATCATGGCGGTGACCCTGCTGATCCTGTGCCTGGTCGCCTTCATGATCGAGGTCCGAATTTCTCTGCGTGCGATCCATGTGCGCAAGGAAATCCTGGATTGATCGGCGCCAGGACCGAACGGCTGCTGCTGCAACTGGTCGTCGCGGTCGCCTGTCTCGTGCCGCTGTCGATCGGGGGGATCAGCGTGGCGAAGGGGCCGGGCTGGCTGGGTCATCCGCCCGCCATACCCGCCGATCTGGACAGCCAGTTCCGCTATGTCTCGGGGATATTTCTGGGTTTGGGGCTGGCCTTCGTCACCTGCATCCCCGCGATCGAGCGAAAGGGCGCGCGGTTCCGCCTGCTCGGCCTGCTCGTCGTCGCGGGCGGGCTGGCCCGGGCGCTGTCCTGGGCCATGGTCGGTGCGCCCTCGATCGGGCATCAGCTGGGCTTGACCATGGAACTGGGCGTCGTCCCGCTTCTTATGCTGTGGCAGGGTCGCGTTTCGCGTATCTATCGCTGATTTCAGGAGCTTCGAGATGCGCGTTTCCCACCGGGCCTTTTCCGCCACCGGCGGCATATCGGCTATCGGCCAGGCTGGGCGGCCAATCATCGCATGAGGGCTGTGCGATGGATCGCCAAGGGGCTCGCCCTGATCCTGATACTCATCGGCCTCGCCGCGACGATCGTGCCGCATTATCTCGATCGACTCTATTATGAGGGGCCGGAGAGCGGCCATTATGACGGCGAGCGCTTCTTCAACCCCGATGGCGATGCCGACACCTTTCGGATGCCGTCGCGCGGCGGGCGGAGCGGGTTTCTCTGGCGGCAACTGACCGGTGACGACGGACGCCCCGTCTGGCCCGAAACGGTGCCGGTCCGCCCCTCCCGACCCGAGGCACGGGTTCAGGGACAGCGCATGGTCGCGACCTGGATCGGGCACGCGACGGTGCTGGTGCAGACCCAGGGCCTCAACATCCTGACCGACCCCATCTATGCCGAGCGGGCCGGTCCCTTCGGCTTCGGCCCCAAACGAGTCGCGCAGCCGGGCGTGGCGTTCGACGACCTCCCCAGGATCGATCTCGTCGTCATCAGCCACAATCATTATGACCATCTCGACCAGGCGACGCTGAAAAAGCTTTGGCAGCGCGACCGGCCGCTGGTCGTCACCAGCCTGGGCAATGACAGCGTGATCGGACAGGTCGGTGTCCCCGCCATCGCGCTCGACTGGGGGCGCGAAAAGGCGATCCGGCCAGGTGTGTCGGTGGTCGTGACCCGCAACCATCATTGGGGCAGCCGCTGGTTCGCGGACCGCAATCGGGCGCTCTGGTCGAGTTTCATCGTGAAGCTGCCGGGCGGGAACATCTTCTTTGCGGGAGACACGGGCATGGGCGACGGACGCTGGCCCGAGGAAGCGGCAAAGCTCGGTTCGGTGCGGTTGGCGCTGTTGCCGATCGGCGCATTCCGCTTCGTGCCTGGCCAGATGTCGGCGGGGAGCCATATCGGCCCACCACAAGCCGTGCAGATTTTCGAGCGGCTGGGCGCTTCGACGGCGATCCCGATCCATTGGGGGACGTTCCGTCTCTCCTATGAGGCCTATGACACGCCGCCAAAATTGCTCGATGCGGCAATGCGGTGCTCGGGCGCGCAGGGGCAATTTGCGGCGGTTCGGCTGGGTGAGCCGGTGGCAATCGCTCCTTTCCGGGCGGCGGGCGCGGGGCGAACAGGCGATGCCGCGATGAAGGCTTGCCTCGACACGCCGCAGGTTCGGGCTTTGCGATAGGCAAAGGGGCTCCCTTGACCTTCGACTTCGCTCAGTCTGACTGGCGTTGGGTATCCAGAAACACTCCCCCGCTCCGTTTGGGCTAAGCGAAGTCGAAGCCCACATCCCAACGCCGGAACCACTGGAACAAAAGCGCAACCGGACCCATATTCCCCCCATGGCGATCCAGATCCGCACCACCCTCGATGAACCCGAAACCGGGGTCAGCTTCATCCCCCACCGTCCGTCGCGCCCCGAAAAGGCCGAAGGGGGCAAGCGTTTCGAGTTGGTCACCGACTATACCGCCAATGGCGACCAGCCGGCCGCTATTCGCGAACTGACCGCCGCGGCGCGCGCGGGCGACAAAGACCAGGTCCTGCTGGGCGTCACCGGCTCGGGCAAGACCTTCACCATGGCCAAGGTGATCGAGGAGTTGCAGCGCCCCGCGCTGATCCTGGCACCCAACAAGATCCTGGCGGCGCAGCTCTATGGGGAGTTCAAGAACTTCTTCCCCAACAACGCGGTCGAATATTTCGTCAGCTATTACGATTATTACCAGCCAGAGGCCTATGTGCCCCGGTCCGACACCTATATCGAGAAGGAAAGCTCGATCAACGAGTCGATCGACCGGATGCGCCACTCGGCGACGCGCGCGCTGTTGGAGCGCGACGACGTCATCATCGTCGCCTCGGTGTCGTGTCTCTATGGTATTGGTTCGGTCGAAACCTATTCGGCGATGATCTTCGACCTGAAGAAAGGTCAGAGCGTCGACCAGCGCGAGATCATCCGCAAGCTCGTTGCGCTCCAGTACAAGCGCAACGACGCCGCCTTCATGCGCGGCAATTTCCGGGTGAAGGGCGACAATCTCGAAATCTTCCCCTCGCACTATGAGGATTCGGCCTGGCGTATCTCGTTCTTCGGGGACGAGATCGAGGAGATTGTCGAGTTCGACCCGCTGACCGGCAAGAAGGTCGCGCATCTCAACTCGGTGCGCATCTACGCCAACAGCCACTATGTGACGCCAGGCCCGACGATGAAGCAGGCGGTCGAGGCGATCAAATTCGAGCTGGCCGAGCGGCTGAAGGAGCTGGAGATCGAGGGCAAGCTGCTGGAACGCCAGCGGCTGGAGCAGCGCACCAATTTCGACCTGGAGATGATCGCCGCCACGGGCAGCTGCAACGGCATCGAGAATTACAGCCGCTTCCTGACTGGCCGCCTGCCCGGTGAGCCGCCGCCCACTTTGTTCGAGTATCTGCCCGAAAACGCCGTGCTGTTCGTCGACGAGAGCCATGTCACCATCGGCCAGATCAACGGCATGTCGCGCGGCGACCATCGGCGCAAGATCACGCTGGCCGAATATGGCTTCCGCCTGCCCTCCGCGATCGACAACCGGCCGCTGCGATTCAACGAATGGGACGCGATGCGGCCGCAGACGGTCAGCGTCTCGGCCACGCCCGGCAATTGGGAGATGGAGCAGACCGGCGGCGTCTTCGTCGAACAGGTCATCCGCCCCACCGGGCTGATCGATCCGCCGGTCGAGATCAAGCCGGTCGAGGAACAGGTGCAGGACCTGATCATCGAGGCGCGCAAGACGACCGAACTCGGTTACCGAACCCTCGTCACCACGCTGACCAAGCGGATGGCGGAGGATCTGACCGAATATATGCACGAGGCGGGGATCAAGGTCCGCTACATGCACTCCGACGTCGAGACGCTGGAGCGTATCGAGCTGATCCGTGACCTTCGGCTGGGCGTGTATGACGTGCTGATCGGCATCAACCTGCTGCGCGAGGGATTGGACATTCCCGAATGCGGGCTGGTCGCGATCCTCGACGCGGACAAGGAAGGCTTTCTGCGCTCGGAAACCTCGCTGATCCAGACGATCGGGCGCGCGGCGCGCAACGTCGATGGCCGCGTGATCCTCTATGCCGACCGGATCACCGGATCGATGGAACGCGCCATGTCGGAGACGTCACGGCGTCGCGAGAAGCAGATGGCCTATAATGCCGAACATGGCATCACGCCGCAGACGATCCGCCGCCAGATCGGCGACATCATCGCGCATGTCGCCAGCGGTGATCAGGTGACCGTGCCGATCGATGAGGACCGTCCGCACATGGTCGGCCACAATCTGCGCGCCTATATCGAGGAGCTCGAGAAGAAGATGCGCAAGGCCGCCGCCGACCTCGAATTCGAGGAAGCGGGTCGGTTGCGCGACGAAATCCGGCAGTTGGAGAATGAAGAACTGGGCCTGCCCGTCCATGAGCAGAAAGCCCCGATCATGGGCCGCTCCAACGAGGGCAAGCCGGGGACGCGCAAGACGCGGTTCGGGAAGAGCAAGAAGTTCGCCAGCGGTCGCAAAGCGAACTGACGCGCCTGCTATAAAATAGCACTATTAGTGCTATTGATCGATCGCATGTCGATGCTATCGTGCACGTCGAAAGGATCGACATGCAGAGCATCGATGTGGATTTCGCAGTGTGGAAGGCACTGACCGCCCTGCGTCGCGATGAAGCGCACAGCTACAATGATGTACTCCGCGCTCTGCTGGACTTGCCGGCGTGCGAAGCATCAGAGGCAATCGCCAATACAGATCAAGAGGAAGAGGGATGCTATCTCAGCGGCCGATGGATGCCCAACGGCACGCAGCTTCGCGCCCAATACAAGGGCCGGACGCATGAGGCGACAATTCGGAGCGGTCAGTTAACCGACGCAGAGGGCCTTGCACATTCTTCGGCTTCGGCGGCAGCAAAGGCCGTCACATCGACCAACGTCAATGGCCTGATGTTCTGGTCCGTCAAAAGACCGGGCGACGGGACATGGCGTCGACTCGGCAGCCTTCCGAAAAGATGGTGACCCGTGTGAACGCCCCCCGTCACGACCCCGAAGCCATTGGCCCGTCGCTGCTCAACCCATGCTCAAATTCTCGGTGCCGACGCCATAATATCCCGCGACGCGATCCGCATAAGCCTGGTCGAACACGGGCGCGTTGTTGGCCCAGCTCGGCCCGCCCTCCAGCAGACGACGATCGACGGTGATGACATATTGGTCGCCCACCGGATCGAATTGCAACAGGCTGAACGGCACGGGATAGAAGCTCTTGCCCATGCCGAGGAATCCGCCCAGCGCCAGCACCGCATGCGTCGCACGGCCCGAGCGCTTATGGACCATGAAGGCATGGACCGCGCCGATCGTGTCGCCGTCGCGGCTTTCCAGCTTCAACGTGCCCGAGACATTGGACTGAACCAGGATCAGGGTCGGCGTGTCGTGATCGGCCATTCTTAATCTCCGTTTATCGCCCATCCAAACCCGTCAGAGTAAGGCCCGGTTCCGATGCCCGCCGCATCGGCACGGTCCGCCGCAGCATGGGGTTGAGCCGCGCGGCACGCTTGCCCATAGGCTGGGTGCGATGCGTCGCCTGTCCCTTGCTTCCCTTGCCCCGACGATGGTCGTGGCCGCCGCCCTGTCCGGCTGTATCCCCGCCACGCCGCGTCCCGAGACGCCGCCGCCCGCACGCCCCGCGCCACAGCCCGCCCTGCCCGCGCCGCGCCCCGTTCTGGGTGCGGATTGGCGCGACTGGCCGCTGACACCCGGCGACTGGCGGTATCAGCGGACGGCGCAAGGCTCGGTCGCCGCGTTCGGTGCAGCGGGTATGCCCCGGCTGTCGCTGACCTGCGATCCGCGCACGCGGCAGATCCGGCTCGATCGTCCGGCCGCGGTCGCCGGGGCGGTCACGATTCGCACTTCCAGCCTGCCCCGGACACTGACCCTGCGCGCGGCTGCGACCGGCGCGGAAACGGCACTCGCCGCCAATGATCCGCTGCTCGACGCCATGGCGTTCAGTCGGGGGCGGTTCACCGTCGAGCAGAGCGGCCACGCGCCGCTGGTCATTCCCGCTTATGCCGAAATTGGGCGCGTGATCGAAGATTGTCGGGGATGAGTCTCGGCCGTTTGGCGGGCGCGAGATGCTCGGACAAACATCGTTGCATTACAAGTCTTGTTTATCGCTTTCCGACTACGCACATTGCGATTGCGCACTTTGAAAGGGCGCGTTGGCTATCCACTAGCGAAAGGAGGTGATCCGATGTCTCATGGTTCAGCAAGGGGGTCGGTTCAGTTCGTTCGGGGGGCCGGTCTCTGACATTGATGGATGCGGTCGGGGGGTATTTTCCTCCAATCAACGGTCGCATCTGGATGTCATGAGGCCCGCATGGTCTCCCGGGCTGGAGCTCTCCGGCCGCTGACCATGTTTAGGGGTTGCCGGGTCGTCGTGATGACGCCCCGGCAGCCTCTTTTCATTTGGGGGTAAGGCACGCCATAGATGCTACCCCCGCAAAGGCTGAGGTCTTCGGGCGACATTCCGACTTCCGGGCCAATCGACATTCATGCCCTTCTTCACCTCGCAGGACGCGCCGCATGTCCGACGGGGGGTATCGCGCCAGAGAGGAATTTGGCCAAACGCCGTTCGGCGCTTTGCACGATCCCCTCCCCTCTCGCCGGGGATTGTTGCGGAACTTGCCCTGGCATTCGCCCGACGCACCACCCCGGCAAAGGCCGGGCTCCACTTAAGCCGCGACCGGAGTGACGTGTCACCGCCCCCACAGCCGAATTCCAGCCTGGGCGGTGCGTCAGTCCGTCTTTTCCTCGCGATATTTCATTTCCAGGAAGCGACCGCGCGTCGAAAGGCTATCGAGGTCGGCCTGGGCCAGACGCTGGGTCATGTCGCCAATCTCCTGTTCGATCAGCTTCAATCCGTCGACCAGCTGTGCGTCCGGCGTCCGCCCATTGCGCTCGACCCGGCGCAACGGCTCGGGCACCCGCTCATAGTCGCGTAGAAAGGCGGGGAGTTGTTCCCCGATCAGGCGACGGACCTCCATCGCCTCGGCGGTGTCATTGTCGACCCCCGCCAGTTGCGGCGACAGCGTGTCGAGCCGCTGGCCGATCCGGTCGACCAGTTGCACGGCGGGCGCGGGCAGCAGTGGGCGCTGCGCCTCCAGCCAGCGTTCGGTCTGCGCGGGCAACGCCTTGATATCGACCTGCGCCAGCTTGGCCGGGGTCGGCGCGCGCGCGGCGGGGGCCAGGGCGATGGCAAGCGTCACCGCGATCATCAGCATCATTGCCGCCAGTGCCCCGAAAATGCCGATGCCGCCCGGCAGGATCAGACCCGTCACCATCGCCGCGATCAGGATGGCGGCATTGGCGATGGCGATCAGGATCACCCGCTGCACGGCCGAGCGGGCGCGGCGTCGCACCCGCTTGACGGTCTGCTGCGCGGTGCCGCGATAATCCTGCGAGATGCGCGCCATCACTTCGCGCGCACGCTCGATCTGGGCATCGACCTCGTTCGAGCGGGGTGTGGTCACGGGCTTACAGCGCCTCCAGCTTGAACGACGATCCGCCGCCGGTCAGTTGCGGATTCTGCGCGCCCTCGGCCCGCGCGATATAGCCCTTCGACTTCTCGACTTCGTTACCCAGCGTCGTGACGGTGGTCTTCATCGAATCGAGCGCCTTCAGCTTGAAGCTGTCGATCGCGTCCATCGTGTCATAGATATTCTGGAAGGCGCGTTGCAGCGTCTCCAGCGGGATGGTCGAGGCCGCGGCCTGCTCGTGAATCTGCGCGGTCTGGCTGCGCAGCAGCTTGCCGGTCGAATCGATGATGTTGGCGGTGGTCGAGTTGAGCGCGGTGATCTGGTCGAGCACCAGCTTCTGATTGGCTAGCGCCTGCGCCACGGTGACCGCGGTGCGCAAAGCCGAGACGGTGGTGGTCGAGGCGCGGTCGACGCCCTTCACCAGCTCGACATTGTTCTTCTTGACCAGATCGAGCGCCAGATAGCCCTGCACCGTGACCGCCATCTGGGTCAGCAGGTCCTGCGTCCGCTGGCGCGTGTAGAAGAGTGCGGTCTCGCGGATTGCCTTGGCCTTGGCGGGATCGGTGTGATCCAGCTCGTTGGCCGTATCCTCCAGCTTGGCGTCCATCGTCTTGGACAGATGGATCATCTGCTCCAGCCGCCCCATGGCCGACCACAAATTCGCCCGCTCGGTATCGATCGCGGCATTGTCCATCAGCAGTTCGTCGCGGCCCGAGGACAGGCTCTTCAGGATCGCGGCGATATGCGTCTGCGACGAGCGATAGCCGTCGAAATAGTCGCGCATCTTGTTGCCGAAGGGCAGGATGCCGAGCAGCTTTCGCGGCGCGGAGAGATTGCCCTGCCGACCGGGATCGAGGCTTTCGACCACGCGGCGCAACTCGGTCAGGTCCTTGCCCACGCCGGTTTCGCCGTCCATCGCCTTGACCGGGCGGTCGAGGAAGCGGTTGGACTGGCTGGCCGCCTCGCGGATTTCCTTCTGCCCCATGGCGGTGATCGCATCGACGCGGCGCCCGAATTCGGGGCTGTTCACATCCTGCGCGATCAGCTCGGCGACGAAGCCGTCGACCTTCTGCTCGAGCTGGCTGCGCGTCTTGTCGTCCACGGGCACAAGCCCGGCGGCCTGGGACGGCGCGACCGTCGGCACGGGATCGGGCGGCGTGAGAGTCAGCCCCTTTTCCTGGGTCGCGGTGTCGGCGGTCGTGGCCATTCTCAAAGTCTCCAAATGCCTTGCCCTTAGTGTGGAGGGGATGGGCGCATGGTTCAAGTGTATTATAGGGCTAATACTATAGGACGTCTCTGCACGGCTTTCCCCTTCCCCGTCCAGCGTGAGCGAGGTTTGGGAGGACGGTCGCCCCCCTCAGGCGTCGAACAACCCATCCTGCGACCCGACCGGCGGGTTAAGACCCAGATGCTTCCAACCCCCGGCATTCAAGATTCGCCCCCGCGCCGTCCGCGCGAGCAGGCCGAGCTGGATCAGATAGGGCTCGATCACCTCCTCGATCGTGTCGCGCGGCTCGGACAGTCCGGCGGCGAGCGTCTCCACCCCCACCGGGCCGCCACGATAGACATCGGCGATCATCGTCAGATAGCGCCGGTCCATTGCATCCAGCCCCAGCGCATCGACCTCCAGCCGGTTGAGCGCCTGATCCGCCGCCGCCGCATGGACGATGTCATGTCCCGCAACGCTGGCAAAGTCGCGCACGCGGCGCAGCAACCGCCCGGCGATACGCGGCGTACCCCGCGAACGCCGCGCCACCTCCATCGCGCCATCCTCGGCGATCGGCAGCTCGAGCAGCCGCGCGGCACGGGTGACGACGCGGGTCAGTTCCTCGACCGTGTAGAATTGCAGGCGGACCGGAATGCCGAAACGATCGCGGAGCGGCGTGGTCAGCAACCCCTGCCGCGTCGTCGCCCCCACCAGGGTGAAGCGCGGCAGATCGATCCGCACCGATCGCGCGGACGGCCCCTCGCCGATCATCAGGTCGAGGACGCGGTCCTCCATCGCCGGGTACAGGACTTCCTCGACCGCCGGTTGCAGGCGGTGGATCTCGTCGATGAAGAGCACGTCGCCGTCCTCGAGATTGGTCAGCAGCGCGGCGAGGTCGCCCGACTTGGCGATGACCGGGCCGGAAGTCGCGCGGAAACCCACGCCCATCTCGCGCGCGATGATCTGCGCCAGCGTCGTCTTGCCCAGCCCCGGCGGGCCAAAGAACAGGACATGGTCGAGCGCATCGCCGCGCCCGCGCGCCGCCTGGATGAAAACGCGCAGATTGTCGCGCGCCGCCTGCTGCCCGACGAACTCGTCCAGGCTCTTGGGACGGAGCGCGGCATCGACATCCTCGGGACGACGGCTGGCGGACAGAAGGCGGTCTTGGTCGGTCACGCGCGCTGCCCTAGCGAGCAGGCGACGGGGTTGTCGAGCAAAGCGATGATGGCGACGTCAGCGAACATTGCACGAACATAGCAGGGGATAGCCGACAGGGACAGCCGCCGCAGCGACCTCACCAAACCTAGGTAGCGGACTTACCGCAGAATCGCGCTACAACAGATGCCATGCCGCAGGACATTTTTCTGGCAACCGCCATTCCGCCCGCCCTGGAAATCGCACTGGCCGAACGCTTCACGCTTCATCGCGACACGCCCCCACCGACCGCCCGCGCCATTGTCGGCGGCGGCATGATGACGGTCGATGCCGCGCTGCTCGATCAACTGCCGGCGTTGCAGATCATCGCGGTGCACGGAGTGGGTTTCGACGGGATCGACCGCGAAGCCGTCGCCGCACGCGGCATCCGGATCGCGATCACCCCCGATGCGCTGACCGACGATGTCGCGGACCAGGCCATTGCGCTGTGGCTGGCGGTCGATCGGCGGATCGCCGCCAATGACCGGGCCTTGCGGATGGGCAATTGGACGGTGCCGCTGGGCCGCCGGGCGACGGGGCGGCGGATCGGCATTTTCGGGCTGGGGCGGATCGGCCAGGCCATCGCCAGACGCGCCGAGCCCTTTGCCGCAGAGATCCTATACACTGCCCGCTCGGCCAAGCCGGTGGCGTGGCGCTACGTCCCCGAACTGGCGCAACTGGCGGAAGAGAGCGACGTGCTGATCCTCGCTGCGCCCGGTGGCACGGAGACGCACGGGGCGGTGGATGCGGAGGTGCTGGACCGGCTGGGTGCCGATGGCGTGCTGGTCAATATCGCACGCGGGAGCCTGGTCGACGAGGAGGCGCTGATCGCCGCGCTGGAGAGCCACCGGATCGCCGGGGCGGGGCTGGACGTGTTCGCCGACGAACCCGAGGTGCCCTATGCTCTGCGGCGGATGAACCATGTCGTGCTCGCTCCGCACCAGGGGAGCGCGACACGCGAGGGGCGGGCGGAAATGGCGCAGATGGTGATCGCCAATCTGGAGGCCCATTTCGACGGGCAGGAGCCGCCGGGGTTACTGGATTAACGAAGGCGCTTGGCCTTTTGGCCTCGACCCCCGCGTTACTTCGCCGCCTTGCGCAATGCCAGGCGAACCAGCGCATCGAGCGAGGCCGTCGCGCCCAATTCCTCTTCCGCCGCCGCCACCGCCGCGCTTGCCTCGGCGGGACGGAAGCCCAGGTTGAGCAGCGCGGACACCGCATCGGCCCCTGCTCCGACCGGTGCGGCCATGCCGCCACCCGATCCCGGTGCCAGCACGATCCCGCCGACCTTGTCCTTCAACTCCATGACGATCCGCTGGGCAAGCTTCGGCCCGACACCGTTGGCGCGGGCCACCATCGCCTTGTCGCCGCTGGCGATCGCACGCATCAGGTCGGCGGGCTCCAGCGCCGACAGGATCGCCAGCGCCACGCGCGACCCCACGCCCTGCACGCCGGTCAGCAAGCGAAACCAGTCGCGCTCGTCGGCGCTGGCGAAACCGACCAGGCGGATCGAATCCTCCGACACCAGCATCTCGGTATGCAGCATCGCCGCCTCGCCCACCGGGCCGATGGCAGACAGGGTGCGCGCCGAAGCGCCGACCAGATAGCCCACACCGCCGACATCGATCACCGCATGGTCGATACCGGTGGAGTCCAAACGTCCCTTGAGATGCGCGATCATGGCGTAGGGTTAGAACAAAACGGGGATTTCGTCACCCACTTCGATGAGACGCGAATCTGATTCACGCGAAGTCGCGATGACGCGAAGAAGAAGGTGGTTTCGCGCGGAGGCGCAGAGAGCGCGGAGGTGGCGTCCTGTTTGGCGCATTATCCGCTTCACGCACCGATTGAGATTGTAGGGCCGCTGGCGCGGCGGGCGAAAAACCTCTGCGTCCTCCGCGCCTCCGCGCGAAAACCTATTCCTTCGCGGCATCGCGGCTTCGCGTGAACCGAAATTCCTAAACCGCCGAAGCCCGCCGCTGCATCGCCCGCGCACTTGCCAGATGATGCGCATGGGTGATCGCCACCGCCAGCGCATCCGCTGCGTCGGGGCCGGTCAGCTTCACGCCCGGCAGCAGATGGCCGACCATCGCCTGCACCTGCTTCTTGTCCGCGCCGCCGGTGCCGACCGTCGCCTTCTTGACGATGCTGGGGTGATATTCACCGACCACCAGCCCCGCCTGCGCCGCCGCGAGCAACACGATGCCACGCGCTTGCCCCAGTTTCAGCGTGGACTGCGCATTGCTGTTGCCCAGCACCTCTTCCACCGCCGCGCCGTCGGGCTGTTGCTGGCGGATCACGTCGTAGAGCGCGGCGTGCAGGTTCGCGAGGCGGCGGGGGAGCACCATCGACGGCTCGGTCTTGATTTGGCCGTTGGCGACGTGGCGCAGGCGGTTGCCCTCCACCGCGATCACCCCCCAGCCGGTGGTGCCGAGGCCGGGATCGAGGCCGAGGATGATGGCGGGGGGTACGGTCATGGGTCGCCTTGAGAGGGGTGATCTATGGTCCTGCCCCTCCACCACCGACTTCACCCGGCGGTTTCCCTCCCCAGACTTTGCCTGGGGAGGATCAGGGTTCAGGCCAGCTTTTCCATCACTTCGTCGGAGACTTCGTAATTGCCCCAGACGGTCTGGACGTCGTCGTCATCGTCCAGCGTGTCGATCAGCTTGAACAGCGTCGCCGCCGCCGCTTCGTCCACCGACACCATGGTCTGCGGACGCCATGCGAGCTTGGCGCCTTCCGCCTCGCCCAGCACGGGCTCCAGCGCCTTGGCGACTTCGTGCAGATCGCCCTGCGCGGTCCAGATCTCGTGGCCGTCCTCCGACGAGGTCACGTCTTCGGCACCGGCCTCCAACGCCGCCTCGAACACCTTTTCGGCGTCGCCCGCGCTGGCGGGATAGTTGATCAGGCCCATCCGGTCGAAACCATGGCTGACCGAACCACCGGCGCCCAGGTTGCCGCCATTCTTCGATACCGCGGTGCGGACATTGGTCGCGGTGCGATTGCGATTGTCGGTCAGCGCCTCGATGATCAGGCTGACGCCGCCGGGGCCGAAGCCCTCGTACCGGACTTCTTCGTAATTCTCTCCGTCGCCGCGCGAAGCCTTGTCGATCGCGCGCGCGATATTGTCCTTGGGCATCGACGCCGCCTTGGCCGCATTGACCGCCGCGCGCAGACGCGGGTTCATGTCCGGATCGGGCGTGCCCATCTTCGCCGCAACGGTGATTTCGCGGGAAAGCTTGGAGAATGCCGCCGAGCGCTTCTTATCCTGCGCGCCCTTGCGGTGCATGATGTTCTTGAATTTGCTGTGGCCTGCCATCGGTGCCTCTTGATATGATCGCGCTCTCTACGACCGCGACAGGGCCTTTGCCAACCCGTCGATCTTCGCCTCCAGACTATCGAGCCGTTCGGTGACCGCGTTGTCCAGCTTATGGTGCAGCCGCAATATGTCGATCTCGGCGCGCAAATTGGTGCGATAGTCGAGGCTGGCGGCCAGCCGATCCTTGGCCGACTGCCGATTCTGGCTCATCATGATGACCGGCGCCTGGATTGCCGCCAGCGTCGAGAGCATCAGGTTGAGGAAGATGTAGGGATAGGGATCGAAGACCAGCCCGAAATGGCTGAGCACGTCCGAGTTCAGCAGCATCCACCCGAGCAGGATCACCGAAAAGGTGATGATGAAGCCCCAGCTTCCCCCGACCGCCGCGACCCGGTCCGCCAGCCTCTCGCCCCAGGTCGAGGTCTCGTCCGCGACATCGGCGGCGTCGCGCGCGCTGAGATTGCCCGACTCGATATCGGCAATGACCTGGGCCTCTTCCTCGTCCAGTTCGTGCGCGGGCTTGCCCAGCGTGCGGCGGGCAATTTCGGCAGCGGTCGACAGGGCCATGGGCTTGGCGCTCCTCGTAAGGAATCAAATGCCTTGCTCCTTGGGGCGTTGATCGGCCAAACGCCAGAGTCATGACGGTACGCGTGGATATGGGAACCGATGAGCGTGGCTCGTCGGTGCCGATCGATTTGGAGGAACTGCTGGCGACCCGCCTGCTGGTGCAGGGCAATTCGGGGTCGGGAAAGTCGCATCTGCTGCGCCGCCTGCTGGAAAAGTCGGCGGGCCAGGTGCAACAGGTGGTGATCGACCCCGAGGGCGATTTCGTCACCCTATCCAAGGCGTACGGCCATGTCGTGATCGAGGCGGGCGACTATGCGGAGCGTGAGGTCGGACGCTTCGCCACGCGGATTCGCGAACACCGCGCCTCGGTGGTCCTAAGCCTGGAGGGGCTGGAGATTGAGGGGCAGATGCGCTGTGCCGCGACCTTCCTCAACGCGCTGTTCGACGCCCCGCGCGAACATTGGTATCCCGCGCTGGTCGTGGTGGACGAGGCGCAGCTGTTCGCCCCCACCACCGGCGGCGAGGTGACCGAAGAGGTCCGCCGCGCCTCGCTCTCCGCCATGACCAATTTGATGTGTCGTGGGCGCAAGCGTGGCCTGGCGGGTGTGATCGCGACCCAGCGACTCGCGAAGCTCGCCAAGAATGTCGCGGCGGAAGCGTCCAACTTCCTGATGGGCCGCACCTTTCTCGACATCGACATGGCGCGCGCGGCCGACCTGCTGGGCATGGAGCGGCGGCAGGCCGACTCGATCCGCGACCTGGCGCGCGGCACTTTCCTGGCGCTCGGCCCCGCCGTCTCGCGTCGGCCGATCACGGTGAAGATCGGCGCGGTCGAGACCTCGGCCCGCTCGGGCAGCCCCAAGCTGACCCCCCTGCCCGACGCGCCGCCGCCGGACCTGCAGGAACTTCTCTTCGCGCCGGTCGAGGAAGCGCCGACCCTGCCCATGACCTTCGACCCCCGCCCGCGCCGGGTGCCCGCCGAGGAACTGATGGCCGATCTCGGCCGCCCGCCCTTGCCCACCACCGCCGCGCCACCCGCGCCCGAGATGGACGAGAGCGAAGTCGAGGCGATCTACGAACAGGTGCTGCGCGCGATCGTCGAGGACCCCGAATCGACCTTCCGCCCCGCCTCGGTGCTGTTCCAGGATTTCCAGGTGCGCTGCCGGATGGCGGGGCTGGCTCGGCCGCCGCTCGACTTGAACGGCTTTGCCCGGCGGCTGTCCTGCGCGCGGGCGGGGATTTTCGACGTCAACGATCCCGACTGGCAGGAAGCACTGGCGCTGGCCGGGATGCTGCCCGACGACATGCTGGGCGCGTTCCTGCTGGTCGCGCGCGCGGCGCGTGAGGGCCTGCCCTGCCCGCCGGATACCAAGATCGCCGAGACCTATGGCACCAGTTCGCTGGGTCGGGTGAAGCGGCTGATCGCCTATATCGAGAGTCGCGACCTGTTCGTGTGCCGCACCGACCTGACGGGGAAGCGGTCGATCACGATCCCGCGGCTGGGCTGGACGACTCAGGCGGCGGAGATGGGGTGAGGGTTTCCTTTGGCCTTCGACTTCGCTCAGGCTGAACGGAGGTTGAGGGTTACGGCCGATAAAAACCTTGGTTCACGGCTATGGCGCAGGCCAACGCCCTACCTCTCGCGACGTTTTGCTGGCTTGTCGTCATCACGGCGGATCTTCCGTTCCAACAGCATCGCAAGCAATTGGTCCGACCAGCATAGCGTGATGATGGCGGGAACAGCCAGAACAGCCAAAAGCCCCATCGTTTCCTCATCGCCGAACGTCGCCATCCCGCGCGACGATATGCCGGTCTTCAAGAAAATGTCAGCCTGGCGTGCACCTTTTCGCCTGAAACGCAAATTTCCTTACGCCCCCCCGTTCAGCCTGAGCGAAGTCGAAGGCCACGCCCCGCCGCCCGCCCCAAACAAAAAGGGCGACGGAGCCAAAAGCCCCGCCGCCCTTCGCATCCTGAAACCGGAGAACCGGGATCAAATCATGCCCAGCGCCTTCATATACACTTCGAGGATGGCTTCCTCTTCCTGATATTCTTCGCGCTTTTTCTTGCGGATCTGCATGATCTTCTTGATCGCCTTGGGGTCGTACCCGCGCGCCTTGGCTTCGGCGAAGACGTCCTTGATGTCGTCCGAAATGCCCTTCTTTTCTTCTTCCAGCCGCTCGGCCCGCTCGATCAGCAGGCGCAGCTCGTCGGCCGTCACATTGCCGCTGCTGTCGTAATTGTCGTCCGCCATCGTCTTAACCCTCTGAATACCGATATGCCCGCATGACCGAATCCATGTCGCGGCCCCAACCTGCCCCCTCAATCAAGCGAAGGTCGGTCTGGCGCGGCCGGATCGGGCCCCATGTCGGGATCGGCGGCGGGTCTAGGCGGTTCCGCCGCCGGGCTCAAGCGGGCATGTTCGTCAGGCGTTCTTCTTCACGCTTTCGGCCATGCGCGCCAACTGTTCGGGCGTCGCCTCGCCCTGATGCTGCGCCTTCCACGCATCATAGGGCATGCCATAGATCGCTTCGCGCGCACGGGCCTTGTCGATTTCCGCTGCCTCGCCCACCCAGTCGGACAGGCAGTTGCGGCAAAAGCCCGCCAAACCCATCAAATCGACATTCTGGGCATCGCTCCGATGGCGTAGGTGCAGCACCAGTCGCCGGAAAGCCGCCGCTGCCGCCCGATCATCGATTGCATTCAGTGCATCCACCGCATCGCCCATATTCGTCTCTCCAAGGTTGATCGCGCCGCATTAGGCTTTAGGACGCACCCAGAAAAGAAGCAGGATGTAAGATGACCCAGGCCCTCCCACCGCGTTCACGCAAAGTCCGCGTCCTCGCCACGCTCGGCCCGGCCAGCAGCGATCCCGAAACGATCGCCACCCTGTTTCAGGCAGGGGCCGACGCCTTCCGAATCAATATGAGCCATGGCGACCAGCAGTCCAAGGTTCCGCTGATCCAGGCGATCCGCTCGTTGGAAGAGCGATTCGGCCGCCCCACCACCATCCTCGCCGATCTTCAGGGCCCGAAGCTGCGCGTCGGCAAGTTCGCCGAGGGCAAGGTGATGCTGGAGACCGGCAGCACCTTCATCCTCGACCGCGATCCGACGCCGGGCGACGCGACCCGTGTCGAACTGCCCCACAAGGAAATCTTCGCCGCGATCGAGCCGGGCGCGCGCCTGCTGCTCGACGACGGCAAGCTGGTGCTGCGCGTCGCCTTCCACGACGATCAGAAGATCACCACCCTGGTCGAGGTCGGCGGCGCGCTGTCGAACAACAAGGGGCTGAACGTTCCCGACGTGGTGCTGCCCATGGCCGCGCTGACCGAGAAGGACCGTTCGGACCTGGCCTTTGCGGTCGAGCAGGGCGTCGACTGGATCGCGCTGTCCTTCGTCCAGCGGCCCGAGGATCTGATGGAGGCGCGCGGCCTGATCAAGGGGCGCGCCGCGCTTCTCGCCAAGATCGAGAAGCCGCAGGCGATCGACCGGCTGGAGGAAATCGTCGAGCAGTGCGACGGCGTGATGGTCGCGCGCGGCGATCTGGGCGTCGAACTGCCGCCCCAGGCCGTCCCGCCGCTCCAGAAGCGCATCGTCGAGGTGTCGCGCCGCATGGGCCGCCCGGTCGTCGTGGCGACGCAGATGCTCGAATCGATGATCCAGAGCCCCTCGCCCACCCGCGCCGAGGTGTCGGACGTGGCGACCGCCATCTATGACGGCGCCGACGCGATCATGCTGTCGGCCGAATCGGCGGCGGGTGCATGGCCGGTCGAATCGGTCGCGATGATGAACGCGATCGGCGTGTCGGTGGAAAGCGATCCCGGCCACGGCGAGCGCGTCCACTTCACCGCGATGACTCCCGACCCGACCACCGCCGACGCACTGGCGGAGGCGGCCGCACGGATCACCAATACCGTGTCGTCCAAGGCGATCATCTGCTTCACCTCCAGCGGCTCGACCGCTCGGCGCGTCGCGCGTGAGCGTCCCCTGGTGCCGATCCTGGTCCTGACCCCGCGGCTGGAGACGGCACGTCGCCTGGGCCTCCTCTGGGGCTGTCACGCGGTGCATACCCGTGACGTCGAGTCGTTCGAAGAGATGGTCGCCAAGTCCAAGCGCATGGCGCTGCGCCATGGCATCGCCGAGGCGGGCAATCAGGTCGTACTGATGGCGGGCGTCCCGTTCCGCACGCCGGGCTCGACCAATGTGCTGCACGTCACCCGGATCATGGGCGACGAACTGGCGAGCTACGGGGATCGCAGCGAAGAGGCGTAAGCCACTTTATTACTCGGTGAGATGGCCGGGATAAGGGAAAAGGGGCGGCAGCGCGAACAGCGCCTGCCGCCCCTTTTCGATCGGTGTGGCGACGAACTAGGCGTCGGCACCTTGGTTGCCGCCAATCAGCTTATATCCACAAGCCGGACCAGCTTGCCCGTTTCATCCGGGCGAGCTGGATGTAGCGATGCAGAGTGAGCCCGAAGGTCGCCGAGAACTGCCGGTGGAAGTGGAATTTCGAGAAGGCGGCAATGCCGCTGATCCTATCCAGATCCAGCTCGTCATCGAGATGCCGGTCGATATGATCCAGCACCCGTTGCATCCGGCCATGGTAGTTGCGAAGCGCCGCCGTCATCGTCCTGTCCTCCGTGGCGGTGACAGCTAGACCTTTGCAGTGAAACCGCGCTCGACCGATCTTGCGCTTCACGCACAGTAGAAGGGGCGGACATCTTGCGATGCCCGCCCCCCTCTTATCATCCGGTGACGACCGATCAGATGTGGATCGGCTTGCCCTGCACCGCCATGGCGGCTTCCTTGAGCGCCTCGGCATGGGTCGGGTGCGCGTGGCAGGTGTACGCAATGTCTTCCGACGTCGCGCCGAACTCCATCGCCTGGGCGGCCTGCGCGATCATCGTTCCGGCAAGCGAGGAGATGATCCACACGCCCAGCACGCGGTCGGTCTTCGCGTCGGCGATGACCTTCACGAAGCCGTCGGTGTCGCGGTTGGTCTTGGCGCGGCTGTTCGCCATGAAGGGGAACTTGCCGACCTTCACCTCGCCACGCTCCTTGGCCGCTTCTTCCGACAGGCCGACACCAGCGATCTCGGGCATGGTGTAAACGACGCTGGGGATGACGTCGTGGTTCACGATGCCGGTCTGGCCCGCGATGTTCTCAGCCACCGCGACGCCTTCGTCTTCGGCCTTGTGCGCGAGCATCAGACCGGGAGCCACGTCGCCGATCGCCCAGATGCCGTCGACATTGGTCGCGAAGTCATGGTCGATGGCAACCTGACCGCGATCGGTCAGCTTCACGCCGGCGGCTTCCAGATTCAGCCCGTCGATATTCGGCTTGCGGCCGATCGCGACCAGCACCGCGTCGGCCGACAGGGTTTCCGCCGCACCGCCAGCCGCCGGTTCCACCGACACGGTCGCGCGATCGCCCTCGACGGTGACGCCGGTCACCTTGGTTGAGGTCTTCAGCTCCATGCCCTGCTTCTTGAACAGCTTGGCCGATTCCTTGCGGACCTCGCCGTCGAAGCCCGGCAGGATCTGGTCCAGATACTCGACCACCGTGACCTTGGCCCCCAGACGCCGCCAGACCGAGCCCAGCTCCAGCCCGATCACGCCGCCGCCGATGACGACCAGATGCTCGGGCACCTTGGGCAGCGCCAGCGCGCCGGTCGAGTCGACCACGACCTTCTGGTCGATCGCGACGCCCGGCAGCGGGGTGACGACCGAGCCGGTCGCGATCACGATGTCGCGCGCGGTGACGGTCTGGTCACCGACCTTGACCGTGCTCGAATCCTGGAACGCCGCCTTGCCCTTCAGCCAGGTGACCTTGTTCTTCTTGAACAGATATTCGATGCCGCCGGTCAGTTCGCCGACCGCCTTGGCCTTTTCGGCGTGCATCTGATCGAGGTTGAGCTTCGCGCCCTCGATCTCGACGCCGAACTTCGCAAGGGCACCATGCGATGCTTCCTCGAACAGCTCGGAGGCGTGGAGCAGCGCCTTGGACGGGATGCAGCCGACATTGAGGCAGGTGCCGCCCAGCGTCTCGCGCGACTCGGCGCACGCGGTCTTCAGGCCCAGCTGCGCCGCGCGGATCGCCGCGACATAGCCGCCGGGGCCAGCGCCGATCACCAGGACGTCATAGTCATACTCAGCCATTTGTCTCTCCCGTTCCCCGGCCTTCGGGGTCCAGCCTGCGGGCGCACCCGCCTTCATACAGCAATAACGGACCCTCGCCGGTGCAAGGGTCCGTATAGGTCACAAAACGATCAGAGGTCGATCAGGATGCGGGTCGGGTCCTGGATCGCGTTCTTCAACGCGACCAGGAAGGTCACCGCCTCGCGGCCGTCGATGATGCGATGGTCATAGGACAGCGCCAGGTACATCATCGGGCGGATGACGATCTGGCCGTCGACGACGACCGGGCGCTCCTCGATGCGGTGGAGGCCCAGCACCGCCGACTGGGGCGGGTTGATGATCGGGGTCGACATCAGCGAGCCGAACACGCCGCCGTTCGAGATGGTGAAGGTGCCGCCCTTCATCTCTTCCATCTTCAGCGTCCCGTCCTTGGCGCGCTTGCCGAAGTCGCCGATCGTCTTTTCGATGCCCGCGACCGTCAGGTCCTGCGCATCGCGGATCACCGGCACGACCAGGCCGTTCGGGGCCGAGACGGCGACCGAGATGTCGGCATAGTCGTGATAGACGATCTCATCGCCCTCGATCGAGGCGTTGACCGAAGGAATGTCCTTCAGCGCCATGGTCGCGGCCTTCACGAAGAAGCCCATGAAGCCCAGGCGGACGCCATGCTTCTTCTCGAACAGGTCCTTATACTTGGCGCGCGCCTCGATCACCGCGGTCATGTCGACGTCGTTGAACGTCGTCAGCATCGCGGCGGTGTTCTGCGCTTCCTTCAGGCGCTTGGCGATCGTCTGACGCAGGCGCGTCATCTTCACGCGCTCTTCCTTGCGCGCCGAACCGGCGGGGGCAGCAGCCGGAGCAGCGGCGGCCGGGGCCGGGGCGCTCGACTTGTTCGCGGCGGCGGCGGCGACGTCTTCCTTGGTGATGCGGCCGTCCTTGCCGGTGCCCTTGATCGTCGCGGGATCGAGGCCATGCTCGAGCACCGCACGGCGCACCGACGGCGAGAGGGCTGCGGGCGAGTCGCTCGACTCGTCAGCGGCCGGGGCCGCAGCAGGCGCCGGAGCGGCAGCGGCCGGAGCCGCAGTCACGGCCGGGGTCGCCGCTTCGGTCTTGGCCGGAGCCGAGCCACCGGCATCGACGGTCGCCAGCAGCGCGCCGACCTGCACCGTGTCGCCGACCTTCACGGCATGCTCACCCATGACACCCGCCACCGGCGAGGGCACTTCGACCGAGACCTTGTCGGTCTCCAGGCTCGCGATCGGCTCGTCCACCGCCACCGCGTCACCCGGCTGCTTTAGCCATTCGCCCAGCGTCGCCTCGGAGATCGATTCGCCCAGCACCGGGACCAGAACTTCAGTCGCCATTTCCATTTCCTCCGCCCGGTCCACCGACCGGGGCTCTTACGCGGGCGGGCAAGACGCCCGCGCCAGATTTCATCCCTCCCCGGCCCCTGAAGGACCGGGGAACTCGGTAAAGATCAGTCCGCCGCCGCCGTGGTCGGCTTGGCGGTGGTGTTGCTGCCCTCGGCGCGCGTCCGGCGGATTTCCTCGCGGACATTGTGGCCCAGTGCATCGGCGACCAGCGCGCCCTGCTCGGCGGTGTGGCGCTTCATCAGGCCGGTGGCGGGCGATGCCGCCGCCGCACGACCCGCATAACGGGCGCGCTTCACGCTCGCACCGGCCTCAGCCAGCGCTTCCTCGATCAGCGGCTCGACGAAGAACCAGTAGCCGTTGTTCTTCGGCTCTTCCTGCGCCCAGACCACGTCCTGCAGGTTCGGCATGCGCGCGATCCGCTTGGCGAGCGCGTCGCTCGGGAACGGATAGAGCTGCTCGACGCGCACGATCTGGGTCGTGGTGTCGCCCGCCGCATCGCGTGCCTCGATCAGGTCATAGGCGACCTTGCCGGTGCACAGGACCAGCCGCGTCGTCGCCTCGTCGGCGGCACCGTTGGTGTCCGACAGTAGGCGGCGGAAGTGGCTCTCGCCCTGGAAGTCCTCGGCCTTCGACACCGCCAGCTTGTGACGCAGCAGCGACTTGGGCGTGAAGACGATCAGCGGCTTGCGGAAGTTACGGTGCATCTGGCGGCGCAACAGGTGGAAATAGTTGGCCGGGGTGGTGCAGTTCGCAACCTGGATATTATCGTTGGCGCAGCTCTGGAGGAAGCGCTCCGGACGTGCAGACGAGTGCTCCGGACCCTGGCCTTCATAACCATGCGGCAGCAGCATCACGAGGCCGTTGGCGCGCAGCCACTTGGACTCGCCCGACGTGATGAACTGGTCGATCATGATCTGCGCGCCGTTGACGAAGTCGCCGAACTGCGCCTCCCACAGCACCAAAGTCTTCGGATCGGCCAGCGCATAGCCATATTCGAAGCCCAGCACGCCATATTCGGACAGCGGGCTGTCCAACACCTCGAAGCTGCCATGCTCAACGGTCTTCAGCGGCACGTACTTATGCTCGTCGGTCTGGTCGACCCAGACCGCGTGACGCTGCGAGAAGGTGCCACGACCCGAGTCCTGGCCCGACAGGCGGACGCCATAGCCTTCCGACAGCAGCGAGCCGAAGGCCAGGGCCTCGCCGGTCGCCCAGTCGAAATTCTCTCCGCTCGTGAACATCTGGCGCTTGGCATCCAGCACGCGGTTCAGCGTCTTGTGAACCTGAAGCCCTTCGGGGATCGTGGTCAGCGTGCGGCCGATCGCGTCGAACAGCTTCTTGTCGAGGCCGGTCTCCACATTGCGGCGACCCTGATCGGTTTCCTTCGGTGCCGACAGGCCCGACCAGCGACCGGCGAACCAGTCGGCCTTGTTAGGCTTGTAGCTCTGGCCCGCCTCGAACTCGCCTTCGCAGCGCGTGGTGTACTGCTTGATATTCTCGTCGACCCAGGCCTGATCGACCACGCCCTCGGACACGAGGCGCTTCGAGTAGATCTCGCTGACACCGGGGTGCGAGCGGATCTTGTTGTACATCAGCGGCTGGGTGAAGCCCGGCTCGTCACCTTCGTTATGACCGAAGCGGCGATAGCACCACATGTCGATCACGATGTCGCGGTGGAACTTCTGACGGAATTCGATCGCCATCTTGGTGGCGAAGGTCACCGCCTCGGGATCGTCACCATTGACATGGAAGACCGGCGCCTGAACGCCCTTGGCCACATCCGACGGATAGGGCGAGGAGCGCGCGAACTGCGGGCTGGTGGTGAAGCCCACCTGGTTGTTGATGATGAAGTGGACGCAGCCACCCGTGTTGTAGCCACGGATGCCCGAAAAGCCGAGGCACTCCCACACGATGCCCTGGCCCGCAAAGGCCGCGTCGCCGTGGATCAGGACCGGCACCGACGCCGAGTGATCGGTCAGGTCGTCCGCGATGGTCTGGATCGCGCGGGTCTTGCCCAGCACGACCGGGTTCACCGCCTCGAGGTGCGAGGGGTTGGCGACCAGCGACATATGGACCTTGTGGCCATCAAACTCACGGTCGGTCGAGGTGCCGAGGTGATACTTCACGTCGCCCGATCCGCCAATGTCATCGGGGTTGGCCGAACCACCGGCGAATTCGTGGAAGATCACGCGCAGCGGCTTGGCCATGACGTTGGCCAACACGTTCAGACGGCCGCGATGCGCCATGCCGAACACGATCTCGCGCACACCCATCTGGCCACCGTACTTGATGACCGATTCCAGCGCGGGGATCATCGACTCGCCGCCGTCCAGGCCGAAGCGCTTGGTGCCGACGTACTTCTTGCCGAGGAACTTTTCCCACTGCTCGGCCTCGATGACCTTGTTCAGGATGGCCTTCTTGCCATCGACGGTGAAGTCGATCGCCTTGTCCTGGCCTTCCATCCGGTCCTGAAGGAAGCGGCGCTCCTCCACATCCGCGATGTGCATATATTCCAGGCCGATATTACCGCAGTAATTCTTGCGCAGCGTGTCGACCAGCTCGCGAACGGTCGCCCATTCGAAGCCCATCGTGCCGCCCAGATAGACCTTGCGGTCGAGATCGGCGTCGGTGAAGCCGTGATATTCGGTCTTCAGGTCTTCCGGAAGCTCACGCAGGCCCGACAGGCCGAGCGGGTCGAGATTGGCAGCAAGATGGCCGCGCACCCGATAGGTGCGGATCAGCATCTGCGCGCGGATCGCGTCGCCCGCCGCCTTGACGATGTCGGCGGTGGAGGGGGCCGCGGCCGCAGCGGCCGCCGGGGCGGGCTTGCCGCCCTTGGCGGGCTTGGGGGCCGGTTCCATCTGGGTCGGGTCGAGGCCCGCCGTCAGATCGTCGGTCGAGGTCAGCGGCCAGCGCTTGTTCTGCCAGCTGGGGGCGCCCACGCCCTGCTCCAGACCGTCGAAAAAGGTCCGCCAGCCCGCATCGACCGACGACGAGTCGGCCTGATACTTGGCATAGAGCGTTTCGATGAAAGCGGGGCTGACGCCCGCCGCGATTTCGCTGAATTCCTGGCCTTCGTAGCCCATGAGACGCTTCCTCGACCGCCCGTCTTCTTCATGATCGCCACCCCGGCACATCCGCCTGGGGTCCGCAGCCGCGAGCGGCCCGCCTGCCGCCACGGACCCCGGCGGGTGTGCCGGGGTGACGCGATACGCCTTACTTGTTCAGCACCGACAACAGGGTCGAGCCGAGCTCCGACGGGCTGGCCGCGACCTTGATCCCGGCCGCTTCCATCGCCGCGATCTTGTCCTCGGCGCCGCCCTGGCCGCCCGACACGATCGCACCGGCATGACCCATGCGACGGCCCGGAGGCGCGGTGCGGCCCGCGATGAAGCCGGCCATCGGCTTCGAACGGCCGCGCTTGGCTTCGTCACGCAGGAACTGCGCGGCTTCTTCTTCGGCCGAGCCGCCGATCTCGCCGATCATGATGATCGACTGGGTTTCGTCGTCGGCCAGGAACAGTTCCAGCACGTCGATGAAGTTGGTGCCGTTGACGGGATCGCCACCGATGCCGACCGCGGTCGTCTGACCCAGGCCAGCGTTCGAAGTCTGGAACACCGCCTCATAGGTCAGGGTTCCCGAACGCGACACGACGCCGACCGAGCCCTTCTTGAAGATCGAACCCGGCATGATGCCGATCTTGCACTCGCCCGGCGTCAGCACGCCCGGGCAGTTCGGACCGATCAGGCGCGACTTCGAACCCGACAGGGCGCGCTTCACCTTGACCATGTCGAGGACCGGAATGCCTTCCGTGATCGCGACGATCAGCGGAATTTCCGCGTCGATGGCTTCCAGGATCGAGTCGGCCGCGAAGGGCGGCGGCACGTAGATGACCGACGCATCGGCGCCCGTCTTCGACTTGGCTTCGGCGACGGTATTGAAGACCGGCAGGCCGATATGCTCGGTGCCGCCCTTGCCCGGCGTCACGCCGCCGACCATCTGCGTGCCATAGGCCAGCGCCTGCTGGGTGTGGAACGTACCGGTTTCACCCGTCATGCCCTGGGTGATGACCTTGGTGTTCTTGTTGACGAGGATGCTCATCTGCTTTTCGTCCTTACCGCCCCGGCGCAGGCCGGGGCCCAGTTGCGATACGGTTATGGCAGTGCGATGCGATCATACAGGTCTTCCCAATCGGGATTTAGCCCTTCGATCTCTCGCAGCTTCCAAAGCCGCTTCCAATTCTTCATTCGCAGTTCGCGTTGCCGCGCTGCTTCCCAGCTATCATGCACCTCGTACCATACGAGCCGATGACAGCGGTTATCCCGCGTGAACCCAGCCACCACGTCGTTGCGATGTTCCCACACGCGCCGCGGCAAATTTGTCGTCGAACCGAGATAGATCGTTCCGTTCCGACTGCTGGCCATGATGTAGACGAAGGCTTGCGCTTCGATCACTCTGGCCAACCCAACTGGGCCCCGGCCTTCGCCGGGGCGGTGTTATTCCTTTAATGAATTACGCCAGGCTCTCGTCGATGCCCTTGCAGGCGACGAGCAGTTCCTTGACCGCGTCGACCGAGACCTGGAGGTTGGCCTTCGCCTCATCCGACAGCTTGACCTCGACGACCTTCTCGACGCCGCCGGCGCCGATCACGACGGGCACGCCGACATAGAGGTTGTCGATGCCATACTCACCCGACAGGTGGGCGGCGGCGGGCAGGATGCGCTTCTGGTCGTATAGATACGCCTCGGCCATCGCGATGCCGCTGGTGGCGGGCGCATAGTAAGCCGAGCCGGTCTTCAGCAGCGCGACGATCTCGCCGCCGCCGCCGCGCGTGCGCTTGACGATCTCCTCGACCTTTTCCTTGGTCGAGAAACCCATCTCGATCAGGTCGCTGACCGGGATGCCGCTGACGGTCGAATATTCCAGGACCGGGACCATGGTGTCGCCATGGCCGCCGAGGACGAAGGTGTTCACGTCCTTCACCGACACGCCGAACTCTTCGGCGAGGAAGTGGCTGAAGCGCGCCGAGTCGAGCACGCCCGCCATGCCGACGACCTTGTTCGCGGGGAGACCCGAGAATTCGCGCAGCGCCCAGACCATCGCGTCGAGCGGGTTGGTGATGCAGATGACGAACGCGTCGGGGGCGTTGGCGGCGATGCCCTCGCCGACCGCCTTCATCACCTTCAGGTTGATGCCGAGCAGGTCGTCGCGGCTCATGCCGGGCTTGCGCGCGACACCGGCGGTGACGATGATGACATCGGCGCCCGCGATGTCGGCGTAATCGTTGGAACCCTTGATATTCGCGTCGAAGCCTTCGACCGGGCCGCACTGCGACAGGTCGAGCGCCTTGCCTTGGGGCACGCCCTCGACGACGTCGAACAGGACGATATCGCCCAGCCCCTTGAGCGCGGCGAGGTGCGCCAGCGTGCCGCCGATATTGCCGGCGCCGATCAGCGCGATCTTCTTGCGAGCCATTCCAATCCTACTCCGTAGTGGACGTGCGTGATTGGTCACGCGGCCTACGCCCATATGGGCGTCGGGGCAACCGTTAATCCACAGAGTTTAAGATTTTAAACGATAATGGTTCGCAAGTGCATTAGGCTATCACAACCCCGTCATTGGAGCCATGACCTTGAGCCAGATATTCCTCGGATCGCATCTCTTCGAGGCGGCTGATCGTGCGTTCAAACTCGAACCGCCCGTCCCCCGTTTCATAGAGTTCGGCAGGCTGGGCATCGGCTGCGGCGAGCAGCTTGACCTTGTGTTCATATAGCGCGTCGATCAGCTGGACGAAGCGCGCCGCCTCGTTGCGATTCTCCGGCCCCAGCTTGGGGATGCCCACCAGGATGACGGTGTGGAAACGCCGCGCCACCGCCAGATAGTCCGCCGCTCCCCGCGCCTCGCCGCACAGCCGCTTGAACGAGAAGACCGCGACGCCCTTCAGCGCCTTGGGGACATGCAGCACGCGCCCGCCGACCTTCAGATCCTCCGAGGGCACATGCGCGGCATCCTCGACCGGATAGTCGGTCAGGCGGAAGAACGCCGCCGAGAGCGTCATCGTCGCCTTCGGCCCATTGGGTACCAGCCAGGTATCCAGCCGCCCCAGCCGGTCGCGCCGGTAATCAGTCGGCCCGTTGAGTGCCAGAACGTCCAGCCGCGCCTCGATCAGCGCGATGAAGGGCAGAAAGTGCTCGCGGTTGAGCCCGTTCTTGTAAAGGTCCTTGGGCGGCCGGTTGGAGGTGGTGACGATCGTCACCCCCGCCTCGATCAGCGCGGTGAACAGCCGCGAGAGGATCATCGCATCGGGGCTGTTGGTCACCATCATCTCGTCGAACGCCAGCAGCCGGACTTCCTCGGCCAGCGCGGCGGCGACGGGGGCGATCGGGTCGCCCGCCTGCTTGGCCCGCTCGGTAGCGATACGGGCATGGACCTCCAGCATGAACTCGGCGAAATGGACGCGGCGCTTGGCCTCGACCGCCACATGGTCGAAGAACAGGTCCATCAGCATCGACTTGCCGCGCCCGACATCGCCCCAAAGATACACACCCTTGGGCGCGGGGGCGTTTTTACCCGTCAGACGGGCGAAGAAGCCGGACTTGCGCGGGGTTTTGAGCTCGGTGGCGAGCTGTTCGAGTCGGGCGGCGGCGGCGGCCTGTTCGGGATCGGGGCGAAGCTCTTCGGCGGAGACCAGGCGGCGATAGGCGTTGAGGATGTCGGGCATATTAGGGGCGATGTCTGCCTCTGGTCCGGATGCGTCAACCCCCTCCGCCCTCACCCTTCCCACCCGCTTCGCGGGCGGGCCCCTTCCCTCTCCCAGCGGGAGAGGGAGGGAGGCGCGTTAGCGCCGGAAGGGTGAGGGTAGCTCAGCCGTCATTCTGAAAACGAAAAAAGGGGGCCATTTCCGAACCCCTTTCCGTTTCCGTCGACCAACCGGATCAGATGATCCGCTCGGCCTCCATCTTCTTGATTTCCGCGATCGCCTTGGCCGGGTTCAGACCCTTGGGGCAGACATTCGCGCAGTTCATGATCGTGTGGCAGCGGTACAGGCGGAAGGGATCCTCCAGCTCGTCCAGACGCTCGCCAGTCATCTCGTCGCGGCTGTCGGCCAGCCAGCGATAAGCCTGGAGCAGGATCGCCGGGCCCAGGAACTTGTCCGAATTCCACCAATAGCTGGGGCACGAGGTCGAGCAGCAGGCGCACAGGATGCACTCATACAGGCCGTCCAGCTTCGCGCGGTCGTCGGGCGACTGGAGCCGCTCCTTGCCCGAGGGCGCGGGCGACACGGTCTGCAGCCACGGCTTGATCGAGGCATATTGCGCGTAGAAATGGGTGAAGTCGGGGACCAGGTCCTTGACCACGTCCATATGCGGCAGCGGGGTGATCTGGACGGTGCCCTTCACATCCTCGATCGCGGTGGTGCAGGCCAGGCCGTTGCGACCGTCGATGTTCATCGCGCACGATCCGCAAATGCCCTCGCGGCACGACCGGCGGAAGGTCAGCGAGCTGTCCTGCTCGGCCTTCATCTTGATCAGCGCGTCGAGCACCATCGGACCGCATTCGTCGAGATCGATCTCGAACGTGTCGTAACGCGGATTCTGGCCCGAATCGGGATCGTAGCGATAGACCTTGAACTTTTTCAGACGGCCGCCGGTGGTCGCCTTATGCGTTTCGCCCTTCTTGATGACGCTGTTCTTCGGCAGGGCAAATTCGGCCATGGTCACAAACCCGCTGGATAGGCCGACAGGCATGTCGGCAAAGGATCGCCCCCGCCGATACATGACAGGGGCGCTTGTCGCAAATGTCTTGACCGATTTAGGCGCTGCTTCAGATCACATCAAGAACGAGGCCCAGCTCGCGCGCCTCCTCGGCGTCGATATACCAGTTGCTCCGCGCCTTTTCCTGAAGCGTCTCGAAGGTCACCTTCGATCCGTTGACGATCGCGCGGAAGCCCTCCTCCTGAATCAGCACCGACTGCTCGATCTCGTGCAGCTTTGCCTTGAGCACCACGGGCAGGTTGGTGAGCGGGCCGGACAGGTCGATGCTGCCGCTCATCTGCCGCTCGTGCAGCATCAGACGAGTCCCGCGCGTCAGGAAACGATGCTCGACCGGAAAGGCCGACATCAGGGTCGCGCCCGCCGAATAGACCGCGACCTTGCCCAGGAACAGCGTGTCGCGGCCCGTATAGTCGCGGAGCAGCCGGATCGAGTCGCCCATCGCCCGCGCCATTTCCGGATCGCCGCCCAGCGTGGTGATCGACACCACCAGCGGGCCATCGGTGGGCGCAGCATCGAGCTGGTCCTTGAAGCCGGCATACATCACCTCGTCCACCGTGCCGTAAAGCTGGATGTGCGGGCGGGCGAGCAGCGGATAGTTTACCGCATTGTTGGGCTGGTCATGCATGGTGCAGCGAACCGGGAGCGGGGGCGAAGGTTCCGCGTCGTCGGTTCGGGCATGGCCTTCGACTTCGCTCAGGCTGAACGGAGTTTGGTATCCAGCCCTTGCCCCCTCTGCTCAAATCCCACTACCCCCCCCAGCCGTTCAGGCTGAGCCCTTCGGCTGGCTGGCAAGCCAGCCGCTCAGGATAAACTTCGGCGCTTTGCGCCGAAGTCGAAGCCCAAGGGAATCCCTACCCGGTCTTCGCCCGAGCATAGGCCTGCGTCCCGCGCGTCACCACGTCATCCCCGTCCACGATCTCGGCCACCGGAATATCCGGCAACGCCTTGATCTCCGCATAGAGCGGGGCGAAATCCGTCTCCAGCGTGGTGCGCAGCAGTTCCTCGTAACTCGGGACCACGAAATAATTCTGCTGGAAATCGTCGATCCGATATTCGGTGCGCATTACGCGGGCGAGGTCGAAGCCGATCCGGTTGGGGCTCGGGTCCTCCAGCGCGAAGCGGCTTTCCGAATAGCTCGACACGATGCCTGCGCCATAGATGCGCAGGTCCCCGTCCTCACGCACCAGCCCGAACTCGACCGTGTACCAATAAAGCCGCCCGAGATATTTCAGCGCATCCATCCCCAGCGCGCGTTGCCCGCCGCGCCCATAGGCGGCGAGATAATCGGCGAAGACCGGGTCGGCCAGCATCGGCACATGGCCGAAGACGTCGTGAAAAACGTCGGGTTCCTGAAGATAATCGAGCTGGTCGGGCCGCCGGATGAAATTGCCCGCGACGAAGCGGCGATTGGCCATATGGTCAAAGAACACATCGTCGGGCACCAGCCCCGGCACCGCCACCACCTGCCACCCGGTCAGCGTCATCAGCCGTTCGGACAATTCCTCGAAATCGGGAATGCCCGGCCGCGACAGCTTGAGCACGTCGAGACCGCGCAGATACGCCTCCGACGCGCGACCGGGGAGCAGTTTGGATTGGCGCGCGAACAGCGTATCCCAGGTCGCATGATCCTCCGCCGTATAATGCTCCCATCCTTGCGGGATGGTCCAGTCGGCCCCTGCTCCTTCAGGCGGGGCGGCAAGAACATGGGTATCCTGAGCCATAAGTGGAGCCTATTATGAGGATGGTGACAAATGAAACCATATCGTGGCGACGGGTGGGCCGGGTTGCAAGGGGGGCGCTGGCAGCCGTGGCGCTGCTCCTGGCCTGCTATGTCACGGCGGGCCTGACCCTGGGGGCAATCCCTCGCCAGACCGTCGCGATGCCTGCCGCCGGGCCGGATGCGATCACCATCTTCGTCGAATCGAGCGCGATCCACACCGCGATCATCGTGCCCAAACAGGCGGCGGGGGTGGACTGGCGCGATTGGGCGCAGCCGCAGGATTTGCGCGATCCGCGCTATGCGGGCTTTCCCTATCTCGCCATCGGCTGGGGTGAGGCGGGCTTCTTTCGCGAAACGCCGCATTGGCGCGATGTTCGGCCGGGGACGATCCTGCACGCTGCGCTGGGCAGCGCGCGGACGCTGATCCATGTCGACCATCTGCCGCTCCCCCGCGCCAATGGCGACGATGTGCGGATGATCCGCCTGTCGCCCGAGGCGTATCGCCGCATGGTCGCGTTCATCCAGGCAAGCTGGCGGAGGGATGGCGCACATTATCCCGGCTATGACCTGTACGATGCCTTTTATGAGGCAAAGGGACGGTACAGCGCAGCCCACACCTGCAACAGTTGGACCGGCGACGTGCTGGCGGCGGCGGGGGTGCGGATGGGGTGGTGGACGCCCTTTCCCTGGACGGTGATGCATTGGCTGTGATCCCGCCCCCGTCCAAGGCGCTGTGGGCCGCCGAACTGCCGCGTGCCCTATGGATGGGTGCGACCTGGTGGCGGCACCGCGCGGAGCTGGCCGCCGCGCCGCGTGGCGACGGGCGGACGGTGATGCTGCTGCCCGGCCTGGGCAATGACGACCTGTCGAACATCGTGCTTCGGCGCTATCTCGCCGCCAAGGGCTACCGCGTCCATGGCTGGGGACTGGGCCGCAACCTGGGCGTGCGCAGCATCGGACGGGACGCCGGGCAGCTGATCGCGCGGCTCGAGTCGCTGGCCGATAACGGCCCGGTCACGCTGATCGGCGTCAGCCTGGGCGGGATCATCGCGCGGATGGCGGCGCAGGCTCGGCCCGATCTGGTCGCGGGCGTCGTCACCATCGCCTCGCCCTATATGGGTCCGGCGCGGGCGACCAATGTCTGGCGCGCCTTCGAGCTTCTGACGGGCGAGCGGGTCGACGATCCGGCGGTCATCGCGCGGGGCGCGGTGATCGCGGGGCCGCTGCCCTGCCCTGCGGCGGCGATCTGGAGCCGGAGCGACGGGCTCGTCTCCGGCCGGATCTGTCGCGACGATACGATCCCGGCGGTCGAGGTCCGCTCCAGCCATTTATGGGTGCAGCACCGGCCGCAGGTGCTGGCGGCGGTGGCGACCATCCTGGCGGGATGGCCGCGCGTCAGCGATCAGTAACCGGCGCGATAGCCGTCATAGCCCTGCTGGCTGGGTTGCCCCTGCTGACCTTGCTGGCACTGCTCGGGGTGCTTGCGACACTGCTTTTCATAGTCCCGCCGCTCGCGGCCTTCGCGCGCTTCCTGCTTGCGCATCTTGCGACCGTAATTGCGGTCGGCCTCGTCCTGGCTTGTCGTCGTCCAGTCGACCACCTGCCCAGCCGCCTGGAACGGTGCCTTCACGACGCTGGCAACCGTCTTCACACAGCCTCCGGTCGCCAGCGGCAGGGTCAGGACGGCGATTTTCAGGACGAGGTTACGCATGGTCACAGGGTCTTTCAGCGGGTGCGCACGACGGCGTTGCGCGTTTCTACCCCGATTTGCGGGAAATCGGTGAAGAATCCGTCGATGCCCTGGCCCAGCGCAGCGCGAATTTCGCCCGCGACATCGCCGTGTGTCTTGGGGTCGGTGCCTTGGCGGAAGGCGGGCCGCACGAAAACATTCTCGGCGCGGTACGTCCAGGGATGCACGCGAAGCCCCGCGCCATGGGCATCCACCACCAGCGTTGTCGGGACGTCACCCTTCCACAGCATCGCCTTGTCGGGCCCGATCCCCCAGGCATAGGCGGCGACCTGCTTCAGCCCTCCGGGCGTCATCATCGCGGCATAGCTGGGCGCGGCGCCATCCGCCGGACCGCCCTCGCCCGCGACCAGCTGGATCAGGCGGATGCCGGTCATCGTCTTGAGATGCTGGAGGTTCTTCACCTCGAACGACTGGATGAAGACGGGCGCATCGGCAGTCTTCCACCCCGCCTTGTCGAGCGCGGCGACCAGCGGCGCGTCGGTGCCCTTGCCGATCGAGGCGAAATAGGTCGGATGCTTGGTCTCGGGATAGATGGCGATGGTCCGCCCCAACTCCTTCGACCGCTGCTTGGCGAGCGCGATGATCTCTTCCAGGGTGGGGATCTGGAATTGCCCGTCATAAGCCGTCGAGCGGAATTGCGGCAGGCGTTCGCGGGCACGCAGCGTCTTCAATTCGGCGAGCGTGAAATCCTCGGTAAACCAGCCCGTCTCGGTCTGCCCGTCGATCGTCTTCGTCGTCTTGCGATCGGCGAATTTGGGGTGCGAGGCGACATCGGTCGTCCCCGAAATCTCGTTCTCATGCCGCGCGACCAGATGGCCGTCCTTGGTCGGCACCAGATCGGGCTCGATCACGTCCGCACCTTCACGGATCGCCAGGTCATAGGCGGCCAGCGTGTGCTCGGGCCGCTCGCCGCTGGCCCCGCGATGCGCGATGACGATGGGAGACGAGAGCGGTTTCGACCAATCGGCAGACATGGCCTCAGACTGCCCCAAGACCAAGGCGGCGGCAATGAGAGTGGTTCGCAAAGGGAAACGCAGGGAAATCATGGCGTTTGTTCATCCAACTGTAATCCCAAGGGGATGGCGCGATGCATTTCACAATCAATGGTCAATCGCATGACATCGAGGTCGATGTCCGCACCTCGCTGCTCGATCTGTGTCGCGAACATCTGGGGCTGACGGGTTCCAAGAAAGGCTGCGACCATGGCCAATGCGGCGCCTGCACGATGCTGGTCGACGGGCGGCGGATCAATAGCTGCCTGACGCTGGCGGTGATGCATCAGGATGACGAGATCACCACGATTGAGGGTCTGGGCCAGCCGGGCAACCTCCACCCCCTGCAGGATGCGTTCGTGCGGCATGACGGGTTCCAGTGCGGCTATTGCACGCCGGGCCAAATTTGTTCGGCGGTCGGCATGCTCGACGAGGTGAAGAAGGGCTGGCCCAGCCATGTCACCGAAGATCTGGGCCATGCCGAACTGACCGTGGAGGAAATCTCCGAGCGGATGAGCGGCAATCTGTGCCGCTGCGCCGCCTATCCCAATATCGTCGATGCGATCCGCGAAGTCGCCGGGCAAGGTGACCGCGACCCCAATGAGGAAGCCGGCCGGGAGGTCGCGGCATGAAGCTGTTCGACTATGCCCGCGCCGACTCGATCGGCACCGCCACCCGCGACGGCGCGGTGCCGGGTGCGCGCTTCATCGCGGGCGGCACCAATTTGCTAGACCTGATGAAATTGCAGGTCGAGACGCCAGAGACGCTGATCGACATCAGCCGCCTGGCCCTGACCGACATCGAAGAGCGCGAGGATGGCGGCCTGACCATCGGCGCGCTGGTGCCCAATAGCGACCTCGCCGCCGACGCCCGCGTCATCGAGCGCTATCCGGTCCTTTCGCGCGCGCTGCTGGCGGGCGCTTCGGGTCAGTTGCGCAACAAGGCATCGACCGGGGGCAATCTGCTCCAGCGGACGCGCTGCTATTATTTCTACGACCCCGCCACCCCGTGCAACAAGCGCGATCCCGGCAGCGGCTGTTCGGCGATCGGCGGCGAGAACCGTATCCTCGCGATCCTCGGCACCTCCGACCAATGCATCGCGACGCATCCCAGCGACATGGCCGTCGCGATGCGCGCGCTGGAAGCCGTCATCATCACCCAGAAACCAGATGGTGACCGCCGCCGCATCGCGATCGATGAATTCTATCGCCTGCCGGGCACCGCGCCCGAGATCGAGACCGTGCTGGAGCCGGGCGAACTCATCACCCATGTCGAACTGCCCCCCGCCCCTGCGGGCCGCCAGACCTATCGCAAGGTGCGCGACCGAGCTTCCTACGCCTTTGCGCTGGTGTCGGTCGCCGGGATCGTCGCGGTCGAGAATGGCAGGATCGCCTCGGCCCGGCTCGCCTTTGGCGGTCTTGGCCCGATGCCATGGCGCAATGAGGCGGTGGAGGCCGCGCTGGTCGGACAGGAACCGACCGACGCCGCCTTCCACGCCGCCGCTGATGCGCTGTTGGCCGACGCGCGGGGCTATGGCTCGAACGACTTCAAGATTCCGCTGACGCGCCGCACTTTGGTCGCGACGCTCCGTGAACTGACGCAGGAGGGCTGATCCCATGTTCGGATTCGGCAAGGACGACACGCATTCGCTGACCATGAATCAGCCACATCCCGACAGCCTGCTCGATACGGGCGTGCAGGGGGTGATCTCCAAACCGCTGGACCGGGTGGACGGGCCGAAAAAGGTGACGGGCACCGCCACCTATGCAGCCGAATATGCCATCGAAAACTGCGCACACGGCGTGCTGGTCAGCGCCACCAAGGGCCATGCGAAGATCAAGGCGATCGACGCCGATGCGGTGAAGGCCATCCCCGGCGTGATCGACGTCATCACCGACTATGCCAGCTTCATCCGCAACCCGCAGCAAGGCGGCGAGACCGAGGCCCCGACGCAAGGGGTCCGCACGGTCGACTATTTCGGCGAGATCATCGCCATCGTCATCGCCGAAAGCTTCGAGGTCGCGCGTGATGCCGCCAAGCGGCTGAAGGTCGACTATGAGCCGCTCGACGGCAATTTCGACTATGAAGCGAACAAGGACAAAGCCGAACCCGCCCCCGATGGCCTGATCAAGGGCCATTATGACCAGGGCGATTTCGACAAGGCGTTTGAGAATGCCGCGGTCAAGGTGGACGTCACCTATACCACCCCCAGCCAGAACTCGGCCGCGATGGAGCCGCATGCATCGATCGCGGTGTGGGAAGAGGGGGCGCTGACCCTGTACGGCGCCTATCAGATGCCGACCTCGGACGCGCAGCAGCTCGCCAAGGCATTGGGCGTGTCGCAGTCCAAGGTGCGGATCATCTCGCGCTATATCGGCGGCGGCTTCGGGTCGAAGCTGGGCATTGCACCCGAAAGCGTCGCCGCCGCCATCGCCGCCAAGCGGCTGGACCGCCCGGTCAAGGCGGTGATGCTGCGCCAGCAGGTGTTCGACGCCACCGTTCGCCGCTCCAACACCGAACAGCGGATGCGGCTGGGCGCCGAGGCGGGCGGGCGAATCGTCGCGCTGGGACATGAGGCGATCACCTCCAACCTGCCCGACGAGGATTTCTTCGAGCCCGTCGGCATCGGCACGCACTTCCTCTATGCGGGCGAGAATCGGCGGATCAACCATGACGTGGTACGGCTGAACTGGCTGCTCTCGGGCTCGATGCGCGCGCCGGGCGAGGCGGTGGGCATGGTCGGCATGGAATGCGCCATGGACGAACTGGCCGAGAAGATCGGCATCGACCCGATCGATCTTCGCAAGATCAACGATCCCGAGCAGGACCCCGAACTCAAGGTCCCCTATTCCTCGCGCAACCTGACCCGTTCGCTGGAAGAGGGCGCGAAGCATTTCGGCTGGGACCAGCGTCAGGCGGCCGGCCAGCGGCGCGAGGGCGATTGGCTGATCGGCATGGGCGTGGCGTCCGCCTGCCGCTCCAATCAGTTGCAGCAGTCCGCCGCCAAGGTCGAACTCCATCCGGACGGCAGCGCGACGGTCTCGTCGGCGATGACCGATATTGGCACGGGCAGCTATACCATCATGGCGCAGATCGCCGCCGAAATCCTCGGCTTGCCGGTCGAGCGCGTGACGATGGCGCTGGGCGATACCAACGATCCCCCTGCCGCCGGGTCGGGCGGATCCTGGGGCGCGGCTTCCGCCGGGTCGGCGGTCTATCTCGCCGCCGAGCGGGTGCGCGAGAAACTGGCCAAGGCGATGGGCGTGAAGGCCGATGATCTCACGCTCAAGGACGGCATGGCGATCGGCGACAATCGCTCGGTCCCGCTAAGCGAATTGGTCGGCAAAGACGGCCTGTCCGCGATCGGCGAGATCAAGCCGGGGCAGCAGGAGAAGCAGTTCCAGCAGGCCAGCTATGGCGCGCATTTCGCCGAGGTCGGCGTCAACGTCGTCACGGGCGAAGTGCGCGTGCGGCGGATGCTGGGCGTGTTTGCGGCGGGGCGCGTGCTCAACGCCAAGACCGCGCGCTCGCAATGCCTGGGCGGCATGACCTTCGGCATCGGCACCGCGCTGACCGAGGAACTCATCCACGACCCGCGCACCGGCAAGCTGGTCAACCATGACCTCGCTGAATATCATGTGCCGGTGAACGCCGACGTGCCCCAGTTGGAGGTGCATTTCCTCGACGAGCGGGACATCCATGCCAACCCGATCCACGCCAAGGGGATTGGCGAGCTGGGCATTTCCGGCGCGGCGCCGGCGGTGGTCAACGCCATCTACAACGCCACGGGCGTTCGGGTGCGCGAGATGCCGGTGACGCTCGACAAGCTGCTCGATCATCTCCCGGCGCTTTGATGAGCGACCATGACAGTGTCCTCGCCGCCGCCAGGGAATGGCGGGGCGAGCCGATGGCGATCGCGACGGTGGTGTCGACCTGGGGGTCCGCACCGCGTCCGCGTGGCAGCCATATGCTGGTCCATGCCGATGGCCGGTTCGAGGGATCGGTGTCGGGTGGCTGCGTCGAGAACGATATCCTCCACACCGCCGCGGAGGTGATCGCGGGCGCCCCGTTTCAGGTGAAGCGCTACGGCGTGGCGGACGCCTCCGCCTGGGAAGTCGGACTGCCCTGCGGCGGCGAGATCGCGGTGATGGTGCAGCCGGTATCGGCGGACGGCTTCGACCCCGAATTATTCGACCGGATCGGCGAAGCCCGCGAGCAGGGCCGCGCGCTCACCGTCACCACCGACCTCGCCACCGGTCATTCCGACCTGCGGCCGGTCGAGACGGGCGAGGTCTTCGCCAACCGCTACGACCCGCCGCGCCGGTTGCTGATCGTCGGGGCGGTGCAGATCGCACAGAGTCTGGCGCAGCTGGCGCAGACGCTGGGCATCGCCACCACCGTCATCGACCCCCGCGCGCGCTTCCTGACCGAAGAGCGTTTCCCCGGCGTTACACTCGACGATCGCTGGCCCGACGAGGCGGTGGCGGCTTATGCGCCCGGTCCGGCGACCGCCGTGGTGACGCTCAGCCACGACACCAAGATCGACGACCCCGCGCTGGTCGCGGCGCTTGCCGCGGACACCGCCTATGTCGGTGCCTTGGGCAGTCGGCGCAGCCATGCGGCGCGGCGGGAGCGTCTGGCGACGATGGGCGTTTCCCCCGAGGCGATCGACCGGATCGATGGCCCGGTCGGGCTGGACATCGGTGCGATCGGCCCGTCGGAGATCGCTCTGTCGATCGCGGCGGCGATGATAGGAGCCTTTCATGATCGACGCTGAAGATGTGGTGCTGGTCCTGCTGGCGGCGGGTCAGTCGAGCCGCTTCGGGATGGAGAACAAGCTGGAGGCGGAATTTCTCGGAAAGCCGGTGGGTTTCCATGTCACCACCGCGCTGGAGAGCATTCCCTTCGCCGACCGGATCGTGGTGACGGACGGCTGCCAGCTCGATTTCGCCTCGCGCAGTTACCGGGTGATCCATAATGACGACATCGCCAAGGGCATGTCCTTCTCGCTGCATCTGGGCGTGCAGGAGGCGATCAAGTCCGGCCCGAAGGCGATCCTGATCGCACTGGCCGATATGCCGCGCGTGACGGCGGCGCACATCTATCGCCTGTTCGACGCCTTTGACGGACCCGACGCGGTCGTGGTGTCGAGCAATGGCGAGCATCCCACCCCGCCCGGCGTCTTCGGCGCGGGCCAGTTCGACGCGCTGCTCAGACTGGAAGGCGATGAGGGCGGCCGCAAGCTGGTCGCCGGCGGACGGCATGTCGTGACCGCCCCCGCCGAGTTGATCGACATCGACACGCCCGAGGATCTGGAACGGCTACGCCAGCTTGTCCACGCGCCCGAGCGGATCACTCGTGCCGTAGAGCATCGATCGGATTGAGCGCCGCCGCGCGTCGTGCGGGGAAATAGCCGAACACCACCCCGATCACCGCCGAAATCGCAAAGGCGATGACGTTGATCTGCGGATCGAAGGTCCACGGCACCTGCATCAACGGCACCAGCGCGGCGATGATTGCCTGCGCCAGGATCAGGCCGATGATCCCGCCCAGGCAGGACAGCACCACCGCCTCGACCAGGAACTGCATCAGCACCTCGCGCGCGACCGCGCCGATGGCCAGGCGAATGCCGATCTCGCGCGTCCGCTCGGTCACCGACACCAGCATGATGTTCATGATGCCGATGCCGCCGACCACCAGGCTGATCGCCGCCACCGCCGCGACGATCCGGGTCAGCATCGTCGTCGTGCTGGTCAGCGTGTCGCTGATCTGTTTGGTGTCGAAGATGTTGAAATCATCTTCCTTGCCGCCGGTGATGTTGCGCCGTTCGCGCAGCAGGTCGGTCAGCGAGGCCTGTACCGCGTTCGTCTGATAAGTTTGATCGACGCCGACCAGCATCAGGCGGATATCGCGGCTGCCGGTGAAACGGCGCTGCACCGCCTTGATCGGCATGAGCACCACATCGTCCTGATCGCCGAACCCGCCCTGCCCGCGCGTCGTCAGCACGCCGACCACATCGCAACTGATCGCGCCGATGCGGAAGCGCTTGCCGACCGCCTCGGTGCTGGGGAACAGGTTCTTGCGGACCGTATTGCCGATGATGCACACCGCCTTGCCCGACGCTTCCTCCGCCGGAGTCCAGAGCCGCCCCGATGTCAGCGGCCAGGGCTGCACCGTGAAATAGGCGAGCGTCGTACCGGTCACCGTGGTCGACCAGTTCGCGCCTTCATAAATCGCGGTCGCGGTCGTCTGGGCCTGGGGCGCGACCGCCGTCACGCCCGCGATCTGGTCGGCGATCGCCTCGACATCCTCGGGCTTGAAGTCGGGCGGACGCGGGCCGCCGCCGCCGCGCCCGAAGCCCTGGCCGGGCCGGACCTGAAGGATGTTGGTGCCCAGCGACGATATGGACTGCTGCACCGCCGCCGTGGTCGCCTTGCCCAGTGTCACCATCGTCACGACCGCGCCGACGCCGATGATGATGCCTAGCGTCGTCAGGAACGACCGCAGCATATGCCGCCGGATCGATCGGATCGCGAGAAGAAGCGTGGTGCCGAACATCAGTGCATATCCGTCGCGGGCGCATCCGGCTCCGGCATGGTGCCCGGCCGATGCTGTGCCTCGATCCGATCGACCAGCCCGTCCTTGAAGTGGATGACGGTGCGCGCGAACGCCGCCATGTCGGGTTCGTGCGTGACCATCAGCACGGTGATGCCGCTGTCCCGGTTGAGCCCGGTCAGCAACTCCATGATCTCCACCGAGCGTTCGGAATCGAGATTGCCGGTCGGCTCGTCCGCCAAAAGCACGTCGGGGCTGGTGACGATGGCGCGCGCGATTGCAACGCGCTGCTGCTGCCCGCCCGACAGTTCGGCGGGGGTATGGTCCCACCATTGGTCGAGCCCGACCTTCTCCAGCGCCGCCATGCCCATCTCGCGCCGCGTCTTCTTGTCCTCGCCGCGATACAGCAGGGGCAGCTCGACATTCTCCAGCGCGGTGGTGCGCGACAGCAGGTTGAACCCCTGGAACACGAAGCCCAGATAGCGCCGCCGCAGCATCGCGCGCTGGTCGCGGTCCAGCGTCTCGACATGATGGCCGCGGAACAGGAAATTGCCGCCGCTCGGCACGTCGAGACAGCCCAGAATGTTCATCGTGGTCGACTTCCCCGACCCCGAAGGCCCCATCACCGCGACGAAATCGCCGCCCGCAATGTCCAGATCGACGCCCTTCAGCGCCTGGAACTGGGTCGCGCCGCTGCCATAGGTCTTGGTGACGCCGCGAAGCTGGATCAGGGGCGCATCAGCCACCACCGCCGCCCCCGCGCTGCCCCTGACGACGCTGACCACCCGCCGCCGGCGCGCTCTGGCCCGCCGCAAGCTGGCCGGTGATGACCTGCATCCCCGGCTTCAGGCCGCCCGACAATACTTCGGTCATCGATCCGTTGGTGTCGCCGGTGACGATCTGCACCGGCTGCGGCTTGCCGTCCGTACCTCGGACATAGACGGTCTGGGTCCCGCCGCGCTGGACGGTGGCGGTGCGCGCCGCCCGGTCGCGGCGCGGACGGAAGGTCAGCGAGCCCGCAATGCCGCCGCCACCCTGGCTCGCCCCATCGGACGGCTGGAAGCGCAGCGCGGCATTGGGGATCAGCATGACGCCGCGCTTGTCCGAGGTCACGATATCGGCCGTCGCGGTCATGCCGGGGCGGAGTTGCAGGTCGGGATTGGCGACGGTCAGGTCGGCGGCATAGCTGACCACCTGTCCCGTGGTCGACGTGCTGGCGGTCGAGGACGAGGAGGACGAGGTCGCCGCGCTGACCGTCAGGTTCGATCCCAGATCGACGCGGGTGATCGTCGCGGGGAAGGTACGGCCCGGAAAGGCGTCGACGGTGAAATTGGCCTTTTGCCCGACCTTCACCTCGCCGACATCGGCCTCGTCGATCGCGACCTCCAGCTTCATCTGGGTCAGGTCTTCGGCGATGACGAACAGGGTCGGCGTGTTGAACGACGCCGCGACCGTCTGGCCGGGATCGACCTGCCGCGCCAGCACGACACCCGACACGGGCGAGCGGATGATCGCACGCTGGCGCTGGGTCTGCGACTGGGCGAGCTGCGCGCGCGCGGCGGCGACATTGGCTTCCGCGACGCGGAGCGCGGCGACCGCGCGCTGGGCATCGGCGCGCCCGGCCTGGAGTTCGGTGCCGGAGGGCACTCGGCCGTTGGACAGCTTGTAAACTTCCTCCAGCCGCCGCAGCTGCGCCTGCGATTCGGCCACGGTCGCGCGCGCCTGCGCCACCTGCGCCTGGTTGGCGGACAGCGTCGCCTGCGCCGCCCGGATCTGGTCGTCAATCTGTTCGGGATCGATCAGCGCCAGCGCCTCGCCCGCCTTCACCCGGTCGTTCACATCGACCACGACCTTCGTCACCAGACCCGACAGCTGCGAGCCGACCGTCACCTGGTTGGTCGGGGCGAGCTTGCCAGTGGCCGAGACGGTCACGGTCAGGTTGCCGCGCGAGACGGGGGCGGTGGCATAGCCCGCCTGGTCCGACCCGCCGAAACAGCTTTTCAGCAGCACCGCGAGCAGCACGACGCCCAGGATCACGACGCCCCACTGCACCCATTTGCGCCAGCGCGGTTGCGGCTTCACGCCCAGGAAATCGTCAAGAGTCTGATCGGCCATCAGCGGTTGTCCGGGGTTTGCGTCGCGCGCGGCGGCGCTTCGGGGGTGGTGCTGTCGTCCCATCCGCCGCCCAGCGCGGCGAACAGCGCGACCTGCGCGGTGGCGGCGTCCGAGCGCGCCTGGACCAGCCCGTTCTGGGCGCTCAGCAACGACGCCTCCTGCTGCGACAGGGTGGTGAAATCGGTCAGGCCCGTGCGATACTGGCTGCGCGCCAGGATCGCCGAGTTGCGCGCCGCGTCGAGCTGGATAGCGAACAGCCGCTCCCGCTCGCGCGCGGTGTTGAGTGCGACGATGGCGTTCTCGACATCCTCCAGCGCCAGCAGGACGGTGCCCTGATAGGCGGCATAGCTTTGATCGGCGAGCGCCCGCGCATTGCGGACCTGGCTGCGCAGCCGGCCGCCGTTGAAGATCGCCTGGGTCAGCCCGGCGAACAGGCTGCCGGTGATCGCATCGCCGAGCGAGCCGATGCTGGTCGCCGCAGCGTTGATATTGCCGGAGATGGCGAGCGCGGGGTAGAGCGCCGCCTGCGCCACGCCGATCCGCGCCGTGGCGGCGGCCAAGTTGCGCTCGGCGGCGCGGACATCGGGGCGGCGGCGCAATATGTCGGCCGGGATGCCGACGCCGATCACCGCGGGTCCGCTGGGGATCGGCCGCACCGCCTCCAGCCGCGCCTTGAGCGCACCGGGCGCCTGCGCGGTCAGCACGCCCAGGCGCGAGACGGCGGTGTTGTATTGCTGCTCCAGCGTCGGGATGGTCGCGGCGGTCTGCGCCCGCTGCCCCCGTGCCTGCTCGGCGTCGAGCGAGGACACCAGCCCGGCGCGCACCCGGAAGCCCGCAATCTCCAGATTGTCGTCCTGCAACGCCAGGCTGGCCCGCGCATTGGCAAGCTGCGCCTGATAGGCCCGCGCCAGCACATAGTTGCGCGCCAGCTCGCTCTCGACGGTCAGCAGCGTCGCGGCATAGGTGAACCCCGCGCCCTCATAGGTCGCGCGCGTCGCCTCCACGGTGCGTCGCAATTCACCGAACAGGCCGACCTGATAGCTGGCGGACAGGCCCACGGTGAAGCTGTTGCTGCCGCCCCCGCCGGTATCGACCACTGTGCCATCGGGGAGCGTGAAGCTGCGCCCACCGCCGCGCAGATTCTCGTTGCGCTGATAGCCGGTCGAACCGGACACGGTGGGCAGCAGCGAGGCGCGGCTCTGGATCAGGCTTTCGCGCGCCTGCCGCAATCGGGCGATGGCTTGCACGACATCGGTATTGGCGACCACCGCCTGCTCGACCAGCTCGGCCAGCAACGGGTCGTTGAACGACCGCCACCACCGGCCAAGGTCCTGTGCCTGCGCGTTGGCTGCCGGTACCGACCAATTGGCGGGCACCCCCAGCTCTTGGGGAGCGGCGGGACGGTAATCGGGGCCGACCGTACAACCAGACAAGGCGGCTGTGGCCAGGAGAAGGACGCGGGTGCGAGGCTTCATGGCGGCGAACCTGCCCCGCCGTTACGGGCCCGTCCAGTGCGTTTATGTCGCAAAATGTGACGGATGGTGGAAATCGCCGTCATGAGGTGGCGTATATTTTTCCAGAGATTAGGTCCGGGGCCGAACAAAATCCTCCCCCGCACGGGGGAGGAGTATCGGGTTACCGCCCCACCCAGTCAGACACCTGCTGCGCCACTTGGTTCGCCGCCTGGTTCAGCGCGGGGCCGACGCTTTCGGCGTCGATCTTGCCGACCGGCACGCGTGCTTCGAAGCGACGCTTCTCGATGCTCGTCTGGCCGTCGCGTTGCAGGGCGGCGTCGAACATCACCACCGCCTCGCGCCGGGTCGCGTCCATCCCGAACTGGCGCAACTCGCCGCCCAGCCGATCGCCCGGATCGCCGATCGAATCGCGTGTCGACAGCACCACCCGGCCCGCCCGCGCGGTCAGCGTGTCCGCCATCAGCCGCGCGAACAGCCGCGTCGGCGGCTCGGCCCATTGCGCATCCTTGACATAGGCGATGCTGGTCGCATCCTCCTGCACCGGTACGCGCGCGGTGGCGAGTTCCTGCGGCGCGCTGGGCACCTGGACGGTGATCGACTTGCCGCGCCCCGAATCCTGCGTCTGCCCCACCACGGGGGCCGACTGCGCCTGAAGCGTCAGCAGCGAGGGCGGCGGCTTGGCGCCGAAGCTGATGCAGCCCGCCAGCGGAAGCGAAGCCATCAGAACGATCAGCGGAGTCTTCATGACGGTCCTCATCGGCTTCCTCACTTGCCCTTATAGTCCGGCAGCTTCTGCTGCCCGATCAGCGACCCCGCGCCCTGCTGGTCGACCTTTTCGGCCACCGCCGACAGCGATTGGGTCATGACGCGCAGGTCCTTCACCAGACGATCCACCTCGGGCACCGTCTGCTTCGAGAAGGTCTGCAGGCCCGGCCGCGCATCGCCGATCGCCGAATTCAGCGTGTCGGCGCTCTTCTGGGCCGAAGCGATCGCCTTGTTCAGATTGACCATGGTCGGCTTGACGTCCTCGGCGAGCAGGCCGTTGGTCGTCGCCGCCAGTTGGCCGATCGACTGCGCCGCATCGCCCGCCTGCTGAATCGCCACGCGGGTCTGCGCCAGCGTCGCCGCGATCTCCGGCCCGCGATCGGCCAATGCATCGGTCAGGCGGTTGGTATTGTCGAGGATACCCGCGATCGACGCCTGGTTACGATCCGACAAGAGGCCGGTCAGCCGCTCGGTCAGCGTCGACAGCCGCTCCAGCAACTGCGGCGCGGAGTTCAGGATCGCGCCGATGCCGCCCTGCTTGGTCGGGATGACCGGCACGCCATAGGGGCAGACGGTCCGGTTCTCGGGCGTCGGGCAGGTGATCGGCGGCGCCCCCTTGCGCGCGCCATCGAGCGAGATGGTGCTGGTGCCCGTAAAGCTGGCCGAGATCGAGGCGGTGGTACCCTGGAGGATCGGCGTCTGGTCTTTGACCGCGACGCGGACCCGCACAAACTGCGGATCTGGGCGCCACAGCGCGATCTCCTTCACCTGACCCGAGGGCACACCCGAATAGGTGACCCCCGAACCAACTGCCAGACCGTCGACCGACTGGCGGAAAAAGATGTCATATTGCTTCTCCGACGTACCGCCCAGCCGAGCGATCCAGACGGTGAAAAGCGCCAGCACGACGAGCAGGATCAGCACGACGGAGCCGACAAGGACGTGGTTCGAACGAGTTTCCATCAGCGTGTCCCTGGTTCGCCTCTCGCATGGGCATCGGCCTCACTCCCCTGCGAATGCTGGCCGGTGATATGGGCTTCGACTTCGGTCGGATGGCGTGCGGCGTCGGTGTCCGCCGAACGGGGCCGGACGTCGGCCACTTCATCCTTGGCGGCGATCGCGGCACGCCCGCGCGGCCCCTTGAAATATTCCTCGATCCACGGATGGTCGAGCGCGATCAGCTCGTCGATCGTCCCGACCGCGATCACCTTCTTGTCCGCCAGCACCGCCACCCGGTCGCAGATCGCATAGAGCGTATCGAGGTCATGGGTGATGAGGAAGACGGTCAGCCCCAGCGTCTTCTGGAGCGACGCGATCAACTGGTCGAACGCCGCCGCGCCGATCGGGTCGAGCCCCGCGGTCGGCTCGTCGAGGAAGAGCAGTTCGGGATCGAGCGCCAGCGCCCGCGCCAGACCGGCGCGCTTCTTCATGCCGCCCGACAGTTCGGCCGGATATTTGGGCCCGGCATCGGCCGGAAGGCCGGTCATCACGACTTTGTAGGACGCGATCTCGTCCATCAGCGCCTGGGGCAGGTCGCGGTAGAATTCGCGTAACGGCACCGCGACATTCTCCGCCACGGTCAGCGTCGAGAACAAAGCGCCGCCCTGGAACAGCACGCCCCAGCGCTTGCGCACATCGACCGCCTCGGTCGCTTCGCGCCCGATGGTCGGCTCGCCGAACACGGTGATGTCGCCCGCATCGGGGGTCTGGAGGCCGATGATCGTGCGCATCAGCACCGACTTGCCGGTGCCCGATCCGCCGACCACGCCCAGAATCTCGCCCTTGCGCACGTCCAGGTCGAGCCCGTCGTGAATCACCTGCTCGCCAAAGCTGTTGCGCAGGCCCCGGACCCTGATCAGATGTTCGTCCTGTTCGGCCATCAATCCCATCCGATCCAGGTGAAAAACACCGCGAAGAACGCGTCGAGCACGATCACCAGGAAGATCGCCTGCACCACCGCCGCCGTGGTGCGCAGGCCAACCTGCTCGGCGTCGGACTTGACCTGCATCCCCTGGAAACAGCCCGCGATCGCGATGATCGCACCGAACACCGGTGCCTTGATCAATCCCACATACAGGTCGGTGATCGGCACCACCTCGCGAATGCGGGCGATGAAGGTGATCGGGGGAATACCCAGCGACACCGCCGCCAAGAAGCATCCGCCGATCATCGCGATCAGCGACGAATAGAAACCGAGCAGCGGCATCAACGTGACCGCCGCCAGCGTGCGCGGCAGCACCAAGGCCTCCATCGGCGACACGCCGATGACGCGCATAGCGTCAATTTCCTCGGTCAGCTTCATCGTGCCGAGTTGCGCCGCAAAGGCCGAGCCGGAGCGGCCCGCGACCATGATCGCGGTCATCAGCACGCCCAGTTCGCGCAACGTCAGGCGACCGACCAGATTGATCGTGAACACCTCCGCGCCGAATTGGCGAAGCTGTACCGCGCCCTGTTGCGCGATGACGATCCCGATCAGGAAGCTCATCAACCCGACGATCGCCAGCGCGGTGACGCCGACCGTCTCGAATTCATGCACCACCGCATTGAAGCGGAACCGACGTGGATGGCGGATCACGGCCAGCGCGGCCAGCACCGTCGCCCCCATGAAGCCGAGCAGGCCGTACAACGTCTTGAACGCGGCGACGACCGCGTCGCCCACCTCCCCCGCCACGCGGGTAAAGGGGCTGATCGCATGGGGCCGCATCGCCACGGGTTGATCCGCCTCGACCACCTTGTCGAGCAGATGGCGCTGATCCTCGTCCAGCCCGTCGATCCGCGCATCGTTGCGCGCGGCGAAGCGATGTACCAGCCAGGCGCCGACCGTGTCGATCCGCTCGACCTGCGACAGGTCGAGCCGCTGGACGGGTGCCTTCTCGCGGTCGAGCCGTTCCGGCAGGTCGCCCAGCGTCGCCAGCGACAGGCTGCCGGTAAAGCGCATCGCGCCACCGTTCGCCGGATCCAGCTGATAATCGGCCTTGGCGTTCATCACCTGCCTCTTTGAGCGAAAGCGAAGGTATCGACAAGGCGCTTCGTGGGAACGACGAATCGACCTCGACTGGTAATTAGACGTTTGCGTGACGTTTTCAAAGCAACCTGTCCACGGCGTGAAGGACCAGGCCGACGCTGCCGCCGACCAGCGTCCCGTTGATCCGGATATATTGCAGGTCGCGGCCCACCGCATTCTCCAGCCGCGAGGTGAGCGTGTCCGCATCCCATCCGCGCACCGTCTCCGACACCAGCCGGACAATGCCGTCGCCGTAATCGGCCGCGACGCCCACCACCGCGCGGCGCACGAAACGGTTGATCGTCGCCGCCAGTCGCGGGTCGCCCTGAAGCGTCTGTCCCAGTTGGCGCAGCGTATCGCCCAGCCGCCCGGCGGTCACCGCCTGCGGATCACGTGCCATGCGGAGCAGCGCCTCGCGCGCCTGTTCCCACAGTCCGTCGAGCCATCGCTGCATCGCCGGATTCGCGATCAGGTCGTTCTTCATCGACTCCACCCGCGCGCGCGTGTCCGGATCATATTGCAGGTCCCAGGCGAGCCGATCGAGACCTTCCTCGATCTTCAGGCGCAGCGGATGCTCACGGTCCTCGGCGACATCGTGGAGCAGCTTGTGCAGCCCATCGATCAGCTTGTCGGCCAGCGTCTCGTCCAGCCCGGTCCAGCGCAGGATCGCCCCGGCGCGCTCATGCACCATCGCCCGGACGATCGGCTCATTCGCCTCCAACGCGCTCGCCGCCCAGCGCAGTACCGAGTCGAGCAGCGGCAGATGCCGCCCCTCGGCGATGGTGGCCTTGAGCAACTGTCCCAGGATCGGCGACACCTCGGTCGCGCGGAGCCGGGAACCGATCCCCGCCTTGACCATGCCGCCCAGCCTTTGGGGATCGAAGGCGGTCAGCATTTCGGCGAACAGCCGCGACGCGCCGCGCCGGATGCGCCCGCCCTCCTGCGGCGGCTGCGCCAGCCAACGCCCTGCCGCGCCCGCCACGTCCAGCCGGTTCATGCGCCGCGCGACGACGCGGGGGATCAGGAAATTGGTGCGCAGGAAATTGGCGAGCGTGTCGCCGATACGATCCTTGTTGCGCGGCACGATCGCCGTATGCGGGATGGGCAGCCCCAGCGGATGGCGGAACAGGGCGGTGACGGCGAACCAGTCGGCCAGTCCGCCGACCATCGCGGCCTCGGCAAAGGCGCGGACGAAACCCCAGGCCGGATGCACCGGCTGCATCGCCCGCGATACCAGATAGAGCGCCGCCATAGCGACGAGCAGCCCGGTCGCCACGACCCGCATCTTCCGCAGGGCGGGTGGAACGGTCTGGCTACCCCCCGATCGCATCGCGACTTCCATCAATCAGAACAATCCGCGAGCGGCGGGTTTGTTCAAGCGGAATCTTTCCTAGGCGTAACGAAACGGGGCCGCTCTCTATTCCTTCCCTGCGAGGAGAGGTGGCGCGCGTAGCACGCCTGAGGGGTGTTCCCCCCTCGACAACGCGACACCCCTCCGCCGGGCATGCGGCCTGCCACCTCCCCTTCCAGGGGAGGAAAGCGCCCGTCACTCGGCCGGGCCGTAGCCCAGCTTGCCCGTCGCGGGCGGCAATGCGGGGCCGCCAGCCGGTCCCTCGATCACCGGCCCGCCGCCCAGCTCGTCGCCGGGCTTGTAGGTCAGTAGGCGCTTGCCGAGGCGCGGACCGATCCAGCGCTCGACTCCCACTGCCAGGCTAAATGCCGCAGGTACGATCAGCAGGGTCAGGATGGTCGACAGCGCCAGACCGCCGATCACCGTCACGCCCATCGGGCTGCGCCAGGATCCGTCGCCACCCAGCGACAAAGCGGTGGGGATCATGCCTGCGACCATCGCGACCGTGGTCATCACGATCGGCTGCGCGCGCTTGTGGCCCGCATCCAGCACCGCGTCGCGCACCGGCACGCCCTTGGCGATCTCCTCCAGCGCGAAGTCGATCAGCAGGATCGAGTTCTTGGCGACGATGCCCAACAGCATCAACAGGCCGATATAGACCGGCAGCGAGAGCGGATTGCCGGTGAAGTACAGCGCCAGCAACCCGCCCAGCGGCGCGAGCAGCAGCGAGGCCATGTTGACGAAGGGCGGCAGGAAGCGGCGATAGAGCAGGACCAGCACCGCGAAGACCATGAAGATCGCCGAGATGATAGCCGTGAAGAAGTTGGTCATCATCTCGTTCTGCATCTTGGCCTGGCCCAGCACCATTTCGCTGACCCCCATCGGCAGATTCTTCATGATCGGCAGGTCATGGACCTTCTTCATCGCATCGCCGCTGATGACCCCCTTGGCCAGATCGGCGCCCACCGTGACCTGACGCCGCTGGTTCACGCGGTCGATCTGGGTCGGCCCCGCGCCCAGTCCGATGTCGGCGACCACGCTCAGGGGCACCGAGCCGCCGGTCTGGGTCTGCACCGGCAGGTTCTGGATGGTCGAAAGCCGCGCGCGGGCATTCTGGTCCAGCGCGACGCGGATCGGCACCTGACGATCCGACAGCGAGAAGCGGGCCGAGTTCTGGTCGATGTCGCCCAGCGTCGCGATGCGGATCGCGCTCGACAGCGCCTGCGTCGTCACGCCCAGATTGGCCGCGAGGTCGAGGCGCGGGCGGATGACGATCTCTGGCCGGTCGAGATTGCCGACGATACGCGGCGCGACCAGGCCGGGCACGGTCCCCATCTGCTCGACGATCTTGTTGGCGGTATCACGCAGCACGGCGGGGTCGTCGCCGCCCAGGGTGATGGTCAGGTCGCGGCCGCTCGATCCCCAGCCGAATTGCGACTGGAACGACACACGCGCATCGGGGATCGCCGCCAGTTCGGGAGCGAGCGAGCGTTCGAAGTCGGTGCTCTTCATCGAGCGATCCTCCTTCAACGTCGCAACCACCCGGCCATTGCCGACGCCGGTGCGCGAATAGACCGATTCGACATCGGGCTGCTTGCGCAGGAATTGCGCGACCCGCTTCACCACCTGATCGGTCTGGGCCAGCGTCGTGCCGGGCACCATCTCGATCTTGGCGACCGCCTGGTCATTGTCCTGCGGCGGCTGGAACGTCTTGGGGATGATCGCAAACATCGCGACGGTCAGCACGAAGGCGAGCACGCCGATGCCGATCACCCACAGGCGATGGTCGCGGAACCGCCCCAAGAACCGCCGGAAGACCCCACGCCGCACCCCATCCGTGGGCCGATCATAGCGCAGCGACCAGCGAAGCGTCGCCATATAGGCGTCCATCAGCCGACCTTCGCCATGGCTGGCATGGCCGGCGGATTTCAGGAAATAGGCGGCGATCATCGGCGTGATCATGCGCGCCACCGCCAGGCTCATCAGCACCGAAACGACGACGGTCAGGCCGAAATTCTTGAAATACTGGCCCGGCACGCCCGGCATGATCGACACGGGCAGGAACACCGCGACGATCGCCATGGTGGTGCCCAGCACGGCAAGGCCGATCTCGTCCGCCGCGTCGATCGACGCCTGATAGGCGGATTTGCCCATGCGCATGTGGCGCACGATATTCTCGATCTCCACGATCGCGTCATCGACCAGCACGCCCGCCACCAGGCTGAGCGCCAGCAGCGTCATCTGGTTGAGCGTGAAGTTCATCAGGTCCATGACCCAGAAGGTCGGGATCGCCGACAGCGGAATGGCCAGCGCCGAGATCACCGTCGCGCGCCAGTCGCGCAGGAACAGGAAGACGACGATCACCGCCAGCACCGCGCCCTCGATCATCGCATGGATGGCGCTTTCATATTGCTGTTCGGTATATTTGACGCTGTTCGAGCGGAGGACGAACTTCACCTCCGGATTGCGCTTTTCCAGCCCCTTCAGCTTCTCGACTGCCCCGTTATAGACGCTGACGTCCGAGGCGCCCTTGGCGCGCTGAAAGTCGAAGCTGATGACCTGCCGCCCGTCGACCGCCGCCTGCGAACGCTGCTCGGCATAGAGATCGCGGACCGTGGCGATATCGGCCAGCCGCACCGTGCGCCCGCCGCGCACGTTGATCTGGGTCTGGCCCAGGTCATAGGCGTTGCGTGCATTGCCCAGCACGCGGACCGCCTGCTCGGTGCCTGCAATCTCGGCGCGACCACCGGCGGCGTTCAGGTTGGTCATGCGAAGCTGTGCATTGACCTCGCTGGCGGTCAGGCCCTGTGCCTGCAACTTCAGCGGGTCGAGGATGACGCGGATTTCGCGAGTCACGCCGCCGTTGCGGATGACCTTGGAAAGGCCGGGGACCGACAACAGCTCCTTGGTGACGTTGTTGTCGATATACCAGCTGAGCTGTTCGGGCGTCATGTTGGACGCCACCGCCGAATAGCTGGCAAGGTCGTTATCGGTCGAATCGACGCGGATCACCTGCGGCTCGAGAATGCCGTCGGGCAGCATCGAGCGGATCTGGGTGATCGCATCGCGCGCGTCGCTGACCGCGCGGTCGATCGGCGTACCGATGTCGAGCTGGACCAGCGTCTGCGACGTGCCCTCGGTCACGGTCGAGGTGATCTGGTCGACGCCCTGGAGGTTCCGCAACGCCGCCTCGACCCGCTGGGTGACCTGAGTCTCCAGTTCGGTCGGTGCCGCACCTGGCTGGTTCACGACGACCACGACGATCGGGAAATCGATGTCGGGATCGTTGTTCACGTCCATCCGCATGAAGCTGACGATCCCCGCCAGCGTCAGCGCGACGAACAGGACGATCGGCGGAACCGGGTTCCGGATCGCCCAGGCGGAGATGTTGCGGAAACTCATGTCACTTGGCCTCCCGGCCTGCGAGAATCGGACGGACCAACTGGCCAGCCGCCAGGAAGCCACCCGCCGAACGCACCACCCGCTCGTCGCCGTTCAGGCCCGATGCGATGGTCACGCCATCGTCCGATACCTGCCCGATCTTGATGTTGCGGCGCGCGACCTTGTTGTCGGAGCCGACGATATACACGAAACTGCCCTTGTCGTCGCTCTGGATCGCCGAGTCCGGCAGCACCGGCGCACGCCCCGCGCCGCCGCGGATCGTGGCGGAAGCGAAGCCGCCCGGACGCAGTTCGGGACTATAGGCCAGCGCGATGCGCGCAACGCCCTGACGCGTCTGCGGGTCGATGACCGGCGACACCTGCCACACCTCGCCGTTGAAGCTCTTGTCGCCGCCGACCGGGGTGACGGTGGCGGGCGCACCGACATTCAGGCCGACCAGGTCCGATTCGGCAAGTTGCGCCCGCAATTCCATCTGTCCGCCCATCGCCATGCGGAACAACACGCCCGAGCCCGAGCTGACGATCTGCCCCGGTTCGGCGGCGCGGGTCAGGATCAGTCCCTCGGCGGGAGCGCGAATGTCGAGGCGGCCGTTGCGCGCCTGCGCTTCCTTGTACGTCGCCTGCGCCGCGCGGACGCGGGCGGCGGCGGCATCGCGGGTCGCGGCCCGGCGTTGAAGATCGGCCTTGGAGATGAAGCCGCGATCGACCAGTTGCTGCGCGCGGTCGAGCTCGGCCTGCGCGATCTGCTGATCCGACTGCGCCACCGCGACCTGGGCATTGAGCGCCGAGGCGGTCTGGGTCTGCACCGAGCGATCGACCGTCGCCAGCACCTGTCCCGCGCGAACCCACTGGCCCGGTTCCACCAGGACGCGGGTGATCATGCCCCCCTCGCCTGCGACGCCGACCGGCATTTCCCGCCGCGCGGCCAGCGTCCCGGTCGCGGAGACGACGCGGCTGACCGTCTGCTGTCCGGGGACGACGACGGTGATGTTGGGAATCTGCGTGCTCGCGGACGCGCCCGCCGGCGAATCATGCTTCTTGCCGGCCAGCAGATACCAACCCAGCAGCGCCACGAGGACCAGCACCACCACGACCGGAATCCAGCGGCGCCGCGCGGATGCGGGGCCTTCCAGTGCCATGTGGCTGCCGCCGCCGATCGCCCCCGTTTCGTAATTCATGTTCGTCATCGATCCCCGATCCGCATCCTAATGTCGTGGCCCACGCCGCAGATGCGCCCAATTCGCGGCTGTATTATAGAAATACATCACCATGCTCAAGGGACTTTGCCTATTGGAAGATTAAGGCGGCTCTAAGATGCGGCGGGCGCGTTCATCGCACGTTTCGGCGTGGTCGGCCAAAGGCTCGGCAGCATCAAAGGGAGTTGATGATGAAGTTTTTCCTGTTCACCGCCGCACTGGCCCCGATCGCGGTCGCGTCGGGCGTCGCCGCCCAGTCGCTACCGGCGCCGACCACGGTCGAGCCGCTGGTTCCCGCGGCCGGCACCGTGCTCGACGTCTCGGCGGAGGGGCACACGACGCGCGTGCCCGACCTAGCGACGATCCGCGCGGGCGTGGTCAGCCAGGGTGCGACGGCGGCCGCCGCGCTGACCGACAATGCCCAGCGCATGGCGCGCGTGCTGGCGGCGGTGAAGCGGGCGGGCGTCGCCGACCGCGACATCCAGACCGCGACCGTCCAGCTCCAGCCGCAATATCGCTATGGCGAGAATGTCCCGCCGACCATCACCGGATACCAGGCGACCAACACGCTGAGCATCCGGTTCCGCGATATCGCGAAGTCCGGCACGGTGCTGGATGCGCTGGTGGCGCAGGGCGCGAACCAGATTGACGGCCCCAACCTGTCGATCGACAAGCCCGATGCGGCGCTGGACGAGGCGCGGACCGATGCCGTCGCCAAGGCGCGCGCCCGGGCCGAGCTTTATGCCAAGGCGGCGGGAATGCGCGTCGCCCGGATCGTGTCGATCACCGAAAACGGCGCGGATGCGGGTGGTCCGGAGCGGCCGATGATGATGGCGCGTGCGATGGCCGCCGACGCCTCGGCCAAGACCAGCATCGCACCGGGCGAGCGGGACGTGACGGTCAATGTCTCGGTCCGCTTCCTGCTGAACTGATCGCGTGCCCCCTTCGCCCGACGGCGGAGGGGGCGACGCCCGCCCCTGGTCGGGGCCGGACATTCGCCATACCCGACATACAAAAGAGGCCGCCCGGCATCCCGGACGGCCTCTTTGTTTCCGCTCGGAGCGTGTGAGTGCTTAGCGCACCCGACCGCGTCGAACGAGGTTCACGATCGCCAGCAGGACGACGGCGCCCAGCAGCGAAACGAGGAACGAATAGAGCGACAGACCAGCGTTGTTGATCGAGCCACCGGCAAAGATCAGGCCGCCGATGAACGCGCCGATGATGCCGACGACGATGTTCAGGAAGATGCCCTGCTGGGCGTCAGTACGCATGATGATGCTGGCCAGCCAGCCGATGACACCACCGATGATAAGCCACAGGATAATACCCATTGTCTTTCCCTCCGTTGGGCCCGCGAGCGGGACACGGGGGAAAGACGTGCGAATGGCGGTTATTGTTCCGTCCCCGTACCGTCAATTCGATGAACTGATTTCGCAAACGATTTGGATGTCAATATTTCTGCTGGCGTTCGTAGAGCGAGCGATAATGCTGGATGCGGGTCACCCGCAGGCCGGGCATGCCCGAGCGATCGATGGCGCGCTGCCACCCGGCGAATTCCTCGACCGTCAGGCCATAGCGTTCGCAAACCTCGTCGACCGAGAGCAGTCCGCCATTCACCGCCGCGACCACCTCCGCCTTGCGACGGACCACCCAGCGGGTCGTGCTAGGCGGGGGAAGCGATTCGAGTGTCAGCGGTTCGCCGAGCGGCCCGATTACCTTGGCAGGCCGAATCTTCTGATTCTCGATCATCATACAACCTCTTTGGGGCTCCCTACCCCATGTCGTCTGTAAGGGACGTCCTGACGCAGGCCCTTCAACATCTCTTAAATCCGAAAGGTTAACGGTTTATTCATTCTTTCGCCACCGGGCCAGATATCGCGCCATCGGGCCGTTGAACGCGCCATCGAGCGGCGCGAACAGCGCCGGATCGGGGGCGGCACGGACGAAGCCCGCCTGCACCGCCGCCGTACGGCTGGCAGCCTGCCGAGCCGTCGCACCGACCATCAGCACCGCCAGATCGGGCGGCAGCACCGTCAGTTCGGCATCCCGGTCAAAGCGGTTGAAGCTCAGGTCCAAAAGCGCAATCCATCCCGATCGTGAACTGCCCTGTTATCGGACGGATATGAAAGCCGGGTAAAGGGTGCAGGGCTTTTCGCACTTTTCTTGGGCCCCGACCCGATCCGCACGTCCCTGGACCCAGGCGCCTGCTTTGCAACCGTGGCGGGAAAAGCGTATGGGGCGTGCATGGAGCAGATGGTGGATTTTCAGCTTGGGGGCGATCCCCGGGCCCGTCGGATCGTGGTGGCGATGTCGGGCGGCGTGGACAGCTCGGTCGTCGCCGCGCTGGCCCATGCGACGGGGGCCGAAACCATCGGCGTGACCCTGCAACTCTATGACCATGGTGAGGCGGTCGGCCGCGCGGGTGCCTGCTGCGCCGGCCGCGACATTCGCGACGCGCGCGCGGTCTGCGACAGGCTGGGCATCGCACACTATGTCTTCGACCATGAGGACAGTTTCCGCACCCAGGTCGTCGATCGCTTCGCCGACGAGTATCTGGCCGGGCGGACGCCGATCCCGTGCGTCCAGTGCAATATGGGGCCGAAATTCACCGATCTGCTGAAGCTGGCGCGCGATCTGGGCGCGGATTGCCTGGCGACGGGCCATTATGTCCGGCGCGTCGCGGGGGTGAACGGTGCAGAGCTGCATCGCGGGGCCGATCCGGCACGCGACCAGAGCTATTTCCTGTTCGCGACGACGCAAGGCCAGCTCGACTTTCTACGCTTCCCGCTGGGGGCGCTGCCCAAGTCCCGCGTGCGGGAAATCGCCGCCGAACTGGGTCTTGGCGTCGCGGCCAAGCCCGATAGCCAGGACATCTGCTTCGTCCCCGATGGCGACTATGCGGGGCTGGTGAAGAAATTGCGTCCGGAATCGGATACGCGCGGCGACATCGTCGATCTGGCGGGCGCGAAGCTGGGCGAGCATCGCGGCCTGATCCACTATACGGTCGGCCAGCGGCGCGGGCTGGAAATCGGCGGCAGCCCCGAACCGCTATATGTCGTCCGGCTGGAGCCCGACACCAGGCGCGTCGTCGTCGGCCCGCGCAGTGCGCTGGCGGTCGAGGCGGCCCGGCTGACGGGCATGAACGTGCTGGGCCCGCTCGACGGTCCGCTCCTCGCCAAGGTCCGCTCCATGGCCAAGCCTGTTCCGGCGCGGATGGTCGGCGACCGCCTGGTCTTCGACACACCCGAATATGGCGTGTCGCCGGGGCAGGCGGCGGTGCTCTATGACGGCGACCGGGTGCTCGGCGGCGGCTGGATCGCGCAGACCGAGGCGGCACGGATCGCCGCCTGACGCGTTGATCCCGGCATGACCGGCCCCACCATCGAAGACCTGCGCCGCCAGATGGAGGCGGCCGCCGAACGCCTCGATTTCGAGGAGGCGCGGGCCTTGCGCGATCGCATCAACCTGTTGCCCGGCGGGGCGGAGGATATGAGCGTCGACACCAGCGGCCTGACCCGGCAACAGCCGGGCGCCATGGGCCTGGGCACCAGCCAGTCCCGCCCCGAACGCCCCGATGGCTGGGTGCCCCCGAAAAAGCCCGACCCGATGACCAAGGGTCGCGGGCGGCGACGGGGTCGATCCTAAGCCGCCAGGTCGAGACGGAAGAACTGGTTGTGCGGGCTGGGCAAATAGTCCGCAAACGCTTCGCACGCCACGAACCCCGCGCTGCCGTACAGCGCGATGGCGGGCGCATGTAGCTCCGCCGTCCCGGTTTCGAGGCTCAGGCGCGCATAGCCGCGTTGTCGTGACTGTTCGATGATGTGCGTCAGCACCCGTCGTCCCACGCCCCTGCGCCGTGCCGCCGGGGCGGCCCGCATCGACTTCACCTCGCCATGATCCGGCGCAAGCTGCTTCAGGGCGCCGAAGCCCATCAGGGTTTCCCCTTCCCACACCGTCCAGAAGGTCACGTCTGGTGCCGACAAGCCCGACGCGTCGAGCGCGAAGGAATATTCGGCCATTTCCCCTCGCAACTCGCGCAGGTGCAGCGTGAGCAGGTCCGCGACATAAGGCGCGCTCGGATCGTCCTGCCGTATTTCCATCGTTCCCCCTTCGCTGTCGGCGAAATCCTACTGCCGTTCCCTCTCTTGCCAAGCCCGATCCCTATGGCTGCTCGGCAGGAACGAAGCGAAGCACCCCGGCCAGCCTTGCCGGCGCATGGGTGTCGCTGGGGTGATTGATGCCGTCATTGACCGGCACCTCGGCGAAATCAAAGGGGGACAGGCCGTCCAGACAGGCGACGTTGACGCCATATTGATCGCGATTGGATCGCCTTTGATGATGGGTGTAGATGCCGCAGATCGAACAGAAGAAATGTTCGGCCACGCCCGTATTGAACCGATAGCGCGTCAGGCGATCCTCCCCGCAAAGGATCGTGATGCCGCCCATTTCGACAGAGACGACCACGGCACCCCGCATCCGGCAATAGGAGCAATTGCAGCGCCGCACGCTATTCAGGCCGTCGCTGAGCCTCGCCTCGAAACGGACCGCACCGCAATGGCATTGTCCGACCCAGCGATCCTTCCGCTCTTCAGCCATCACGACTTCGTCTCCCCTCATGGCGTCGGGACGAGATAATAGAGAGAAGGCGGTCCGATGCACCCCTCTTGCGCGCCGCGACCTGGCTTTCCCGTTAACGCCCCAGGGCGAAGGCTGCGCGATAGGCGGGCTTCACCGCCCCGGCGATCGCCCGCGTGACCGGCAGCGTCACCTCATAGCTGCCCTCGGCATAGGAGCCCGCGACATAAGGGTCGGCAAGCAATCCGATCCGGTCGATCGCGCGGCCGTCGGTCGATCCCAGCAATATGGTCAGATCCTTGACCGGCGGACAGACATTCATCGAAGAGCCCTCGCCCTGGTTGCGCCGCCGCTGTTCGGTCCGAAGACGCGCGCAATAATCGATCCGCGTCGCGCTTTGCAGTGCGGCGAACGAGACGAAAACCGCCTTGGTGTCCAACCGCCGCCCCGCCGCCTTGTCCCAGAGCAGCGCCGACGAAGCAGGCTGCCCATGCGCCCCGCCCGTATACTCATAGCTGTCGCTCGACAGGCTGAGGAAACGCGGCGTGTCGGTCACGACCTTCCACGTCTTCTCATAGGAATAGGGCCGGAACGGAAAGCCGGAAGCCTTGGCCTCGCGCCGATCCGATGCGGCGTCGTGCGCCGTTTTCCGGCGGAGATTGGCCGCTTCGCCATCAAGCGTGCGCTTCAAGGCGGGAATGCGCGCGGCGGCGGCGGGGTAACGATAGGCGAATTCATAATCCGCCGTCTTGGCGTGGCTCGCGACCGTCTGTGCGGCCAGCGGGGCCGTCATTCCGCATAACGCCAGCCCGATCATAACCTTGCGCATCGCCCATCTCCTGCCGGAGCGAAAATGCCTGGACCAGTCGGCCTGTACGGACGATGACCGGCCGCGTTTGTCTTGTTCCCGACATGCCAAGAACGTATATCGAACAAATGGCGCAACTCGACACTCGTGAGAAGCTGGCGATCCTGGCGGACGCCGCAAAATATGACGCCTCCTGCGCGTCTTCGGGCACGTCCAAGCGCGACAGCCGCGACGGCAAGGGGATCGGCTCGACCGAAGGGATGGGCATTTGCCACGCCTATGCGCCCGATGGCCGATGCATCTCGCTGTTGAAGATCCTGCTGACCAATAGCTGCATCTTCGACTGTCATTATTGCATCAATCGCAAGTCGTCCAACGTCCGCCGCGCGCGCTTCACTGCGCAGGAGGTGGTGAACCTCACCCTCGCCTTTTACCGGCGCAATTATATCGAGGGGCTGTTCCTCTCCTCGGGCATCATCAAATCGTCCAACTATACGATGGAGCAGATCGTCGAGGTCGCGCGGTCCCTGCGGGAGGATCATGGCTTTCGTGGCTATATCCATCTGAAGACGATCCCCGATGCCGATCCCGAACTGGTGCGGCTGGCGGGCGTTCATGCCGACCGCGTGTCGATCAATGTCGAACTGCCCACGGTCGGCGGGCTGAAGCGGCTCGCGCCCGAAAAGGACGCCGCCCGGATCGAAGGCGCGATGGCGGAGGTGAAGACCGCGATCGACGATCGGCAGGATGCGGCGAAGAAGTACAAGTCCGCCCCCGGCTTCGCTCCCGCCGGCCAGTCCACCCAGATGATCGTCGGTGCGGACGCCGCGACCGACCGCGACATCGTCGGGCGCGCGGCGACGCTCTATGACCGTTTCCGGCTGCGTCGCGTCTATTATTCGGCGTTCAGTCCGATCCCCGATGCGTCGGCCGTATTGCCGCTGCAACGCCCGCCCCTGATGCGCGAGCACCGGCTCTACCAGTCCGACTGGCTCATGCGCTTCTACGACTATCAGCCGCGCGAAGTGGCCGCCGCCGCCGATGAGGCGACGGGAATGCTGCCGCTCGACATCGATCCCAAGCTCGCCTGGGCGCTCAAATTCCGTCAGCATTTCCCGGTCGATGTGAACCGCGCGCCGCGCGAAATGCTGCTCCGCGTGCCGGGTCTCGGGGTGAAGGCAGTGGACCGGATCATCGCCAGCCGCAAATGGCGGCGATTGCGGCTGGAGGATATTGGGCGGCTGACCGTGTCGATCACCAAATTGCGGCCCTTCCTGATCGCGGAGGACTGGCGCCCCGTCGCGCTCGCCGAGCAGGCGGACCTCCGGCCGCTGGTCAAGCCGCAGGTTAAACAGCTCGAACTTTTCGGCTGAGTGAGAGTGATTCGCGGGTGAAACGACCGCCGCGCTTCGGTGTTGGATGCGCGAAGGAGACAGGATCATGGCGACCGCCGACATCTATGCCGATCTGAAGCGCGATCACGACAAGCACCGCGAAATGCTCAAGGAACTGGCCGAGCTGAAGGGCGACGGGGCCAAGCGCAAGAAGCTGTTCGAGACCTTTCGCATCGAAATTCAGAGCCACGCGGCCGCCGAGGAGGAATCGCTCTACGCCACCATGCTGGGCGAACCCGAACTGCGCGATGACGCCCGCCACTCGGTGTCCGAGCATAAGGAGATTGACGATCTGCTCGGCGAGATGATGGACCTCGACTTCGCCTCGGACGAATGGGAATCCAAATTCTTCCACATGCGTCATCGCTATGAACATCATATCGACGAGGAAGAGGAAGAGATGTTCCCCGCCGCCGAGAAGGAACTCGACGACGCGACCGAGCAGAAGCTGGCGGAGATCTATGAGACCCGCAAACCCATCGAGGCGAAGGAGGCCAAGGCCAACCCGCCCGGCGGAGACGAACGCGATTGATACCGGATGCCATGGAATTCCTCCCCTGCAAGGGGAGGTGGCAGGCCGCAGGTCTGACGGAGGGGTGTTCCGGGTCGCGAGTAAAGCGTACCTTCTCAAGCGGTAACACCCTTCCTCCATGCTGCGCATGGTTGCCCTCCCCTTACGGGGGAGGAATAGGGGTCTTTCCATGCGCATCATAACCCTGCCCGCGCCCGATGACTTCGATGCCTGGCGCGACGCCGCGCGTGGGCTGATCGCCGACAGCGTGCCGCCCGATCAGGTCGTATGGCAGGTCGGCGATCAACCCGCCGACCTGTTCGGCTCGGTGGCCGATGACAGCCCGACCACCCCCGCCCCGCGCTTCACCGTCTCGCGCGGCTTTATCGACCTTGCTCGCAGCGTGATTCTGTCCAACGACCAGGAACGTTTCGCGCTACTTCACACCGCGCTCGACCGGCTGCGGCGACAGCCTCGGCTGATCGAGGATCAGGCCGATCCGCTGGTCCGTCGTCTCGACCGGCTGGCCAAGGCGGTGCGCCGCGACATTCACAAGATGCGGGCGTTCCTGCGCTTCCGCGAGACCGAGGATGACGACGGCCCGCGCTATGTCGCCTGGTTCGAACCGGAGCATCATATCGTCCGGGCCAATGCGGCGTTCTTCGTCAACCGCTTCACCACGATGCGCTGGTCGATCCTGACACCCGAGGTGTCGCTCCATTGGGACGGCAAGACGCTTGCCGAAGGACCGGGTGCCAGCAAGGCCGACGCGCCCGAGGGCGATCCGACCGAGGCGGTGTGGAAGACTTATTATGCCAGCATCTTCAACCCCGCGCGCGTGAAGATCGGCGCGATGTTGAAGGAGATGCCGCGCAAATACTGGAAAAACATGCCGGAAACCGCGTTGGTCCCGCAACTGATCGCAGGCGCGCAGGCACGGGAGACGGGCATGATCGACACGGCCAAGGTAGATGTCCGCTCGGGGCGCGGCGGCAATGCGCAAGCAGCCTGGGCGGCGCTCCGCGACGAGGCGATGGGCTGCACCCGCTGCCCGCTCTATGCGCCCGCAACGCAAACGGTGTTCGGCGAAGGCCCGGTGGACGCCCCGCTGATGTTCGTCGGCGAGCAGCCGGGCGACCAAGAGGATCTGGCGGGCCATCCCTTTGTCGGCCCGGCCGGGCAGGTCTTCGACCGCGCGGTGGCGGACGCCGGAATCGATCGCGCGCGGGCTTATGTCACCAACGCCGTCAAGCATTTCAAGTTCGAACTGCGCGGCAAGCGTCGTATCCATAGCTCGCCCAATGCGGGCGAAATCCAGGCCTGTCGCTGGTGGGTGGAGCAGGAACGCCTGCTGATCCAGCCACAGGTGACGGTCGCACTGGGCGCGACGGCGGCGCGCTCGCTGTTCGGCAAGGTGATGACGATCGGGCGGGAGCGAGGCAAGGCGCTGACCCTGCCCGATGGCGGCACCGCGTTCATCACGGTGCACCCCAGCTTCCTGCTCCGCCTGCCCGATCCGGAGGCGAAGAAAGTCGAATATGCGCGGTTCGTGGAGGACTTGAAGCTGGCGGCCTCAGCGCTCCCGTAGCGCGGGGTACATTGTCGAGTGGTACCGCAACCACTTTTCACGACAGAGGCCGGGTGCAAGACACACCCGGCCCCGTCGAACAATCAGCCGTGGCAGGTGCAACCGGCGTGGTCGCAGCCATTGCCGCCCTCATGATGCTGGGCGCAGGCATCGCTGCAGAAGCTGCGGCCCTCGGCCTCGATAGCATTGTTGACGCTGACGATGCAGACGCAGTCGGCGCACGCACACTTCACTTGGTCGACGGTGACGGCCATTGGAATCACTCCTCATCTACGGATTCAGGTTCGAGCACATGGTCCATCATGTTGGTCAGCATGGTGCGGATATGGCAGTCGGGCAGTTCGTAAAGGACGTTGCGTCCCTGCCGGCTCTGCTTGAGCAGACGCCCGGCGCGCAGCAACCGCAGATGCTGCGAAACCAGGCTCTGGCTCACGCCTACCTCCTGCGTCAGCTCGCTCACGGTACGCGGCCCGTCCAGACACGCGACCACCAGCCTCAGCCGATTGGGTTCGCCGAGAAGACGAAACACATCGGCGAGCAACGCCCCTTCATCCGGTGTCATGCAAATATCAACATATGAACGCGTTCTAATATGTTCATATGAAAGTTGATGTCAATCAACATTCCGATGCGGGGCGCCTGAATGGGCAGATTGCGGCGCCGTCCGTCACATCGTCCTCGGGTCCGGCCCGATCCGGCCGTCCTCATCGTCCAGCGCATCGATCGCCGCCATATCCTCGGCGTCCAGCGTCAATCCGATCGCGGCGAAATTGTCCGCCATATGCGCCGCATCCGCCGCCTTGGGGATGACCGACAGGCCATGCGCCAGATGCCAGGCCAGCACGACCTGCGCCGCCGAGCGACCATGCTTGTCCGCGATCGCAGCGATCGCAGGCGCCTTCAGCAGTTCGCGGCCCTGGCCCAGCGGGCTCCAGCTCTGGGTCACGATGCCCTTCGCCGCATGATATTCGCGCGCCTCGCGCTGCTGGAACCGGGGATGCAGCTCGATCTGATTGACGGCGGGCACCACACCCGTCGCCTTGATGATCCGGTCGAGATGTTCGGGCAGGAAGTTCGACACGCCGATCGACCTGGCCTTGCCCGCCTCACGCAATGCGATCAGGCTTTGCCAGGCCTCGACATAATCGTCCTCGGCCGGAACCGGCCAGTGGATGAGATACAGGTCGACCGCGTCGACGCCCAACAGCGCCAGGCTTTCGTCCAGCGCCGCCCCGGCGTCGCGGTGGCGGTCGTTCCACAGCTTTGTGGTCAGAAAGGCGTCGGTGTCGCGCAGCCCCTCACCCACGCCGCGCTCATTGCCATAAAGGGCGGCGGTATCGATCAGCCGATAGCCGGTATCCCATCCGCGCCGTACGACCAGCGCGACCTGCGAGTCCGGGATCTGATAGGTACCAAGGCCCAGTCGGGGCATGGCGCGGCCGTCATTCAGGGTCAGCATCGTCATGCCGTCCCAAACCGACCGGCTTGCGCCCCGGTTCCGATTGACCACTGCGGCCGGATCGCGCAAGTCGCTGGCCCCATGGTCGAACACATTCTTTCCGCGCTGGCGGGCTTTGCCATCTGGGTGATTTCCACCGGCGGCTATCTGGGCATCATGCTGCTGATGGCGATCGAGAGCGCGTGCATCCCGCTGCCGTCCGAGATCATCATGCCCTTCGCGGGCTATCTGGTGTCGACCGGGCAGTTCAATCTCTACCTCGCCGCGACGGCGGGGGCGCTGGGATGCAATCTGGGCTCGATCGTCGCCTATGAGATTGGCAAGCGTGGCGGGCGTCCGGTCGCGGAGCGCTGGGGCAAATATCTGTTGATCGGTCCGGGCGAGCTCGACGCCGCGGATCGCTTCTTCGCACGATATGGCTCGATCGCGGTGCTGATCGGGCGGCTATTGCCGGTCATCCGCACCTTCATCGCCTTTCCGGCGGGCGTGGCGCGGATGAAGCTCGTGCCCTTCCATCTCTACACCTTTCTGGGCAGCTGGCCCTTTTGTCTGGTGCTGGCGATCGTCGGGCGCGAACTGGGCGAGAAATGGGATTCGGACCCGCGCGTAAAGGCGTTCTTCCACCGCGCCGACCTGGCCATCGGGATCGTGCTGGTGGTGCTGATCGGCCTCTACGTCTGGCACCGCGTGCGCGGGCTCAAGCGCGCGCAGGACTGAACCAGCCAAAGGGTCAGCGGGATGGCCACCACCGCCCACAGGGCCAGGCCATTCCACGTTCTCCAGCCCCACCATTCGGACGCCACGGTGCGAAGGTCTCCATAGCGGAAATGCTGCTGGATCACCGCGTCCCACCAGACCCAGCGGAATGCCGATGGCGCGAAGATTTCCGCCGCCGCGATGGTCATGTTGATCCCGATCGACACCAGCAGGATCGCGGCGTTCAGCCCCCGCAACCCGACCGAGCGCGTCGCCGCCCAGAAGGGGGCCAGCCCGAGCGCCGCCACCCCGGCCAGCGGCATGGCATGACGCGGCCCGGTCGCGTTGCCGCCGTCCCAATAGACATAGGCCGCGTTGATCAGCAGCGCGACCACCGCCACCCCGCCCGCCGTCAGCGCGAGGCCACGCGTCTCCCGCTCCTCCGCCAGTCGCCACAAGCCCATGGGCGCCAGAAGCAGGATCGGCGCGACCCAGATCAGCCCGCGTGTCGGCCCGGCCAATATCGCCCATAGCACCCCCGGATCGGGCAGCGTCAGGCCGAACAGGCCCTGATTCATCCCCTCGAACCCCACCACACCCGAATAGCCGATGCGGAACGGCGTCCCGAAGGCGAAGATATTATAGCCCAGCAGGGGCAACAGTCCGATCACGCCACCGGCGATCAACGGCCACAGCGCGGCAGGCCGACGGCGATGCCGCCAGACCGCCCATAAGCCGATCAGCGACCCGGCGAGCACCGCCTGATACTCGACCACCACGGCCCAGCCCAGCGCGAGCCCCGCCACCGCCAGCCACCGGCCTCCCCCTCGTTCGACGGCGGCCAGCGCGATGACGAACAGCGCCGCGACGCCGGCATGGCCCATCAATGTGGTCGAATAGCCCCAGATTGGGGTTCCAAGCGCATAGCCCAGGGCGGCGAACGGCGCCGCGCCGCTCTGCCCGGTCACGCGCCACGCCAGATCGAACAGCAGCACCGCCGCGATCGCGGTCAGCAGCGCCGATCCCAGTGCGGCGGCAACACGCGTCCGCAACCGCAGATAGCGAACGAAACCCTCGTCCCCCGCCGTCATCGCATGATGATCGGCCCGGTCGCCGGTGATGCCATCGACCAGTGCGACGGCGGGCAGCGCCATCAGGGTCATGCCCGGCGCCTTGTCGAGATAAGTATGGTCGCCGAACTGCGCCTTGTCGATGGTCAGCGGTGCCATGGGGTCGATCGTCGCCGTGCCATTCTCGACCATGCGGATCGCGGCGAACAGGCGGGTGGCGTTATTGGGATTCAACTCCCATGATCCGAACCAGCTGGCGGAGAACCAGATCAGCAGGAACAGGCCGATCCGAATGCCGCTCAAGCCCTGCCACCTGCTCATCGCCAACCCCCTCGCCTTGCCGCCGCGCGCTATCCGGCTGGCCGCCGCGATGCAAGGCAAGCCCTGCCATCGATGGAGGGGCGTCAGGCTTGCGCGATGGGCAGCGCGCTGGTCGATTTGATCTCCGACAGCGCTACGGTCGAATTGATTTCCTGCACCCCCGGCAGGTTCGACAGGCGCTCGAAGAACAACCGTTCATAGGATTCGATGTCCGCCGCGACGATCCGCAGCATGAAGTCGACCGAGCCCATCAGGACATGGCATTCCATCACCTCGGGGATCTCGCGGATCGCGGCGGCGAACTGGTCCAGATTCGCGCGGCCATGCGCATTCAGCTTCACCTGCGCGAAGATCTGCGCCTTCAGCCCGACCTTCGCCCGATCGACCAGCGCCACGCGCCGCTTGATGATGCCATCCCGCTCCAGCCGATCGATCCGCCGCCAGCATGGGGAGGCGGACAGGCCGACCGCCTCGGCGATGGCGGCGGTGGACAGGCTGGCATCCTCCTGAAGCAGGGCGAGGATTCGCCGTTCCCAAATATCGAGGTCGTGCGGCATGTTCTTTCCGATAAGTGAAGAATCTGGGTCATTTCAACCGAATTTCCTACTTGCGACCATCAAATGCGGCCAGTTTCGCCCGGTGTCATGCGCTATTCACTCTATTGCCAGACCATTCAGGGATCACACCATGTCGCTCACCACCCATCACCGTCAGGATCTGCCACCCGAAGAAGTGGTGACTTTCTACGACCGGGAAAGTGGTGCGCGGGGGATCATCGCGCTGCACTCGACCGCCCTGGGGCCGGCGGCGGGCGGATGCCGGCTATGGCGCTATGCCGATCATCAGGCGGCCACGCTGGACGCGCTGCGGCTGGCCGAGGGCATGGCACTGAAGAATGCGCTGGCCGAGCTTCCCTTTGGTGGCGGCAAGGCGGTGATCTGCCTGCCCGATGGCCCCTTCGACCGTGCGGCGCTGTTCCGCGCGTTCGGCCGGGAGGTCGCTTCGCTCAAGGGCCGCTATGTCACCGCCGAGGATGTCGGGACCAGCGTTGCGGATATGAGCGAAGTTGCGACCCAGACGCTCCATGTCGCGGGATTGCCTCCCAAGGGGGCGCAGCCGGGCGGCGATCCGTCACCCTGGACCGCGCTGGGTGTGCTGCAGGCGATGCGTGCCGCCGTTCGGCATCGTCTGGGCGCGGAACTTTCGGACATGACGGTGGCGGTGCAGGGGCTCGGCCATGTCGGCTTTGCCCTGTGCGAATTGCTGCACGAAGCGGGTGCGACGCTGATCGTCGCCGAGCCGCGCAGCGAGGTCGCGGCGCGCGCCGCCGACCGGTTCGGCGCGATGGTGATGAGCAGCCGCGCCTTGCTGTCGGCCCGCGCCGATGTGTTCGCCCCTTGCGCGCTGGGCGGCGTGCTGAACGCGCAGAGTGCCGCCGATCTGAAGGCCAGCGTCGTATGCGGCGCAGCCAATAACCAGCTGGCCGACGACGCCATGGCCGAACGGCTGGCCGAGCGGGACATACTCTATGCGCCCGATTTCCTCGTCAATGCGGGCGGCATCGTCAATGTCGCGGGCGAATATCTGGGCTGGCGCAAGGCCGAGGTTCGCCGCCGCGTCCTGGCCATCGGCACGCGGATGGAGGACACGCTGGCCCATGCCGCCAGCGCCGGATTGACCCCGCATCACGCGGCCCGCGCCATCGCGCAGGACCGCATGGCGCGCGGCCCACGGGTGCAGGCGCAGGCGGCCTGAGCGGCCCTTTGGCTTTCGACGTCGCTCAGGCCGGACGGAGGGTAGGATAGACGCCTGACCTCCGTTCACCCCGAGCGACGTCGCAGCGCACGTTCCGCCCCATGAACGACACCCATTCCGCCCCTGCAAGGGGAGATAGTGAACGGATGCCCTCCTATCGGAAGCGCGGATACCCCTCTGTCCGACCTGCGGCCAACCACCTCTCCATATGGGGGAGAGAAGGCTCCAGCCATCACGGATTCCGCGGTTCCTCGTCCCGCTTGCGCTGGGCATTGATCGCGCGGTTCTCACGGGCGCGCTGGACGAAGCACCCCGTCGCGCCGCCCGCGCCCACCGCTGAGCAACTGCCGATGCTGTTGACGCCGGTTCCCTCGTTCAGTGTGCCCGTCGCGCGCGCCGCCCAGCTTTCATTCTCGGGCGTCACCTGAAGCTCGCGCAGCTCCTTGGGCACGCGGAACTGCTCCTCGGCGCTGCGGCGAACGCAGACCACGATCTCATTGCCATTATTGTCGGTCGGGCAACGTTCATTGCCGAACAGGGTCAGCACGCCGTTGACCGGCGCATTGCGCGACACTTCCCCCGGCCCCTCGATCGGCCGGGCCTTGATCGCACCGGGCGCGGCGACCTGTTGCGCCAAAGCGGGTTCGCCCGCCGCGATCATGCCGAAACCCGCCAGCGCCGCGATGCGCCATGAACGGTGGAACATCCTCTCTCTCCCGCTCGCCCGGTGTCAGATCCGCTTGGCCGCGGCGATCGCGACCTTGCAGCCTGCCCGGATCAAACCATACATCACCGGATAGGCGATCGCCTCTTCCGCTCCCGCGCCCAGCGCATGGTCGCGATGCTCCAGTTCTTCGGCCTGGAAATCGGCGATCGCGTTCGACAATTCGGGGTCGCTATCGCCCAGTTCGTCGAGCTGCGCCTGATAATGTTTGTCGATCTCGGTCTCGACCGCCGCCGTGCAGGCCATCGCCGCCTTGGGGCTGATCGCCGCCGTGATCGCGCCCAGCGCAAAGCCCGCCTTGTCCCAGAAGGGCTGGAACAGGGTCGGGCGGACCCGGCGTTCGGCGATCATCCGGTCGAAAAAGGCGCGGTGCCGCTCCTCCTGCTCGGCCATGTGATGGATGGCGCGCGCAAAGGGGTGGCGGTCGCCCAACACGGCCAATTGCCCGGCGTAGATGCGGGTCGCGCCATATTCCCCGGCCTGGTCCACCCGGACCATCGCCTTCATCGGTTCGCGCCGGTCGCCCGGCATCCAGCGCAGCTGGCTCATCGTGCCTTCCTCATCAACACCAGGATCGCCGCCGCCCCGCCCAGCGAGAAGATCGCATTGAACCCGGCCAGCGAAATCCCGCCCAGGGTCCATTGCGCCACGTCGCAGCGGATGACCGGCGCCTTTAGAATCGCGTTCAGCCGGTCGGCCGCGGAGCCACCTGTGAAATCCACCGTCGAGGTGCAGGCGGTGAAACCCTGCCACCAGCCATATTCGACTCCGGCATGGGCGACACCGATCACCCCCGACACTGCGATCAACAACGCGGCGAGGATGACAAGCGATCCCCGAATGCTGCGCTGGCCGATGAAGAAGGCGGCGAAGGCAGGCAGCAGCGCGGCATAATGCGGCCAGCGCTGCCAATGGCACATCTCGCATGGATAGAGGCCGCCGAACAACTGGCTGCCCCAGGCGCCGGCCAGCAGGGCGAGCGGGAGGAAGAAGGCAATGAGGTTGGCCAGCCTCTCGGCGCGGGTACGGGGCGCGGCCATGGTCACTTCACCGGCGGCTTGGTGGCGGCGGCGACCTGGGTGGGTCCGCCCAGCCGCGCGATGGTCTTGAGTGCATAGTAAAGCTGGAAGTCCTCGACACCCTGCTTCTTCAGCGCCTCGGGCGTCATCGCGAAACGCGGATCGTCCTTGGTATCCTCTTCCAGGATCGCGTTATCCGCCTTCACCTCGTTGATCAGGTGGCGGCGCAGATCGGCCTCGCGGAAGACGGGGCGCGTCTTGTAATCGGGGTCGGAAATCTGCGGCACCTTGATATCGGGCTCGATCCCGCCCTCCTGCACCGACCGGCCCGACGGGGTGTAATAGCGCGCGGTGGTCAGGCGCAGTGCCGTCTCCGGCCCCAGCGGCAGCAGCGTCTGCACCGATCCCTTGCCGAAGCTGCGCTCGCCCATCACCAGCGCGCGGTGATGATCCTGGAGCGCGCCCGCGACAATCTCGGACGCCGACGCGGTGCCCGAGTTGGTCAGGACGATCACCGGCAGGCCATGCGCGTCGTCGCCGGGCTTGGCATAATAGCGTTCGATGTCGGACTTTTCGCGCCCGCGCTGCGACACGATCTCGCCGTGATCGAGGAAGGCGTCGCTGACCGCGATCGCCTGGGTCAGCAGACCGCCGCCATTGTCGCGCAGATCGACGACATAGCCCAGCGGCCGATGGCCCAGCGCCTTGTCGATCGCCATGATCGCCGCGCGCGTGTCGGCGCCCGTATTCTCGGAGAAGGTGTTGATGTTGATATAGCCGACATCGCCCTTCACCTCCCATTTCACCGGGCGCTGGACGATGACCTCGCGCGTCAAGGTCAGTTCGATCGGCTTGTCGCGACCGGGGCGGACGATGGTCAACTTGATCTTGGTGCCGGGCTTGCCCCGCATCTGGCCGATCGCCTCGTCCAGCGACTGGCCATAGATCAGCTTGCCGTCGATATGGGTGATATAGTCGCCCGACTTCACGCCCGCCCGACCCGCCGGGGTATCCTCCTGCGGCGCGATGACCTTGATCGCGCCGTCCTCCATCGACACGGTCAGGCCCAGCCCGCCATAATTGCCCTCGGTCTGGATCTTCAGATTGTCGAAATCGAGCGCATCGACATAGCTGCTATGCGGATCGAGCGCGGCCAGCATCCCCTGGATCGCGCCCTTGATCAGCGTGTCGTCATCGACCTTGTCGACATAATCGGCCTTGATCCGGTTGTAGACGTCAAGGAACCGGTCGAACTGGCGGACGGTAGAACTGTCGACCGCCGCCATCGCGGAGGTGGTGATCGGCACCATGGCAAGTGCGCCGACGATGGCAGTAGCAGCCAGAAGCGGACGTTTCGGAAGCGTACGGGGCATCAAGGGTCCTGGACCAGAAAAGCGGTCCGCCTGTGTAGCGGGAAGCCGACCGCAATCAAAGCGCAACCGTGCTGAACAGGGGCCGAACGGCGGGCGGGAAAAGGCGGGCGGCACGGCCCGCCAGCCCAACAGCCGTCCATGCTGAGCCAAGTCGAGGCACACGCCCCGCCCTCACCCCAGAATGGCGGCAATATCCATCGGTCGCCCATCCCGCCGCAGTTCGACGGTCACATGCGGATCGACCCCGCCCCGTCCACGTCCGGCTCGGCCCAGCACCGCACCCGCCTCGACCCGCTGGCCTGCCCGGACCGCGATGCCGCCCAGGCCGGTGACCAGGCTTGTCCAACCCGCACCGTGATTGAGGATGACGATCCCGCCATAGCCCCGGAACGGCGCGGCATAGCGGACCTCGCCAGCGGCCGGAGCGACCACGGACGCATGGGGGACGGTGGTCAGGGTGATGCCCCGCGCCTGCACGCCCGAATCCGAAATCTCGCCAAAGCCGCCCGCAACCCGTCCCTCGACCGGCAGGCGATAGGTGCCTGCCGCGATCGCCGGGCCCGCTACGCCGGGCGCGAGCGGCCGAGCCATCGGCCCCGCCAGGGCGCGCAATTCGCTTTCGGTCGCACGGGCTTCGCCGCGTTCGGCCATGCGGTCGACGATGTCGCGCGCCGCCTCGCCCAATGCCAGGGCGCGGTTCGACTCGTCCACCGCCACCTGCCCCAGCGCATCGGCGCGCCCGCGATGACCGGCCTCCAGCCGCGCCAATGCCTGTCGTTCGCCCTCCAGCTTGGTCGTGGTGGCGGCCAGTGCGCGGGCGGCCAGTGCGGCCTGGGCCCGCACGCGCCGGGTCGCGGCCAGTTCGGCCCGCACCGCCGCCGACCGCGCGGCAATGACCGGAGAGATGGTTCCGAAGATCGCCCGGACATGGGCCAGATCGGCGATCGAACCGGGCTGCGCCACCGCCGCGACCGGAGGACGCGCCGCCATGCTCTGCATCGCCGCCAGGAGATGCGCGAGCGGGGCCTGCGCCTTCGCCAGTCGCGCCCGTTGCTGCGCCAGAAGGCTGGCGACGAGATCGACCCGCGCGCGCGCCGCCGTCACGTCCGCCTCCGCCGCCGCGACTCGGGCGGCCATGGCGCGCTCCTTGGCCTGGGCGATTGCGGCAGCATCACGCTCCGCGCCCGCCTGTCGCTCCAACGCCTGCGCACGCGCGCGCGCCGCCGCCGCGCCCGTACGGGCATCGGCCAGCCGTCGCTGATCGCCGGCAATATCGGTTGCACCGACCAGCAGCAGAGCCGCCAGCGCCATTCCGCTACGCCAGCCCCCCGCCATGCTCACCCCTCGCGGTGGTAGGGGTGGTTGGCCAGGATGCTGGTCGCGCGGAACAACTGCTCGGCGAGCATCGCACGCGCCATCATGTGCGGCCAGGTCGCGCGGCCATAGGAAATGAGCAGGTCGGCACGCGCCCGGTCGGCATCATCGAACCCGTCCGCCGCGCCGATCATGAAGCGGCATTCGCGCACGCCATCGTCACGCCAGCGCTCGAGTCGCTTGGCAAAATCCATCGAGGACAGATTCTCGCCCTTTTCGTCCATCAGGACGAGACGCACCTGCCCCTCCAGCGGTGGAACCTTGCCTCCGGTGTCGGGCAGTTCGGTGATCTTGGTCGGCCAGCCGATTCGCTTGAGATAGCGATCGACCAGCTCGGCCTCGGGCGAACGGCCGATCCGCCCGCGCGCGACGATATGCAGCAGCACGGGCGGTCTCTAAAGCGTCAGAGCTGGCGGTCGGCGGGACTCGGCATCGGGTTGCCGGCTCCGCCGGTTGGCGGAGTCGGCGCGTCGCCGAACGCCCACATACGTTCCAGATTGTAGAAGGTGCGGACCTCGGGCCGGAACAGGTGGACGATCACGTCATTGGCGTCGATCAGCACCCAGTCGGCGGTCGGCAGACCTTCGATCCGCACCGAACGGCCGAACTCGGCCTTGATCTTCTCGGCGAGCTTCATCGCCATCGAGGCGACCTGCCGGGTCGAACGACCGCTGGCGATCACCATAAAGTCTGCGATCGACGACTTGCCCGCGAGCGGGATCGAAATCGTCTCCACCGCCTGGTCGTCGTCGAGCGAGGCGAGAATGAGGCGGTGCAGCGCCTCCACCTCAGCAGGATCGGACGGACGCGGCGATTGCGGGGAAGTGGCCAAGTGAGCTCCTGTTCAGGGGACGTTTCGGCCCATATGCCGAAACCAGTCCGGATCGCGGGCCCGAAGGCCCGTGGCGGAAGTCGGGTCGGGGCGGAAGCGCAACAGCACGAAGGCCGGCAAACTCCACATCGTCCAGTTCTTCGCCTGGTCCGGACGCCTCTGGAAACGCCTGAACCAGCCCAGCGCGGGTGTCGCGTGGGCGGCGGCATTGTACCCCGGACGGCCGATAACCGCAATCGGGATCGCGCGCGCAATCGATCGCCATCCGCGCCAGCGGTGAAATTGTTCCAGATTATCCTCGCCCATCAACCAGATGAAGCGATGGCCGGGGTAGCGGCGGGTGATCGCGCGCACCGTGTCCAGCGTATAGCGGGTGTGCAGTTCCTGCTCGATCGCGCTGGCCCGGATCGGCGCGCGCCGAGCCATCCGCCGGGCCGATGCCAGCCGCGCGGCAAAGGGCGCCATGTCCCCCGCCCCATCCTTCAACGGATTGCCGGGGGAGACCAGCCACCACACTTCGTCGAGGTCGAGCGCGCGCATCGCGTCCAGCGTGATGCGGCGATGGCCACCATGCGCGGGATTGAACGACCCGCCGAGCAGGCCGATTTTCATCCTCGGATCTGGCCCCGCCCTCGCCCGATCCATTTATAGGTCGTCAGCCCCTCAAGGGCGACCGGCCCACGCGCATGGAGCCGCCCGGTGGCAATGCCGATCTCCGCGCCCAGTCCGAATTCGCTCCCGTCCGCAAACTGGGTCGAGGCGTTCCACAGCACGATGGCGCTGTCGACCTCGGCCAGGAAGCGCTCGGCCAGGGCCTCGTCCTCCGCAACGATCGCGTCGGTGTGGTGCGATCCGTGCGCGGCAATATGCGCCATCGCACCGTCCAGCCCATCGACCAGCGCGACGCTGGCGATCGCGTCGAGATATTCGGTGTCCCAATCCTCGGGCGTGGCAGCTTCCAGTCCAGGAACGATCTCGCGCACATCGCCGTCGGCGCGCACCGTACAACCGGCATCGACCAGGGCCGCGACCAGTTCGGCGGGGTGGCAATAAGCGCGGTCGATCAGCAACGTCTCCATCGCCCCGCAAATGCCGGTACGGCGCATCTTGGCATCGCGTACGATACGCGTCGCCATCGCATGATCGGCGGATCCATCGACATAGACATGGTTGATCCCGTCGAGATGCGCGAGCACCGGCACCTTCGCCTCGGCCTGTACCCGCGCGACCAGGCTCTTGCCCCCGCGCGGGATCAGCAGGTCGATCAGCCCATCCGCCGCCAGCATCGCGCCCACCGCCGCACGGTCGGTGGTCGGGACCAGTTGCACCGCATCCACCGGACCGCCCGCCGCCGTCCAGCCCTCGACAAAGGCGGCATGAAGCGCCCGGTTGCTGTGCACCGCTTCCGAGCCGCCACGCAGGATCGCGGCATTGCCCGCCATCGCGCACAGCGCGGCGGCGTCGATGGTGACATTGGGGCGGCTCTCATAGACGATGCCGATCACCCCGACCGGCACGCGGACGCGGGACAGGTTCAGTCCGTTGGGCCGGGTCCGCTCATCGATCCGCTCGCCCACCGGATCGGGCAGCGCCGCGACGGCCTCGACACCGGACACCACGCCCGCAATCCGCGCCTCGTCCAGCTTCAGCCGATCGAGCATGGCGGGGGAGAGGCCGTTGGCGGCGCCGGCCGCCATGTCGCGTGCATTCGCCTGAAGGATGGTCGCGGTCGCCGCCCGGATCGCTGCTGCCCCGCTGCGCAGCGCACCGGCCTTGGCGGCGGTCGGCATCTGCGCCAGCGTCCCGGCGGCGGAACGCGCGCGGCGTCCCATATCGGCGATCAGGGCGGCTATGTCGTGATGGTCGGCCATGACGGGTTCGCTATCACGGTCGGGGCGGGCGCGCCAAAACAAGATTCTTGGCGGGCTGCAAGCACAGATGCCCGGCCCGCACGCACGCCCCCTCGCCGGGGTCAGCGCGCGCCACAAAGAAAAACCCCGGCGCGACCAAGGCACCGGGGTTTTCCATCATTATCATCACGCCCGGAGCATCGATGCCCCGAGTCGCATCCGATCACTTGGGCGCGAGCACCATCAGCATCTGGCGGCCTTCCATGCGGGGATAGGCTTCGACCTTGGCAACCTCGGCCACCTGCTCGGCGACGCGCTGGAGCACGTTCATGCCGAGCTGGCCATGGCTCAGCTCGCGGCCGCGGAAGCGCATGGTGACCTTCACCTTGTCGCCCTCGCCGATGAATTCGACCACCTTCTTCATCTTGGTGTCGTAATCATGGTCGTCGATGTTCGGACGCATCTTGATCTCCTTGATCTCCTGCGTCTTCTGCGACTTGCGGGCGAGGTTCGCCTTCTTCTGCGCCTCGTACTTATATTTGCCGACGTCGAGGAACTTGGCGACGGGCGGATCGGCGTTGGGCGACACTTCGACCAGGTCGAGGCCGAGCTCCTGGGCCTGCGCCATCGCCTCGCGCGTGTACATCACGCCAAGGTTCTCGCCCTCATGGTCGATCACGCGAACCTTGGGGCTTTGAATCCACTCGTTGAACCGAGGACCGTTCATCGGCGGCGCCTGCATCGGACGGCGCATCATGGGAGGACGTATGGGTATTTCTCCTGTGGCAATTACGATTTCAATATAAGCGATCGGGCACAAATTTGAAAGGGCGAGACAAACGTCCCGCCCTTTCCTTTAGCTTATGAGGATTCAGCCGCGCAGATCGGGCGGAGTCGCCTCGGCCCGCAGCATGGCGATGGCCTCGTCCAGCGTCATCACCTCCTGCGCCTGGCTGCCCAGACGGCGGACGGCGACCTTGCCCTCCTCGGCCTCGCGCTTGCCGACGACCAGCAGCACGGGGACCTTGGCGACCGAGTGTTCGCGCACCTTGTAGTTGATCTTCTCGTTGCGCAGATCGGTCTCGACACGGATGCCCGCCGCCGCCAGCTTGGCCGCCGCCTCTTCCGCGTATCCGTCGGCATCCGACACGATGGTCGCGACCACCGCCTGGACGGGCGCAAGCCAGACGGGGAAGCGGCCTGCATAATGTTCGATCAGGATGCCGATGAACCGCTCATAGGAGCCGAAGATCGCGCGGTGGAGCATGATCGGGCGATGCCGCTCGCCATCCTCGCCGATATAGGACGCGTCGAGTCGCTCAGGGAGAACCCGGTCCGACTGGATCGTGCCGACCTGCCAGGTCCGGCCGATCGCGTCGGTCAGGTGCCATTCCAGCTTGGGCGCATAGAAAGCCCCCTCGCCCGGCAGTTCTTCCCAGCCATAGGCTTCCGTGGCGAGCCCCGCCGCGACGACCGCATTGCGCAGCTCCTCTTCGGCCTGGTCCCACATTTCCTCGGTGCCGAAGCGCTTTTCGGGACGCAGCGCCAGCTTGATCGAATAGGTGAAGCCGAAATCCTTGTAGATCCGGTCCGCCAGTTCGCAAAAGGCGCGGACTTCCTCGACGATCTGGTCCTCGCGGCAGAAGATATGCGCGTCGTCCTGGGTGAACTGGCGCACGCGCATCAGGCCGTGCAGCGCGCCGTGCGGCTCGTTGCGGTGGCAGCAGCCATTCTCATAAAGGCGCAGCGGCAGGTCGCGATACGACTTGATCCCCTGGCGGAAGATCAGGACGTGCGCCGGGCAGTTCATCGGCTTCAGCGCCATCCACTGCGCATCGTCCGACACCAGCGGGCCCTCGTCCTCGGTGTTGGGCACCTCGTCGGGGATGACGAACATATTCTCGCGATACTTGCCCCAATGGCCCGACTGCTCCCACTGGCGCGCGTCCATCACCTGCGGCGTTTTGACCTCGCGATAGCCGGTCGAGTCGATCGCACGGCGCATATAGGCCTCCAGCTCGCGCCAGATGCGATAGCCCTTGGGATGCCAGAAGACCGAGCCATGCGCCTCCTGCTGGAGGTGGAACAGGTCCATCTCGTTGCCCAGCTTGCGATGGTCGCGCTTGGCGGCTTCTTCCAGACGCGTCAGATGCTCGGCCAGCTGCTTCTTGTTCAGCCAGCCGGTGCCGTAGATGCGGCTGAGCATCGCGTTCTTCTGGTCGCCGCGCCAATAGGCGCCCGACACGCGGGTCAGCTTGAAGGCGTTGGGATCGAGCTTGCCGGTCGAAGCCAGATGCGGTCCCCGGCACATGTCGAGCCAGGCGTCCTCGCCCTTGCCGGCGCGATAGACGGTCAATTCCTCGGTATCGGGCAGCTCGGCGGCCCATTCGGCCTTGAAGCTCTCGCCCTGCGCGGTCCAGCGTTCGATCAGCTGCTCGCGGGTCCAGACCTCGCGGATCAGCGGCTCGTCCTTGGCGATAATCTTGCGCATCTCGGCTTCGATCGCGGGCAGGTCCTCCTCGGTGAAGGGCCGGTCCTTGGGCGCGAAATCGTAATAGAAGCCGTCATCGGTCGCGGGACCGAAGGTGATCTGCGTACCGGGGAACAGCGCCTGCACCGCCTCGGCCAGCACATGCGCATAATCGTGGCGCGCGAGTTCGAGCGCGTCGGCCTCGTCCTTTGCGGTTACCAGCGCCAGCGCGGAGTCGCCCTCGAACGGGCGCATGATGTCGCGCAGCTCACCATCGACGCGCGCGGCGATCGCCGCCTTGGCCAGCCCCGGCCCGATCGCGGCGGCGATGTCCGCGGGAGTGGTTCCGGGCGCGACCTCACGGACGGAACCGTCGGGCAGCGTGATACGGAACATCGCAGACATGGATACTCTCTTCGATAAAGATAGGTGACGCACCGGCGGAGCCCGGCGCGGGGGCGCTCTATAGGGGAGAATGGCCGCGAGGTATATGGGGTGGCTGAGCGCCTATTGCACGCGGACGGCGGGCAGCATTTCCAGCGCCGGCCGGGCATACCAAAAGCCCTGGTGATAGCGCACACCCAGTTCGACCAGCGCGGCGGCCTCGGCCTCGGTTTCGATCCCTTCGGCGATCAGCAGCGTGTCGAGTTCGCGGCACATGCCGACGATCGACCGGACGATCGCGCGCCGCCGGGCGTCGCTGTCGATGTCGCGCACCAGGGCCATATCCAGCTTGACCTCGTCCGGGGCGAAGCGGACGAACCGGTCGAGCCCCGAATGCCCCGACCCGAAATCGTCGATCGCGACCGAAAAGCCGATCTGCTTATAGGTGTCGATGATGGAGGCGACGTGATCGGGTGAGCCCATCTCTTCGTTTTCGGTGAATTCGAAGATCAGGCGATCGATCGGCAAGCCTTCGGCCTGGGCGGTACGCAGCGTCAACTGGATACAGGCCATCGGCGAATAGACGGCATTGGGCAGGAAGTTGATCGACAGTTTCGCATCGGCCGCCATGATCCCCGCGGCCATCGCCGTTTCGATCGCCTTGACCCGGCATGCCTGGTCGAACGAATAGCGATTGGCCTCGTTGACCTGCGACAAGATGCTATAGGCGCTTGCGCCATCGGTGCCCCGGATCAGCGCTTCATAGGCGAAGGGGCGGCCGGTCGTCGTATCGACGATCGGCTGGAACGCCATCGCGAACGGGATCTCGAAATCGACACCGTCGCGGCATCCGCTGCATATTTTGCGCATTTCCATTCGGTTATCATAGAACCCAATGGTTAACGCCATCCCCCTAGCGAAAGAAAAGGGCGGCGCCGGCCCGTCACCGACGCCGCCCCAGCCGGTCAGCGCCCGCCGCTATGGCTGGCCTGCCCGCCCTTGGAGCCGGCTTCCGCCGCGCGCTCGGGGTCGTTCTTGAAGTTGCCGCCGCTTTCCTGGCCGCCCTTGCGCCCGGCTTCGGAGGCCTTTTCGCGATCATTGGCAAAATTGCCCGGATTATTCTCGCGGCCGCCGCCGCCATTGCTGTCTGCCACTTTATCTCTCCTACTGCGCCCCCGGGCGGAAAGACGAAGCGACAGGACCTCAAGTTTCTAAAATTGCGTCAATAATAATATTCTGCATAACCGATGGATCATAATCTGATTTATGGACCGAAGCGGCAGCATGGAAGCACCGCTTGACCCATATCATTATCGTCCGAAGACAAGAACGTACCGCTACATCACAAATATGGGACGACGATTGGCCAACCTCATGCAATCGAGGATGGGATCACTGATCGATTGCGTAAGCCGCCATCAACCGGACATTCGTCTCGATCGGTTGCGGCGCCAAGTCGACCCGTATCGGGGCAGGAGGCGCAGGTGGTGCCGGTGGCGCCGGTGGCGCCGAGGGATAACCCGTTACGGCTTCCGGTGGGAGCATCTCGATCATGACTTCACGGTACTCGCTATCCTGCACGCGGATCAGCGGCCCCAACTTGCTGCCCGACCCCTCGGCGATCAGCGTCGCCTGCGTCCTGGCATTGGCCAGCGCGGCACGCATCGCCTGTTGCCGTGCGTTGGCATCGTTGCCCAGCCAGAACCGCGCAATGCTCGCCTGCAATCCGCCCAGACGTCCGATGAGACCAATCAGCGTGCCCGCATCGGCGACGCGCGGCGTGACGACCGACACCGGCATCGTCGCGACATAGCCCAGGATCGCACATGGCCCGGTCGAGAGCTGTGGCGGGCCATAGGAACTGGCATTGCATTCCCGCGAGCGGACCGGCGCGATGTCGAATTGCGACGCCCGAAACTCGACCGCACCGCGCAGCAGACCTTGAACCCCGGCACGAATGGCCTGCGCCTGATCCCGCAGTTTGGCGGTCGCCTCGTCGGAGGTCGCCCCCTCGCCGCGCACCATATAGCCCACCGTCACCCGGTCGGGCGGCGTACGCGCCGTACCCAAGGCTGACACCAGAATCTGGCGCGGCGGAAGTGCTTGCGTCTGCGCCAGTGCGCTCGTCGCCGACAGGCCCAGCAATCCGGCGAACAACGACGTTCTCATGGCCTTCCCCTCACACGATCCCGAACGGGACCAGATGATTGTCCTGAATATGCCCAACCCGCGCCCGCCCCAGATAGGGCACGCCCATCTCGCCGCACCAGCGCTGGATCATATACCCCAGAGTCTCGCCCCATTCCGGGTCGTTGTCCTGTACGTTGCTGACCGCGCCCAGACGCACGCCCGCGACGCCCTTCAACTGCGTGGCATTGGCCATGGTGAACAGCATCCGGTCCACCGCATACATATGCTCGGACACTTCCTCGATGATCAGGACATGGTCGGTCAGGTCGGGTAGCCAGGGCGTGCCGATCAGCGCATGGAGGATCGACAGGTTGAACGCCGCTGCCGGGCGTCCATCGAGGCCGGGCTCCAGCCCCTGCCGGTCGCCGCCGGTCAGCCAGCCGAGCGAGCGCGCCACCGTCACGTCGCCGCCCTTGCGCCTGATGTCGCTCGCCATCGGCCCGTGCACCGGCCGCCCGATCCGCCGCGCGTACAGCGCCGCCAGCACGAAGCCGAGATCCGAATAGCCGATATAGGTCTTGTGCCCCGCCGCCGCATTCAGGTTCGGCATGACCCGCGACAGGATGCGGTTCGATCCATAGCCGCCGCGCAGGAACCAGATCGCGTCGATCCCCGGATCATTGGCGAATTCCAGAAAGGCCGAGGCGCGGCGCTCGTCACTGCCGGCGAAATGCCCGTCCTGTTCATAGCAGTGCGGGTGAAAGACCAGGTCGACGTCGGGATAGGCGATCGCGGCGAACGCGCTGACCGGCGCTTCGGCGGCGGGGTTGCCGATGCTGGCGGGCGCCAGGATTCCGATCTTCATGTGCGCGCATTCCTCCGATCGGTCACCCGGCCGGGCATTGCCCTGCACCGCATATTTCCCGATAGCGTGTGCCGATGGACAACGGCAATTCCTGTTTTCTGGTGGGCATCGGCGGATCGGGGATGATGCCGCTTGCCATGATCTTGCGCGCACGGGGCTGGACGGTCGCGGGCTCCGACCGTGGGCTGGACCAGGGGCGGGTCGCAGCCAAGTTCGATGCGCTGCGCGCCGCCGGGATCGCGCTCTACCCCCAGGACGGATCGGGCGTGACCTCCGCCGATCAGCTCGTCATCGCCTCCGCCGCGGTCGAGGAGACGGTGCCCGACATCGTCGCCGCCAACCGGCTGGGCTGTCCGCGCGCTAGCCGCGCCCGGATGCTGGCGAGCCTGTTCAACGAAAGCCGCCTGCCCATCGGCGTGGCGGGGACCAGCGGCAAGTCGACCGTCACCGGCATGATCGCCTTCATCCTGCACGAGACGGGCCGCGACCCGACCGCGATGAACGGCGCGGTGATGAAGGATTTCGTTTCGTCCGACAGCCCCTTTGCCAGCGCCCTGGTCGGCGGCGGCGAGGCGTTCGTCAGCGAGGTGGACGAAAGCGACGGTTCGATCGCACTCTACGACCCGGCGATCGCGGTGCTGAACAATGTCAGCCTCGACCATAAGTCGCTGGAGGAATTGCGGGCCCTGTTCGGCGGGTTCGCGTCGCGTGCGCGCCATGTCGTCGCCAATGCGGGGGATGCGGAGACGGCGGCGCTGCTGGCCGACCTGCCCAACCTCACCACCTTCGCGGTCGAGGGCGCGGCCGACCTGGTGGCCGAGGCACTGAAGCCCGAGCCCTTCGCCATCGGCTTCGACCTGGTGACCGGCGGCGCGGGCTATCATGTACGGCTGTCGGTGCCGGGCCGCCACAATGTCTCCAATGCGCTGGCTGCGATCGGGGCGAGCGTGGCGGCGGGCGTCCCCCTGATCGACGCGATCCGCACGGTCGAGCGCTTCACCGGGCTCAAGCGGCGGTTCGAGAAGGTGGGCGAGGCGAACGGCGTGACCGTAATCGACGATTTCGGCCACAACCCCGACAAGATCGCCGCGACGCTCGATACGCTTCACGCCTTTCCGGGCCGCTTGCTGATGCTGTTCCAGCCGCATGGCTATGGCCCGCTCAAGGTCATGCGGCATGAGCTGGTCGACAGCATCGCCACACGGATGAGGCCCGGCGACGTGCTCGCGGTGCCCGACCCCGCCTATTTCGGCGGCACCGTCGCGCGCGAGGTGACCAGCGCCCACATCGTCGCCGATCTGCGGGAGCGCGGGGCCGATGCGCGTCATATCGCCGACCGGGCAGCGGCGGCGGATGCGCTGGTCGCGGAAGCGCGCTCCGGCGACCGCATCATCGTGATGGGTGCGCGGGACGATACGCTCAGCCTGCTGGCGCAGGACATGGTGGAGAGGCTGGCCACGACATAGAAATACCAAACGTAAAGGACGCTTGACGTAAAGCGAGCTTTCCATGTAAAGCCTCCTTCACACTCGAAGGAGGTTCGCCATGCCTGCATTGTCCGCCAAACGCCGTTATCAGCGTCGGGTCATCGTCCTCGCCCTCATCTATGTCGCGCTGCTGTTTCAGGCTGTTTATCTGCTGAACCGGCATCTGGTCGAAGGAGTGGCGGCCTATGCGGTGGGCATTCTGCCCGCGCTGCCCGTGGTCGGTTTCTTCGGGGCGATCGGCCTGTTCCTGACCGAGGAGCGCGACGAATATCAGCGGATGCTGCTGGTTCGGCAGTCGCTGGTCGCGACCGGGCTTGCGATGACAGGCGCGACGTTGTGGGGCTTTCTGGAGGGGTTCGAGTTGCTGCCGCATCTGGTCGGCTATGCCTGGCCGATCCTGTGGTTCGGCGGTCTCGGCCTGGGAGCGTGCGTCAACCGGCTCGTCGAAGGTCGGGCGGAATGAACAACCATCTCCGCGCCCTCCGTGCCGAAAAGGGCTGGAGCCAGCAGGATCTGGCCGAGCGACTCGAGGTCAGCCGCCAGAGCGTCAACGCGATCGAGACCGGACGCTATGACCCCTCCCTCCCCCTGGCCTTCAGGATCGCCGAACTGTTCGGACTGGCGATCGAGGAGATTTTCATCAGCCCCTCGCGCGGCTGACCATCGGCGGTTTGGCCAATCCCCATCGCCGTGATAGGATCGGTGCGAACAGTCATTGGAGAGCCTCGATCATGTTCCATCGCCTGTTTACCGAGCATCCCGAAAGCGTCGGCGAGAGCTATGCCGAGCATTTCGGAGTCGCGGCGCGGTTCGGCGCGATCATGATCGTCGGCGGGCTGGGCGCGTTGGTCCATGCCGTCGTGCCGGGGCTGTGCACCACGACCGGCAGCGACACGATCGCGCGGCTGCATGCCGAGATGGTCGCCAAGCGGCGTAAACAGCAAGCGGCGCAGACCCAGATGAAAAGCGTGGAATATGTGATCTGAGGGGCGCCTCACTCCCCCTCCGTTCAGCCTGAGCACAATCGAAGGCCACACCTGACCCCGAAGACGCATCGGTTGCGAGGGACTGGCAGCCCTCGCCACGCGACACAAAAGCTTTCCCGGACAAGACCCTTCACCGCTCGACGTGGGCGATATGGCCATGAAGCCGCTCGAATGAAAGCGCGGGACAGGGCCTTCGACTTTGCTCAGGCGGAACGGCGGTGGGGATCGTGCCGGTTTCAATCCCGGCGGTGCTATCCTAAATCCCGGTCATGACCGACACCCGAGCGTCCCGCCCCAACCTCGCCTATCACTGGACCGAGGGCACCGGCCCCGCCATCGTCTTTCTGCCCGGCTATGCCTCGGACATGCAGGGATCGAAGGCGCTGGCGCTGGAGGCCTGGGCACGCGCGGAGGGCCGCGCCTTTCTGCGATTCGACTATGGCGGCTGCGGCCAGTCGGAGGGGGCGTTCGAGGATCAGGCGCTGGCGGACTGGCGCGACGACGTGCTGGCCATGCTCGACGATGTGGTGAAGGGCCCCGCGATGCTGGTCGGATCCTCGATGGGGGGCTGGTTGATGCTGCTGGCCGCGCGCGCCCGGTCCGAACAGGTCAAGGCCTTGGTCGGCATCGCGCCCGCGCCCGATTTCACTGACTGGGGATTTTCGACCGAGGAGAAGATGGCGATCCTCCAGGCCGGTCGGCTGGAGCGCCCCAATCCCTACGGCCCCGCTCCCACCGTCTATACCCGCCGCTTCTGGTCGTCGGGGGAGGCCAACCGCCTGACCTTCGGACCGATCGCGTTCGACGGGCCGGTCCGGCTGTTGCAGGGCATGCAGGACAGCGATGTGCCATGGCACCGTACCACCCATCTGGCGCAGCTTTTCCGTTCAGCCGATGTGCAGACTCTGTTGATCAAGGACGGGGATCATCGCCTGTCGCGTGATGGCGACATCGCGCTGCTGATCCGCGCCGTGGAGGAAGTGTCGAGCCGCCTATGATCCTGTTCCCCCTAGCGCTCGCCGCCGCCGTCCAGACGGCCCCCAAAGCCAGCACCAGACCGCTGCCCAAACCGACCGCCCCAGCCGCTTCGTTGCCCGACGATCCGCGCGAGGCCCGTTATGAGCGCTGCGTCGCCATGGCCGAGCGCAGCCCCGCCGCCGCGCGGTTGGAGGCGGGAAGCTGGACGCTGGCCGGCGGCGGCTATTTCGCGCAGCAATGCCTGGGACTGGCCTATACCACCGAGCGGCAATGGCCGGCGGCGGCGAATGCGTTCGAACAGGCGGCCCGCGCCGCCGAAATCGCACATGACGTCCGCGCCGCCAATTACTGGGCGCAGGCGGGCAATGCCTTTCTGGCGGCGGGCGACGCGACCAAGGCGCGCGCGGCGCTGGATGCGGCCCTGGCCTCGGGCGACCTGACCGGCTTTGCGCGCGGCGAGGCGCAACTCGACCGCGCCCGTGCGCTGGTCGCGGCGGGCAATCCCGTGGCGGCGCGGGTCGATCTGGACGCCGCGCTGGTCAGCGCCCCGGCCGATCCGCTCGCCTGGCTGTTGTCGGCGACGCTGGCGCGGCGGATGAAGGATCTGCCCCGCGCGCAAAAGGACATCGTCCAGGCGCTGGCCCGCTCTGCCGACGACCCCAGCGTCCAGTTGGAGGCGGGCAATATCGCCGCCACCGCCGGGGACGAGGCGGGCGCGCGAAAGGCGTGGAGCGAAGCCGCCCGGCTCGCCCCGCCCGACAGCCCGATCCGCGCCGAAACCGCCAAGGCGCTGGCGCAATTCCCGTCGCGTTGACCTTATCGCAGGTCAAGGCCGCCCGGAGTCATGCGGGCTAAATTGACGATCAATCAGGGGCGATCATCGAGGTCCGTACCCGCCGATCCGCCCCCCGCGCCACAGCCAGGAGCTTTCATGCGCTATCTTCACACCATGATCCGCGTCAGCGACCTCGACGCGAGCATCCGCTTCTTCGGCCTTTTGGGACTGAAGGAGGTTCGCCGCATCGACAATGAGGCCGGACGCTTCTCGCTGATCTTCCTGGCCGCGCCCGGCGACGAAGGGCGCGCCGAGGTCGAGCTGACGCATAATTGGGATCCCGAAATCTATACCGGCGGACGCAATTTCGGCCATCTCGCCTATCGCGTCGACGACATCTACGAGACGTGCCAGCGTTTGATGGATGCCGGGGTGACGATCAACCGCCCGCCACGCGACGGGCATATGGCCTTCGTCAAGACGCCCGACGGCATCTCGATCGAACTGCTGCAGGACGGTGCGCTGCCCCCGGCCGAACCTTGGGTCTCGATGCCGAACGTCGGAAGCTGGTAAGAGGCGTCCATGGAAATCGTCCGAGTCCCCGTCCTCAGCGACAATTACGCCTGGCTGCTCCACCATGCGGGCCACACCGTCGCGCTCGATCCGGGCGAGGCCGCGCCGGTCGCCGCCGCCGCGACGGCGCGCGGCTGGACCATCGGGCAGATTTGGCTGACCCATTGGCACCCCGATCATGTCGGCGGCGCGGAGGCGTTGCGCGCCCATGGCGCCACGGTCGCAGGCCCGGCGGCGGAAGCGGACAAGATCGCGGAGCTCGACACGCGGCTGGCGGAGGGCGACCGGATCACCATCGGCGGCGCAAGCGCCACCATCTGGTCGGTCCCAGGACATACGGCGGGGCATATCGCATTCCACTTCGAGGACCGCGCGGTGATCTTCACCGGCGACACGCTGTTCGCCATGGGATGTGGTCGGCTGTTCGAAGGAACGGCGGAGCAGATGCACGGCAATATGCGCCGTTTTGCCGCGCTTCCCGGCGACACGCGCGTCTATTGCGGCCACGAATATACGCTGTCGAACGCCCGTTTCGCGGCGGTGGCAGAGCCCGACAATGCCGCCATCGCCGAACGGCTGGTCGAGGTGACCGCGATGCGCGAGCAGGGCGAGCCGACCATTCCGACGACCATCGCGCTGGAGCGGGCGACCAACCCCTTCCTCCGTTCGGTCGATCCAGCCGAGCTGGCGGAGCGGCGTGCAGCCAAGGACGCGTTCAAGGGTTGAGGGTAATGCTACAGGGGAATTTCGTGATGGAGGCTGAAAAATGCGTATCCTGACTTTGCTTCCCCTGACGACCGTCGCCGTGGCGATCGCCGGGTGCACCCCCACCCCCGCCGAACGCGCGCGGATCGCGCAGGTCGCCGCGACCAACCAGGCCGATCTCGCCACTACCTTGCGCGGCCTGACCCCAGGCAAGCCGACCCAGTGCATCGGCCAATATACGACGCGCCAAGTGAACGCCTATGGCCCGACCATCGTCTATACGATCAGCCCACGCCTGAAATTCGTCAGCCAGACGGCGGGCGGGTGCGAGGGGATCGGGCAGCGTTCGCGCGGCGACATACTGGTCACGCGGACGACCACGGGCCAGCTCTGCTCGGGCGACATCGCGCAGACGGTCGACCGTAGTTCAGGCTTCTTCACCGGCAGTTGCAGCTTCGGGGAGTTCGTCCCCTATCGAAAGGAACGGTGATGCGCCGCCATGTCGCGACCGTCACCGCTCTGACGCTGGTGCTTACCCTGACGGCGGCCAAATCCGATCCCCTGGCCGGGCGCGTCGCCGGACCGCCTGCGCGGTGCGTCGATAGCAGCGTGGCCATGTCGGGCCCGTCGATCTACGACGACAATGTGATCGTCATCAACGGCGGCGGAAAACGCATGTGGAAGGCCAAGGTGCGCGGTCAGTGTCCGGGGCTTCGGCCGTTCAATACGCTGATCGTCGAGCGCTGGGGCTCGCAGATCTGCCGCAATGACCGGTTCCGGGTGTTGCAGCAGGGTAGGTCGATCCCGTCGCCATATTGCTTCTTCGACGGGTTCGTACCTTACGACAAGGCCACGAAATAAGGCGATAGATGGGGGGCCCGGCGCATGACCGGGCCCCGATGTTCACAGGACGAAGCGGCTGAGGTCGGTGTTCCGCGCCACCGCCGCCAGTTGCTTGTCGACATAGGCCGCATCGACGGTCAGAACCGTACCCTGCCGATCCTCCGCCTCGAAGCTCACCTCCTCCAGCAGCTTCTCCATCACCGTCTGCAACCGGCGCGCGCCGATATTCTCGACTTGGCCGTTCACCTCCGCCGCGATCCGCGCAATCGCCGCGATACCATCCTCGGTGAAGGAGATTTCCACCCCCTCGGTGCCGATCAGCGCCTTGTACTGGGCGGGCAACGACGCTTTGGTGTCCGACAGGATCGCGACGAAATCGCTCTCCGTCAGCGCCTTTAGCTCGACCCGGATCGGCAACCGGCCCTGAAGCTCGGGCAAGAGGTCGGACGGCTTGGCGACATGGAAGGCTCCGCTCGCGATGAACAGGATATGGTCCGTCTTCATCGGGCCATATTTGGTCGAGACGGTCGTGCCCTCGATCAGCGGCAACAGGTCGCGCTGCACGCCCTCACGGCTGACCGAGCCGCCGCGCACGTCCGACACCGCGATCTTGTCGATCTCGTCCAGGAAGACGATGCCGTTCGCCTCGGCGTCCGCCAGCGCAGCGCGGCTGACCTCATCCTGATCGAGCCTTTTGTCCGCCTCTTCCTCGACCAGCTTGGTCCAGGCCGCGCCGACCGTCAGCTTGCGCCGCTTGAGCGGCTGGCCGCCGCCGAACGCCTTGCCCATCATTTCGGACAGGTTGATCATCTGCGGCGCGGCGCCCGGAATCTCGAACGGCATGGCCGGGGCCTGTTCCAGTTCGATCTCGATCTCGGTCTGGTCGAGATGGCCGTCGCGGAAGCGCTGGCGGAACGCCTCGCGCGTCGCCTGGCTCGAATCCTTGCCGACCAAAGCGTCGAGCAGGCGGTTCATCGCCGCCTCTTCCGCCTTGTCCTTCACCGCGACGCGGCGGCGTTCCTTTTCCAGCCGGATGGCTTCCTCGACCAAGTCGCGCGCGATCTGCTCGACGTCGCGGCCGACATAGCCGACCTCGGTGAACTTGGTCGCCTCGACCTTGACGAAGGGCGCATCGGCCAGCTTGGCCAGACGGCGGCTGATCTCGGTCTTGCCGCACCCGGTCGGGCCGATCATCAGGATGTTCTTGGGCGTCACCTCGTCGCGCAGGTCCGCGCCCAGCCGCTGGCGACGCCAGCGGTTGCGCATCGCGACGGCGACCGCGCGCTTGGCGTCGGCCTGGCCGATGATATGCGCGTCGAGCGCGGCGACGATCGCCTTGGGGGTCAACTGGTCGTTCATAGGAACCCTAAATTACTGCGCGCCGTCGATGGCTTCGAGCGTGACGCGGTCATTGGTGTAGACACAGACTTCGGCGGCGATCGCCATCGCCTTGCGCGCGATCGTCTCGGCATCCTGTTCGTAATCGACGAGCGCGCGCGCCGCCGCGAGCGCATAATTGCCGCCCGACCCGATGGCACAGATGCCGTTCTCGGGCTCCAGCACGTCGCCGTTTCCAGTCAGGATCAGCGTCACGTCCTTGTCGGCGACGATCATCATCGCCTCCAGGTTGCGTAGGAACTTGTCGGTCCGCCAATCCTTGGCCAGCTCGACCGCCGCGCGCAGCAACTGGCCGTTATGCCGCTCCAGCTTGGCCTCCAGCCGCTCGAACAGGGTGAAGGCATCCGCCGTGGCCCCCGCAAAGCCGCCGATGACCGAGCCGTCGCCCAGCCGCCGGACCTTGCGCGCGTTGGGCTTCATGACCGTCTGGCCCATCGAAACCTGACCGTCCCCGGCCACCACCACCCGGCCGCCACGGCGCACCGAGCAAATCGTCGTGCCATGCCAGGTGGGCATGGCGTGTTCATTCCCGCTCATGCGCGGCGATATGGAGGTGGGTGGGCGCGGGTTCAATATTGCCCGGTATGGCGCACGCCGCTAATCCTTGATCCGCGTCGCGCGTGACACGGTGAATCTGCCAGCCGTAGGACGGGGAAACCCGGATCGCGTTGTGGGGGCCGGCAGTTCCCACCGCCCGACGTACTCATCCCCCTTTTTGCCTAGGCGAAGTTGAAGGCTATGCCCAACCGGCGAGGCTGGGCTCATTTTCCTCCCCTGCAAGGGGAGGTGGCAGGCCGAAGGCCTGACGGAGGGGTGTCGCCCATGGAGAGGTTGGAACGCCTCGCGACCGGCGACACCCCTCCACCATCTTCGCTGGTCCCCCTCCCCTTGCAGGGGAGGAATGAGACTGCGCGGCTTTCGACTTCGCTCAGGCTGAATGGATGTCGGGAGCTACTCGCCCAGCTTCTCGATCTTGTCCTTCAGCGCGGCAAGTTCGGCCTTGAGCGCGGCCATCTCATCATCCTTGCCGGCCGCCGGCGCGGGCGTCGGGGTCGGTGCGGGCGAGACCGCACCCGGCTTGAACCCCTGCGTGGCGGCCTCGAACATCGCCAGGTTGCGCTTGGCGAGGTCGGCGAAGGGCGTGTTGGCGAAGGCGCCCTCGACCGCCGACTTGAACTGTTCCTGATTGCGGCGGAAGCTGTCCATCGACGCCTCCAGATAGCCGGGCACCATCGCCTGCATCGAGTCGCCGTACATGGAGATCAACTGGCGCAGGAAATTGACCGGCAGCATCGTCTCGCCCCGGCTTTCCTCTTCCATGATGATCTGGGTCAGGACATTATGGGTGATGTCCTCGTCGGTCTTGGCGTCGACGACCTTGAAGTCACGGCCCGCGCGGATCATCGCCGCCAGATGGTCGAGCGTGATGTAGGAGGAGGTTTCGGTATTGTAGAGCCGCCGGTTCGCATATTTCTTGACGATCACGACGCCGTCCGCTGCCTGCTTCTTCATCGATCCCCGCCTTTCATGATTTTGGTGTAGCCTAACGCCATGGATTTCGCATCGCAACACGGTCCGCGCCCCTTGCCGCTGTTCCTGGCGATGTTGCGCAGCGAGGCCGCGGAAAATCCCGATCTGGTGCAGCGCGCCATGGATGGGCTGCGGCGGTTCCAGGCGGCGAAACGTGAACGACCGATGCGCGCGCTGCCCGTCCGGCGGCGGCGCGGACGGGTGCGGTTGCGCGATGCAGGAGGCGAAGGACGGCCGGTGCTGTTCATCCCCTCGCTCATCAACCCGCCATCGATCCTCGATCTGTCGCGCGACCGCTCCCTGATCCGCTGGTTGCGCGGGCAAGGCTTCCATCCCTGGCTGATCGACTGGGGAACGCCGGGCGCGAAGGATCGCGACGTGGATGTGGCGGGCCATGTCGAGCGATTCCTGCTTCCCCTGATCGCGACATTCCTCGAGCCGCCGGTGTTGGTCGGCTATTGCCTGGGCGGGACCCTCGCGATGGCGGCGGCGGCGCGGAGCAAGGTGGCCGGGCTCGCCGCCATTGCAGCACCGTGGCATTTTACCGGCTATGGCGACGAGGCGCGGGCCGCCATGGCCGCGCAATGGGCCGCGATCAAGCCGATGTCCGAGACGCTGGGCCTGGTGCCGATGGAGGCGTTGCAGGCGGGGTTCTGGCGGCTCGATCCGGCACGTACCATCGCCAAATATGCCGCCTTCGCGGACCTCGACCCGCGTAGCGACGCCGCGCGCCGCTTCATCCGGCTGGAGGATTGGGCCAACCAGGGCGCCCCCCTGCCCCATGCCTTCGGCCTGGAATTGTTCGAGCACCTGATCGCCGAGGATCGTCCCGGTCAGGGACAATGGCGTGTCGGCGGCGCGATCGTCACACCATCGCAATGCGACGCCCCTAGCGTCGAGTTCGTCGCCACCGCCGACCGGATCGTTCCCGCCGCCACAGCCATAGGACTGTCCGACCGGCGAGCGGGTGGCACGGGCCATGTCGGCATGGTCGTCGGCGGTCGTGCGGAACAACAGCTTTGGCAACCGCTGGCCGACTGGATCGCGGGCCTGCCTGCCCCTAGATAGAGTGTAAGTAGAGAGGAGCCTTCATGACCGAGATCGTCATTACCGCCGCCAAGCGTACCCCCGTGGGCAGCTTCCTGGGCGCTTTCGCCGCCACGCCCGCACATGAACTGGGCCGGGTGGCGATCACCGCCGCGCTCGAACAGGCGGGCATCAAGGGCGAGGATGTGTCCGAGGTCATCCTAGGCCAGGTGCTGACCGCCGCGCAGGGCCAGAACCCCGCGCGCCAGGCGTCGATGGCGGCGGGCATTCCCAAGGAAGTGCCAGCTTACGGCGTGAACCAGGTCTGCGGCTCGGGCCTCCGCGCGGTCGCGCTGGGGCTTCAGGCGATCGCCAACGGCGATGCGACCATCGTCGTCGCGGGCGGACAGGAATCCATGTCGCTTTCGCCCCACGCCCAGACGATGCGCGGCGGCACCAAGATGGGCCCGCTGACCATGGTCGACACCATGGTGCATGACGGCCTGACCGATGCCTTTGCCGGCTATCACATGGGCATCACCGCCGAAAATCTGGCCGAACAATATCAGGTGACGCGCGACGATCAGGACCAGTTCGCGGTCCGCTCTCAGAATCTGGCCGAAAAGGCGCGGGGCGAAGGTCGGTTCAAGGACGAGATCGCGCCCGTCACCATCAAGACCCGCAAGGGTGAGACGGTGGTGGCTGACGACGAATATATCCGCGCCGGCGCCACCATCGAGAGCGTCTCGGGCGTCCGCCCTGCCTTTAAGAAGGACGGCACCGTGACCGCCGCCAATGCCTCGGGCCTGAACGATGGCGCCGCCGCGCTCGTCCTGATGAGCCGCGAGGAAGCCGAAAAGCGCGGCACGCCGGTGCTGGCGACGATCAAGAGCTGGGCCTCGGCGGGCGTCGATCCGTCGGTGATGGGCATCGGCCCCGTCCCGGCCACCAAGCGCGCGCTGGAAAAGGCGGGATGGAGCGTCGGTGAGCTAGACCTGATCGAGGCGAACGAGGCCTTTGCCGCCCAGGCGCTGTCGGTCGGCAAGGAACTGGGCTTTGATCCCGACAAGGTCAACGTCAATGGCGGCGCGATCGCGCTGGGCCACCCGATCGGCGCCAGCGGCGCGCGCGTGCTCACCACCTTGATCTATGAAATGCAGAAGCGCGACGCGAAAAAGGGCTTGGCCACGCTGTGCATCGGCGGCGGCATGGGAATCGCGATGTGCGTTGAACGTTGAGGCTTTCGCCTCGACCCAATCCCATCGGACTTGCGGGGGTATGACGGGTGCGTCGTACCCCCGCATTATATTGGGCAGCAGGCTTTCGGAAGCCTTTGCGCCGTGTGTCGACGACAATCCGCAGATAGCCCCAAAAGCGTATTGCTGTAATAATACAATAATATTGCCGATGTGAATTCGCGGCGTTTGCCCAATTCCGTGACGTTCCCACGTCCCCAACAAAAGTTTCTTAAAATTGCGCAACTTAGCGTAAAGATGCAGTTTAGTGACAAACCTGTCACCAACCTGCCACATCTTCGTCACAAATTACGGCTCCCGTTCGGTATCACCTTGTTTTTGATCGAATAATTTCTTTCCCTTGGCGCAGCGGACGCAATGATCCGCGTACAAGGGGGTAAAATAGAATGAAGATGCGTACCCTGCTGGGAGCGTCGGCGCTCGCCAGTACTCTGACGCTTTTGCCGGTTGCCGCTTTCGCGCAAACCAGCACCACCTCGACCACCGCGCCGGAGGTTCAGGAAGAGGATGCGGACACGACGTCCGACGCGGCGACGCCCGGCAATCGCGCCGGCGGCGGCGATGTCATCGTCACCGGCTCGCGTATCCGCCTGACCAACAAGTTCGACGCGGCCATCCCGGTCGAGACGGTCAACGCCGCCGAACTGCTGGGCACGCGCGGCGACGTTTCGCTGGGCGACGCGATCAGCCAGTTGCCGCAGCTCCGCAGCACCTTCACCCAGGCGAACTCGACGGGCTCGATCGGCACGGCCGGTATCAACCTGCTCGATCTGCGCGGCCTGGGCACGGCGCGAACGCTGACGCTGGTCAATGGTCGCCGTGTCGTAACGGCGGTGCCGGGCGCCTACACGCCGGACGTGAACACCATTCCGTTCGACCTGCTCGACGGTGTCGACATCATCACCGGGGGCCAGTCGGCGGTCTATGGATCGGACGCGATCGCGGGTGTCGTCAACTTCCGTCTGAAGCGTGATTTCGAGGGCACGCGTTTGCGCGCACAGAGCGGCGTGACCAGCTATGGCGATCGCGGCACCTATCTGGTCAGCGGGATCACCGGCGCGAATTTCGCCGAGGGTCGCTTCAACCTGACCGTCTCGGCCGAATATTCGAAGAGCAACCCGGTCTTCTACGACCAGCGTGACTATCTCGGTGCCTATGGCGGCACGCCGGGCTTCATCACGACGCAGATCACGAACGCACCGAACCGCAATTTCGACGGCATCCCCAATACCGGATACGTGCCGCGCGGCATCGTGTTCGGCAACCGCTCGATCGGCGGTACGGTCGTGACCGCCTGCCCGACGACGGCCACCGCCGCCAATGCGGCCCAGCGCGCGGCCATCTGCACCGGGCAAAACTCACCCACCGGCAGCCCGATCGCCTATAATTATCTGTTCCAGCCGGACGGCTCGCTGTTGCGCGATTCGCCGTCCACGACCGGCCTGGTCGACAACCGCGCAATTGGCGGCGGCGTCCTGGGCGGCGGCACCGCGACCGGCGTCGAAGGCGCGATGCTGATGCCGGGTCTCGACCGTTTCCTGGCGAACATCCTGCTCAACGGCGATATCTCGCCCGCGTTCAAGCCGTTCGTCGAGTTCAGCTTCGCCAACGTCAAGGCGACGCAGCAGTCGACCCAGCCCACCTTCACCGGCGGCACGCTGACCAGCACGTTCAGCGTCAACAATCCGTTCCTGACGCCAGCGGCCCGCGCGACGCTGGGAACGATTCTGGCCCCGGGCGCCACCTCGTTCACGCTCAACCGCTTCAACAACGATCTGGGCACCCGCGCCGAGTTCCACACCCGTCGCACCTATCGCGGTGTCGTCGGCGTACGCGGCGACCTGACCCCGTCGGGCGATCTCTATTACGAGATTGCGGGCAATTACGGCCGTACCGAGAATTTCTATCGCACCGGCGGCAACGTGCTGCTCGCCAATTATCGCAATGCGGTCAACGCGGTCGTGGCACCCGGCAACTATGCGGGCTCCAACTTCGTCCTGAACTCGCAAGGCCAGCGTGTGGTCTGCGCGGTCAATGCCAATGCCAGCACGGCGGACGACGCCCCCAACTGCGTGCCGCTGAACCTGTTCGGCCAGAATGCGGCCGATCCGCGCGCGGTCAATTACATCATGCATACCTCCACCCGTAACCAGTGGGCGGAGCAGATCGATGCGACCGCGTTCATCTCGGGCAATACGGGTTCGTTCTTCAACCTGCCCGGCGGTCCAGTCGGTTTCTCGTTCGGCGGGGAATATCGCCGGGAGGACGCCTTCTCCGGCCAGGATGCGATCACGGCGGCAGGCCTTACCTTCCTGAATCCGGCGGCGACGTTCGATCCGCCCGCGGTCAACATCAAGGAAGCGTATGGCGAACTTCGTCTGCCGCTGTTGGCCAATATCCCGTTCATTCAGGAACTGACGGTCGAAGGCGCGGGTCGCGTCTCCGACTATGGCGGCCAGACGGGATCGGTCTGGGCGTGGAATGCGGGCCTGATCTGGGCGCCGGTGCGCGACCTGCGCTTCCGTGGCACCTATTCGCGTTCGGTCCGTGCGCCGAACCTGAGCAACCTCTACGCCACGCAATCGACGACCTTCGTCTCGGTCGCCGATCCTTGCGACCAGCCCGGCGGCAACAACGCCAACAACAACATCACCTCGAATCCGAACCGCGTCCGCAACTGCGCGGCGGCGGGCATCCCGACGACGATCACCTTCACCGATCCGACGACCGGTGCACAGTTGGTGCGCCCCTGGACCAACCAGTCGCCATCGACCCTGCCGGGCGTCAACCAGGGCAATCTGAACCTGACCCCCGAGGTCGGGAACAGCTTTACCCTGGGTCTGCTGTATCAGCCGCAGCAGGTTCGCGGCCTGGTCTTCAAGGTGGATTACTATAATATCCGCGTGTCGAACGTGATCTCGGGCCTGACCGGCCAGCAGATCATCAACCGCTGCTATGACGACGCCAGCGGTATCGACAATCCCTTCTGTGCGGCGGTGTTCCGTCGTCAGTCGGCCGATCCCGTTCAGAACGGCACCTTCCTGGGCCAGACCGGGCGCACGATCGACCAGACGCAGTTCTCCTTCTCGCAGGCGGGCAACGGCATCAGCTTCATCAACCAGCCGTATAATTTTGCGGCGCTGAAGACCAAGGGCATCGACTTCGACGTCCAATATGCCAAGCGTTTCAGCGAGAACGCATCGCTGAACGCCAATCTGACGGTCAGCTATGTCATCAATCGCCTGAGCTATTCCTATATCGCGGAGCCGGATCGCTACGACCGGTTCGACAGCACGCTGGGCGATCCCAACTGGCAGGGCCGTTTCAACCTGAACGGCAAGGTCGGCTTGGTCGATTTCGGCTATACCGCCCGCTATATCGGTCGCCAGATCGTCTCGGGCCTGTCCTATGAGACGTTCTTCGCCTCGCAAGGGCGTCCGGCGCTCAATCCGGATGCGCGTCCGTTCGTCTATTACAGCCCGATCGTCTATCACGACGCCCGGATCGGGGTGAATGCGACCGACAAGTTCCGCCTCTATATGGGCGTGGACAACATCACCAACCAGCTGCCGCCCTATGACCTGACGGGCACGGGCAACGACGCGATCTATCCGAATATCGGCCGCTTCCTGTACGCTGGCGTGGAAGCGCGCTTCTAAGAGTTACGGTTACCCACAGCCTTGGGGGGTCGCCTTGAAAGAGGCGGCCCTTTTTTTATGCCCGCGCGAAACGCTGGGCCAGGCCGGTCAGCAGCTCATATTGCGACACGCCGGACAGGGCCGAAGCGACGGCCAGGTCATAGTCCATGCGCAACCAGTCGCCCTCCGCCAGCTCGGGCCGCGCGGTGACGTCGATCGCAAGCAGGTCCATCGACACGCGGCCCAATAGGGGCAGGCCGACACCCTCGGCCAGCGCCATGCCCAGCCCCGACAGCGCACGCCGATACCCATCGGCATAGCCCAGATTCAGGATCGCGACCTCGGTATCGGCCGGGGCCGTCCAAGTCGCGTTATAGCCGACCGTCTCCCCGGCACGCACGGTGCGGCGTTGCAGGATCTGAGCCTCCGGACAGGCGACCTGCCGCAGATGTCCCGCCATTTCGGGGCGCGGCACGCCGCCATAGAGGGCGAGCCCGGGTCGGGTCAGATCGAAATGATAGTCGTCGCCCAGACCGATTCCCGCCGAATTGGCGAGGCTCATCCGCCGTGCGCCGGTCCGCCCTTTCAAGCCGGCAAAGGCGGCCCGCTGATCCGCGTTCATCGGCACATCCTCGTCGGCGCAGGCGAGATGGCTGAGCAGCGTCTCGATCTCCAGTCCGTCGAGCAGGCCTTCGCCCACCGCCCGGACCGAGACGCCCAGCCGGTTGATGCCGGTATCGACCATCACGTCGCAACGCCCCCCGCCGCTCTCGCGCCAGCGGGCGATCTGTTCGGGGCTGTTGAGGACGGGGCGCGCGACACCGGCGCGTGCCGCCTCGACATCCTCGGCGCGCAGCCCGTGGAGGACCGACACGCTCAGCCCCAGCGGCGCCAGCGCCAGCGCCTCCGCCCAATTGGCGACGAAGAAGTCGCGGCACCCCGCCCCGGCCAGCGTCTTCGCGACCAGCGACGCGCCCAGGCCATAGCCATTGGCCTTCACCGCGGCGCCGCACGCCGCCGCACCGCTCAATCGGTCGAGCGCCTGCCAGTTGGACACAAGCGCATCGCGGTCGACATGCAGGCGGAGGGGAGCGGCTATATCCATCACCCACCGGGCTTTAGGCCGCATTGCCGGGTGGGAAAAGGCGGGTTCGGTTTTTCCGGGCCCATCCCATCATCCGTTCAGCCGGAGCGAAGTCGAAGGCCGTGCCAAGTCCTGGCCATACGCCCGTGGCGGGGGATTCCCTTGGCCTTCGGCTTCGCCCAGGCTGAACGGGCGTAGGATCAGGGGCGTTATCGCAGAACGCGGATGATCCCGGAAAAATCTACCGGCGGCTGTCCCTCGCCGACGAACGCGGCGTAGAGTTCCGCCGCGCGCTCGCCCATCGGCGTGGTCGCGCCCGCGCCGTGGGCGGCCGCCATCGCCAGTTTCAGATCCTTGAGCATCAACGCCGCCGCGAAGCCGCCCTGATAGTCATGATCGGCGGGCGTCTCCGGCCCGACGCCGGGCACCGGGCAGTATTTGGTCATCGACCAGCTCTGCCCTGACGAAACCGAGGCGATGTCATAGAAAGTCTGCGCGTCCAGCCCCAGCTTCTCGGCCAGCACGAACGCCTCGCATGTCGCGATCATCGTTGCGCCGAGCAGCATGTTGTTGCAGATCTTGGCCGCCTGCCCCGCACCGTTGCCGCCGGCATGGATCACCGCCTGTCCCATCGCCGACAGGAAGGGTTCGGCCCGTTCGAAGGCTTTCTGCGCGCCACCGACCATGAAGGTCAGCGTCCCCGCCCTGGCCGCCGCGATCCCGCCCGATACGGGGGCATCGACCGCCATCATGCCCTTGGCCTGCGCGGCCTCGGCAACCCTCCGCGCGGTGGCGACGTCGATGGTGGAGCAGTCGATCAGGATGGCGGAGGGCGGTGCGGCGGCGAAGACGGCGTCGGCATAGACGCGCTCGACATGGGTTCCGGCGGGCAGCATCGTCACCACCGCCTCGACGCCTTCCATGGCCGCGACCGCGCTGTCGACGGGCAGGCACCCAGCCGCCTTCGCCGCCGCCAGCGCATCCGCCGACAGGTCGAAGGCGCGGACATCATGCCCCGCCTTCGCCAGATTGGCGGCCATCCCGCCGCCCATATTGCCAAGGCCGATAAAGGCGATCCGCGCCATAGATGCTCTCCTAATGTCTTCGACTGCGAGGCCGGGTTATTTCCCGGTCCAGTTGGGCGTGCGCTTTTCCACGAATGCCGCCATGCCTTCCTTCTGGTCGGCCGAGCCGAACAGGCCATGGAACAGCCGCCGCTCGAACTGGACGCCTTGCGCCAGCCCCATGTCGAAGGCGGCGTTGACCATCTCCTTGTTGGCGCGAACCGCGATCGGGGCCATTCCGGCGATCGTCGCGGCGGTCTTCAGCGCATCCTCGACCAGATCGGCGGCGGGCACGATGCGCGCGACGAGTCCGGCACGCTCGGCTTCCTCGGCGTCCATCATCCGGCCGGTCAAGCACATCTCCATCGCCTTGGCCTTGCCGACCGCATGCGCCAGTCGCTGCGACCCGCCCATGCCGGGCGTCACGCCCAGCTTGATCTCGGGCTGACCGAACTTGGCGGTGTCGGCGGCCAGGATGAAGTCGCACATCATCGCCAGCTCGCACCCGCCGCCCAGCGCATAGCCCGCGACGGCCGCGATGATCGGCTTGCGGGTACGGATGAAGTCGTCCCAGCCGGAGAAATGGTTGCCGCCATACATGGCGGCGAAGTCCATCTCCTGCATCTCCTTGATGTCCGCCCCCGCCGCGAACGCCTTGGGGCTGCCGGTGATGACGGCGCAGCGCTGATCGGGATCGGCGTCATAGGCGCGCATCACGTCCAGCAACTCGGCCAGCAATTCGGCATTGAGCGCGTTCAGCGCCTGGGGCCGGTTGAGCGTCACCAGGGTCACCGCCTCGCGGCGCTCGACGATCAGGGTGTTGTAATCGGTCATGCTCGTCCTCTTCAGCGATCGTCGGGGGTCCAGGCCTGCGCATCCGGCAGCGGTGCGAAGATATGGTCGATCATCGTATCGGTGACGCCTTCCGGGGTCGCCGGGTTCCAGCGCGGGGCATTGTCCTTGTCCACGATCAGCGCGCGGACGCCCTCGATGAAGTCGGGCCGCTGCACGACATGGGACGCGACGGCATATTCGCGGCGCATCTCGTCGGCGAACTCGGTGGTCAGTCCGCCCTCGTGGAGCAGACGCAGAGAGACCTTGCAGGCCTGCGGGGATTTGGTGCGGAGTATGGCCAATTGCTGCGCCGCCCATTCGCCGCCATCGGCTTCCAAGGCTGCGAGTATGTCCTCCAGCGTATCGGCGGCGAAAAGCCGATCAATGTCCCCCGCCCGCTCCATGATCTTCGCCTCGGGCGCGGGAGTGGACAGGCGGTCGAGCGTTGCGGCGATGTCCTGCGGCATGGCGACGATGGCGGCCTTGGCCTCCTCCACAGCCGATGAGGACAGATAATGGGTGGCAAGACCCAAGGCATGGGCCTCCGCTCCGTCCAGCCGATGCCCGGTCAGCGCCAGGAACACCCCCATCCGCCCGGGCAAGCGCGAGAGATACCAGCCGCCGCCGACATCGGGGAACAGGCCGATGCCCGTCTCCGGCATGGCGAACCGGGTATTTTCGGTCGCGACCCGAAAGCGCGCTGGCGCGGAAATGCCGACACCGCCACCCATGGTGATCCCGTCCATGACGGCGACGATCGGCTTGGCATAGGCGAACAGCCGGTGGTTCATCCGATATTCGGCATGGAAGAAGCCACGCGCTGCCTCGCCATCGCCCGCCCCGCTTTCGGCGAGCAACCGGATGTCCCCGCCCGCGCAAAAGCCACGCCCTTCGGCATGGTCGATGATGATCGCCTCGACGCCTAAGTCACCGCGCCAGTCCTCCAGTGCGGCCAGCACGCCCTCGCACATCTCGCGGGTCAGTGCGTGGATCGCCCTCGGCCGGTTGAGCCGCAGCCGCCCGACCGGGCCTTCGCGGGTGACGATCAGATCCTGGGTCATACCCGTCCTTCTATCCTCTTCTTAGACCCCGGCGAAGGTCGGGGCCCAGATGCCGCGTATCACGTGGCGCGCCACCGGCCGGATGGCAACTGGACCCCGGCCTCTGCCGGGGTGGTGCCAGGCGGGCGGATCAGTCCTTCAACAAATCCCGCCCGACGATCATCCGCATCACCTGGTTGGTCCCTTCCAGGATCGAATGCACGCGCAGGTCGCGCCAGAAGCGTTCAATCCGGTAATCCATCAGATAGCCGTAACCGCCATGGAGTTGCAGCGCCCGGTCGACCACCGAGGATCCGGTATCGGTCGCCAGCCGCTTGGCCATGGCGGCGAAGCGCGTCTTGTCGGGCGCACCCGCCGTGACCTTGGCGGCGGCGAGATAGAGCAGCGCCCGCGCCGCTTCCAATTCGGTCGCCATGTCGGCCAGGGTGAACTGGGTATTCTGGAACTCGGCGATCGCTTTCCCGAACTGGCGGCGGTCCTTCACGTAAGACACCGACTCGTCCAGACAGCGCTGCGCGCCCCCCAGCGAGCAGGCGCCGATGTTCAGCCGCCCGCCGTCCAGCCCCATCATCGCGATACGGAAGCCCTCACCCTCGGCGCCCAGCCGGTTGGCGACCGGCACGCGGACATGGTCGAACATCACCTGCCGCGTCGGCTGCGAATGCCAGCCCAGCTTGCGTTCGTTCGCGCCGAAGGAGACGCCGGGCATGTCCTTGTCGATCACCAGACAGGAAATGCCCTTGGGCCCCTCCTCCCCGGTGCGGACCATGGTGACATAGACCTCATTCTCGCCGCCGCCCGAAATGAACTGCTTGGAGCCCGAAACGACATAATGATCGCCGTCCGGCACCGCGCGGGTCTTGAGCGCCGCGGCGTCGGAGCCCGAACCTGGCTCGGTGAGGCAATAGCTGGCCATGCGTTTCATGGTGACGAGATCGGGCAGATAGCGCCCCTTCACATCCGCATCGCCGAAACGGTCGATCATCCACGACGCCATATTGTGGATCGAGATGAAGGCGGAGGTGGAGGGACAGCCATAGGCCATCGCCTCCATGATGAGCGCCGCCTCCAACCGCCCCAGTGCGATGCCGCCCGACTCCTCGGAGACGTAGATCGCGGCGAAGCCCAGTTCGGCGGCTTCGCGGATCGTGTCGCGCGGGAAGATATGCTTCTCGTCCCATTCGGCAGCGAAGGGGGTGATGCGGTCGGCGGTGAAGCGGCGCGCCAGTTCCTGGATCTCGCGCTGCTCGTCGGTCAGGTCGAATTGGGTCATATCTGCCTCAACCCATGGTCGGGATGACGAAGGCGTTGCCGCCATCGGGTGCGCCGTCCGGCCAGCGCTGCGTCACGGTCTTCACCTTGGTCCAGAAGCGGACGCCCTCCATGCCGTGCTGGTTCACGTCGCCAAAGGCCGAACGTTTCCATCCGCCGAAGCTGTGATAGGCCACGGGCACCGGGATCGGCACGTTGATGCCGACCATGCCAACCTCGACACGCGCGGCGAATTCCCGCGCGGCGTGGCCGTTACGGGTGAAGATGGCGACGCCATTGCCGTACTGATGCTCGCTAGGCAGGCGCACCGCGGTCTCGAAATCGGGCGCGCGGACGATCTGGAGCACGGGGCCGAAGATTTCCTCGCGATAGCTCTGCATGGCAGGCGTAACCCGGTCGAAAAGCGACGGACCGATGAAGAAGCCCTCCTCATAGCCTTGCAATTTGAAGCCGCGCCCATCGACCACCAGCTCCGCGCCCTCGTCGACGCCGGCCTGGATCCAGTCCTCGACCCGGCGTTTGTGCGCAGCATTGACGACCGGGCCGTAATGCGCCTGCGCATCGGTCGAGACGCCGACCCGCAACGCATCGATCGCGGGGATCAGCTTTTCGCGAAGCGCATCCGCGGTTTTCTCCCCCACCGGCACGACGACGGGCAGCGCCATGCACCGTTCGCCCGCCGAGCCGAAGGCCGCGCCCGAAAGGTCGGCGACCACCTGGTCCAGATCGGCGTCGGGCATGACGATGCCGTGGTTCTTGGCCCCGCCCATCGCCTGGACGCGCTTGCCCGCCGCGACCCCGCGGCCGTAGACATAATGCGCGATGTCGGACGAGCCGACGAAGCTGACCGCGCCGATCGCCGGATGGTCCAGGATCGCATCGACCATCGCCTTGTCGCCATGCACGACCTGGAGGATGCCTTCGGGCGCTCCCGCCTCGCGCATCAGCTCGGCCAGGCGGACGGGGACAGAGGGATCGCGTTCCGACGGCTTCAGGATGAAGGCGTTTCCGCAGGCGATGGCGACACCGAACATCCACATCGGGATCATCGCCGGGAAGTTGAATGGGGTGATCCCTGCGCCGATGCCGATCGGCATGCGCATCGAATAGACGTCGATGCCCGGTCCGGCGCCTTGCGTATATTCGCCCTTCAGCGCGTGTGGGATGCCGCAGGCGAATTCGATCACCTCCAGCCCGCGCTGGATGTCGCCTTTCGCGTCGGCGATCACCTTGCCATGTTCGGACGAGAGCAGATGCGCCAGCGCGTCCATATTCTGCTCGACCAGTTCCTTGAAGCGGAACAGCACGCGCGCCCGGCGTTGCGGATTGGTCGCGGCCCAGGCCGGTTGCGCGGCTTGCGCGGCGGCGACGGCATGGTCCAGCACGACGGTATCGCCCAATGCCACACGAGCCTGGATCTGGCCGCTATTGGGGTCGAAAACATCGCCATGACGGGCGGTGGCACTATCGGTCGCGGCAAGTCCACCGGCGACCATATGGTCGATCACGCGCATAATCTCTCCAGTCGCGGGTCTGATGCCCGCCTCCTTCACTTGTAATTATATTGCTCCGGCCTGAAATCCAAGTCGCGTCCGAACAAAAGCGGCAAAGCCCCCGCGAACCGCGTCTTAGCATGACCTGTTGAGCCACCATGATGCCCCAGCGCCGATCGCCGCAGCGCCCGATGCCCCGACAAGGGCCACCACGCCCCATAGGGGAAACAGCCAAGCACCCAGACCTGCCCCCAGCAGGAAACCGGCCCATAACGCCAGATAGGGCACCCATGCCCAACGGCCGCGCCCCGCGATCATCCGCGCCAGATGCTGCCCGATCTTGACCAGCGTTCCGGTCATATAGGTGACGCCGATGCTGACCTCTCCGTCCCGCTCGAAGGTCGCGTTGAGCGCCCCCATGGCGACGACCATCGCCATTGCGGCCCTTCCGTCGGACCCGGCAGCGACGGCCAGAAGGATCGCGACCAGCAGCAGGACCGCGACCTGTCCATGGCGGGGCAGGGCCAGTCGGATCAGCGTGCCGACCATCACCCCGCCAACGAACAGGCCGATCAGCAAGGCAAGGATCGAGGCCGCAGCCGAAGGCCGCCCCGTCGGCACCACAAGATGCACCGCGAGCATCGTGCCATTGCCGCTCATGAAGGAGACGAAATACCCGCCCAGATGCTGGAAGCCGATCGAATCGACATATCCCGCCAACAGCGCCAGACCGGTTGCGAGGGGCCAGAAGCGTCGATCGGATCGGATCATGGCCACGCGTTATAGCAGCGGGAAACCGCGCCGGCACTCCCAGTCATCCGCGCGCGACATTCGGAGGATACCGGATCGAATCCGCGACCTCCCGCGTTCGGACGGCTCCAGCTTTGGGAGAGAGCATGGCCGGGGCGCTTGTGTAGATATGGTTGGCTGTATCGGCGTTGTCGTCGCTGATCATCCTGTCGCTGGCCATCGGGCACAGCGATATGCGCGTGGCGCGATGGCTACGCCCGAAAGCGGCAAGGCTCGGCAAGGTAACCGCTAGGCGACGCCCCGCGCTTCGCTGAACGCTATGGTGCGAAACCGAAGCCGCCAGCCATTCCCTCGGGCCAAATCAGATCAGGTGGAATAACCGGTGTAACAGGCTCGGGCGGCGCGAACGCATCGCCATATAGCGCGCGCGATCATCGGCAAAGCGACGATAAAGCGCATCCAGCCGCTCCTCACGCGGAAGGTCGGAAATGCGCGGTGGCGGCATATGACTGGCCATGATTACCCCCTCCTGTTGAGCCGTTCGATTTCAACGACGAATGGGGTCATTGGTTCCGTTTCGATGACAATGCGGTCATCGCCCAGGTAGACGTCCATGCCTGCTCCGTCCTCCGCACATTCGGCAGCATCAGGGGGACGGGTTCCGTCGCCCGTTACATGAACGTCTCGTAAGATTTCCGTAAGGGGTGCGTCAGGGCATGGCCCCTATCGCCCGGTGCAATATCCAGTCCTTCGCGCCGAAAGAAGCCGATGCACGCCAACCCTGCCGACGAAACGCTACCCGAAACCCGTCGCCTCTCCTCCGCGCAGCAATGGCGCTGGGTCGGAATCGCCGCCGCCGTGCTGGTGGGTGCGCTGATCCTGATCACGGTCATCGGCAAGCTGACCCATAAGGAAGAGGTTCCGCCCGCCCCGCCGCCGGCCGGCACGCTGCGCCTGTCCAAGGAGCAATTGGCCGCGATGCCGACGATGCGCGTCGGGCTGGGTGCGTCGGGCGACCAGACGATGGCGACCGGCGCGATCACCGTCGATGCCACCCGCTCGACCCCGGTGCTGATGCCCTATGCGGGGCAGGTGGTGCGCGTGTTGGCCGATGCAGGCCAGGTGGTGCGCCAGGGTCAGCCGCTGCTGATGATCAAGACCAGCGATTTCGTCGATGCGCGCTCCGGCCTGTTCTCGGCCCAGGCCGCCTATCAGAACGCCCAGGCCCAGCTCGTCGCGGCGCAGCGCAATGCCGACCGTCAGCAGCAAATCTATGAAACCGCGGGCGGCGCGCTGAAGGATTATCAGCAGGCCAAGGTCGACCTCGCCGCTGCCCAGGCGACCGCGCGCACCGCCGCCGCCTCGCTGGGCGCCGCGCGCGACAAGCTGGCGATCCTCGGCAAGTCGCAGGGCGAGATCAACCGGCTGGAGAATACGGGCCAGGGTTCGGGCATCCACGACATCACCACGCTGGTCGCGCCGATCAGCGGTGTCGTCGCCTCGCGCGATGTCGCGCCCGGCCAATATGTCTCGCAGGGCGGCGACAAGCCGGTGATGACCATCACCGACCCGTCGCGCGTCTGGCTGGTCGCGCAGGTGGCCGAGAGCGACGCCGAGAATGTCCGCGTCGGCGATCCCGTCGAAGTGACCACGCCCGCCATTCCCGGCCGTGTCTTCCACGCCACCATCGACCTGGTCGGTGCCGCACTCGATCCGGAAACCCATCGCCTGCCGGTTCGCGCCTCCATCCCCAACCCGGACAAGGCGCTCAAGCCGCAAATGTTCGCCAGCTTCGCGATCAAGCATCTGAACGCCGGCGAGGCGATCCGCGTCCCCGCCGCCGCCGTGATCCATGAGGGCGACAATGCCCGTGTCTGGGTGGTCCGGCCCGATGGCCTGCTCGTCGCGCGCGATGTGCAGACCGGTGATTCCGCAGGCGGCCTCGTCACCATCACGTCGGGCCTGAAGCCGGGCGAGAAGATCGTCACCTCGGGCGCGCTGTTCGTCAACGAAGCGGGGATCGGCGAGTAATGAACCGCATCGTCGACTTTGCGCTGCGTCAGCGACTGCTGATCGTCGGCCTGTTCTTCGCGATGATCGTCGCTGGCGTCATCGGCTTCATCAACCTCAACATCGAAGCCTATCCCGATCCCGTGCCCCCGATGGTCGAGGTCATCACCCAGACGCAAGGGTTGTCGGCCGAGGAGATGGAGCGCAACGTCACCATCCCGATCGAGGTCCAGATGGCGGGCATCCCGCATCTGACCGCGATCCGCGCGATCAGCCTGTTCGGCCTGTCGGACATCAAGATCCAGTTCACCTATGATTACACCAACGAGCAGGCGCGGCAGCAGGTCATCAACCGCCTGTCGCAGCTGCCGCCGCTGGCCGGTGGCGCACAGCCCACGCTGTCGCCGACCTCGCCGGTGGGTGAAATCTATCGCTACCGCATCGCCGCGCCCAAGGGCTATTCGGTGATGGACCTGAAGACGCTGCAGGACTGGGTGCTCCAGCGCCGGTTCAAGCGGATTCCGGGCGTGATCGACGTGACCGGCTGGGGCGGCAAGCTGCGCGCCTATGACGTGGTGATCGACCAGAACCGGCTGAATGCGCACGGCGTCACCGTGTCGCAGGTACTGGCGGCGCTGTCCAAGAGCGACGGCAATGTCGGTGGCCAGACGATCAACTTCGGCGAACAGGCCGCGATCGTGCGCGGCATCGGCCTGATCCAGTCGCCCGACGCGATCCAGAACGTGCTGGTCGGCCAGGCGGGCGGCGCGCCCGTGCTCATCAAGGACGTGGCGACCGTCAAGATCGGCAACGCGCCGCGCATGGGCATCGCCGGTTACAACAATGACGACGACATCGTGCAGGGCATCGTCCTGATGCAGCGCGGCGCCCAGTCGATGCCGACGATCAAGGCCGTGCAGGCCGAGGTCGCCAACATCAACGACAGCGGTGTGCTGCCGCCGGGCGTCCATCTGGAGCGGATCTATGACCGGTCCGACCTGATCAACCTGACCATCCACACCGTCATGGAAAACATGGTGGTGGGCATCCTGCTGATCTTCGCCTTGCAGTGGCTGTTCCTCGGCAATCTGCGCTCGGCGATCATCGTGGCGGCCACCATCCCCTTCGCGCTGGCCTTCGCGATCCTGATCCTAGTGTTGCAGGGGGAAAGTGCGAACCTGTTGTCGGTCGGTGCGCTCGACTTCGGTCTGGTGGTCGATGCCTGCGTCATCATGGTGGAGAATATCTTCCGCCACATGGTCGAACGCTCCGCCGCCGTGGAGAGCGGCCAGGGCCGCTACACCATGGCCAGCCGCTTCGGCGCGGTGCTGGGCGCCTCGTCCGAGGTCAGCCGCGGCATCTTCTTCGCCGCCGCGATCATCATCGCCAGCTTCCTGCCGCTGTTCACCCTGACCGGCGTGGAGGGCCATATCTTCGGTCCGATGGCCAAGACCTATGCCTATGCGATCAGCGGCGGCCTGCTGGCGACCTTCACCGTCGCGCCTGTGCTGTCGACCCTGCTGCTGCCGGACAAGCTGGCCGAGACCGAGACCTTCATCGTCGGCAAGCTTCGCCGCGTCTATGAACCCGCCGCGTCCTTCGCGCTGCGCAACAAGATCGTGACGATCGGCGGCGCGGTGCTGATGCTGGGTCTCGCGGTGGTCGGCGTGCGGTCGCTGGGCATCGAGTTCCTGCCGCACCTCGAAGAAGGCAATATGTATATCCGCGCCACCCTCCCCTCCTCCATCAGCCTGGAAGCTGGCGAGAAGGTGACCAATGAGGTGCGCAAGATCATCGCCAGCTATCCGGAAACCACAGCGGTCCTGTCCGCCCATGGCCGCCCGGACGACGGTACCGACGCGACCGGCTTCTTCAACGTCGAGTTCTTCGTGCCGCTTAAGCCGTTCGATACGTGGCCGTCGGGCGTGACCAAGGAGAAGCTGATCGACGAACTGTCGGCCCGCCTCGCCAAGAAATATCCCGGCGTCGACTTCTCCTTCTCGCAAATCATCGAGGACAATGTCGAGGAAGCCGCCTCGGGCGTGAAGGGTGCCAATTCGATCAAGCTGTTCGGCCCCGATCTGGTGACCCTGGAAAAGCTGGCCAACCAGATCAAGGCGCAGATGGCCAAGGTGAAGGGCATCGAGGATCTCGGCGTCTTCGAAATCCTGGGCCAGCCGACCGTGCGCATCGATGTCGATCGCGCCAAGGCGGCCCGCTATGGCCTGACGCCCGACGACATCAATTCGACCGTCGCGGCGGCGATCGGTGGCCAGTCGCCCGCTGACCTCTATGAGCCCGGCACCGACCGCCACTTCCCGATCATCGTGCGGTTGCAGCCGACCCAGCGCGACTCGCTGGAATCGGTGCGCAACATCACGATCGGCGCGCCTAGCCCCGACGGCAACGGCACCATCCAGGTGCCGCTGTCCGAGGTCGCGAATGTCAAGCTGACCAGCGGCGCATCCTTCATCTATCGCGAGCATCAGGAGCGCTACGTCCCGATCAAATTCTCGGTGCGCGGCCGCGATCTGGGCGGCGCGGTCGAGGAGGCACGCGCGCGGATCAGCCAGAATGTCCATCTGCCGCTAGGCTATCACCTGGAATGGGCAGGCGAGCTGGATAACCTGAAGAACGCGATCGCTCGCCTCGAGATCGTGGTCCCGATCAGCCTCGTGCTCATCCTGCTGCTGCTCTATGCCAATTTCGGCTCGATGCGCGACAGCCTGCTCGCCTTCTCCGCGATCCCGATGGCGGTCGTGGGCGGCGTGCTGGCCCTGGCGCTGACCGGTACGGCGTTCAGCATCTCGGCGGCGATCGGCTTCGTGGCCTTGTTCGGCATCGCGGTGATGGACGGCATCCTGGTCGTCACCACCTTTAACAACGCGATCGACGAGGGTGCACCGCGCGAGAATGCGCTGGCCACCACCGTCAAGAACAGCCTGCGTCCCGTCGTCATGACCTGTCTGGTCGCCGCGATCGGCCTGCTGCCCGCCGCGCTCTCTCACGGGATCGGCAGCCAGGTGCAAAAGCCCCTCGCGCTGGTCGTGGTGGGCGGCATGACGCTGGCCCCCGTGCTGATCCTGCTGGTCCTGCCGGTGCTCATCAGCCGCTATTCGACCCGCCTGCCGCTGTCGCAGCGCAAGAAGAAGCATGATCCGATGGTCGACGACCAGGACGATACCACCACTCCTGAATCCGGGGTTCCGGCATGAAGCGTTTCCTGACCCTGCCGCTGCTCGCCTGTGTCTCGGCGTGCGCCGTCGGCCCGCATGACCTGGATGCCCATGCCAGCCTGCCGCCACTGACGCCTGCGCCAGTGATCGCCCCGGCCAGCGGCCCGGCGCAGACGGTGTCCGCGCAAGTCGCACCCGAATGGTGGCATGCCTTCGGCAATGTGCAGCTCGATGCGCTGGTCGCCGAGGCGCTGGCGCACAATAACGATGTGGGCGTCGCAGAGGCCTCGCTGCGGCAAGCGCAGGAACAGGCGCGGGCGACGCGCGGATCGCTGCTCTTCCCGCAAGGGGGGCTGAGCTATCAGGCGCAGCGGACCCGCATATCCAACGCGCTGTCGCCTGCGGTCGCGGATCCGAACCAGCAGCTTTACACGCTGCACACCGCGCAGGTCAGCGTGTCCTATGATGTGGATGCGTTCGGCGGCAACCGGGCGCAGGTGCGCTCCGCCGTCGCTCGCGCCGAAGTCGAGCGGCATCAGCTCGACGCGGCGCGGATGACGGTGGCCGCCAACCTCGTCACCGCGCTGATCGAGCGGGCGAGTCTGGCCGAACAGATCGCCGCCGCGCAAACGGCTGTCCAGGTCAATCGCGACATCCTGTCGGCGCTGCAACAGCGCCAGCGGCTGGGTGCGGTCGGCGCGTCGGACGTGTCGACGCAACAGGCCGCGCTTGCCACCGCCGAGGGTGCCCTGCCCCCGCTGGTTCGTGCCGAAGCCGCGCAGCGCACCATTATCGCCACGCTGATCGGGCGTGCCCCGGGATCGGCCCTGCCGCCGCTGCCGGACCTGTCGCAGCTGACCCTGCCGACCGAACTGCCCGCGATCGTGCCGTCCGACTTGGTCCATCGGCGTCCCGACATATTGGCCGCCGAAGCGCAGTTGCAGGGCGCCGGGGCCGATGTCGGCGCGGCCATCGCGGCGCGCCTGCCCAGCATTCAGCTTTCGGCCAATGCGGGTGGCTCGGCGCAGAATTTCGGCGACATGTTCAAGAGCGGCAATCCCTTCTGGGCGCTGCTCGGCGGAATCACCCAGCCGCTGTTCCACGCCAATGCGCTGCGCCACCAGCAGAAGGCAGCGGAAGCCGCGCTGGAGGGGGCCAAGGCGCAGTACCGCCAAGCGGTGCTCCAGGCGTTCGGTAACGTCGCGGACTCGCTGACCGGGCTGTCCACCGACGCCCAGGCGCTCGACGCGGCGCAGCGGGCGAGCAACGCGGCGGGACAGGCACTGACCTTCGCACGGCGACAGCTCGCGCTGGGCGATGTCGGGACGTTGCAACTGCTCAACGCGACCGTGACCGATGCCCAGGCGCGGTCGCAGCTGATCCAGGCCAAGGCGGCGCGGATGACCGACACGGTCGCGCTGTTCCAGGCGGCCGGGGGGCCGGTTACGGGGTCGTGAGGTGAGGTGAAGTGATGGGGGTGGGCTGACGCCATTCATCCCCCACCTCCGTTCAGCCTGAGCGAAGTCGAAGGCCACGGGGTTAGTTCGCGCAGAGGCGCGGAGGACGCGGAGAAGGTGCTCTCTGAATCAACGCCTCCCCTTGATATCTTTCTTCCTTCCCCGGCGAAGGCCGGGGCCCAGCTGCCATGCATTTGAAGGCGCGCTGCGTCGGTACGTAGGAGCCCTCACTGGCGCACCGCGACTGGCCCCCGGCATACGCCGGGGTGGTGGCAGGGTTGACGATCGGACACGTCACCTCTGCGTCCTCCGCGCCTCTGCGCGAAACCAATCTGCTTCACTTAGGCTGAAGTGCAAAGAAAAAGGGGAGGACCTTCGCCCTCCCCTTCCTATCAGAACAACCGGGTCAGCAGGTAGAAGCCCGCCCCCATCGCGGCGGAAGCGGGGATGGTGATGATCCAGGCGATCACCACATTGCCCGCCACACCCCAGCGCACCGCCGAGGCGCGCCGCGCCACGCCCGCGCCGATGATCGAGCCGGTGATGGTATGCGTGGTCGACACCGGAATACCCAGCGCCGAAGCCGCGAAGATCACGATCGAGCCCGCGGTCGAGGCGCTGAAACCCTGATGCTGCGACAGCTTGGTGATACGGGTGCCCATCGTCTCGATGATCCGCCAACCGCCGGTCATCGTGCCCAGCGCGATCGCGAAGTAACAGGCGATGGCGACCCAGTGCGGCACTTCGAACGGGCCCGACAGGCGCCCGGTCGAATAGAGGAGGACGGTGATGATCCCCATCGTCTTCTGCGCGTCGTTCAGGCCGTGGCTGAGCGAATAGGCCGCCGACGAGACGAGGTGCATCGCGCGGAAGCTGCGCTCCGCCTGCCCCGCGCTCGACCGGCGCATCGCCCAACTGCTCACCAGCATGACCAGCATCGCCAGGAACATGCCCAGCATCGGCGACAGCACGATGGCGAGCAGCGTCTTGTTCAGCCCCGCCCACTTCACCGCGTCCATGCCCGCATGGGCGACGCCCGCGCCGACCAGCCCGCCGACCAGCGCATGGCTGCTCGACGAGGGGATGCCGCGCAGCCAGGTGATGACGTTCCACGCCATCGCCCCGCCCAGTGCGCCGAAGATCACGGCAGGCGTCACGATGCTCTGGTCGATCAGCCCCTTGCCGATCGTCTCTGCCACCTTGTGAAGGCTGGGAAAGGCCACGGTCAGGAAATAGGCCGCGAAGTTGAAGAACGCCGCGAAGCCCACCGCCGCGACCGGCGACAGAAGGCGCGTCGCCACCACGGTCGCGATCGAATTGGCCGCGTCGTGCAGGCCGTTGAGATAATCGAACGCCAGCGCGACCAGGATCAGGCCGACCAGCAGCGGAAAGGCGAGTTCGTGCATGTCCCTCGCCTCAGGCGTGGTCGATGACGATGCCGTCGATCTCGTCGGCGACATCCTCGAACGCGTCGAGGATGCGCTCCAGATGCTTGTACACTTCCTTCTCGATCACGAAGCGCAGCGTGTCGCGCTCGCCGCATTCCTCCAGCGTGCGCTTCAGGCCCGCCGCGTGCATCTCGTCGGCACGACCCTCCAGGCGGACCAGCTCCTCGGTCAGCGCGTGCAGGCGATCGCCGTTGCGCGCGACGTCGCGCATCAGCGGCATCGCCTCGACGGTCAGCTTGGCCGCCTCGACCGCGACCGCCGCCATTTCACGCATCTCGGGCGCGAAGCTGGTCAGCCGGTACAGGCCGATCGCGGTGGCGGCGGCGTGCATCTCGTCGATCGTGTCGTCCATCGATCCGATCAGCGAGGTGATCGAGGCGCGGTCGAACGGCGTCAGGAAGGTCGAGCGGACCGAGGTCAGCACCTGGCGCGTGATCTCGTCGGCGTCATGCTCGCGCGCGGCGACGACGGCGATCTCGTCGGCGGTGCCGTTCTTCGCGTCGAAAATGCGGACGGTGGCTTCGGCCCCCGCCAGGATGGTGGCGGCTTGCGCCTCGAACAGCTCGAAGAAATTCCCCGTCTTCGGCAGGAGGCGTTGGAACCAGGCGAACATCAGTCGGTAAACCCCGATAGTGATCCGATATCGTGCGCATTCTCTGCGCATGGCCGATCGGGCCACGGCGACACGCCGGACCGAAAAAGGTCATGAACCCGAGACTGCACGAACGCCGCCCCCCTGACCAGCCACGACGTCCACGTCAAGCAAAACCCTGTTACAACAATGTGACACTGGGTGCTCATGGCATGACCGGCGGATGGTAGGTCAGGGTGAAGGACAGCGCCCAGAGCAGCCCCAGGACGACCGGCAGATGGACGATCAGTTGCAGGAAACTGAACCCGACAATGTCGCGTGCCTTAAGACCCAATATGCCCAGAAGCGGCAGCATCCAGAACGGGTTGATCAGATTGGGCAGCGCCTCCGCCGCATTGTAGATCTGAACGGCCCAGCCGAGATGGACATGGAGTTCATTGGCCGCCTGCATCACATAGGGTGCCTCCAGCAGCCATTTGCCGCCGCCTGAGGGAATGAAGAATCCCAGGATCGCCGAATAGGCCCCCATGGTCAGCGGAAAGGAGCCCGGCGTGTTGAGCGCGACGAAGGCATGGGCGATCCGGTCGGCGACTCCGATACCGGCCGCGTTCTTCGCGCCGGTCAGCATCGCGGCAATCGCGGCATAGAAGGGATATTGGATCAGGATGCCCGCCGTTGCCGGAACCGCGCGGGACAGCGCGGTCAGAAAGCGCCGGGGCCGCCAGTGCAGCACCAGCCCCGCCATCAGGAACAGGAAGTTATAGGTGTTGAGGTTGGAGATCGCGATCATCCAGTCCTGCCGCGCGAACTCCTGGACCAGCCAGCCCACCGCCAGCACCCCGATCAGCATGGTGACCAGCGGCGCATGGTCCAGCCACTCGCCCGGCTGGGTGGGCGGGGGCAGGTCGTCATCCTCGCGCGCAGGATCGATGCCCATGTCCTGCGCGGTCATCGCGGCGTCACGCCCCGGTGCGGAGGCCATGGCGATCGCGGTCGACAGCAGGATCAGCACGCCCGCGATCAGCATCGACTGCCACAGGAAGATGGTCTGGCTGAATGGAATGACCCCGGTGATGGGCAGCAACGCGGGCGGCAGGCTAGCCGGATTGGCCTGCAACTGCGCCGAAGACGAGGACAGCCCCATCGCCCAGGTCGCGCCCAGCCCCAGATAGGCCGCTGCCCCCGCCGCGCGATAGTCCATCCGCAGGTCCGTCCGCCGTGCGCAGGCGCGCGCTAGCAGCCCGCCGAAGATCAGGCTCAACCCCCAGCTCGCCAGTGAGGAGATCATGGTGGCCAGTGCGATCATCCCGATCGCGCCGCGTGCGGTGCGCGGTCGCCGCGCCAGCCAGTCGATCAGCCGCTGCACGGGGCCCGAGGTCGCGACGACGTAGCCGCCGATCGTCACGAACGCCATCTGCATGGTGAAGGGGATCAGCGTCCAGAACCCATCGCCGAAGCTCTTGGTCACGGCGGGGAGCGACGCGCCATTGGCCAGCGCCGCCACTGCGACCACGATCACCGCGATGGCGACGAAGATGAAGGCATCGGGAAACCAGCGCTCGGCCCAGGCGGTGAAGCGCAGCGCCAGCCGGGCCAGCGCGCCATCGCGGGTCCGCATTCCGCCCTCTTCCATGCCACCCCCGATGGTTTCGCACCGTCCCGACGGCGATGGCCGCCAGGCGCTGCCTGTCCGTTCGACACATCATGCGCTTCGCGACCCGACAGGGCAACATTATCCGATGACTGTGCTTTTGGCGCATCACCTCTGTCACGCGAGCGCCATAATGCGCCCCTAACGGCTCCGCCCACCGGGAGTATTGAGTAGTTGGGCGGCACGTAACCGCCCACCGGAGCTGGGGAATAATATGAAGTCGGTTATCAAGACCGCGGCGCTGCTGGGCGCTGCGTGGGGAACGCTGGCGGCCGTACCGGCCATCGCACAGACCGCCGATCAGGGCGCGGGCACAACCACCGCGACCGGGGATCAGGCCGCACCGCAGGAGGGTCTCGGCGAAATCACCGTCACCGCCGAGCGTCGTTCGGAAAACCTGAATCGGGTTCCGGTATCGGTCGGCGTCGTCGGCGGCCAGGATCTGCGCGCCTTCCAGCAAGGTGGCGAAGACATTCTCGCGCTGTCGGGCCGCGTCCCCGGCCTTTATGCGGAGACCACCACCGGCCGTATCTTCCCGCGCTTCTATATCCGCGGCCTGGGCAATATCGACTTCTATCTCGGCGCGTCGCAGCCAGTGTCGATCATCCAGGACGATGTCGTCCTCGAGCATGTCGTTCTGAAGTCGAACCCGGTGTTCGACGTCGATCAGGTCGAAGTGCTGCGTGGTCCGCAAGGGTCCCTGTTCGGCCGCAACACGACGGCGGGCATCATCAAGTTCGACACGATCAAGCCGAGTCAGGAATTTAAGAGCCGTGCCACCGCCTCGATCGGCAGCTACAACACGATCAGCATGGACGCCGGTGTCGGCGGTCCGCTGATCCGCGACGTGCTGGCGTTCCGCCTGTCGGCCCTGGTGCAGCACCGCGACAACTGGGTCGACAATGTCTATTCGGGGCCCAGCGCCGATGGCACGCTGACCCCGAAGAAGGACGCGATGGGCGGCTTTACCGAGCGCGACGTTCGCCTCCAGCTGCTCTTCACGCCGACCGACACGCTGTCGTTCAACCTCGCCGGTCATGCACGCTGGTATGACGGCACCTCGACCCTGTTCCATCGCGGCGCACTGAAGAAGGGTTCGCGCGACGTGTCGGCCGAGCCGCGCGACCAGGTCGCACTGGACGAAGGGCGCGGCAATCCGCAGTCCTATGACACGCAGGGCGCCTCGCTGCGCGCCGCCTGGGATCTGGGCGCGGCCGAGCTGACCTCGATCACCGCCTATGAGACCACAGCCGGTTTCAGCAAGGGCGACACCGATGGCGGCGCGGCGGCCAACTTCCCGGTCAACGGCGTGGCCAATGGCTATGGCCTCAGCCAGGGTCAGGTCCGGGGTCTCGACCAGTGGACGCAGGAAGTCCGCCTCGCCTCGACCTCGGGTGGCCCGTTCAAGTGGCAGTTCGGCGGCATCTATTTCGACAGCCGCGACATCACCGACTTCTATCAGCGCGCCTTCCTGATCGGGGCCAATCCGAACAACTGGGTCCGCCTGCACGACGTCAACACCTCCTGGGGGCTGTTCGGGCAGGTCAGCTATCAGGCGACCGATCGCCTGACCCTGACCGCCGGTGGCCGCGTCAGCGAGGATACCAAGCGCACCCAGTTGCTGCGCACCGCCGACAGCGCCGCAGGAGTCTCGACCTATCGCGGTCGTCGCGACGTGCGCCTGTCGGACACCAAGCCGAGCTGGGACCTGTCGGCGCTGTATGAAGTCACGCCTGAACTGAACGTCTATGTCCGCGCGGCCGAAGGCTTCCGTGGCCCGACGATCCAGGGTCGTTCGGCGGTGTTCAACTCCGACTTCACCACCGCGAACTCGGAAACCAACCTGTCGTTCGAGACCGGCTTCAAGTCGAAGCTGTTCAACAACACGCTGCGCCTGAACGCGGCGGCCTTTGCCTATCGCGTGAAGGGCATCCAGCTGAACGGCAACGATTCGGACGGCAATGGTGTGCTGTTCAACGCCGACAAGGCCGTTGCCTACGGCATGGAAGCCGATGCGCAGTGGTTGCCGGTGCGCAACCTGGCGCTGTCGGCGGGCCTCAGCCTGCTGCACTCGGAGATTCGCGACAAGCGCGTCTTCGCCCAGACCTGCGGCCTGAACGGCGTGCAGGTGTGCACCGTGCTCGACCCGTTCGTCACCCGCCGCGTGTTCGGCGCGAACGCCTATTTCGCGCAGATCGACGGCAACCCGCTGCCCAACGCGCCCGAGTACAATCTGAACCTGGCGGCCAAGTACGACATGCCGCTGGAGGGTGGTGGCAAGGCGTTCATCAGCACCGACTGGAACCTGCAGGGCTATACGAACTTCGTCCTGTACCGGACCAAGGAGTTCACCTCGAACGGCAATTTCGAGGGTGGCCTGAGCATCGGCTATACCGCGCCGAACGACGACTGGAGCCTGTCGGCCTTCGCGCGCAACATCACGAACGAGAAGAACCTGAAGGGCGTGATCGAGAACTACATGGCGGCCGTGTTCAACGAACCGCGCATCATCGGCATCTCGTTCAGCGGCAAGTATCGCTGATCGGCATGACCGGTTGATGGGAAAGGCCCGTCCCTCGGCGTGAGGGGCGGGCCTTTTCTTATGCCGTTATCCCAAGGTCCGTTCAGCTTGAGCGCAGTCGAAGGCCATGCCCCTCACCGGCCCCCAACCTTGGCCCGCGCATGACGCTCGGCATGGGCGAGCAGCGTGTCCAGATCCTCGCGCGCGATGTCGAAGCTTTCGTGCATGTCTTCCAGCGCGGCGTCGACATCTTCGGGCTGGATCAGGGCGACAGGCGTGGGCGGGATCACCACCGGCTCGTGTGGATAGCTGCGCCCCGTCGCGCGGTGGAAGAACATGCCCAACGCCACCAGCGCGATCGAGTTGATCGCGACCGGCGCGAAGGCGAAGGCGAAGCCCGCCGCATGGATGCCCTGGCTGCCTATCACGGCGGTCAGCGCCGCCGCCCCGCCCGGCGGATGCAGGCACCGCGCCAGCGACATGACCAGGATCGCCCCGCCCACCGCGCAGCCCGCCGCCAGCGGGAGCGAGGGGATCGCCTGAAACATCGCCACCCCGACCAGCGTCGACAGGACATTGCCCCCGACCACCGACCAGGGCTGCGCCAGCGGACTGCTCGGAACGGCGAAGACCAGCACGGCGGACGCCCCCAGCGGCGCGACGATGATCGGCAGGTCGGGGCCGAGCGGTGGCAATCCGCCGCACACGACAATGGTCAGGGCGATGCCGATCACCGCCCCGATACAGGCGATCAGCTGCCCCGGCCATGTGGCTCCGGCCAACAATAGTCTGAAGAAGCGCATGAGCGTGCGTCTATGCCCGCGCGACCATCCTCGCCACCGCCAAAGCCTTGGGACAGCCCTATTTTCTCTTCGCGATCAGGCCTCTGCCAGGAACGCCACGCCTGGAATGGCGAGGCTCTGCCCCGTTGCGGTCAATCGCCCGTCCCGGCCGATACGAAAGGCATTGACCGTCCCCGATCGCTCATTGGCGACCAGCATCTCGCGTCGTCCCTCGCGCAATAAGAAGAAACGCGGCCAGTTGCCGCCGGTCGGGACATGCTGCACCAGCGTGGGCTCGCCCCTGGCGTCGAGGGAGAAGACGGTGATGCTGTTCGCCCCGCGATTGGAGACGTAGAGCGTCCGTCCGGCACGATCGATCGCGATATGCGCGGCATAGGATGCGGGACCACCCTCGGGCACCAGCGCGTGCTCGCCCGCTGTGCGGAACCGGCCATCGGGCAGGGCGTCGAGGATGAACAGCCGCGTCTGCAACTCGCACGCGACATAAGCCCGCGCCAAGGTCGGATGGCGGACCATATGACGCGGCCCCGCGCCCGCCGGCGCGTTCCAGGCCACGATTGGTTCGGCGAGGGTTCGCGCGGCGGGATCGAAGCGATAGGCGAAAATGGCATCCGCCCCCAGATCGACCGCATGCAGCCAGCGCCGATCGGGGCTGAACCCCACCCAATGCGCATGCGGCCCGGCCTGGCGCTCGGCGTTCGGGCCCTTGCCCCGATGCTGGAAAATCTGTGCCTCACCCGGCGCACCGGTCCGCCGGTCGAGCCGGTAGAAGGCGACCGACCCGCTGGAATAATTGGCGACCGCCAGACAGGCCGAGGAGCGGTCGAGCACGGCGTGACACGGGTCTGCGCCACCGGTCGAGGCCCCGCCCCGCGACCGCCAGCCGGGGCCATAGGCAGCGACCCGTCCCTCCGCCTGTTCGCACAAGAGGTAAAAGGCGCCGCCCGGACCGTTCCCCACGCCATAGGAGGCATTGACGATGTCCGCCACGGGACGCCCGACGCGTCCGTTCGCGATCGGATACAGGCCCTTGCCGCCCTCATTGACATAGGTGCCCGCGATCAGGCGATCGCTGCCCGGTCCTTGTGCCAGTGCAGGCTCGATCGCCGTGCTCAGCCCGATCGCGGCCACCCCGACCATGATCTCGCGTCGTGTGGTCGTCATGCCTCTCCCCTTTTCTCGTCGCCCCTTCAAACGACAAAGGGGGCGGGAAGGCAATCACCTTCCCGCCCCCTGGGCGCTGCGATGCGATCAACGATTATTGGCAGCCGATCAGATTGCGACCACGCCGCCGTCATTCTTGGTGATGACGATGGTCGCCGAACGCGGGCGGATCGTCGCCGCCGCGCTGCCGCCCTGGCTGTCGGGCCAGTTGCTGGTCGGTGCCGACGGGGTGGTCGCGCCCTCGCCCGGATGCTGGATGTTGACGAAGACCGAGGTACCGTCCGGCGTCGAGTGGATACCGGTGATCTCGCACTGCTTCGGCCCGACCAGGAAGCGCTTCAGCGTGACGCCCGGTGCCTTGCCGATCCGCGTGGTGACGGTGGCCGACGCCCCGCCCGCGCTGCTCGTCACCGAACGCGTGCCGCCGTCACCGACCCGGCCGGGAATCGCGGCCAGCATCATGCAGTTGGTGACGTCGGTGAAGGCGCCGTCATCGGTCTGGATCCACATCACCGGCGTCGCCTGGCCAGCGACGTTGCTCGGCAGGCTGAACCACAGGCCGTCGGGCGAGGAGAAGTCGTTGGTCGCGTCCAGCCCCGACAGGTTGATGTTGGTCGGATCGAGGTCCGCGCCCGCGCCGAAGGCATAGACGTCCCAGGTGAAGCTGGTCGCTTCGGTCGTGTCGCCGGTCTCGCGGAGGCGGATGATGTGGCCATTGCGGTTGCCGACCGAGGTCGAGGGCGGATCGACATAGGCGCGCGGATTCGCCGCATCGACACCGGTCTGGCTGCCCGACGCGACCGGCTTGCGCGAGCTGTTGTTGGTCAGCGTGCAATACATCTCGCCGGTCGCCGGATTGACCGCGGTCCATTCCGGGCGGTCCATCTTGGTCGCGCCCAGCGCATCGCCCGCCAGACGGGTGTTGATCAGGACATCGGCCTGGTCGGCGAAGGGATAGACGCTGTTCGACGCGGTCAGCCCGTTCTGCCCGAACACCAACGGCATCCACTGGCCGGTGCCGTCCGCATTGAACTTGGCGACATAGAGCGTGCCGTTGTCGAGATATTTGTCGCCCACCGCCAGACGGTCGCTGGCGCTCGCATCCGAGGCGTTCCACGGCGTCGCCGAGACGAACTTGTAGATATATTCGTTCTGCGCGTCGTCGCCCATATAGAAGGCGGGGCGGACACCCGCGATCATCCGGCCGCTCTCACAGCCCTCATGGTTCATGCGGCCGAGCGCGGTGCGCTTGCGCGGCGTCGAGTTCGGGTTGAACGGGTCGATCTCGACCACCCAGCCGAACTGGAACGGCTCGTGGCGGAAATCGGCCGTGCCATCGGCGACGAGCGCGGCATTGGCGGTCGCGTTCCAGCGGCGGAAGACGGTGCTCGACGCGTCCGACGGCGTCACCGTGGTCCAGCCATAATTGCCCGAGCGGCCTTCGGTGATGCCATAGCGGGCCAGCGAGGTGTTCTGCTTGGGCGTGGTCGCGGTGCGCACGGCCGCGTCACCGGTCGCCCGGCGGAAATAGCCCGCCCAATTCTCTTCATTGGTCAGGTAGGTATTCCACGCCATCGTGCCGTTGGCGCAGTTGTTGATCGTTCCGCGCCCCATGGTGCCATCGGCCGAATAGGCCGTCTTCAGCCACGCGCTGCCCTTGACCGGGCCGCTGAATGCCATCGGAGTGTTGGGCGTGATACGACGGTTCAGCGCGGAGGCCTGGACATAGGTCCAGCCGCTGCTGCTCCGCGTCACCTCGATCACCGAGACGCCGTGGCACTCGATTTCCTTGATCGCCTCGCCTTCGGGGCGGGGCACCGGGGTCTGGCCGTTGACGTGCAGATACTGCTCGCTGATATTCTCATGGTTGAGAACCAGCAGGCCGCGCGTGCTGTTATTCGGGTCTGGATTGGTGCCCGATGCCGCCAGGCCGAAATAGCTCATACCGTCATGATGGTCGCCCGCGCGCTGGGCGAAATTGGTATCGGTGCCGTTATTGGCATAGGCCGCGACACCCGAGGCGATCGGATCGCCCAGACGATAGAGCACGGTCACGCTATAGCCCGAAGGCACGGTGACGACGTCGGCCAGGCTGTGCGGGACGGCAGTGAAGTCCAGCGTGATCGGCGTAACGGTGACGGTCACGCTGTTGTTCGTGACCAAACCGTCGCGGCTGGTGATCTCCAGATTGAAGCCGAGCTGGGTCGCGGTGGCGACCGCAGGCGCGCGGAACGAGGCGACCAGTTGATTGGCGTTGGTCAGCGTGACCGAGGGGCCTGCCGTCTGGCTCCAGTTCACATTGGCGACCTGCCCGCTGGCGACGGTGCCGGTCAAGGTGACGGGACGCCCCGCCGCGACGCTGGCGGTGCTGCCCGCGGCGGTGGCGGTGACGGCTTGCGGATTCTCGTCATCGCACCCTGCCAGCAAGATGCCGCCGAACAGCGCCGTCGTCATCGCCGATACGCCATGACGCAGCGTCTGGCGGCGCGACAGGCGGGTGGCGATCAGGTCGCTCATATGCGTATTGGCGGAGCGGTTGGTATCGATGTCGCCATCGTCATAGGCGATCAGGCTGTTGATATCCGACATGGAATGTCCCCCGGCACCGCGCGAGGAAAGGCGCGGTCTCTCTTGCGCCGTTTGCCGTCCAACCAAGTCATTCCGGCTTCATTTCGGCGTCATGTCGGTGACGTCGGAATGACGCCAGTATGACATGGGCGTCATTATGGCCTGGCGCTTGACTCCCCGCGCCGATCCGGCTAGGCGCACCCCCGCATCCGAATGGGCTTGCCTGTTCGGATTCCGTCCAAGACAGCAGGTGCCGGGGAATATGCCCTGGCTTAATCTCCTGCCGAGACGGGGAAAAGGATTTTGCCGGTCGCTCCAGCATCGCTGGTCACGTCCGGTCTGCCCCGCGTTACTCTGACGCGTCGGTTGCCCATTCCCCATCGCTGGACACCCCGAGGGGTGGTCACACCCCCCGGTCAAGCAACCGGGATGACCGTTCGCGGTCGTTCCAACCATGGAGAATGGCATGGATCGCGATCAAAAGAGCCAGGCCGTCGCCGAACTGAACCGCAACTTCAACGAGGTTGGCGTGGTGGTCATCACCCGCAACCACGGCATGACCGTCGCCCAGTCGACGGCCCTGCGCACGAAGATGCGGGAAGCCGGCGCGTCCTACAAGGTCTCGAAGAACCGGCTTGCCAAGATCGCAGCCCAGGGCACCGACTATGCCGGTGTCGCTGACATGCTGACGGGTCCCGTCGGCATTGCCAGCTCGATCGATCCCGTGGCCGCCGCCAAGGTGGCCGTGGAATTCGCCAAGACGACCGACAAGTTCGAGATCGTCGGCGGATCGATGGGTGCGAATGTCCTTGATGTCGCAGGCGTGCAGGCGCTGGCGACTCTGCCCTCGCTGGACGAGCTCCGGGCGAAGCTGGTTGGTCTCATCGTCGCTCCGGCGACGAAGCTGGCCACCATCACCCAGGCTCCCGCGGCGCAGATCGCCCGCGTCCTCGCGGCTTATGCCGACAAGGACAAGGAAGCCGCCTGATCTTCGGGCGAATACGACGATTTGAACTGACACACTCGGGCCATTTTAGACGGCCCGTATTGGAGATAAGAACATGGCAGACCTGAACGCGCTGGTTGACCAGCTGAGCGAGCTGACCGTCCTCGAGGCCGCTGAGCTCTCGAAGATGCTCGAAGAGAAGTGGGGCGTCTCGGCCGCTGCGGCCGTTGCCGCTGCTCCTGCTGCTGGCGGCGCTGCTGCTCCGGCCGCTGAAGAGAAGACCGAGTTCGACGTGATCCTCACCGGCGACGGTGGCAAGAAGATCAACGTCATCAAGGAAGTCCGTGCGATCACCGGCCTGGGCCTGACCGAAGCCAAGGCGCTGGTCGAAGGCGCTCCGAAGCCCGTCAAGGAAGGCATTGCCAAAGACGAGGCCGAAAAGATCAAGAAGCAGCTCGAAGAAGCCGGCGCGACCGTCGAGCTCAAGTAATCGGACTGCGGGGGGCAACCTCCGCACCCGTTCGCTTGGCGAGCTAAAGAAAGGGCGGCCCCTTCGCGGGGGTCGCCCTTTTCTTTTGCACAGCGCCACCAAGCCAGAGGCGCGCCACCGCCCTACATCGGGGCGGTCGGCATTCCCATCCTACCCTGCGACCGGGCTCCATGGCCGCGCCGCGCGCATGTCCAGCCGGCACATATTCTTCAGCCCATGCCGCCGGATATAGGTCATCGCCCGCGCATCATAATTCGCCGCGCCTGGGTCGTCGAAATGCCAGTCGGGGGGATTGAAGGTCGAAAAGCCGTTTACCGTCGGCACCCGCCATTGCTCGGCCAGGAACATCGCATCGACATTGTGCGGATAGAGCGCGTTCAACTCCGCATTGACATAGAGGGGCTCGCCCACCCGCGTCGCCACCACGTAGAAGCCATCGCATCCCGCCGGTGGCGGCGGAATCGCATCGAGCGCCGTACGCTGAATCCGGCGGCTGAGTTGTGCGGCCGTCTCCGCCGTCAGATTTTCCGCGAACAGGAGCGCGACGATCGCCCCCGCCCACAAGGGTCGCGACCGCATCAGCGCGGCGGCGCGCGCCCGCCAGGCGCCCACCACGATCAGGAGGAACGGCAGCGTCAGCCAAAGCTGATAGCGGGACACGACCCGCATCCCCTTCGCCCCCGGCACCAGGAAGAAGACCAGGTTCCAGGGCGACACCTTCCCGAATTGCAGCGTCAGCATCCAGGCGACGATCATCGCCAGCGCAAAGGCGCGCCATAGGGTGGAGGCCACGGTGCCGTCCATCATGCGGCGACGCATGACGATTCCCCATGCCGCGACGATCAGCAAACCGCACAGAATGGGCGGGATCCCGACCTCATGCTCCCCGCGCAGCACACGACCCGGCAAGGCAGGATCCTGCGGCATTGCCTCATGAACCATCGCCAGCAACGGGCGGAACAGCCAGCCCCAGAGGTAATTGTCCGGGCCGACATTGATCATGTCGATGACCGGGGTGATCAGATAGCCCAGCATATCGTCATAGGCCTCGCCCCCCGTTTCGTGCAGCTTGGGCAGATAGACGATGAGGAAAGGCAGGATCAGGATCGCGAAAGCGCCCATTCCCCAGGCGATCACGCCCGCATGCGCCCGGATCAGCCGCCACAATGCCGCGGGTCGGGCATGACCGGTCAGGAAGCACCAGCACAGCACGAACAGGCAGGCCGAGAAGATGGTGAACCAGGCCATGTAATAAGAGGTCATCAGCCATGCCGCCATCAGCGCCGCCAGCGCCACCGCCTGTGCGCGTGCGGGGCCGCCCCGCCCCTCGGCCTCCGCTCGCACGCACCCGATCGCCAGCATCATCGCCAGGGGCAGCAAGCCGACGCTCTGCAACTGTGCATGGACGGCCTGCAGCCCGATATTGCTCGCGATCGTCCAGGATAGCGCGACGAACAGCCCCGCCTTTCGCCCCCAGCCCAAGCTTCGGACGACCAGCGCATAGGCAAAGACGAAGCCGATCGTCTTGAAGGTCAGGATGTTCAGCGTATCGGCATGAAAGGGATCGACGAAGATTCGCCAGAAGGAATAGACGAGGCCATAGAGGAAATAGCCGTCATTATACCCCAGCGTGCCGCGATAGGGGTGAAAGTAGAGCGTGCTATCCCATGCCGACACGCCGTGCAGCACGTTGCGCCAATGTTCGAGGATGGTCATCTCGATCATCGCATCCGCCCGGTCCCCGAACCCCAGATCGAAACCGCTGGCGATCGGCACGCGGAAGACGACGAGCATCGCGATCACATAGGCCAAGGCAAACGCCACCATGGCGGTGACGCGCGACGCGCTCCCGTGCGGTGCCGACAAGGGAGAAGGCTGAGGGGATGGCGATCGATCCATGCCGGTCGCCTATGGGTCCGGATCGTCCCTGTCGAGCCCACTGATCGCCCCCTGGGTACCCGTTTGGACGGGACCGTATCGTAACCCCATGGTTTTGCGAAAAGCCTTGCCATCGAAAAAATCAGGCCAAGAATAGGCGCAGCATCTCTTCGAGGGCCTGCCCCGTGTCCACGCCACGCCTCGCTTCCGCCATGTTGCCCGGTTCGCTCCGCTGGCTGACGATGGCGTGCGCGCCGTGGCTGATCGCATCGTCCGCGACCCGCTATGATTGGTCGACGGCCGACCTGTCCTATCTCGATGGCTCGCCCTATCGTGCCGAAGCCGCACCGTCGCAGGCCCTGTGTCGAAAGCTGATCGACCGCGAACCCGCGGCATCCGAACGGCCGAGCGCAGCGCAGGCGATGGCGCTGAAGGACTGCGACAGCGAGGCCCTGCTCTATGGCATCGGGCGACCGGCCGATCCGATGGCGGCACGGCAGTGCGCCATGCTGGAACGTGACAGAGGGAGCGATAAGCCCGATCCCTATTTCACCGGTCCCGGCATTCTGGCGGTCGCCTATGCCAATGGCTGGGGCGGCCCGCGTGACATTGAGCGGGCGATCCACATGGCCTGCGGAATCGACGACGCGCCCGCCGCGACACAGGATCGGATCGCAAATTTGTCCAAGCTGTCCAACGCGTCGGGTGCCAAGCCCTTCGACATTTGCGCCGACGCCAGCAGTGGCGCGAGCGGTGGCCTCTGCGCTTCGCATGATGCGCGGCTGCAGGACCAGAGCCGGGCCCGCACCATCGCAATATGGCAACGCTCCTGGTCGGCGTCTCGCCGCACCGCGTTCGACCGAGCTTATGCCAACATGGCCGACTATGCCCGGACGGCCCATGACCTCGATTGCTTCAGGGGCACGGCGGCGGCGGAATGCGCGATCCGCGGCACCCAGAAGGACCTTGATCGCTTCCTCGCCAAGGTCGGCGCCCTGCTCGGCCGCAACCCGCCTCCACCCGTGCCGCCCATCGAGGCGCGAGCCAACGCCGCCACGGCCGCCGATCGGTGGGCGAAGCAAGTGGCCGAACTCGATAAGGACGACCGCCCGGACTTTCATGACAACGGTCGTAAGACGGTTGCTGCCCGCGCCCGATTCGAACGCGATCTGGTCGCCTTTGCCGCAACCATCCCCGGCACAACGCCCCATCGGACGCGCCAGTTGTTCTTAGACCTGTAGGATCGGGGCAGTAGCCCGGTTCCGACACCGGCCGGCACCGGTGGACCGTCACGCCATGGCCTCTTGCAGGAGGTCTCTTCGAAAGCGACCGCCCTTTTTCCTAACACGCCACACCCGCGAAGGCTGGAATCCGGTTCGGCCTAGTTGGAACAATTGACCAACGCTCCAAACCAAATTCCCGGCCTTCGCCAAGTGGGAAGAAGGGTGCAAACGTCGCCCTAGCGACCATAGCTACCCATCTCGCCAAAGGGGGATGTCCGGGCAAGCCAAAGAGACGATCCTGACGCTGACGCCCCGCTCAAGACCCCGAAATCCCGGAAGATTTACTCCGCCGCCTCGACCACGGCCGTCGTGTCTGGCTGGCTGTACACGCGGTCCAGATAATGGTTGGCGATGATATAATGGGCTCGAACCGCTGCCGGATGGGTCGCTTTCTGGGCCAGTTCGAGTTCGGTTTCGGCACGCTGGTAGAAATAGTCTTCGTCAATCTCGGGGGACGTCATTTCAGGTCTCCGGGACCCGTCGGCGTGCCAATAACCCGCGCACCTCCGGGATCTTCTCCAATATTTGTATATGGTTGGGAGGGTGTTTAGGTTCCCATTCCGGAGCTTTCCACACCCTCCATTCGGCGCAAATCCGCCATTTTCGTCGCAATGCGTCATGCCCGCCCGACCCGGTCGGCGTCTCTATCAAAGGATAAAGCGTCGCCCATAAAAAACCGCCGCCCGGTTGCCCGGACGGCGGCCTTTCGTTTCCGATCCGTTAGCCGGATCAGTCGTTCAGATACTCACCGGCATCCGCATCGGTGCCGTGACCCGAAGGCGCAACCTCTGCCAGCGGGTCGTTGCCGGTACCGACGTCCTCACGCGGCGAACGAGCATTTTCCGCTGCCCGCTGCTCGGCGGCGCTGACCGGTGCGATGATCGCCTCCGCCAGCTTGCGCTGCTGCGCGCGGAGCGCGGCATCGCGGCTGGAGGCCGCCACGCGCAGGCGGTTCATGCCCGCACCGGTACCCGCCGGGATCAGGCGGCCGACGATGACATTCTCCTTCAGGCCCATCAGCGTGTCCTGCTTGCCCTGGACCGCCGCCTCGGTGAGGACGCGGGTGGTCTCCTGGAACGACGCCGCCGAGATGAAGCTGCGGGTCTGCAAGCTCGCCTTGGTGATGCCGAGCAGGACGGGCTTGCCCTGCGCACGGACCTGGTTCGCGTCGAGCTTGTCGTTAATCGCGTCCATTTCCTCGCGATCGACCTGCTCGCCCTTCAGCAGCGTCGTGTCGCCGCCATCGGTGATCTCGACCTTCTGCAGCATCTGACGAACGATCGTCTCGATGTGCTTGTCGTTGATCTTCACGCCTTGGAGTCGATACACTTCCTGGATTTCGCTGACCAGATATTCGGCCAGCGGCTCCACGCCCATCGTTTCCAGAATGTCGTGCGGATCGGGCGAACCGCCGATCAGGTTGTCGCCACGCTTGACGTAGTCGCCTTCCTGAACGTCGATCACCTTCGACTTGGGCACCAGATACTCGACGACCTCGCCGCCATCCTCGGGTTGGATGCCGATCTTGCGCTTCGCCTTGTAATCCTTGCCGAACACGACACGGCCCGAGACCTTGGCGATGATCGCCGAGTCCTTGGGAACGCGTGCCTCGAACAGCTCGGCGACGCGCGGCAGACCGCCGGTGATGTCGCGGGTCTTGGCCGACTCGCGGGCGACACGGGCCAGAACGTCACCGCCCTGCACCTGCGCACCGTCCTCGACCGAGAGCGTCGCACCCGGTGCCAGCATGTAGCGACCGGCCTCGCCCGAATTGTCGTCGAGCAGGGTCATGCGCGGACGCAGATCCTCCTTCGACTTGGTCGAGGCGCGGTACTCGGTGACGACGCGCTGGGCGATACCCGTCGCTTCGTCGACCTGCTCGGTCAGCGTCTTGCCCTCGATGAGGTCCTGGAACTTCACCGTACCGGGGTTTTCGGTGATCACCGGCATGGTGAACGGATCCCACTCGGCCATGCGGTCGCCCTTCGACACGATGTGGCCATCGTCGAACAGGACGTACGCACCGTAGGGGATACGGTCGACCGACAGCTCGCGGCCGTCCATGTCGACGATCGCGATCTCGCCCGAACGGCTCAGCACCACGCGGCGGCCACGCTGATCGACGATCAGACGCAGGTCGCGGAACTGGACGACACCGTCCACCGCCGCTTCCAGGTTCGACTGCTCGTTCAGCTGCGCCGCGCCACCGATGTGGAAGGTACGCATGGTCAGCTGCGTACCCGGCTCACCGATCGACTGCGCCGCGATGACGCCGACCGCTTCGCCGATGTTCACCGGCGTACCGCGGGCGAGGTCACGGCCATAGCATTTGCCGCACACGCCGACCTTCGATTCGCAGACCAGCGGGCTGCGGATCTTGACCGACTGGGTGTTCGCCGCCTCGATCTTCGCCACCATCGGCTCGTCGAGCAGGACGCCCGATGCGATGATGACTTCGCCGGTCTTGGCGTTGACGATGTCCTCGGCCGTGGTGCGGCCCAGGATACGCTCGCCGAGCGAGGCGATGGTCGAACCGCCCTGCACGATCGCCTTCATCTCCAGGGCGCGGGTCGTGCCGCAATCCTCTTCGATGATGACGCAGTCCTGCGACACGTCGACCAGACGGCGGGTCAGGTAACCCGAGTTCGCCGTCTTCAGTGCCGTGTCGGCCAGGCCCTTACGCGCGCCGTGGGTCGAGTTGAAATATTCAAGAACGGTCAGACCTTCCTTGAAGTTCGAGATGATCGGCGTTTCGATGATCTCGCCCGACGGCTTGGCCATCAGGCCGCGCATACCCGCCAGCTGCTTGATCTGCGCGGGGCTACCACGGGCGCCCGAGTGGGCCATCATGTAGATCGAGTTGATCGGCTTTTCGCGGCCGGTCATGGGACCGTCCTCGTAATGCCGGACCGCCTTGATCTCGTTCATCATCGAGTTCGCGACCTGGTCGCCGCAACGGCTCCAGGCGTCGATCACCTTGTTGTACTTCTCCTGCTGCGTGATCAGGCCGTCCTGATACTGCTGCTCGAAGTCCTTCACCTGCTCGCGCGTCTCGTCGACCAGACGATCCTTGTCCGGCGCGATGATCATGTCGTCCTTGCCGAACGAGATGCCGGCGCGGAACGCGTGACGGAAGCCCAGCGCCATGATCGCGTCGGCGAACAGCACGGTTTCCTTCTGGCCGGTGTGACGATACACCTCGTCGATCACCTCGCCGACGTCCTTCTTGGTCAGGACGCGGTTGACGATGTCGAAGGGCACCTTGTGGCTCTTGGGCAGGCACTCGCCCAGCAGCATGCGACCCGGCGTGGTCTCATAGCGCTTGAGATACTGCTCGCCATTCTCATCGGTCTGCGGAACGCGGCTGATGATCTTGGTGTGCAGCGTGACGGCACCGGCGAAGAGGGCCTGATGGACCTCCTCCATGTCCGCCAGCATCATGCCCTCGCCCGGTTCCTTCTGCTTTTCGAGCGAAAGGTAGTACAGGCCCAGCACCATGTCCTGCGACGGCACGATGATCGGCTTGCCGTTGGCGGGCGAAAGGATGTTGTTGGTCGACATCATCAGGACGCGCGCTTCCAGCTGCGCCTCGAGCGACAGCGGGACGTGAACGGCCATCTGGTCGCCGTCGAAGTCGGCGTTGAACGCCGAGCAGACCAGCGGGTGGAGCTGGATCGCCTTGCCCTCGATCAGCACCGGCTCGAACGCCTGGATGCCCAGACGGTGAAGCGTCGGCGCGCGGTTCAGCATGACCGGATGCTCGCGGATCACCTCGTCCAGGATGTCCCAGACTTCCTTGCGCTCCTTCTCGACCCACTTCTTGGCCTGCTTCAGGGTCATCGACAGACCCTTGGCGTCCAGACGGGCGTAGATGAACGGCTTGAACAGCTCGAGCGCCATCTTCTTCGGCAGGCCGCACTGGTGCAGCTTCAGCTCCGGACCAGTCACGATGACCGAACGGCCCGAATAGTCGACGCGCTTGCCGAGCAGGTTCTGACGGAAGCGGCCCTGCTTGCCCTTCAGCATGTCGGACAGCGACTTCAGCGGACGCTTGTTGGCGCCCGTGATCGTGCGGCCGCGACGGCCATTGTCGAACAGCGCGTCGACCGCTTCCTGCAACATGCGCTTTTCGTTGCGGACGATGATGTCCGGCGCACGCAGCTCCATCAGGCGCTTCAGGCGGTTGTTGCGGTTGATGACGCGGCGATACAGGTCGTTCAGGTCCGAGGTCGCGAAGCGACCACCGTCCAGCGGCACCAGCGGGCGCAGCTCGGGCGGGATGACCGGAATCACTTCCAGGATCATCCATTCGGGACGGTTGCCCGATTCGATGAAGCTCTCGACGACCTTCAGGCGCTTGATGATCTTCTTGGGCTTCAGCTCCGACTTGGTCGTCGCCAGCTCTTCCAGAAGCTGCACGCGCTCGCCCTCGAGGTCGAGGCTCTCGAGCATGATGCGGACCGCCTCGGCGCCGATGCCGGCCGAGAAGGCGTCCTCGCCATATTCATCCTGCGCGTCGAGCAGTTCGTCCTCGGTGAGAAGCTGATACTTCTCCAGCGGGGTCAGGCCCGGCTCGATGACGATATAGGCTTCGAAGTACAGCACGCGCTCGAGCTGCTTGAGCTGCATGTCGAGCAGCAGGCCGATGCGGCTCGGCAGCGACTTCAGGAACCAGATATGCGCGACGGGGGCGGCCAGTTCGATATGGCCCATCCGCTCGCGGCGGACCTTCGACACCGTGACTTCGACACCGCACTTTTCGCAGACGATGCCCTTGTACTTCATGCGCTTGTACTTGCCGCACAAGCATTCGTAATCCTTGATCGGACCGAAGATGCGCGCGCAGAACAGGCCGTCACGTTCCGGCTTGAACGTGCGGTAGTTGATCGTCTCGGGCTTCTTGATCTCGCCGAACGACCAGGAACGGATCTTGTCGGGCGACGCGATGCCGATCTGAATCTGGTCGAAGGTTTCCGGCTTAGCCACCGGATTGGCGAAGTTGGTCAGTTCGTTCATTTTGCTTTCCTCACAGGGAGGGAAAATTCATCGGGCGAGCGAGAAAGGCGCCGGCGGGGCGGGTGGCCCCACCGGCTCCGTTTCTTACTCCGCCGCCTCGGCCAGACCGTCGTCCTGGGCGTCTTCCATCGACTTGAGGTCGACGTTGAGACCCAGCGAGCGCATTTCCTTGACCAGCACGTTGAAGCTCTCCGGAATGCCCGCCTCGAAGGTGTCGTCGCCCTTGACGATCGCTTCGTAGACCTTGGTGCGGCCGACCACGTCGTCCGACTTCACCGTCAGCATTTCCTGGAGCGTGTACGCCGCGCCATAAGCCTGCAGCGCCCACACTTCCATCTCACCGAAGCGCTGGCCACCGAACTGCGCCTTACCACCCAGCGGCTGCTGGGTAACGAGCGAGTACGGCCCGATCGAACGCGCGTGGATCTTGTCGTCGACCAGGTGGTGGAGCTTCAGCATGTAGATGATGCCCACGGTCACCTTGCGGTCGAACTGATCGCCGGTGCGTCCGTCGAACAGGTCCGACTGGCCCGAGGTGTGGAGGCCCGCCAGCTCCAGCATCTCCGACACGTCGCTCTCGCGCGCGCCGTCGAACACCGGGGTCCCCATCGGCACGCCGGTGCGGATGTTCTGGACCAGCTCGGCCACTTCCTCGTCGTCACGGTTCTGGATGTCTTCGGCATAGTGATCGCCGTAGATTTCCACGAGCCGCGCCTTCACCGCTTCCGGCACCGCGCCCGGCTTGGCGTCGGGATTGGCTTCGCGCCAATCCTCGAGCTGCGCCGCGACCTGCATACCCAGGTTGCGCGCCGCCCAGCCCAGATGCGTCTCGAAGATCTGACCGACGTTCATGCGCGACGGCACGCCCAGCGGGTTCAGCACGAGATCGACCGGCGTACCGTCCGCGAGGAAGGGCATATCCTCCTGCGGCAGGATGCGGCTGATGACGCCCTTGTTGCCGTGACGGCCGGCCATCTTGTCACCCGGCTGCAGCTTGCGCTTCACCGCAACGAAGACCTTGACCATCTTCAGCACGCCCGGCGGCAGCTCGTCACCACGCTCCAGCTTGTCGCGACGGTCATGGAACTTGTCCGTGATCCGCTTGGCGGCTTCGTCATACTGCGCCTTGACCGCTTCCAGATCGCTCTGGCGCGCGTCGTCGGCAACGGCGAACTTCCACCATTCGTGACGATCGACCGACTCCAGCACCTCGGCGTCGATGACGATGCCCTTCTTCACGCCCTTGGGCGCGGCGGTGGCGGTCTGGTCGAGCAGCATCTCGCGCAGGCGGCTCCAGGTCGCCCGGTTGAGGATCGTGCGCTCGTCGTCGGCGTCCTTCTTCAGACGCTCGATCTCCTCGCGCTCGATCGCCATCGCGCGCTCGTCCTTGTCGATGCCGTGACGATTGAAGACGCGCACGTCGACGATCGTACCGGCCACGCCCGGCGGCAGACGCAGCGAGGTGTCGCGCACGTCGCTGGCCTTTTCACCGAAGATCGCGCGGAGGAGCTTTTCTTCCGGCGTCATCGGCGATTCGCCCTTCGGCGTGATCTTGCCGACCAGGATGTCGCCCGGCTCCACCTCGGCCCCGACATAGACGATGCCCGCCTCGTCGAGGTTGCGCAGCGCCTCTTCACCCACGTTCGGAATGTCGCGGGTGATGTCTTCCGGCCCGAGCTTGGTGTCGCGCGCCATGACTTCGAACTCGTCGATATGGATCGACGTGAACACGTCGTCCTTCACGATCCGCTCGGAGATGAGGATCGAGTCCTCATAGTTGTAGCCGTTCCAGGGCATGAACGCGACGAGCGCGTTACGGCCCAGCGCCAGCTCACCGAACTCGGTCGAGGGGCCGTCGGCGATGACGTCGCCCGCCTTCACGACGTCGCCCACCTTCACCAGCGGACGCTGGTTGATGCAGGTCGACTGGTTCGAGCGCTGGAACTTCATCAGCGTGTAGATGTCGACGCCCGACTTGCCCGCATCGACCTCGCCGGTCGCGCGAACCACGATGCGGCTCGCATCGACCTGGTCGACGATACCGGCGCGCTTCGCCGCGATCGCCGCGCCCGAGTCGCGGGCCACGGTCTCTTCCATGCCGGTGCCGACGAAGGGCGCTTCCGCCTTCACCAGCGGCACGGCCTGACGCTGCATGTTCGAGCCCATGAGCGCGCGGTTGGCGTCGTCGTTTTCCAGGAACGGAATGAGCGAGGCGGCGACCGAGACGAGCTGCTTGGGGCTGACGTCCATCAGCGTGATCTGATCGGGCAGCGCCATCAGGAATTCGCCCGCCTGACGCGCCGAGACCAGATCCTCGGTGAATCGGTTGTCCGCATCCGTCGCAGCCGAAGCCTGTGCGACGGTGTGCTTCTGCTCCTCCATCGCCGACAGGTAAACGACCTCGTCGGTCACCTTGCCGTCGATCACCTTGCGGTACGGCGTCTCGATGAAGCCGTACTTGTTGACACGCGCGAAGGTCGACAGCGAGTTGATCAGACCGATATTCGGGCCTTCCGGCGTTTCGATCGGGCAGATGCGGCCATAATGCGTCGGGTGAACGTCGCGGACTTCGAAGCCCGCACGCTCACGCGTCAGACCGCCCGGCCCGAGCGCCGAGACGCGACGCTTGTGCGTCACTTCGGACAGCGGGTTGGTCTGGTCCATGAACTGCGACAGCTGCGACGAACCGAAGAACTCGCGCACCGCGGCGACCGCGGGCTTGGCGTTGATCAGGTCGTTCGGCATCACCGTCGACACGTCGACCGACGACATGCGCTCCTTGACCGCACGTTCCATGCGCAGCAGGCCGACGCGATACTGGTTCTCCAGCAGCTCGCCCACCGAACGGACGCGGCGGTTACCGAGATTGTCGATATCGTCGATCTCGCCCTTGCCGTCCTTCAGGTCGACCAGCGTCTTGACGACCGAGAGGATATCCTCGGTGCGCAGCGTGGTGACCGTATCCGGGCAGTCGAGGTCCAGGCGCATGTTCAGCTTGACGCGACCCACGGCCGACAGGTCGTAGCGATCGGGATCGAAGAACAGGCCGGAGAACAGCGCTTCTGCGGTTTCCAGCGTCGGCGGCTCGCCGGGGCGCATGACGCGATAGATGTCCGACAGCGCCTGCTCACGCTCTTCGGCCTTGTCGGCCTTCAGCGTGTTGCGGATCCACGGGCCGGTCGCGACATGGTCGATGTCGAGCAGCTCGATCGTGTCCACGCCCGCCTTGTCCAGCGCTTCCAGATTCTCGGCGCTGATCTCGTCACCGGCTTCGACGTAGATTTCGCCGGTCTGCTCGTTGATGAGGTCATAGGCCGAGTAACGACCGAAGATTTCCTCGGTGGGGATCAGCAGCTGCGACAGGCCGTCCTTGGCTGCCTTGTTAGCGGCGCGGGGCGAAATCTTCTGACCGGCGGGGAACACCACCTCGCCCGAGCTGGCGTCGACGATGTCGAACATCGGCTTGGCACCGCGCCAGTTCTCGGCCTGGAACGGGATCTTCCAGCCCCCATCGCCGCGAACGAAGGTCAGGCGGTTGTAGAAATAGTTGAGGATCTCTTCCGAGTTCATGCCCAGCGCATAGAGCAGCGCCGTCACCGGCAGCTTGCGCTTGCGGTCGATACGGACGTTGACGATGTCCTTGGCGTCGAACTCGAAGTCCAGCCACGAGCCGCGATACGGGATCACGCGCGCGGCGAACAGATACTTGCCCGAGGCATGGGTCTTGCCGCGGTCATGGTCGAACAGCACGCCCGGCGAACGGTGCATCTGGCTGACGATGACGCGCTCGGTGCCGTTGATGAAGAAGGTGCCGTTCTCCGTCATCAGGGGCATGTCGCCCATGTAGACGTCCTGCTCCTTGATATCGATGACCGACTTGGCTTCGGTGTCGGGATCGACCTCGAACGCGGTCAGGCGCAGCGTGACGCGCATCGGCGCGGCATAGGTGATGCCCCGCTGGCGACATTCTTCCACGTCGAACTTCGGGTCCTCGAGGACGTAATCGTCGAAGTCGAGATAGGCGGTGCCCGCGAAGTCCTGGATCGGGAAGACGCTGCGCAGCGTCTTTTCCAGCCCCGAGACATGGCCCGTGGACTTGTCCGAGCGCAGGAACTGCTCGTAGCTTTCGCGCTGAACCTCGATCAGGTTCGGCATCTGCACCACTTCGTGGATGTCGCCGAATACCTTGCGGATACGCCGCTTGGCGGTGCCGCCATCGCCCTTGCGCGGGGCGGAGCCGCTGTCGATCGCCTTGGTTGCCATGGGTCTGTCTGCCTCGTCAGCCATAAATCACTGCCCGGATGCCTCCGGACCAGACGCAACGACAGACGCCGAAAGGCCGCTCGCAAATATCTGCGGCGGCATCCGGCGTCCGTTGAACCAGCAATCCTCCATTCGACCGACACGCTGCGCGAAGGCGCATCATTTCCCGAAGATTGTGGTGAGTAACCGCGATATAGGAGCGATACCCCCCGGTGTCAAACCCGCCACGCACCCGCGCGGGGAAAGTTCCCGGAAAGCGCGCGATCAGGGCGGCTCTGCCATATATTGGCCGCATATCGCGGTACACAAGGGCTTGCATCCGCCGGTCTCACCGGGCACGGCTTAGCGGTCGGGCCGGTGGCCCGAACGGCCGGTGAAGACTATAGTTACCACGAGGAATGCCTTTCATGACATCGTCCGGGCCGCGTCGCATCGCGCGCCTCCTTGCCCTGACGCTGGCGCCGGTGCTCGCTCCGATGCTGGCCGCGCCCGCCCTCGCCCAGACCGCGCCCCAGGATGGCGACGCCGCCGCCCGCCCCTCCACCAATGGGCTGGACGGGTTCAGCCTGAGCCCGCGCACCACCACCCCGTCGAGCACCCAGACGCCGGTGCCGACGCCGCCCACGCCACGCCTTGTCCTGCCGAGCCAGGCCACGCCGGAGCCGACCCCGACCCCGCGCGCCACGCCGACCCCGCGCGCCACGCCGACGCCGCGCCCCACGCCACGCGCCACCCCGGCTCCAGCGCCCAGCCCGACCCCGGTCGAGGCGCCGACGCCCGCCCCCTCGCCGGAGCCGCCCGCGACCCGCTTGCCCGACCCAGAAACGCCGATTGGCGTTCAACCCGATCCGGGCGCGGAGGGGATGACGATAACCAATGGCCAGACGGCCAATCCCGCCATCGTCGCACCCGGCACCGCCGCGCCGGAGGCGGGCGAGCCCGAGCGTGACCTTCCTTTCTGGCCGCTGCTGATCGGTACGGGGCTGGCCGCGCTGGCCATCGGTCTGTGGCTGGGCCGCCGCAGCCGTCGTCCCCAAGCCCTGCCCGCACCGACGATCGCCCCCGCCGCGCCGCCCGCCGATCGCCCGGCCGAATCCGCGGCGCCCCGCGCGCCACAACCTGCCGCGCAGCCGGTCCCGGCCCAGCCCGCCGCCCCGCCGCTGCCGCCCGAACCCAGCTTCCTGTCGGTCGAGGCACGCCCGTTGCGCGTCGGACTGAACATGCTGACCGCGACGATCGAGGCGGAGGTGACGGTGCGCAACACCGGCGCGACGCCGATCGGGCGGGTCGCAGTCGATCTGCGGCTGCTCAGCGCGCATGCCGGGCTCGACGCCCAGTTGATCGAACTCGCGCGCCAGCCGCAGGGCCGCCCGATCGTGCCGCCCTTCGTCCTGGCCGCTGGCGAAAGCCGCACGGTGCGCGGCGTCACGGCCCTGCCGCGCGAGGCGATCCATGTGATCGATGCCGCCGGACGCCCGATGTTCGTGCCCATCCTGGCCGCCGCCGCGCATACCGACTGGGGCGTATCGCGCTGCGCCTATGCGGTCGGGCTGGAGCGGACCGATTCATCCAAGCTGTCGCCGATCTGGCTGGATCAGCCGGGGCGGATGTACGATCAGGTCGCCGCCAGGCCGCATGTCATGAAGGGGTGAAGCCGGGGTCGAGGCGTCAGCTTCGACCTGCGCGGCGCCTTTGGATCAACCCGCCCGCATATCCTCGGTAATGACGTGCGGCGCGCTCTCGCCGAAGCGACGGACCAGCGTCTCGAAACCCTGACCTTCGATACGGATTTCGTTGAAGGCGGGCGGCGTTTTGCGCGTTCGCTTGGACAGGGTGCCCGCACCGATCATCCGGATGATCCAGCCATGGCGGTCCACCGGCACGTCGAACGGGTCGTGGACATGCCCCGACAGCACCGCATGCGCGCCTGCCGCCGCCAATTGCGTCAATGCCTCGTCGCCATTGCGGGTCTTGGCGGTCCCCTTGGTGCCGCCCTCGATTAAGGGGTGATGCGCGGCGACCAGGATCAAATGATCCTTGGGCGCCTGTTCGATCAGCGCGAGCGCGCGGCGAAGCGAACCGAGGCTGACCCGCCCTTTCGACCAGTTCCACCGCCACTGCGCCCGCGCCGTGGTCTTGAGCGGCACCACCGTCACGCCCGGCAGGTCGAGCGGCTTCTCGATCATCCGCTCGACCGCCGCATAGCGCTGATAGGGCGCGAAGAACCGGCGGAACGGGTCCCAATAATAGGGGATGTCGTGATTGCCGACCTCGACCGTCACCGGTACGCCCAGCGATTGCAGCCACTCGCCCCCCGCCTGGAATTCGCGCTTGGTCGCCCGCATCGTCAGATCGCCGGTCATGATGACCGCATCGGGCTTTTCCGCCGCCACCCGTTCGGCGAACCAAGCGAGTGCGGCGGGGTCTTCGGCACCGAAATGCACGTCGCTGACATGAAACAGGCGGATCATGCCGCGCGTCCTAGCCTTTGCGGGCGCATCACGGCAACTCGGCCAGTTCGCGCGGCTCGTGCATCGGGCAGCCATTCACCCGGCCGCGATACTCGGCCGAGAAGCGATAGGTATCCTTGCGAGCGCGGTTGATGTTGCCCAGCGGCCGGTGCGCCGCCAGTCCGTGCCAGATGCTGTAGGACAGCGCATCGTCGATCGCATTGGTCTCGCCGTCGCGCCAGCTGATCTGCGGGGCGGCGGTGAAGGTCGCGACGGTGACATAGGGGCTGTCTTCTTCGCTCCACTCGGCGGTCGCATCCTCGATCGGCATGGCGTCGAGATCGCGATTGAGCTGGACGCGCAACTCCCACTGGCCGCCTTGCTCGATCATCACCTCGCGCACCACTTCACGCAGCGCATCGGGGCGGTCCTGCGTGTCGACCGTATCGCCGGTCAACTGGGTCAAGGCGGGGCTGACCGGGAACAGCGCGAACTTGGCAATATGGTCACCGTACCGGAACGGCGTCTGGCTGTAATAGGTCTCGCCCAGCGGGTGGACCTGCTTGGCCCCGCCCAGCGTCTTGAGCGTCGCGCTCTCGATCCCGACCGTCTCCAGCGTCGCCTCGACCCCGCGCAGGATGCTCGACAGCAGTTTCTTGCCGCCCTCGAACTTATCGGTGGTGGACGCCAGCATCTTCAGATTCTTGGCAAAGGCGTCCGCGGTCGGCGCGGTGAAGACCGGTGCATTGGCCATCACGAAATCCTGGGTCGCATCGCCTTCTGAGCCGGGCAGCCGCTCGCCCTCGACCCCGATCACCTTCAGCGCCAGCCCGCGCGGCAGGCCGATCGCATCGTCCAATATGTCGCCCGGATTGGTCGAGATGCGCGCCACCGCGTCATACTCGCCGGGCGTCGCGAACAGCCCCTGCGCCAGTTCGGCGGGGAGAGTGTCGTGGACCTTCAGCTTGCCCCGGATGATGCCATGCGCCTTGGCATGGACCGCGCGGACGCCGTGGCCATAGTCATTGGACGTGGTGTCGAGGATATGTTCGAACGACTGTTTCATCTGGTCGATGGTTTCGCCCTCTTCGGGCTTCACGTCTTCGACCTGGGGGGTGAATGGGACGGGGGTCTTCATGGGGCTCTCCCTGCAAGCCTCCTCCAACCCATGTTGCCCGATAGCGTTCCTTGCGGGGAATGGGACGTGCCCGTCGCCAAAGCCCCCGCGCCGGGGAATAAAGCGCGACCTTCCCCCCGCCCCGGCGATCCGCTAACCGGGCCGACATGGCCTTTTATCACCCGCTCCTCTTCGCCCTCGATGCCGAGCGCGCCCATGGTCTGACGGTTTCGATGCTGTCGCGCTGGGGGTCGCTGGGCGCACCGATGGGGAGCGATCCGGCGCGCTATCCCCGGCTGGCGACGCGGGTGGCGGGGATCGACTTCGCCAATCCGCTGGGGTTGGCGGCAGGCGTCGACAAGAATGGCGAGGCGATCGACGGCTTTTTCGGCCTGGGCTTCGGCATGGTCGAGATCGGCACGCTGACCCCCAAGCCCCAGCCCGGCAACCCGAAACCCCGTCTGTTCCGGCTGGTCGAGGACAAGGCCGTCGTCAACCGCTACGGCTTCAACAATGGCGGGCTGGACGCCGGGCTGGCGCGTGCCGAGGCGGCGAAGCGCAAGGGCGTGCTGGGCATCAATGTCGGCGCGAACAAGGATGCCGTCGATCGTATCGCGGACTATCGCCACGGCGTGACCCAGGCCGCGCCGATCGCGGATTATGTGACGATCAACATCTCAAGCCCCAACACGCCGGGCCTGCGCGACCTGCAACACGGGCCCGCACTGGCGGAGTTGCTGGCGGCGTCGCGCACGGCGGCGGGCTCCGTGCCGCTGTTCCTTAAGGTCGCGCCCGACCTCGACCCCGGCCAGATCGACGAGATCGCCCGCGCCGCGATCGATCACCGGCTGGATGCGATCATCATCGGCAATACGACCATCACCCGCCCCGATGTGACGAGCGCCAACGCGGCCGAAACCGGCGGCTTGTCGGGCCGCCCCCTCGCCCCGCTCGCCCGCGCGCGACTGGCCGATTTCCGCAAGGCTACCGGGGCTGCGATGACGCTGATCGCGGCGGGGGGCATCGATAGCGGGGCAGAGGCCTATGCCCGCATCCGGGCGGGGGCGAGCCTGGTGCAGCTCTATTCGGCCTTGGTCTATGAAGGCCCCGGCCTTGCGGCCCGCGTGCTGGCCGATCTCGACGCCCTTCTCGCCCGTGACGGCTTTGCGAGCGTGGCGGAGGCGGTCGGCGCCTGACGTTACGGCTTGGCGGCGGCCGATCCTTGCCGCTAGGATCGGCGGCATGAAGCACTGGCTCCTTTCCGTGGCGGCGCTCGCGCTGGCCCCCGCCGCCATCCTGAACGCCGCGCCGGTCGAGGCCCGAAAGCCCGCCCCCAAAGCCCCGACGACCGGCATGGTCAGCGCCGCCGACCCGCGCGCCGCCGCCGCCGGAGTCGAGATTCTGCGGGCCGGGGGGACCGCCACCGACGCGGCGATCGCCACCATGCTGGCGCTCAACGTGGTCGAGCCGCAAAGCTCCGGCATCGGCGGCGGCAGCTACTGGGTCCGCCATGCCGCGAAGGATGGGCGGATCGACAGCATCGATGCGCGCGAAACCGCGCCGATGGCCGCCACCCCCGATTGGTTCTACGGCCCAGACGGTCGCCCTCTATCCCATGCCGAGGCGGTTCCCGGCGGGCGCAGCGTCGGCGTGCCCGGCGCGCTGCGCGGCATGGCGCTGGCCCATGCCCAAGGCGGCAAGCTACCCTGGGCTCGGCTGTTTCAGCCCGCGATCCGGCTGGCGCGCCAGGGCTTTGCGCTGACCCCGCGCCTCCAGACCGCGCTCACCCGCTATGGCGCACATGTCGATGCCCCCACCCGTGAGCGGCTGACCGGGCCGGACGGACAGGTGCTGCCGCTGGGCAGCATCATCCGCAACCCCGAACAGGCCGCGCTGCTGGAGAGGATCGCCAGGCTGGGGCCCGACAGCTTCTATGTCGGACCGCAGGCACAGAAGCTGGTCACGACCGTCAACACCGCCCAGCGCAACCCGTCGAAGATGACGACGGGCGACCTGGCCTCCTATGCGGCCAAGCCCCGCCCGCCGCTTTGCGCGACCTATCGCGGCTATCGCATTTGCAGCATGGCCCCGTCCTCGGGCGGCGGGTCGACCATGTTGTCGATCCTGAAGCTGCTCGAACGCTTCGACATGGCCAAGCTGGGCAAGGATTCGCCGGAAGCCTGGCATCTGTTCGCCGAGGCCTCGCGCCTCGCCTATGCCGATCGCGACATGTATCTGGGCGATCCCGATTATGTCCGGGTGCCGCTGAAGGGGTTGTTCGACCCTGCCTATATCGCCGACCGCTCCGCGCTGATTGCGCCCGACCGGACCATGGCGTCGGTCTCGCCCGGCACGCCCCCCGGCGCGCCGCCACGCGTGCGAGCGCCGGTCAGCGAGGTGCCCGGCACCACCGACCTCGTCACGGTGGACGCGGCGGGCAATGTCGTCGAGGTGACGACCACCATCGAGGGCTCGTTCGGATCGGGCCTGTCAGTCGACGGCACCATGCTCAACAATGAGCTGACCGATTTCGACATCGTGCCGGTCAAGGACGGCGATCTGGTCGCCAACCGGGTCGAGGGCGGCAAGCGCCCGCGCAGTTCCATGTCGCCGACCATCGTCTATGGCCCCGACGGCAAGGTCCGGCTGGCGATCGGCGCGGCGGGCGGCTCCACCATCATCGCGCAGGTCGCCAAGGCGATCATCGGCGTCATCGACTGGAAGCTGAGCGCGCAGGAGGCGATTGCGCAAGGCTTGCTCTTCGCGCCGTACAAGGTCGCCACGGTCGAGCGCGGCACCTCGCTGGAAGCGCTCGTCCCCGGTCTGCAGGCGCTGGGGGAGACGGTGACGGTCGCCCCGCTGGGCCTGAAGGCCAATGCGATCGAGCGCGTCGGCAACCGCTGGGTCGGCGCCGCCGATCCGCGCAGCGAGGGGGTGGCGATCGACGTGACCGGTCGAACCACCGTCATCCAAAGGGTCGGCGACAAGCCGGGCCGCCCGGCCGAGTAAGCGCCACGCAAGCAAACAAAGAGCCCGATCGCGCGTTGGAAACGGCGATACGGGCCGGTGGGAGAGTCATATGCGAACGCTCGAATATTTCCCCAATCTCGTCAGCATGTTCTTCACCCGCGCCGCAGAGAAGGGCGATGCGCCCTTCCTCTGGCGCAAGGAAGCGGGCGAATGGCGCGCGATCAGCTGGGCCGAGGCGGCGCGGCAGGTGGCGAGCCTATCGGCGGCGCTGCGCGCCACCGGCTTGCAGCGCGGCGACCGGGTGATGCTGGTATCCGAGAACCGCCCCGAATGGTGCATCGCCGACCTCGCCGTCATGGCCGCGGGCTGCGTCACCGTCCCGACCTACACGACCAATACCGAGCGCGATCATACGCACATCATCGAGAATTCGGGCGCGCGCGCGATCATCGTCTCGACCCAGAAGCTGGCGACGACGCTGATGCCCGCCGCTTTGCGCTCCAACCATGTCCAGACGGTGATCGGCATCGAGGCGCTCAGGCTGGGACCGAGCCAGATCGAATGCCATCAATATGACGCGATGATCGCCAAGCATCCGGCCGATCCGCAGCAGGTCGCCGCACAGACCGATTTCACCCGCGAGGATCTGGCCTGCATCATCTACACCTCGGGCACCGGCGGCGCGCCGCGCGGGGTGATGCAGCATCACGGCGCGATCCTGCACAATTGCGCGGGATGCAGCGCGGTGATCGCGGAGGATTTCGGCTGGGACGACGAGGTCTTCCTGTCCTTCCTCCCCCTGTCCCACGCCTATGAGCATACCGGCGGCCAGCATTTTCCCATCTCGCTGGGCGGGCAGATCTATTATGCCGAGGGTCTCGACAAGCTGGCCGCCAATATCGAGGAGGTCCGCCCGACGATCATGTTCGTCGTGCCCCGCCTGTTCGAGGTGCTGCACACCCGCATCGCCAAGGCGATCGAGAAGAAGGGCGGTCTTGGCGCGCGTTTGCTCGACCAGGCGCTGGCACTGGGCGCGCGCAGCTATGACGGCAAGCTGCGGCTGATCGACCGGCCCGCGCAACTGGCGGTGGCGACGCTGTTCAAGCCCAAGATCGCCAAGAAGTTCGGCGGAAGGCTGAAGGCGATGGTGTCGGGCGGCGCGCCGCTGAACCCCGAAATCGGCCTGTTCTTCCACTCGATCGGCCTCACTTTGCTGCAAGGCTATGGCCAGACCGAGGCCGCCCCGGTCATCGCCTGCAACCGACCGCGCGCGGGGGTGCGGATGGAAACAGTCGGGCCACCGCTGGCGGATACCGAGGTGCGGATCGCCGAGGATGGCGAGATCCTGGTGCGCGGCGAGCTGGTCATGCACGGCTATTGGCGTAACCCGGTCGAAACCGATCGGGTGCTCAAGGACGGCTGGCTCCACACCGGTGATATCGGCGAGTTCGACGCCGCTGGCCGCCTGCGCATCACCGACCGCAAGAAGGACCTGATCATCAACGACAAGGGCGAGAATGTCGCCCCCCAGAAGGTCGAGGGGATGCTGACCCTTCAACCCGAGATCGGCCAGGCGATGATCGCGGGCGATCGGCGACCCTATATGGTGGCTCTCATCGTGCCCGATGCGGAATGGACCGCCGAATGGTGCGCCAAGTCGGGCACGGGCTGCAACCGCGCCGCCCTGGACGACGATCTGGATTTCCGCGCGGCCATCTCGGCGGCGATCGACCGGGTCAATCGCGACCTGTCCGTGACCGAACGAATCCGCCGCTTCATCATCGCCGACGAACCCTTCTCGATCGAGAACGAACAGCTGACTCCGTCGCTGAAAATCCGTCGCCACGTCCTGCGCGAGGTCTATGGCGAGCGGCTCGACGCGCTTTACAGGAATTGATCGGTCATCCCGACGAAGGCCGGCACGACCGATCACGACGTCACGCCGGGGTCAGCAGCCCTTCCTTGGCGATCTTTTCGCGCCACACCAGCGGCGCGAGCGTGTGGACATTCTGGCCTTCGGAATCGACCGCGACGGTGACGGGGAAGTTTTCCACGTCGAATTCGTAGATCGCCTCCATCCCCAGATCCTCGAAGCCGACGACCTTCGATCCCTTGATCGCGCGCGCGACGAGATAGGCCGCGCCGCCGACCGCCATAAGATAGGCGGACTGGTATTCGCGGATCGCGTCGGTCGCCGCCGGCCCACGCTCGGCCTTGCCGACCATCGCCAGCAGGCCCTGGTCGAGCATCATGCGGGTGAACTTGTCCATGCGGGTCGCGGTCGTCGGGCCCGCCGGGCCCACCACTTCCTCGCCGACCGGATCGACGGGTCCGACATAATAGATGACGCGGCCACGGAATTCGACCGGCAGTTCCTCACCGCGATCGAGCATGTCCTTGATCCGCTTGTGCGCGGCGTCGCGGCCGGTCAGCATCTTGCCGTTGAGGAGCAGCCGATCGCCATGCTTCCAGTTCTTCACCTCTTCGGCCGTCAGCGTGTCGAGGTCGACCCGCTTGGCGGTCTGCAGGTCGGGCTTCCAGTCGACCTTGGGCCATTCCTCCAGCTTGGGCGCTTCCAGATAGACCGGGCCGGAGCCGTCCAGCGTGAAATGCGCATGGCGCGTGGCCGCACAGTTCGGGATCATCGCGACGGGCTTGGACGCGGCGTGCGTCGGCCAGTCGAGGATCTTGACGTCGAGGATGGTGGACAGGCCACCCAACCCCTGCGCACCGATGCCAAGCGCATTGACCTTGTCGAACAGCTCGATGCGCAGCGCCTCGATATCATTACGCGGCCCACGCTCTTTGAGCTGGCCCATGTCGATCGCGCCCATCAGCGATTCCTTGGCGAGCAGCACCGCCTTTTCCGCCGTGCCGCCGATGCCGATGCCCAGCATGCCGGGCGGACACCAGCCCGCGCCCATTTGCGGCACCATTTCCAGCACCAAGTCGACGATCGAGTCGGACGGGTTCATCATCTTGAACTTGGACTTGTTCTCCGACCCGCCGCCCTTGGCCGCGACATCGACCGTCACCTTGTTGCCCGGCACCATCTCGACATGGAGGACCGAGGGCGTGTTGTCCTTGGTATTGCGGCGCGTGAAGGCCGGGTCGGCGAGAATCGAGGCGCGCAGCTTGTTCTCCGGGTGGAGATAGGCGCGGCGCACGCCCTCATCGACGACCTCCTGCAACGACCGGTCGCCCGACAGGCGGCAATCCTGGCCCCATTTGACGAAGACGGTGACGATGCCGGTGTCCTGGCAGATGGGGCGATGCCCCTCGGCACACATGCGGCTGTTGGTCAGGATCTGCGCGATGGCATCCTTGGCCGCCGGGCTCTTCTCCGCCTCATAGGCTTTGCCCAGCGCGCGGATATAATCCATCGGGTGGTAATAGCTGATGAACTGGAGCGCGTCGGCCACGCTCTCGATCAGGTCGGTGTCGCGGATCAGGGTCGTCATGACCGGCCTTTTGCGCCAGCGGCGCGGCGCGCGCAACGCCAAGATGCACGCTCAGGCGACGACGACTTCAATCATTTTTAACACCACATATGGCACGAATGGACCCTGTTCCCCGGGGATCGCAAATCGCGCATGTCGTCCGACACCACCGACCGAATACCGTTTCTGGCCCTGATCGGTCTCGTCGAGGACAATGACGAGTTCCTGGTCGCTTTGCATCTCCATCGCCTGAAGTTGCTGTGCCGGACATGGCCGATGGCGATCGCACAGAATCTGGCGGCGATCGGAGTGATTCTAGGGCTCAGCGCCCTGAACGATCCACATGCGATGCTGGTCGACAAGGCGGTGGCGTCCGGGCCGATCCTGTTGGTGGTGATGCTGATCGAGGCCATGCTCCATCATGGCATCTCGCGGCAGAAGCCGCTCTATCGGCTGAAGCAGAATCTCAGCCTGTCGAGTCTGATCCTCGCCCTGTCGACCGCGCCCCTGCTCTTCATCGTCGCGCATGCCCATCATGGCGCGAGCGGATGGGGATCGACGATGGCCCTCGCCTGCGCGATCTGGGTGACGGCGGCGATGCTGAATCCGGTGCGCGCGGCCTTGATCGGCTATTCCTTCGGGCTGGCGTTCCTGGCCCCGATCGCGGCGCTGGCCTGGGGCATTCCGGTCCTGCCCATCCTGGCCGGCGTCATACCGGCCATGCTGGTGCTGGTGCTGAAGGCGCGGTGCATGGGGAAGCTCGACTATGAAACCGCGCGCGCCCGTGCCCGCGAATTCGGCCAGGGGGTGCAGGCGGTCAAGATGATCGCCGAATTCGAGGAACATGGCACCGGCTGGTTCTGGGAGACCGATCGGCGGGGGCGGCTGACCTATTTGTCGCAGAAGGTCGCCGACGATCTGGGTGCGTCGGGCATTGAGTCAAAGGGACGGATACTGACCGAGCTGTTCCAGATGGATCCCTCCGCGCCGGGCACCGAGCGGACGCTGTCGTTCCACATCGCCTCGCGCACCAGCTTTTCCGACTATACCGTCTGTGCGGTGGCCGATGGAGCGGTCACCGAACGCTGGTGGTCGATCTCCGGGCGCCCGATCATCGACAGCGTCGGGCGATTCCGTGGGTTCATCGGCTCGGGCTCCGACCTGACCGAGAAGCGCCGGTCGGAGGCAGAGATCACCCGCCTCGCGCTGTTCGACAGCCTGACCGGGCTGGCCAATCGACAGCGGATGAAGCTGTCGCTCGACAAGACGCTGAAACAGTCGACCCATCCCTATCGCCTTACCGCGCTGTTCCTGATGGACCTCGACCGGTTCAAGGCGGTCAACGACACGCTCGGCCATCCGGCGGGCGATCTGCTGTTGCAACAGGTCGCGCGGCGACTGGAGCGGGTGGTCGGCGATGTCGGGCTGGTCGGGCGGCTAGGCGGCGACGAGTTCCAGATCCTGCTGCCCGGTATCGATGCGCGCGACCGGCTGGCCTCGCTCGCCAATGAGATCATCGCGACGCTGTCGCACCCCTATGAAATCCAGGGCAATGAGGTGACGATCGGCTGTTCGATCGGCATCGCCATCGCCCCCCAGGACGGGGCGGATTCGCAGACGCTGATCCGCAACGCCGATCTCGGGCTCTACGCGGCCAAGGGCGACGGGCGCGGCGTCCACCGCTTCTACGCCGAGGCGATGCTGGAGGGCGCGCGCAGCCGCAAGCGGATGGAGGAAGACCTGCGCCTCGCCATCGCGCAGGGGCAGTTCCGCCTGGCCTATCAACCGGTGGTGTCGACGCGCGATTCCCAGGTCGTCGGCTATGAGGCGCTGCTCCGCTGGAACCACCCGACCCAGGGTGAGATTTCGCCCGCGCAGTTCGTGCCGGTGGCGGAGGAATGCGGGCTGATCGAACAGATCGGCGAATGGGTGATGCGCACCGCCTGTACCGAGGCGGCAAGCTGGCCCCGTCCCGCGCGGGTGGCGGTCAACGTCTCGTCGATCCAGTTCGCCAAGCCGCATCTGCCCGCGCTCGTCGCACAGGCGCTGGCCCAGTCGGGCCTCGCCCCGTCCCGGCTGGAGCTGGAAATCACCGAGAGCGTCTTCCTGACCGACAATCAGGAATCGGAACGCCAATTCGCCGCGCTCAAGGCGCTGGGCATTCGGCTGGCGCTCGACGATTTCGGTACAGGCTATTCCTCGCTCGGCTATCTGCGCCATGCGCCGTTCGACAAGATCAAGATCGACCAGTCCTTCGTGCGCGGCGCGATCCGTACCGGCAGCCGCAACGCCGCGATCATCCGCGCGATCGTGACGCTGGCCGATACACTGGGCATGGAGACCACCGCCGAGGGGGTCGAGATCCAGGACGAGATCGAACTGATCCGCGATCTGGGGTGCAGCCATATCCAGGGCTATGTCTATGGCCGTCCCGGCGATTCGTCGGAGGTGCACCGGACGCTGGGCGAGCAGGATGGCCGGGCCGAGCCGGTCGGGCTCAAATCGCTCCGCCGCCCGCGCGTGAAGATCCTGCGCACCGCGCAAATCCAGTCGGGCAGCGCGATGATCGACGTACGCATCCGCGACCTGTCCAACACCGGCACGATGGTGGAGGGCCTGCCCCCCGCCTATATCGTCTGCGGCGCGGCGGTGGGTGTGCGCATCGGCGGGGAGAAATTCCTGCGCGGTTATATAAGGTGGGAGCGCGAGGGCCGCGTCGGCATCGCCTTCGCCGCGCCCTTGCCCGATGATCACCCCTGGCTGGAAACCGGCGAGGCCGAGGAACACCAGCGTCATATCGCCTGATACGCCCCGAACGTCGCGGGATAGGAACACGCCCCTGCACGTTCGCGCCCCATGACATCCCCCGCCCCCACGCGCGAAGCCGCCTCGCCCCGCATACCGGCGCTCAGCCTGATCTTCGGCTATGGCCCGGCGCTGGTCCTGCCGCTCGCCGCGCTGGCCGCCTGGGTGCAGCTTCCCTTGGCGCTTCTGGTCGGGCAGATCTGGGGCGCCGCGATCCTGATCTTCCTGGCGGGCGTCACGCGCGGGTTGAGCTTTTTCACGCCCGGCGGCCCGCACATCTCGCAGATGCTGACGATGATCCTTCGCTTCTCGCTGGGCCTGGTGGCGCTGATCGCGGGGCCATCGACGGGATTTGCCCTATTGATTCTGGGCTATGCGTCGATCGCGCTGACCGACCCCTGGATCGCGCGGTGGGGCGGGGCGCCACGGCACTTCGCACGGCTTCGCCCCCCACAGATGGTGGTCGCCTTGGCCGGGCTGATCGCGCTGTTCCTGCTGTCGCTCGGCTGACCGCCAGCCGCAAAAAAAGTTTTTTGGGGCTTGCGCTTCACGAACCCCGCAGCAATCCACGCGTCGCGGCTTTCGCGTGGTCCCAGGCCCCTTCCATTCGTCGCAACCAACCCCCTCGCCAGGCTTTAACCTCTTGCGATGGTCGCCGGGATTTTCCACTATGGATTGTGGAAGAGGCCGGGGGTAACCCCAAGCACTGGTAGTAGGGGTCATGCTCACCAAGCATGACGGAGATGGAAAACAGGGCCCAAAATCGGGGCTTTTGGAACCGTCTCGCCCATGCTGCCATGACGCCTGCGCGTCGTGCCGGGGCCATGCCGACGACCCGAACGGGACAAGAACAAGGGAGCGGCATCGATGATGGATTTCAGGGATAGCCGGGATAGCGACATGACGACTGATATGCTTGAGAAAATGGCCGCGGCGGACACCAGCCCGGCACCGGCCCCGACGCCCGCCGATACCAAGTCGGTGCGCCCGCAGCCCTATCCGGTCGAGGTCGACCATGCCCGCGATGCGCGGCTGACCGATTTCGGCAAGGAAACGCTGAACGACCGCTACCTCCTGCCCGGCGAAAGCTATCAGGACCTGTTCGTGCGCGTCGCCTCGGCCTATGCCGACAATGCCGAGCACGCCCAGCGGCTGTACGACTATATCTCGAAGCTGTGGTTCATGCCCGCGACGCCCGTCCTGTCGAACGGCGGCACGGGTCGCGGCCTGCCGATCAGCTGCTACCTTAACTCGGTGCCCGACAGCCTGGACGGCATCGTCACCACCTGGAACGAGAATGTCTGGCTCGCCTCGCGCGGCGGCGGCATCGGCACCTATTGGGGCCAGGTGCGCGGCATCGGCGAGCCGGTCGGCCTGAACGGCAAGACCAGCGGCATCATTCCCTTCGTCCGCGTGATGGATTCGCTGACGCTGGCGATCAGCCAAGGTTCGCTGCGTCGTGGCTCGGCCGCCTGCTATCTCGACATCTCGCACCCCGAGATCGAGGAGTTCCTGGAGATCCGGAAACCCTCGGGCGACTTCAACCGCAAGGCGCTGAACTTGCACCACGGCGTGCTGATCCCCGACGCCTTCATGGAGGCGGTGCGCGACGGCGCCGAATGGCATCTCAAGAGCCCGAAGACCGGTGAGGTCCGCGCTACGGTCGACGCGCGCGCGCTGTTCCAGAAGCTGGTCGAGACCCGCCTGGCGACCGGCGAGCCGTACATCGTGTTCGCCGACCATGTGAACAAGAACATGCCCAAGCATCACCGCGAGCTGGGGCTGAAGGTGTCGACCTCGAACCTGTGTTCGGAAATCACCCTGCCGACCGGCATCGACCATAAGGGCAAGGACCGCACCGCCGTCTGCTGCCTGTCGTCGCTCAACCTGGAGACCTGGGACGAGTGGAAGGACGACAAGCAGTTCATCGAGGACGTGATGCGCTTCCTCGACAACGTCCTTCAGGACTATATCGACCGCCACGAGCCGGGCATGGAGCGTGCCGCCTATTCGGCCGGCCGCGAGCGGTCGGTGGGCCTGGGCGTGATGGGCTTCCACAGCTTCCTCCAGGCGCGCGGCATCCCCTTCGAGGGCGCGATGGCCAAGTCGTGGAACCTGCGCATGTTCAAGCACGTCAACGCGCAGGTGAACCAGGCGTCGATGACCCTGGCGGTCGAGCGCGGGCCCTGCCCCGATGCGGCGGACGTCGGCGTGATGGAGCGTTTCAGCTGCAAGATGGCGATCGCGCCGACCGCGTCGATCAGCATCATCTGCGGCGGCACCAGCGCGTGCATCGAGCCGATCCCGGCGAACATCTATACCCACAAGACGCTGTCGGGTTCGTTCTCGGTTAAGAATCCCTATCTCGAAAAGATTCTGATCGAGAAGTCGAAGAATTCGGACGCGGTGTGGAACTCGATCCTCGAGCATGGCGGCTCGGTCCAGCATCTCGACTTCCTGAGCCAGGAAGAGAAGGACACGTTCAAGACCTCGTTCGAGATCGACCAGCGCTGGCTGCTCGAACTGGCGGGCGATCGCACGCCCTATATCGACCAGGCGCAGTCGCTGAACCTGTTCATCCCGGCAGACGTGGAAAAGTGGGACCTGCTGATGCTTCACTTCCGCGCGTGGGAGCTGGGCATCAAGTCGCTCTATTATCTCCGCTCCAAGTCGGTGCAGCGCGCCGGTTTCGCGGGGTCGGGCGGCGTCGAGGCGGACAACACGATCAGTGCGCCCAAGTTCGAAATCGGCGAGACGACCGATTACGACGAGTGCTTGGCCTGTCAGTAAGCAGGCTTTGACAAGGCAGGCTGCCCTCACCCTCCCACCCGGCTTATGCCGGGCGGGCCCCTCCCTCTCCCGAGGGGAGAGGGGTGAAACAGCCTGATCCCTCTCCCCTTGGGAGAGGGAGGGAGCCGCACAGCGGCAGAAGGGTGAGGGCAGGTGCGCCTTTATGAGAAACAACCGATCGGTACAGTTCCTCGCGCCCGCCAACTCCGCCGCGACGCGTCCGAACCCGAACGCCGCCTGCTCCGCGCGCTGCGTGAAACCTATCCGCATCTGAAATGGCGTCATCAGACGCCGCTGGGACCTTTCTTCGCCGACATGCTGTGCTTTTCCGAAAAGCTGGTCATCGAGGTCGACGGCGATACACACGCCGTCGCGGAAGGTTATGATGCGTCGCGCGAAGCCTTCATGGCGAGCGAGGGATATCGGACGGTCCGCGTGACCAACGCGGATGTGATGACCAACCTCGAAGGGGTCTTGGCCCAAATCTCCTTCTCCTTGCGGGAGAAGAATGGGGCCCGCGCGGCGCAGCCTTGTGAAGAGGATGCGGGTATGGCGCCCACGGAAAAGGGCGGCGCCACATGACCGACACCGCCCTCACCCTTCCGCGCCCTGACGGGCGCTCCCTCCCTCTCCCACAGGGAGAGGGAGACAATGCCTCACTCCGCCTCTTCGAACTGGTCGACGGCGTTCTGCGCGGTCGCCGACAGGCGGACCTGGTCGCCCTCGACCTCGGCGACCAGGCCGATCGGCAGGTAATGATGCTTGGCGCCCTGCCCGTCTTCGGTCTGGGGGCTGTCGTTCTTGGTCAGCTTGATGCGGTCGCCCTGGACGTGATCGACGGTGCCGACATGGACGCCGTCCGCACCGATGACTTCCGCATGTTCCTTGATCTGGCTGACATCGACCATTTTGAGTCTCCTGTGTTGGGTCCGATTTCGGAACGCGCAACACCGGAATTGGTCGCATGACATCGGCGTTCATCATGTACGCGGTGGCCGGAATACTGGCCGGGATCGGCATAGGGCTGCTGCTTGCCCTGCGTCGTCCGCAGGAGCCCGCGCGCATTTATGTTTACCGCATGGCCGGAATCATGGCGCTGGCGGCCGCGATCGTGCTCGGCTTTTCGGCGACCGCATTGCGGCAGTGGAGCATGGGAACATGACCGTGATCGAGCGGCTCCTGGCCCTGATCGCGGCGATGGCGGTGGTCGGCTTCATCGTTCTGGGCTTCCAAACCTATGCCGATGCCGATCTCGGCCAATGTTTCCTCGAAGCCCGTGGCCGCCGCGCCAGCTTCATCCGTCATTATCTTTGTAGCCCCTATCTGCTGGCGGGCCGTCCCCGTGACTGGTTCGCCTTTGTCTGGCTCTGGTCGTTCCCCGTGACGATCGCTGCCTTTTCCGTTTCCGCATGGCGCCACCAGCGCCGTGCATCCCGCACCAACACCATTCGTCCGGAGTAACCCCGATGCCTCTCCTCCAAGCCTCAAAGCAGTATAAGCCCTTCGAATACCCCTGGGCGTTCGAATTCTGGAAGCGTCAGCAACAGCTCCACTGGCTGCCCGAAGAGGTGCCGCTGGGCGAGGATTGCCGTGACTGGGCGCAGAAGCTGACCGATCACGAGCGCAACCTGCTGACCCAGATCTTCCGCTTCTTCACCCAGGCGGACGTCGAGGTGCAGGACTGCTACCACGAGAAATATGGCCGGGTGTTCAAGCCGACCGAGATCAAGATGATGCTGACCGCCTTCTCCAACATGGAGACGGTGCATATCGCGGCGTACAGCCATCTGCTGGACACGATCGGCATGCCCGAAAGCGAGTATGGCGCCTTCCTCGAATATGCCGAGATGAAGGACAAGCATGATTACATGCAGAATTTCGGCGTCGACAGCGACGAGGACATCGCCCGCACGCTGGCGATGTTCGGCGGCTTCACCGAAGGCGTCCAGCTGTTCGCGTCCTTCGCGATGCTGATGAACTTCCCGCGCTTTAACAAGATGAAAGGCATGGGCCAGATCGTCAGCTGGTCGGTGCGCGACGAGAGCCTGCACTGCGAGGGCATCATCCGCATGTTCCACGCCTTCTGTCAGGAGCGTCAGTGCCTGACCAAGGCGGTGAAGGACGACATCGCCGATGTGTGTCAGACGACGATCCGCCTGGAGGATAATTTCATCGACCTCGCCTTTGAAATGGGCCCGGTCGAGGGGATGAAGCCCAAGGAGATCAAGAAGTATATCCGCTACATCGCCGACTGGCGCCTGGGCCAGCTGGGCCTGAAGCCGATCTACATGATCGACGAGCACCCCCTGCCCTGGCTGACCCCGCTGCTCAACGGCGTGGAGCATGCCAACTTCTTCGAGACGCGGGCCACCGAATATTCGAAGGCGGCGACGCGCGGCCAGTGGAACGACGTCTGGGACGCGTTCGATACCCGGCAAAAGGCCAAGACCGCCAAGGTGGCGAACGAGGAGCCGGGCGAAACCGGCGACATGTTCTCGGCCGCAGGCGTCGCGGCAGAGTGATTGTCGAAAGGGCGGGCTTCGGTCCGCCCTTTTTTGTTCACGCGATGACGCGATGGCGCGAAGAAGGTCGGTTCGCGCAGAGGCGCGGAGGGCGCGGAGGAAAGAAGGCAGGAGGAGGATCTCCTCACATCCGTTCAGCCTGAGCGTAGTCGAAGGCCACGGGATAACGCCTGTCACACTATGAAATTGCAAGTTTGGCCTGCGGCCGTGGGGCTGCGGGGAGAGGGTTTCCCTTGGCCTTCGACTGCGCTCAGGCTGAACGGAGATTGGGAGAGCTGGCCGCGCGCCCAAATGATCTCCGCGCCCTCTGCGCCTCTGCGCGAACCACACCTTTTCGCGTCTTCGCGTCTTCGCGCGAACCAAAATCACCGCGCCGCCCGCGTCGGTGCATGGAAATCCGCCGGTTTCCCGGCAATCCATCGCAGGAATCGCGCCATCTCCGGATGCGCGCGCAGCACTGCGAAGTCCGAAAACCCCCGCGCCAGTTCCGCATTGGAAAAGGTCGCATGGATGGTCCGGTGACAGATGGGATGGACCGGCACCGTCTCGCGCCCGCCTTCGCTTTTGGGAACGGGGTGGTGCCATTCCACTTTCGCCCCCAGCGGACGGTCGCACAGCGCGCAGGATCTCGGTGGTGCCCGCTCTACCCGTTGGGCGGCGGCCATCAGCCCCGCCTTTCGCTTCACCCGTCCGACCATCGCCACGGATATGGGAAGCCTGTCCACAAAGGAAAACGGGGCCCGGCATTGCTGCCGAACCCCGCCACCTTAAGCCAACTGGATCCCGATGGGATCAGAAGTGTGCGACGACACCCGCCATCGGGCGGAACGAATGTGCGTCGTCGAAGGTCGAAACTTCCATGCGGAGACGCAGGCCCGAATTGCCGGTCAGACCGCCCAGACCGATGTCCTTCGGGCCGACTTCCGCGCCGACGCCGTACACGGTGCCGTGATAGTCACGCTTCAGGTCGCCAGCGACGCCCGGCGCGAAGTTGTGGAAGTTGTTCCAGCGATAGCCGACCTTGCCGTAGAACAGGCCGCTCTCACCGGCGCGGAAGCCCGCGCGGCCATAGGCGCCATACTGCCAGTCGATGTCGCCCGACACGCCCTTGGCGACCGAACCCTCGGCACCGATGAAGACGGGGCCCAGCGGAACGTTGGCACCGACGATGCCCTCGACCAGCGCGCCGTCCAGGTTGTAGCCCTTGGGCTGCGCGGGGATGCCGGCGACCGACTGGCGATCGAACTGCTCCCAACCGCCCATGATCGCGACATACGGCTCGATACCGAAGGCGCGGGTGCCGTCGGGAGCGGTCGCGGTGTCGGTGGCCGGAGCCGCCGTGGTGTTCATGTCCTGGGCCATGGCAGGCACGGCGACGAACGCAGCCGCCGCAGCGGCGACGAGGGAAAGCTTACGCATACGAGATACCCTTCTCTTATTCTATGTGGGGCGGCGGATCGAACCGCTCAGCCCAGGCCCGCTTAACCGGCAAATGAGCCAGGAGTTGCACAGGAAACGCGAATTCTAGTCGGCTTCCGCAAAGCTGTGCCAAGAAAGTCACAGTTCCTGTCACTTAGATGAACCAATTGGGGCAGAATGGGGCGATCGCGGTTTTCAGCCATTTTTCGGCCTTTTTTGTTGGGCTGAGCTCAACGGACTGCGGTGCAGCTAAGCGAATCGCCAGTGGGCCGTGTCAAAACAACCTCACCCCCCTTGCCGCGAAGGTCATGGCCGAAGCCCGCATAGTGGATGCCCGAGGCGACCGGCTGTCCCGCCAGGCGCACCTCCAGATCGCCGTCCAGGCGCAGTAGCGCGCTATCGTCGCGATTGTCGAAGCGCACCCAGAACCGACTGCCATTCTCGCACTGGAAATTCGTCGAGATCATCGGCGGCATGGCCGAGCGGGGATCGGGCATGGTCGAGCATCCGACGAGCACGATCCCTCCCGCCGCCAGCGCCACGGGCAACCGCGTCATGGCCGCAGCGCGGCGTCGTCGGCTTCGTCGATATCGCCATCGGCGACGCTATCGTCCTCGAAATCCTCCTGGAGATCGTCCTCGTCGATATCCTCGGCATCCATGTCGACCGAGGCATCGCTTTCGCCCACCTCTTCGGAATCCATGTCGAGTTCGTCGATCGGCTCGTCCTCCACCGTATCGTCGCCCAGATCGGGTTCGATATCGGTCAACAGCACACCGTCCGTCGGTCCGTTGCGCGTCGCCTCCAGAATTTCGGCACGCTGGCTCTCGTCATAGCCTTCTTCGTCCCAGCCATCATCGCCGGGTCCCTGGCTGGGAACCTGATGTCCGCCCATGCTTGCCTCCTGTCCTGGGTGTCGGAAGCAAAAACGGTGGGGCGGGCCGGGCGGTTCCCGCGGGGCCTGCGTTACTGGGGCCGGAACATCCGCCCGCGTTCGGTCAGGGCCACCACGGCGAAGGCCGCACATCCGGCGATTAGGAAGCCCAGCGTCAGCGGCCGCGTCGTCCCGTCAAAAGCCTGCCCGATGCCCGCACCGATCAGCGAGCCGATGGTGACGCTGGTAAAGCCCTGTACGCTGGATGCGGTGCCCGCGATCCGCCCCATATTCTCCATCGCCATCGAGGAGAAATTGGAGGTCGCCAGACCGAAACACGCCATGGTGATCGCCTGGAGCACGGCAAAGACGATCAGCGTTTCGCCAAAGAACTGCGTGACCGCCAGATGGATCGCCGACACGATGATCAGGATGGTCACCGAACTATGGCTGATCAACCGCGTGCCCAGCCGCATGACGATCCGCGAGTTGAGCAGATTGGCCGCCGCCATCGTGACCGAGGTGGTAGCGAAGATCAGCGCGAGCAGCTTTTCGCGCCCGAACGTCTCCGCCATGATCGGCTGTACCGAATTAAGATAGCCATAGAGCGCCGCCATCAGGGCGGTCGCCGCCAGCGTATAGCCGAGCGACAGCCGGTCGCTCAGCGTCTCACGCCAGCCATCGAGGATACGCGACAGCGAGATGGGGAGTTGCGCCTCGGGCGACAGCGTCTCGGGCATCCGAACCGCGAACCAGCCGAGCACCAGCGCCGCCAGCCCGGCGATGGTCCAGAAGATCAGCCGCCAATTGCCGAACAGCAGCACCAGTTCCCCAAAGGCCGGGGCCAGGATCGGCACGATCATGAACACCATGAAGGCGATCGACATGACCTGTGCCATGGCGCGCCCATGATAGCAGTCGCGGACCAGCGCCACCGTCGCCACCCGCGTCGCGGCGATCGCCGCCCCCGCACAGACGCGCGCGACCAGCAACAGCGTAAAGCTGCCCGCCATCGCCGCCGCGCCATTGGCGATGATATAGATGACCAGCGCGACGATCAGCACCCGCCGCCGCCCATAGCGATCGGCCAGCGGCCCATGGACAAGCTGCGCCACCCCGAATCCGATCAGGAAGGCGGTGACGACAAAAGGCCGTGCGGCCGCCGAAGCGCCCAACGCCTCGCCGATGGCCGGCAGCGCGGGGAGCATCGAATCGATCCCCAGCGCGGTCAACGCCATCAGCGCCGCGATCAAAAGGACGAATTCGACAAAGCCGATCGGCGCGCCGGGCGGCTCGGCCACGACGGACGCCGCCGGAGCAGCGGAACGGGTTTCGGACATGATGTTGGTCACATAAGGGCGTTTGATTGGCAGGGGAACCGGAAAACCCGCTTCGATATCCAATGTTGCCGAGCAGAGGGGAAAAGATCGTCATCGACGCCTCGGTCCGTCGGATCGGCGATGCCGGCACCGGTGACGCGCCTGCCCCACGGCCGATCTTTCCTGTTCGCCCATGACGATGAAAGCGGACGTGGCGGCGGCATTCAGCGCACCGTCAGCTTGTGCGGCACAATCTCCGCGCTCAATTGTATCAGCGTTACGGAATGCCCGAAGGAGTTTTGCCGCCATGATCACCCCGCATCGTATCGGCCTGGCCCTGCCGCTTCTTGCCGCACTGGCGCTGTCGGGTTGCGACCGGCCCACCGAGGGGACGTCGGTGACGATCAACAGTTCGGACGGAGAGACGCTGGCCGCCGTCGATGGCCGGTCGGGCGAGGTCAAGCTGGCGCTGCCCGGCTTCACGGGTGCGTTCAAGCTGCCCAAAGTGTCGCTGGAGGCGGATAATTTCGAGCTGAACGGCGTCCATCTCTATCCGGGGTCGAAGATCCGCAACGTCGATGTCGGCAATGGTCGTGACAAGGCGTTCGTCATGACCTTCGACAGTCCCGCCGATCCTGCCACGGTGCGCGACTGGTTCCGCGAGAAGATGGGCGAGGCCGACTTCACGTTGAGCGATCAGGGCGGCGTGCTGGTCGGCAAGACGGCGGAGGAAAAGCCGTTCCGCGTCGATCTTCGCCCTGCTGGTGGCGACCGATCGACGGGAACGATCACGCTGGGCGGATAAGCGGCCCTGTTCGGACGTCGCAAGCGCGCTATAACGATGACAGCTTGTTAGATTTTCTGGACATATTGCCATGACCGACACCCGCTCCGCCGAGGTTCCGACGCTCAGCCTCGCCGATCAGGACCGCGATCCCGAGGGCTTTGCCGCCGCCCTTGGCCAATCGTTCGAGCGGTTCGGTTTCGCGATCGTCGCGGATCATGGCGTGCCGGCCGACCTGATCGACCGGGCCTGGGCCCAGACCAAGGCGCTGTTCGACCTGCCTGAGGAAGAAAAGCGCGGCTATCACGTCCCCGGCGGCGGCGGCGCGCGCGGTTATACCCCGTTCAAGACCGAGATCGCCAAGGATGCCAAGGTCGTCGACCTCAAGGAATTCTGGCATGTCGGCCGCGAACTGCCCGAGGGACATCGCTATGCCGATCGGATGCCCGCCAATATCTGGCCCGAGCGGCCCGAGGGGTTCCGCGAGGATTTCATCCGGCTCTTCGCGGCGTTCGACCGCGCGGGCGACCGGCTGTTGTCCGCCATCGCCCGGCACCTGAAGCTCGATCCGCACTGGTTCGACCCTGCGGTGAAGGACGGCAATTCGGTCCTCCGCCTGCTCCATTATCCGCCGATCCCCGCCGATGCCGAGGGTGTGCGGGCGGGCGCGCATGAGGACATCAACCTCATCACCCTGTTGCTGGGCGCCGAGGAAGCGGGGCTGGAACTGCTGGACCGCGATTCGGGCGAATGGCTGGCGATCCGTCCGCCAGAGGGTGCGATGGTGGTCAATGTCGGCGACATGCTCCAGCGGCTGACCAACCATGTGCTGCCTTCGACCACGCACCGGGTCGTCAACCCGCCGGTCGAGCGGCGTGGCTTCTCGCGCTATTCGATGCCCTTCTTCCTGCACCCCGCGCCCGACTTCCTGATCAAGACGCTGCCCGGTACGGTGAGCGAGGGGCATCCGGATCGCTATCCGGAGCCGATCACCGCGCACGATTATCTGTTCGAGCGGCTGGTCGAGATCGGGCTCATCAAGAAGTAAGGGCCAGGCGAGGCGGAAGGGTGCAACCGCTTTGGGTGCCCCCTCCGCCAGGCATTCCGCCTGCCACCTCCCCCTTGCGGGGGAGGATTTTCTTATCCCAGAATATGCATGAGCAGCGGATGCCCGACCAGGCTCTGGCTCCCGCGCAAGCGCTCCAGTGCCTGGGCGACCGCGCGCTCCGGCCCCTCATGGGTCACGATCGCGATCATCACGCCGCCATCCGCCGCCTCGCCACGCTGGATCAGGCTTTCGATCGACACGCCGGCATCGCGCATCGCCGCGGCGATCTCGGCCAGCACGCCGACCTTGTCCTGCACCGTGAAGCGCAGATAGGCCCGCCCGCGCCGCTCGCCGCTATCGGCCTTGGCCGCAGGGGTGAGTTCGTGCGCGGGCATGGCGAAGGACGCACCATATTCACCGCGCGCGATGTCGATCAGGTCGGCGACGACCGCGCTGGCGGTCGGGCCATCGCCCGCCCCCGCGCCCTGGAACAGCAGGCGACCGACGAAATTGCCCTCCGCCACCACCGCATTGGTCGAGCCGGTGACATGCGCCAGCGGATGGTCGAGCGGCACCAGATGGGGATGCACCCGCTGGAACAGCCCGTTCGCCCCTTCCTCCGCCACGCCGACGAGCCGCACGCGATAGCCGAGCGAGGCGGCCTGCGCGATGTCGGCGGCGAGCACATGCCGCACGCCGCCGATCGCGACATCGCCGAAAGCGGGCTGCGTGCCGAAGGCGATCGCCGCCAGGATCGACAGCTTGTGCGCGGCATCCACCCCGTCAATGTCGAAGCTGGGATCGGCCTCGGCATAGCCCAGCGCTTGCGCTTCCGCCAAAACCTCCGCGAAGTCGCGGCCTTCGGCTTCCATCTTGGACAGGATGAAATTGCAGGTGCCGTTGAGGATGCCATAGACGCGCGCGATGGCATTGGCCGCCGCGCCTTCGCGCAGCCCCTTGATGACCGGGATGCCGCCCGCCACCGCCGCCTCGAACTTCAGCGCCGCCTTGGACGCCTCCGCCTTCTGCGCCAGTTCCAGCCCGTGATGCGCCAGCATCGCCTTGTTGGCGGTCACGAAGCCACGCCCGGCATCCAGCGCGGTCCGCGCCAGCGTCAGCGCGGGCCCGTCCGATCCGCCGATAAGCTCGACCACCACGTCCGCATCCTCGCGCGCGGCGAGCGCGGCGGTGTCGTCCACCCATTCGAAGCGCGACAGGTCGACGCCCCGGTCCTTGGTCCGGTCGCGAGCGGAGACGGCGACGATCTCGATGGGGCGACCGGCGCGCCGGGTAATCAGCTCACGGTTCGCGTCGAGCAGGCGAATGACGCCGCCCCCCACCGTGCCGAGTCCCGCCAAAGCCACCCGCAATGCGTCGCCCATATCGTCTTCCTGTATCCGAGCGTTCGTAGAGCCCTGGCGGGTAGCGGATAGAAATGGTCGCTGTCGAGCCATGAGGCGACCTTTTATTGCTCGAAACCCGCATTCGCGCTAAAGGCCGTCCATGACTCCCCCCGATTTCGTGGTCATCGACGTCGAAACTGCCTGTTCGCGTACCAGCAGCATCTGCCAGATCGGTATCGTCGGCTATGCGGCGGGCGTGGAGGTGCTGGCCTATGAAACGCTGGTCGATCCGTGCGACGAGTTCAGCAGCTTCAACATCGGCATCCACGGCATCACCGCCGATCATGTGCTGGGCAAACCGACCTTCGCGCATCTGCATCCCGAACTGGCGGAGCATCTGGGCGGGAGGGTGACGGTGGCGCATTCGGGGTTCGACAAGGGCGCGCTGGGTCGCGCGTGCGAGCGCGATGCCCTGCCCCCGATCGCGGCGCGCTGGCTGGACAGCGTGACCATCGCCAGACGGGCCTGGCCCGAACTGCCCAATCACAAGCTCAACACGCTGGCGGCGTTCCTGGAACTGGAGCATCGCCACCATGACGCGCTCAGCGATGCACGCGCCGCCGGGCAGGTGGTATTGCGCGCCATGGCCCAGACCGGGCTGACGCTGGCCGACTGGTTCACCCCGCCCCCCTCGGCCCGCGCCCGGGCACGGCGACAGGCGGGCGGCTGATCGCCGTCGATCCTGCCGATCGGCGATGGGAGGAGCCGCGGTCACAGAGCGTGGTGGTCAGCGGTCGGACATTGCCCCTGCACGGCTATCGCTTGGCGGCTTCCCCTTCCCAGCCTGGCCAGGGTGAGGAAAGGCATTCCCTGCTGCCGTCAGGGTTCGAGATGCCCCTGCGGCCCCGGACCATCGAGCGCGATAGGGACGCGGTGGCTCTTGTCGCGGGACTTGTCGACCAGCTTGCTGATTCCGATCCGCGCCTCATTGGCGAGGAGAAGGGCGGGGCCGAGGATGTTCACCCCGGTCTGGCATCCCCATTGCGTCGCCGCGCAGGGCGTGCCCGACGCCCGCAGCGCCCCGATACCGGTCAGTTGCGGATTGGACGGCACCGGCCCCGCCGGCACCTCATCGGGCACATCCGGAATACGGTCGTCCGCCTGCCGCCGTCCGCAGACGATGACATCCTCCCTGGTTCCCGCAGAGGGCGGACAGGGATCGCGCGCCAGGATCGAAAAACGTTCGCTTCCCGATCCCGTTGGCGGCGGCGCGGCGGGTGTCGCCTGAAGGGCGATCAGCAACAGGGCGATCATCGCGTGGCTCTCCTCGACGTCATGGCGCAGGCTTGCGCAGCGTCGGCCCGTGGCCGCCGCGCGGATTGGTGTCCATCGTCCCCCCCGCAAGACCGCCCCCCACCTGAAAGGGCGACAAGTCCTTCAACGGGGTGCTGCGCGCGAGCAGGCGGGTCCGCTCCTCCATCACGCCCTCGTGGCGGGGATCGCCCGGCTCCGGCGGTATCTCGAAGGGCATGCGGAACCGATCGGCATTGCGGCGACCGCATACGGTGATGTCGGTTGCATTGGGATCATACACGCAGCGCCGCCGGATACCGGTCATCTCGCTCGTCTTCGCGATGATCGCGTCGACCGATGGAGACGGCGCGGGCACCGTGTCCTGACCCGGCACCGCCATCACCAACATGGCCCATATCATCGCCACCATGACACCCTCCCGGCATCGCGTTCGCCCGGACCATGAGGTCACGGACACATGGCGTCCTATCCCGTCCGCCATGCGAAGCCGATAATGTCATTACGCCTGTGTCATTTTTAGGGCGTCAATCGATTTGCGTGCGGAACAGGGTCCGTGGCTTGCTGAGGCAATATTTGTCGCCGACCACCGCGCAATAGGTGCCGTCATTGGCGAAGGCCCGCGCCTTCGAATCGATCGGAACGCTATGATCCTGCGAAAGGCGATAGGGCGAAGGGCGCACTGTTCCGGCGCAGCCTCCGGACGCACAGTTGGGCGTCAGGCGCGGCAATGGCATCGCATGGCCGCCATGCGCCTGCGGCGCGGCCAATATCAGCAGGATCGGCACCGGCACCATCGCAATTCTCCCCTGTTCTCTTCGTTCAGTTGTGGCCGACCGGCTCCACGCCCAGCCGGGGAATCTCGATCGCGGGACAGCGATTCATCACCACCTTCAGCCCGGCGGCCTCGGCGCGCGCGGCGGCCTCCTCGTTGACGACGCCCAACTGCATCCAGATCGCCTTCGCCCCGATCGCGATCGCCTCGTCCACGATGGGGCCGACCGCATCGGAGCGGCGGAAGATGTCGACGATGTCGATCGGATCGCCCAACTGGCCAAGCTCGCGAAAGACGAACTCGCCATGGACATGCTCGCCGGTGATCTGTGGATTGACCGGGATCACGCGATAGCCATGATCCTGCATCCGCTTCATCACGCCATAGGACGGACGGTCTGGCCGATCGGACGCGCCGACCAGCGCGATGGTGCGCGCATCCTGCAACAGGGTGCGAATATCGTCGTCATCGGTCAGCGGCATGGACGGTCCCCTTTGCGGACCGCCCTCCCGGCATTTCGCACATAAGGGATACAGGCGGTCTAGCCGCTTCCAACGCCCCGAAGACGCGCCGGTTTCATGCCCGGGACAGCCAATCCGCCACCGCTTCGGCCAGCGGTGCAAAGACACTATCCTCTTCCCCCGCCGCCGGGGGCTGCCCCGCGTCCGAGGCGGTGCGAATCGCGATGGTCAGCGGCACCCGGCCCAGGAACGGGATGCCCAGCTCCCTCGCCGCCGCTTCCGCCCCGCCCGATCCGAACGGGTCGGAAATGCCGCCGCAATGGGGGCAGCAATAGCCCGCCATATTCTCAACCAACCCGATGATCGGCACCCCCGCCTTGGTGAACAGGTCGATGGCGCGCCGCGCATCGATCAGGGCCAGATCCTGCGGGGTCGAGACGATCACCGCCCCCGCCGGGCGGTGCTTCTGCACCATGGTCAGCTGCACGTCGCCCGTGCCCGGCGGCAGGTCGAGCACCAGCAGTTCGGTCGCGCCCCAGTCGCCGTCGACCAGCTGGCTCAGCGCCCCCGCCGCCATCGGCCCGCGCCAGGCGATCGCCTTGTCCGGCTCGACCAATTGCCCCATCGAGAGGAGCGACACGCCATAAGGCGTCGGCACCGGTTGCAGCTTGCCGTCCTGCGCCACCGGCTTAACCCCCTCCGCCGCCATCAGCCGGGGCTGGGAGGGGCCATAGATATCCGCATCGACCAGCCCGGTCTTCATGCCCCGGCGCGCCAGGGCGATGGCGAGATTGGCCGACAAGGTGGACTTGCCCACGCCCCCCTTGCCGCTGGCGACGGCGATGATCCGACGCTCCCGCTTCTCGGCGGTCAGGACGACGCGCACATCCTCCGCGCCAGACTGGATCGCGGCGGCCTTCACCTCGTCCTCCAGCGCCTGCCGCCCCGCCCCGTCGAGCCCCGTCGTGTCGAGCACGACGCCCGCCCGTGCGCCCTCCATCCGCACATTCGCGCGCTTGCCCGCCACCGCGGCGACCGCCGCCCTTACCGTCTCGATGATGCTCATTAGGCGCAGATAGGATGCGATACGCGGCTTGGCACTGTTTTTGTCGGCGAACCGTTCCTATAACGATGAACATGAGAAAGCTGACGGGCCGGTTTCAACGCCCCCCCATTCTAGCCGCCGAAACGCCGAAGGGCCCCTGGGGCGGGTCCGGCGAGGACTCCGATGGCGGCCCCCGCAACCCCTGGGCTGTCCCCCCGGGCGGCCGCAAGGCCTCGGCCAAGCCTACCGCGCTGGATGAATTCATCCGCAAGGCGCGCGGTTCGGGTGGCGGCGGTCCGGGCGAAGGGCCCGGCGGAACGGGGGGCGGCTTCGGCGGCATCCCCGGCGCGCCCGGCGGACGCACCCTTTGGGCGATCGGCGCGGCGATCCTGGTCGGCATCTGGGTGCTCTACACCTCGATCCATCCGATCGGCCCGCAGCAGCGCGGCGTCGTAACCTATTTCGGCCGCTATACCGGCACGCTGGAGCCCGGTATCCAGCTGACCGCCCCGGCCCCCTTCGCCAGCGTCCGGGTGCTGGACGTGCAGAAGATCCGTACCGAGAATTTCCCCGAAGGATCGGCGGCGAATCTGGTGCTGACCGGCGATCAGAACATCATCGACCTGACCTATTCGGTACGCTGGGACATCGCCAATCCGCGCGACTACGCCTTCCGCCTTGCCCAGCCGCAGGAAACCGTCCGCGCCGCCGCCGAAAGCGCGATGCGCGCGGTGATCGCACAGACCACGCTGGACCAGGCGCTGGGTTCGGGGCGCACCACCATCGAGCAGCGCGTGCAGGAACTGACCCAGTCGATCCTCAACGAATATCGCTCGGGCGTCCGTATTCAGGGCGTCGCGATCAAGCAGGCCGCCCCGCCGCAACAGATCGTCGATGACTTCAACAAGGTGACGGCGGCGCAGCAGCGCGCGGTCGCCGATGTGAACCAGGCGCGCTCCTATGCGCAGCAGGTGATCGCGCGCGCCCAGGGTGAGGCGGCGCAGTTCGACAAGATGTATGAACAATATCGCCTTGCCCCCGAAGTGACCCGCCGCCGCATGTATTACGAGACCATGGAGGCCGTGCTGGCCAAGTCGGACAAGACCATCGTCGAGACACCTGGCGTCGTGCCCTATCTGCCGCTGTCCAAGGCGCGCCCCGCCGCCCCGCCGCCGCCTGACATCGCGACATCCGCCACCCCGGCACAGGGAGGTGGCCAGTGAACGGCCTGACCCTTCGCAATCCGATCGTGCTGGGCGTCGCCCTGCTGGTCGCGGTGATCCTGGCGGCGGCGACCTTCGCCATCGTGCCCGAGACAAAGCAGGCGGTCGTCTATCGCTTCGAACAGCCCCGGCGAATCGTCAACGGCTATCGTCCGAACGAGGAACTGGGCCATAGCGGCGCCGGGTTGATCGCGCGGATCCCGTTCGTCGATCGCATCGTGTGGGTCGACAAGCGGGTACTCGACCTCGACTTGGAAAAGACCCAGGTGCTGTCGACCGACCAGCTTCGCATGAATGTCGATGCCTTTGCCCGTTTCCGCGTGATCGACCCGCGCCGGATGCTGGCGACGGCGGGCAGCGAGGACGGGGTCATCAACCAGCTTCGCCCGATCTTCGGCTCGGCGCTGCGCAACGAACTGGGCAAGCGGCGCTCGTCCGAACTGCTCAGCCCCGAGCGCGGGCAGGTGATGGACGCGATCCAGGTCCGGCTCGACCGCATCGCGCGCCAATATGGCGTGCAGATCGTCGATGTCCGCATCAAGGAAGCCGAACTGCCGCCCGGCACCCCGCTGGAAAGCGCGCTCAGCCGGATGCAGACCGCCCGCCAGCAGGAGGCGATCACCATCGCCGCACAGGGTCAGAAGCAGGCGCAGATCGTCCGTGCCGATGCCGATGCGCAGGCCGCGCAAATCTATGCCCAGGCATTCGGCAAGGATGCGGGTTTCTATGATTTCTATCGCGCCATGCAGTCCTATCGCCACACCTTCGGCGCGGACGGCAGCACGCAGGAACATGGGAACACGCAGATCATTCTCTCGCCTGAGAACAGCTATCTGAAGGAATTCACCGCGCCGGGCCGGTAAGTGATTTCCACCTTTCGGCCCGTTCATATTCAAGCGATGTTCAGCAAAATCGTGACATATAGGCCACGGTCAAACTGAATTTTCTTCTTTGAGAGGACCCTAGCCCAGTGCGCTACGCCTACGCCATTACCAGTGCGCTTCTCCTCGGTGGCGCGACCGCGACTCTGGCCCTTCAGCCCGGGACCGCGCAGGTCGCGCAGAACGAACCGGGTGCGATCCAGGCCGTCGCACCGCGCGCCGGTGCGCCGATGAGCTTCGCCGACATGGTCGCCAAGCTGCAACCCGCCGTCGTCAACATCTCCACCAAGCAGTCGATCACCGTCAAGCAGCAGGCGAACCCGTTCGCCGGCACGCCGTTCGAAGGGTTTTTCGGCCAGTTCGGCGGCCAGGCCGGACCGCAGCCGCAAAAGCGCGAAGGCGCTTCGTTGGGCTCGGGATTCCTGATCTCGCCCGATGGTTACATCGTCACCAACAACCATGTGATCGCGCCGGGCGCGCAGGGTGCATCGGTCGATTCGATCACCGTCACCCTCAACGACCGCAAGGAATATACCGCCAAGGTCGTCGGCCGCGACGAGACGTCGGACCTCGCCGTCCTGAAGATCGACGGCCAGAACCTGCCCTTCGTCCGCTTCGGCGATTCGTCGCGGGCGCGGCCGGGCGACTGGGTGCTGGCGATCGGCCAGCCCTTCGGTCTGTCCAGCACCGTCACCGCCGGCATCGTCTCGGCGGTACACCGCGTCACCGGCCAGGGGGGGGCGAACGACCGCTTCATCCAGACCGACGCCGCGATCAACCAGGGCAATTCCGGTGGCCCGATGTTCGACATGAACGGCAACGTCATCGGCATCAACAGCCAGATCTATTCGCAGTCGGGCGGCAATATCGGCATCGGCTTCGCCATTCCGGCGGAGGATGCCAAGCCGATCATCGACCGGCTGATGAAGGGTCAGAAGATCGAGCGCGGCTATCTGGGCGTCCAGATCGGCGGGCCGGTCAATGACGATGTCGCCGCATCGCTGGGCGTGCCCAAGGGCCAGGGCGAGATCATCGCCAAGGTCGAGCCGAATGGTCCCGCCGCCAAGGCCGGGCTGAAGGCGTTCGACGTGGTGACCAAGGTCAACGGCCAGTCGGTGACGCCCGAGCAGACCCTGTCCTATCTGATCGCCAACGTCCCGCCGGGCGGCCGTGTGCAGTTGGAGGTGCTGCGTGCCGGCAAGCCGGTGTCGCTGACCGCAACCGCCGCGACCCGCCCGTCGAACGAGGAACTCCGCTCGACCCTGGGCGATGGCTCGGACGCCTTCCCCGACAATGACGATGACGCACAGGTGGCGCCCACGGCGGGCGGCGGGCTGGGCCTGTCGGTCCAGCCGCTGACCCCGGCCATCGCTCGTGCGATCAACGTCGATCCCTCGACCCAGGGCGTCGTCATCGCGGCGGTCGATCCGTCGAGCGATGCCGCGTCGAAGCTGAAGCGTGGCGATGTCGTCACTGCGATCAACGGCACCGCCGTCCGCACCGCCGCCGACATCCAGCGGATCGTCGCCGAGGCCAAGGCGGCGGGCCGTCCGCAGGTGCTGGCCCAGATCACCCGTGCCCGCATTGCGGGTGCGCTGATCCCGCTGCGCATCAAGTAAATCCCCTTATTCTTCCCTTTCACGGCAGGAGAGGGAGGGGCAAGGACGGCGAAAGCCGATCATGAAAAAGGTCGTTGCATCCTCGCGATGCAGCGGCCTTTTTCTATTCCTGTTCGCATCCATCGCAGTAAGATGTGGGCATGGACGGCATTTTCATCGGCATGGGCGGCGGCAAGCCACAGGCGATCGACCTCAAGCGTGCGAACCGGCACGGGCTGATCGCGGGCGCGACCGGCACCGGCAAGACGGTGACGTTGCAGACCATGGTCGAGGGCTTCTCGCGCGCCGGGGTTCCCAGCTTCGTCGCCGATGTGAAGGGTGACCTGTCGGGCCTGGGGCTGGCCGGATCGGCGCTGGGCAAAACCCATGCCGCCTTCGCTGCGCGCGCCGCCGAGCTGGGCATGACCGATTGGGCCTATGACGCGGCGCCGGTGCAGTTCTGGGATTTGTTCGGGCGTCAGGGGCACCCCGTCCGCGCCACCGTGTCGGAAATGGGCCCGCTGCTGCTCGCGCGGATGATGGGGCTGAACGAGACGCAGGAGGGCGTGTTGACCATCGCCTTCCATCTCGCGGACAAGGAGGGGCTGCTGCTCCTCGACCTGGACGATCTCCAGGCGATGCTGGCCGAGTGCGCCGCACGGGCCGAGGAACTGACCACCACCTATGGCAATGTCTCGAAACAGTCGGTCGGCGCGATCCAGCGCGCGCTGCTGCAATTGCGCACGCAGGGGGGCGAACATTTCTTCGGCGAACCCGCGCTCGAACTCACCGACCTGATCGCCACCGATGATTCGGGGCGCGGCGTCGTCAACATCCTGGCCGCCGACCAGTTGATGGCGAGCCCCAAGCTCTATGCCACCTTCCTCCTCTGGCTGCTGTCCGAACTGTTCGAGCAGCTGCCCGAGATCGGCGATCCCGACAAACCCAAGCTCGTCTTCTTCTTCGACGAGGCACATCTGCTGTTCGACGATGCCGCGCCCGCCCTGGTCGACACGATCGAGCGGGTGGTGCGGTTGATCCGGTCCAAAGGCGTCGGCGTTTATTTCATCACCCAGAACCCGATCGACGTGCCCGACAAGATCGCGGGCCAGCTGGGCAACCGGGTGCAACATGCGCTGCGCGCCTTCACCCCGCGCGACCAGGCCGCGGTCCGCTCCGCCGCCGAGACGTTCCGCGCCAATCCGGGCGTCGACGTGGCGAGCGCGATCACCGAGTTGAAGGTGGGCGAAGCGCTGGTTTCGCTGCTCCAGCCCGATGGCTCCCCCTCTCCGGTCGAGCGGACGATGATCGCCCCGCCGCGCAGCCGGGTCGGCCCCGCGACCCCGGAGGAGCGCAAGCTGCTGATCGAGACCGACGCGGTCGGCGCGAAATACGATCAGGCGATCGACCGCGAATCGGCGGAAGAACTGCTTGCGGCCAAGACACAGGAAGCTGCTGCTGCGGCGGCGGAGGCCCGGGCGCAGACCGAAGCGGACAAACAGGCCGCACAGGCCGCCAAGGCGGACGCGAAAGCCGCCAAGGAAGCCGAACGCGCGCGCATCGCCGAGCAACGCGAGGCGGCCAACTCCCCTTGGGCCAAGATGGCGACCAGCGCGGCGCGCTCGGCCAGTTCGTCGATCGGGCGACAGGTGGCCAATGAGATCGGCAAGCAGGTGTTCGGCAGCGGCTCGCGCCGGCGCTCGAACAGCGGTGGGGGGATTGTCGGTGCGGTGGTGCGCGGCGTGCTGGGGAATCTGTTCCGGGGATAGTCCCGCCCACGCCGCCGTCTACCCGAACCTCCATTGGGCCTCGACGATGCCGAAGGCCGAGGGAAACCACCCACCGCCAAGTTCGCCGCCACCCCGGCGAAGGCCCGGGTCCAGCTTCGATGCGCTGTCGAAGGCGCGAGGCCTTTGCCTCCTTGCGCTCGCCGGATTTGGCGGCACCTGAACCCCGGCCTCCGCCGGGGTGAGCGCTTGAGACAACCGGATTCCCTTGGCCTTCGACTTTGCTCAGGCTGAACGGAGGTTGGATAATTGTCGCCCGCCCCGCTCACGCTAAGCGAAGTCGAAGCGCACCCCCTTCCCCTCAACCCGACACGAAATGCTAGGCGAGCGCGCCGCACTCTGCCACATCTGCGCGCATGAGCCGCACGCCCACCGTCGCCCGCCCCGTTGCCGAACTCACCCTTCGCGGTATCGCGCTGGGCGGGATCATCACCCTGCTGTTCACCGCCGCCAATGTCTATCTGGGGCTGAAGGTCGGGTTGACCTTCGCCACCTCGATCCCGGCAGCGGTCATCTCGATGGCAATCCTGCGCTATCTGCCGAACAGTTCGATGCTGGAGAACAACATCGTCCAGACGGTCGCCTCGGCGGCGGGGACGCTGGCGGCGATCATCTTCGTGCTGCCGGGCCTGGTCATGATCGGATGGTGGCAGGGCTTTCCCTATCTCCTGACCGCGGGGATCACCGCGACGGGGGGCATATTGGGTGTGATGTTCTCGGTGCCGCTGCGCCGCGCGCTGGTGGTCGATACCAACCTGCCCTATCCCGAAGGGCGCGCCGCCGCCGAGGTGCTGAGGGTCGGTGCGGGCAGCCGCGAGGGCGAGGCGGAAAGCGCCATCGGCCTGCGCCTGATCGTCACCAACGCCCTCGCCTCCGCTGGGTTCGCGATCCTGACCCAGACCAAGCTGGCGGCCGCCGAAGCGGCCATCTTCTTCCGCACCGGGGCGGGCGCGACCGGGATCGCGGGCGGCCTGTCCTTTGCGCTGGTCGGGGTCGGGCATCTGGTCGGCCTGTCGGTCGGCTGTGCGATGCTGGCGGGCATTGCGATCGGTTGGTGGGTGGCGCTGCCCATCCTGACCGCCATGGCCCCCTCGACCGGGCCGGTCGCCGAATGGGCGAGCGGCGTGTTCAGCCGCGACGTGCGCTTCCTGGGCGCGGGCGTGATCGGGGTGGCGGCGATCTGGACGCTCCTCAAGATCATCGGGCCGGTGATCGGCGGCATCCGCTCCTCGCTCGCCGCCGCCTCGGCCAAGCGCGACGGCGCGGTGCTGGCGGTGGGCGAGCGCGACCTGCCGATCGGAATCGTCGCCGCCGTCGCGCTGGCGACGCTGGTGCCGATCGCCGGGCTGCTCTGGTCGGTGATCGCGGGCGGGCCGCTGGCCGCATCGGGCGTCGCGCTGATCGGCGGAGCCTTGCTGTTCATCCTGCTGATCGGCCTCGTGATCGCGGCGGTGTGCGGATACATGGCGGGCCTGATCGGCGCATCGAACAGCCCGGTGTCGGGGATCGGCATCCTCTCGGTCCTGGCCGCAGCGCTGTTGCTGGTCGGACTGTTCGGGCGCGGCACGCCGCCCGAAACCACGCAGGCGCTGGTCGCCTATGCGCTGATCGTCACCGGCGTCGTGTTCGGTGTCGCGACCATCTCCAACGACAATCTCCAGGATCTGAAGACCGGCGAACTGGTCGGCGCGACGCCGTGGAAACAGCAGGTGGCACTGGTCATCGGCGTCGTCTTCGGCAGCCTCGTCATTCCCCCCGTCCTAGACCTGCTCAACACGACGCTGGGCTTTGCCGGTACGCCGGGCGCGGGACCGAACGCCCTGTCCGCCCCTCAGGCCGCGCTGATCTCGGCACTGGCCAAGGGCGTGCTGGGCGGTGATCTCAACTGGACGATGATCGGCATCGGCGCGGTTGTGGGCGTCGGCGTGATCCTGGTCGACGAGGTGCTGGGCAAGCTCGGCTGGATTCGCCTACCGCCGCTGGGCGTCGGGCTGGGCATCTACCTGCCGATGACCGCGACGCTGCCGGTCGTGCTGGGGGCGGTAATCGGCCATGTCTATGACCGCTGGGCACGGCGGAGCGGCAATCCCGAAGCGGCCGAGCGGCTGGGCGTGCTGGCCGCCACGGGGATGATCGTGGGCGAAAGCCTGTGGGGCGTCGGCTTTGCGGGGATCGTCTACCTGACCAACTCGGACGCGCCCCTGGCCTTGGTCGGTGACGGGTTCGCGACCCCCGCGCTGATCGGGGGGACGCTGGTGTTCCTGGGAATCGTGGCGGCGCTGTATCGCAATACGCGCCGCCAGGTCATAGGCTTGCCGCCAGCGGCACGCTGACGCCTACCATAAGAGCGAACACCATTTCTTACCCGTAAGGGGAGGTGGTAGGGCGCTGCCCTGACCGAGAGGTGTCCCGGTGAAAGGGGCGGGCTTCGCTAACCCCGGGGTCACCCCCCTCGACCATGTTCGCACGGCCCCCCTCCCCTTACAGGGAAGGAATAGAAGGCGGCCGCCAGATCGTTACATTGCCGCCAGCAACTCGCTGATCTTCACGAAGGCGAAGCCGATCGAGCTGTCCGCGATACCGTAAGGCAGGAACAGCGAATCGCCGTGCCGGATCGCGCCGCAGGAATAGACCACGTTGGGCACATAGCCCTCGCGATCCTGATCCTTGGCGGCGAGGATCGGCAATTTCGTCCGGCCCAGCACCTTGGACGGATCGTCCTTGTCGAGCAGTGCGGCGCCGATCGAATATTTGCGCATCGCGCCGACGCCGTGGGTCAACAGCAACCAGCCCTCGTCCACCTCGATGGGCGGGCCGCAATTGCCGATCTGCACCAGCTCCCACGGATAGACCGGGGTCAGGATCTTCTCGCCCTCGTCCCAATGGGTCAGCGAGTCGGACTTGAGCAGGAACAGATTCTCGCCGTCCTGCCGCCCCATCATCATATATTGGCCCGCCACCTTGCGCGGGAACAGCGCCATGCCCTTGTTCCGCGCCGCCGAGCCGGTCATCGGCACCAGATCGAACGCGCGGAAATCGCGGGTGCGCATCAGTTCGGACTGGATGCCCGAGCCGTCATAGGCGGTATAGGTGCCGATCCATTCCACCGCGCCATCGTCATGCGTGAACTGGACGATCCGCATATCCTCCAGCCCCTTGGACTGGGCCTGGGTGATCGGGAAGATGACCGTGCCCGACAGCGTCGAGTCGCGGTGGCGATGCACCGTGATCGGGCCGCTGGCCGCATCCTCTTCACCCCAGCCGTGCACGTCGGTCGCGGTTGCGAATGGCGGCTCGGGCGCGAGGCGAAGCTGGTTCTGGTCGTTGATGATGCCTTCGCGAAAGGCGACCGAGGAGATATGCCCCTCGCCCACCGCGCGCATCGACATCAGGATACGCTGCGACCCCGGCTGGATACCGGTCTGGTCGAAATGCGGCACCGCCGACGGGTTCATCAGCGCCGCGGCGGCGTAGCTGTATTCGTGGCAGAAATAGGCGCCGATCAACTGGCGCTTCTCGTCCCCGATCTTCGACCCGTCGAGCTTCAGCAGATCCTCGATCTGGTCGTAACGGGTCATGAAGACGCGCCGCGTCTGCCAGTGCCGCGCCTCGAAATCCTTCAGCACGGTTTCCAGCTGGTCGCGCGCTTCCTGCGGCGTCATCGCCAGCACTTCGCCGACCAGCCGCTCGGTCCGGCTGGGCGGTGCCCCGTTGCCGCCGCCCCAGGCAATGTGGAACGGCCGCACGACGACGCGGGAAGGATCGGCATGAAGCCGCAGCCGGTGGTTGAACAAATCCATCGCGCTACCGTCTCGCCACTTTAACCAAAAACGCTTGTCCCATCCCCTTTGCGCAAGGCGTTTCAGGCGATGTGACGATCGGCTCCTGCCATGGTTGTGGCGGAATGGCAAAGGCTAGCAATGGCGCAATTCGCCAGTTGCAGCGCAAGGATCGATTCGGCGCCCTGGTTGCGGTTGAGCCCGGTCGGCATCAACCCGTCGAAACAACCGCCGTCATGCGCGGTCGCCAGCGGCAGGTCGAGGTCGTTGGCCCCCAGGAACCAGCCATAGGCCCGCTCGGCTTCGGCAATCCAGCGCGGATCGCGCGTGGCGGCATAGGCCGAATGACAGGCCTCGACCGTCGCCTGCGCCTCCAGCGGCTGCTGGTCGAACTGCAACGGTTCGGCATAGGGGCGGCCGAAGCTCTCGCTGCCGACCGCGCGGAAGCGGCCTTCCGGCGAGGTCTGCTTGGCGACGATCCATTCGAGCGTCGAAATGCCGCAATCGATCAGGTCCTGCCGCCCCAGCGCACGCCCCGCCTCGATCAGCGCCTGCGGCACGCGGGCATTGTCATAGGCAAGCACGATCTCGAACCACTGCCATTCGGGCCGCCGTGCCTCTTCCAGCAAGGCGAGATGCAGATCGGGCATCTTTTCCAGGATCGAGCGGGCAAGCTGGTGCCCCGGACGCGCCTCCAGCATCGCGGCGGCACCCAGCATCGCAAAGGCCTGGGCCCGCAGCGATCCCAGATCCAGCGCCAGCGAGGCGGTGGCATCGAACCACATCTGCGCCCAGTCGCGATGCTTGGCGAGCTGCGCATCGCGCGCGGTGATGCCCAGCGCCCAGAGGGTGCGGCCATTGGAGTCTTCCGACCCCACATCCTCGCACCAGCTCCGGTCGAAGCGCATGAAGTTGCGATAACGGCGCGCTTCCGGGTTCCAGGCATATTGCAGGAACGAGGCGTAGATGGTCGTCCACTTGTCGCGCGTGACGGGGTCGATGTCCGGCGCCTGCGTCATGAAGATCAGCGCGCGGGCATTGTCGTCGATGCAATAGCCATGGCGGCGATCGGGCACCGAATAGATGGCGTGCTGCAGCATGCCGGTCGAATCGCTCATCCGCTCGACGGCGGAGAGGTCGGGCGACAGCGGCTTGATCGCGCTATGCTGCCCCGTCGCGATCCGGCGAGGGCGGGTGGTGATCGCGGTGCCGATCTGCTTGATCGCCCCTTCGGCCAGACGCGGCCAGATCATGGTACGGCCACGGGCATAGGCACGGCGGGAGATATGATCACGGGCGCGCTCGTCGGTCAGCAGCCGGTCGATGTCGCGCGCAAAGGCCTGGACATCGCCAAAGGGTACCAGCACGCCATGCTCGTCCGCCAGAATCTCGGTCGCATGGACATAAGGCGTTGAGATCACCGCCTTGCCCACGCCCACGGCGTAGGACAGCGTTCCGCTCGTGATCTGGGCGGGGTTGGTATAGGGGGTGGCGTAGATGTCCGCCGCCTGAAGGTAATCGAGCAGCTCGTCATGCTCGACAAAGGCGTCGATGAATTCGACATTGTCCGACACGCCCAAAGTCGCCGCCAGCGCCTTCAGCCGGTCGCGATACGCCTCGCCCTCATGCGCGATCAGATTGGGATGCGTCGCCCCCAGTACGACGTACAGGAGTTCGTGATGGTTCTTCGCCACCGCCGGGAGAGCCTCGATGATCGTCTCGATCCCCTTGTTCGGCGCGAGCAGGCCGAAGGTCAGCACGACCTTGCGGCCTTCCCAGCCGAAACGCGGTTTCAGCGCGTCGGGTGACATCAGTTCGCGATCGGGCACACCGTGCGGGATCATCGCGATCTGGCGCGGATCGGCGCCATAGACCCGCTTGAGGATGTCGCAGCCCTTGTCGGCCATGACGATGATCTTGGCGCAACGGCGAAGCAGCCCCTCCATCACCCGTCGCTCGTCGGCCGAGGGCTTTTCGAGCACCGTGTGGAGCGTGGCGATCACCGGCAGCGTGGTGCGGTCGAGCAGCGCGAGCAGATGCTCGCCCGCCGCGCCGCCATAAATGCCATATTCGTGCTGGACCCAGATGGCCTGCGCGCCGCTCGCCTCGATCCGGCGGGCCATGTCGATATAGGCGGAACGCTCGTTCTGCGGGATGGCGGCGGTCACGGCCGGGGGATAGGCGTAGCGGCCGGGATGATCGTCCATCGCATAGACGTCGACCGCCAGATTGGGAAAGCGATCGCGAAGGGCCGAATAGACGTCGGTGGTGAATGTCGCGAGCCCGCATTGCCGGGGCAGGAAGTTTCCGATCAGCGCCAGTCGTTCGATCACGGTTCCGTTCGCATCCGCCATATTGCCAGTCCTTGAAGCACGACATGTCGGGGCGGGTTTCCCACCGGACACATCGTTTCAAGGTTAACCCGCATTTGGCAGGAAGGTTGCAGACCGTATTGCATATTTGCTGCACCGCAACCGTGTCTGGCGACCGGGCGCTGCAAAGGCCCGGTCTGCCGACGAAAAGGGTCGCTCAAGACCCTATTGCGAGGCGGAATATCCTATCGAAAGGGATTGTGCCGGGGCGACGGCTTCTTGCCGTCGAACATCCGGTACAGCGTCCATTCCTCGACGATCTTCTTGCCGGGCAGATAGCACAGACCAATCTGCGCCTTGTCCGGCAGAGTCGCGACAACCGAGCGCCCACCCATTTTGCCGCAGAAGACTGAAGCGGGGTTGGATATGGCCTGTGCCGGGGCCGGTGCCGCAACCACGAGGCAGACAGGGGCAAGGGCAGCGATCATCGACCTCGTCTTCACGACGGAACCTCCATTCTGTGAAGTGCCCCGTCTAGCATGGCCCGCTGAACCCCTGCTGACCGGCCCGCTCGGGGTCGTCAGCCGCGGCCGCGATAGCCCGCGACGCCCTGGTCGGGCAGCCACAGATCGGCGGGCGGGGCCGAGGACTGCCAGAACACGTCGATCGGGATACCGCCGCGCGGATACCAATATCCGCCGATGCGCAGCCAGACCGGCTTCATCTCCTCGAACAGGCGCTCGCCGATGCCGACAGTGCAATCCTCGTGGAAACCGGCATGGTTGCGAAAGCTGCCCAGGAACAATTTCAACGACTTGGACTCGACGATTGACTCGCCGGGCACATAGTCGATGACGAGATGCGCGAAGTCCGGCTGCCCCGTCACCGGGCAGAGCGAAGTGAACTCCGGCGCGGCGAACCGGATCAGATAGGTACGCCCCGGTCGGGGGTTGGGAACATAATCGAGTACTGCCTCTTCCGGGGAAGCGGGCAGCGTGCTGGTCTGGCCGAGATGCTTCATGAAAGGCCATGTAGGATAGCCATGCCCAAATCGCCAACGCTGATCCCCATTCTCGGCGACCAATTGTCGATGGATCTTTCGGCCTTGGACGGCGCGGACCCGAAACGCTCGGTCCTGCTGATGATGGAGGTGGCGGATGAGACAGGCTATGTCCGCCATCACAAGGCCAAGATCGCCTATATCCTGTCCGCCATGCGCCACCATGCTGAGGCGTTGCGAGAGGCGGGCTGGACGGTCGATTACGTCCGGCTGGACGACGCCGACAATGCGGGCAGCTTCACCGGCGAGGTCGCGCGCGCGGTCGAACGCCACAGCCCCGAGCGGATCGTCGTCACCCAGGCGGGAGAATGGCGCGTCGCCGCCATGCTGGAGGCGTGGGAAACGATCTTCGGCATTCCCGTCGACATCCGCCCCGACACCCGCTTCATCGCGACCCAGGCCGAATTCGAACAATGGGCGGAGGACCGCAAGGAACTCCGCATGGAGTATTTCTACCGGCTGATGCGGCGCAAGACCGGGCTGCTGATGAAGGGCGACAAGCCCGAGGGCGGAAAATGGAATTACGACGCCGATAATCGCAAGCCCGCGCCCAAAAAGGACGTTCCACCCGAACCCCTGCGCTTCGCCCCCGACCGGATCACCCGCGAGGTGCTGGAGATGGTTGCCGTACGGTTCGACAACCATCCCGGCTCGCTCGACGGCTTCGCCTATGCGACCACGGCGGAGGACGCGCAGAAGCAGGCCGAGGCGTTCATGGCGAACGGCCTGCCCAAATTCGGCGACTATCAGGATGCGATGCTGACCGGACAGCACCAGCTGTGGCACTCGGTCCTGTCGCCCTATATCAATTCGGGGCTGCTCGACCCGCTCGAACTCTGCCGGATGGCGGAAGGGGAATATGAGGACGGGCGTGTCAGCCTCAATTCGGTCGAGGGCTATATCCGCCAGATCATCGGCTGGCGCGAATATGTGCGCGGGCTCTACTGGCATGTCGGGCCGGACTATGTGAACCGCAACGCCCTGCGCGCGACCCGGCCGCTGCCCGGCTTCTACTGGACGGGCGAGACCGACATGCAGTGCATGGCCGAGGCGCTGGGCCAGACGCTCGATACCGCCCATGCCCATCATATCCAGCGGCTGATGGTGACGGGCAATTTCGCCATCCTGATCGGCGCGGATCCGGCGGAGGTGCATCGCTGGTATCTGGAAATCTATATCGACGCCTATGAATGGGTCGAGCTGCCCAATGTCGTGGGCATGAGCCAATTCGCCGATGGCGGCATCATCGCCTCCAAGCCCTATGTCTCGTCGGGAGCCTATATCAACCGCATGTCGGATTATTGCGGGCATTGCCGCTATGACGTGAAGCAGCGGGTGGGCGAGGACGCCTGCCCGTTCAACGCGCTCTATTGGGATTTCCTGGCGCGGCACGAGGAGCGTTTCGGCGAAAATCCGCGCATGGCGATGCCCTATCGCAACTGGAACCGGATGGCGGAGGAGGAGCGGACAGCGATCCGGGCGCAGGCGGCGGGGTTTCTGGACGGGTTGGGGTGATTCCCTTTGCCTTCGACTTCGCTCAGGCTGAACGAGCGAGGAAGGAAGTCATTCACAACATCCGTTCAGCCTGAGCGAAGTCGAAGGCCACGTCCCACCCTACCACCGGCCGGTAGAGGCTTGCGCGCTCCCGCTTGCGACCCCGCCCCCAACGCGCCTAGGTACGGACCCACCGACCGAGGAGCCCAGGATGCCGCCACTCATCACCCCGGAAGACCTCGCCGCGATGGCGGGCGAAGCGGATGTGCGCATCCTCGACGTCACCTATTTCCTCGACGATCCCGGCGACGCGAAGGCACGGCGCGGGTTCGAGGATGGGCATATTCCCGGTGCGCGCTTCCTGGCGCTGGGGGGGCTGGCCGATCCCGACAGCGACCTGCCGATGACCCTGCCCATGGCCGAGCATTTCGCCCATGCGATGAGCGAAGCGGGCGTCGGCCATGCCGACCGGATCGTCCTCTACGACCGCTCCCCGCTGCACAGCGCGGCGCGGGCCTGGTGGATGCTGACGCTGTTCGGCGCGAAGTCGGTCGCCCTGCTCAATGGCGGGCTGGAGGCTTGGACCGCCGCGGGGCATCCGGTCATGACGGGCCCGGCGGGCGCGGTCGATACGCCGGGCCTGTTCGTCGCCCATGCCGATCTGGCCCGGCTGCGCACGCTCCGCGAAGTCCATGCCCATGTCGATGCCGGGGACGCGCAGATCGTCGATGCCCGCTCGCCCGGCCGCTTCGCCGGTGCCGAACCCGAACCCCGCCCCGGTGTCGAGCCGGGCCATATTCCGACCGCGCTGAACCTGCCCTATTCGCGCCTGTTCGAGGCGGATGGCCGGTGGAAGTCGCCGGACGCCATCGCGGCCGAATTCGCCGCCGCCGGGGTTGACCCGACCAAGCCGATGGTCGCGACCTGCGGATCGGGCATCACCGCCTGCGTGCTGGCCTTTGGGGCCGAGCGGATCGGCGGGATGATGCCGGTCTATGACGGCAGCTGGACCGAATGGGGCTCCGACCCCAGCACCCCCAAAGCGAAAGACGCGTGACGCCGATGACCGACGACGACCTGCCCATCAAGCCCGCCACCCGCCTCGTCCAGGCGGGCCGCCGCGCGGAATGGACGAAGGGCGTGGTCAACGTCCCCGTCTGGCGCGGCTCCACGGTCCTCTACGACAATGTCGCGCATATGCGCGCCACCGGTGCGGGCAATCTGCACGAGAAGCTGTTCTACGGCCGCAAGGGGCTGCCCACCCAATGGTCGCTGGCCGATGCGCTGACCAGCCTGGAGCCGGGCGCGGAGGCGACCTTCCTCTATCCCTCGGGTGTGGCGGCGATCGCGGCGGCCTTGCTGTCGGTCCTGTCGCCGGGCGACGAATTGCTGCTGGTCGACAGTGCCTATGATCCGACGCGCGGGCTCGCCACCGGATTGCTGGCGCGGATGGGAATCACCACGCGCTTCTACGACCCGCTGGTGGGAGCGGGCATCGCCGAGTTGATCGGTCCGGCGACCCGCGCGATCTTCCTCGAAAGCCCCGGCTCGCTCAGCTTCGAGGTGCAGGACATTCCCGCCATCGTCGCCGTCGCCAAGGAACGCGGGATCACCACGATCCTCGACAATACCTGGGCGACGCCGCTGTTCTTCCCGGCGATAGAAAAGGGCATCGACCTGACGGTGCTGGCCTGCACCAAATATGTGGTCGGCCATTCGGACGCGATGCTGGGATCGGTGACGGCGGCCCCGTCGCACTGGACCGCCCTTCGCGACACCAGCTTCCAGCTGGGCCAGGTCGCCAGTCCCGACGATGCCTATCTGGGCAGCCGGGGCTTGCGCACCATGGGCGTGCGGCTGGCGCAGCATCAGCAAAGCGCGCTGACCATCGCGAAATGGCTCGCCGAACAGCCGGGGGTCGCGCAGGTGCTGCACCCCGCGCTCCCCTCCTGCCCCGGCCATGCGATATTCGCGCGCGATTTCCTGGGGTCGAGCGGGCTGTTCGCCTTCGTCCTCGACGGCGGCAACGATGCGGCGCGCACCGCGATGCTCGACGGGCTGGCGCATTTCGGGCTGGGGTTCAGCTGGGGCGGCTATGAAAGCTTGGCCATCCCCGCCGATCCGCACCGCTATCGCAGCGTCACCAAACGCGATTTCGCCGGGCCTTTGATCCGGTTGCAGATCGGGCTGGAGGACACCGACGACCTGATCGCCGACCTCGACCGGGGGCTGGCCCGCTTCCGGGCCGCACGCGGATGACGCTGATCGAATGGCTCCAGGCGAGCGGCATCGAACTGCCGACCCGCATGGAGGCCATGGAAGCCGGAATCGCCTCCGCCCTGACGCTGGCGATGCTGGCTGGCGGGGTGGTGGCGGGACGCAGGATCGGCCCGCACGTCGCCGGGCTGGTCCAACGCTTTGCGGTCGCGCATGGCGAGCCGTTGCACGCGCGCATCTGTGCGATCACCCGGCATTTGACCGCCGCGTTCCTGCTGATGACGCTGGGCGCGATCTGGCCCTGGGAATCGCTGGCGGGGGTTCCGATCGGGCTGGCGCTGGGCGCGTCGGTGGCGCGGGCGGGGTTCCAGTTGCTGCGCGGACTGAACCTGCCGCGCTGGCTGGCCTGGGTCTTCGCCATCGTCTGTTTCGTGGCGCTGTTCAGTCGCGAGATCGGCGGACTGGAGCCGGTCACGCGGCTGGCCGAACAGATCGGCTTCACCGTGGGCTCGCGGCGATTCTCGGTCATGCTGCTGGTGACGATGCTGGTCACCGTGGTCACGATCCTGGCCGTGACCCGCGCAGTCACCCGAATCACCGAGCAATGGATCGGCCATGCGCGCGGGCTCGACCCCACGCAGAAGCTCCTGGCGCAGAAGCTCGCCAGCATCGCGATCGTCGTCATCGCCTTTTTCTTCGCGATGGATCTGCTGGAGATCGACCTGACCAGCCTGGCGCTCTTCTCGGGCGGTTTCGGTCTGGCGATCGGCTTCGGCTTGCAGAAGACGATCGGCAATCTGATCGCGGGGATCATCCTGTTGATGGATCGCTCGATCAAGCCGGGCGACGTCATCGCGCTGCAAAGCGAGATCGGCTGGGTCAACAAGATCGGGGTGCGCGCGGTGTCGATCATCACCCGCGACGGCAAGGAGCATCTGATTCCCAACGAGAATCTGATGACTCAGGAGGTAGAGAACTGGTCCTATTCCGACCGCAACGTCCGCGTCCGCATTCCCGTGTCTATCGCCTATGACAATGACCTGAAGCTGGCCCAGGGACTGATGCTGCGTGCCGCCCGCGAATCACCGCGCGTGCTCAAAAGCCCCAAGCCGACCGTCTGGCTGATGAGCTTCGGCGACCATGCACTCCAGCACGAGATATTGGCATGGATCAGCGACCCGGAAAGCGGGGTCGGCAATGTCCGCTCCGACGTGCTCAACCGCTTGTGGTTCCTGTTCAAGGAGCATGGCATCGGCCTGCCCTATCCGCAGCGGGACATTCATATCCGCTCGCTGCCGGGCAGGGTACGGCATGAAAATTTAGGCGGATAACCTGTGTTATTCGCGCAACATCCCGTCACATGAAAGCCATTCGGCGTTAGATTATACTTATGCGGCGCATCATGCCCTGCCAATCCTTCGGTCCTCGCAACGGATGACGGCTCGCCGGGCTCGCCCCGACATATAGAAGCCGCACCGACGCGGGGTTGCAGGTGAGAACATCGAATTTCCGTTTGAAAGGGAAACGATGCGCTTCTCCACGATCCTCCTTGGCGGCCTCTCGCTGGTCGCCGCGACGCCCGCCTTTGCGCAGGACAGCGGCACCGAAACCGCACCGCCCTCACCCATCACGGTCAGCGGCAGCGCCGCGATCCTGACCGACTATCGCCTTCGTGGCGTGTCGCAGACCAACAAGAACGCCGCGGTCCAGGCCGCGTTGACCATCGCGCATGAAAGCGGCTTCTACATCGGCACCTTCGCGTCGAACCTGGCCGGCTGGGGCACGTTCGGCGGCGCGAACATGGAGCTGGACGGCATTGCCGGGTACAAGCACACCTATGGCACCGCGACCGCCGATGTCGGCGTCACCTGGTACACCTATCCGGGCGGCGCTTCGGAAACCGATGTGGTCGAATTCTTCGGTCGCCTGTCGGGCACCGCCGGTCCCGCCACGCTGACTGCGGGCGCCTATTATGCGCCCAAGCAGACCTCGCTGGGTAACTTCTCCAACACCTCGTACAGCCGGGGCCAGCGTTGGGATAACATCTATCTGACCGGCGACGGCGCGGTCGGCATTCCCAGCACGCCGATCACCGCCAAGGCGCATATCGGCTATTCGAAGGGCAATCCGGGCCTGGGCCCGAACGGCACCAGCCTGTCGCCGACCGGCAGCTATTGGGACTGGTCGCTGGGCGCCGATGTCGCGGCGTACAAGAACCTGACCTTCAACGTGTCGTACATCGACACCGACATCACCAAGTCGAAGGCGGCCTATATCCAGCCGAACTTCTCGCAATATCAGACGCCGGGGGGCGCCTCGATCTCGGATGCGACGGTGGTGTTCTCATTGACGGCCGCATTCTAAACGACATGGCTTTTCGGGGGTGAAGGGGCGGTGCCGGGAACGGCGCCGCCCTTTTCCATTTATGCCCTGGCTTCCGCAAGATGGCCTCCATAGACTGGCCGCGCCGATCCGGGTTCGGGCGTGCCGCAGGCGCGGATCGTGGATCGTCCAGCGAGTGGAGCGTCCGTCATGCCGCGTGCCTTACGCCTGATCGCCTTTATCTCCCCCATCATGGCCACCTTCGGCGCAGGGTTGTCGGCTTTTCCCGGCCAGGCATCGGTTCCAGCCCCACCCACCGATCGCTCGCTGGTCGGCTGGACGCCCGGTGCGGTCCGCTGCGGGACCAGCATCGTCCCGGGGCAGCCCATCCGACGCCCGTGGAATACGCTCGCCTGGGGCACGCCGCCATCGTCGGACAGCATCACCTATCGCTTCGACATCGACGCCAGCGGACGCCCGGTGTCGATCACGCGCGAGGCCCCACGATTCATTCCCTTTGCCGAGGATGTCGGCCCCGCCTTGGCCGTCAGCCGCTTCGCCCCCGGCGCGCCGCAGCAGGGCTGCACCGTGACCTTCACCAAATGGAGCAACACGCTGGCGCAGGCGGACGTGATCGAACTCATGTCCTATACGGTCCATCCCGACGGGGGCGTGCTGCCCAAGCCGGGCTGGGATCGCATCCGCAGCGTGGCGGGCAGCTGTTTCGACACGCCCTATCCCCAGCCGCTGGTGCGCCGCTTTCCCGATTTTGCGGCGCTTCCCGCGACTCCGGGCGTGCCGAGCTGGTCGATGATCGCCTATGACCTGGATGCGGGCGGTAAGCCGTTGCGGCCCCGCGTTTTCGCTGGCACCGGCAATGCCGCGCTCGACAAGGCATCGCTTGCCGCGATCCGCGGGTCGCGCTTCACCAGAGGCGCACGGACGGGCTGTTTCTATCCCTTCCGCCGGGCCCCCGCCAAGCTCGAAGCCCCGGCCATGCCGCAGGTGATTCACGACGCAAAAGTGGAGGGCGGGACCTGTCCCGACGAGCATGGCTGGACCAGCCCGCCGCAATTGCGCTTCTCCGAACCGTGGCGCCGCCGCTCGATCGAGGGCTGGGCGGTGATCCGCTATGACGTCGCCACCTGGGGCGAGTTGGGCAATATGAAGGTCATCGCCGCCCAACCATCCAGCGAATTCGGCGAGCAGGCGATGAACGTCCTGCGCACCGCCCGCTTCGCCCCCTCGGCGCAGGGCTATGTCGGTTGTGTCGACCGGGTGAAGTTCGTGATGGGGCCGGAGAATAAGTCCGCCATCAATGACGACGGCGAAGGCACACCGCCGCCGCCTGCCTATTGAGCAAGGAAAAGGGGCCGGGAAGCATCCGCCTCCGGCCCCTTTTCACCACATCCATCGGGATCAGTTGGTGGCGGCGCGCGCGTCCTGACCGTCGCCTTCGGGTGCGGCGACGATGTCGCGGGTGGTCGCGCCCTTGTCGACCACATTGGTCGCCGGATCGCCGACCGACGAGCGGATGCCCGGATCGGCACTGTCGGCCCCGGCATTCTGCACCAGACCATATTCCGACTGGCTGCGCGCCGCCTGACCACCGAACAGCGCGTCCAGCGTCTGCTGCTGGCCGCTGCGGGCCTGGACCGGCGCGGCGCCCGGCTGGGGCGGAACCAGCGCGAAATCGGGCGGGATGATCAGCGAGGGCTGACGCGCGACGGCGAATTCGTCGGGACGCGCCCGGTCGAGGCCGCGCCCGGCCCCACATCCCGTCAGCAACGCGGCGCAGGACAGACCTGCGATGACGGGCACCAACTTACGCATTGCTCTTCTCCACAGGAGCGGGCCGGTCGCGCACGAGAAGCGCGCGCGCCAGCAGAACCAGAACGCCTATCGTAATCGCCGCATCGGCGACATTGAAGACCAAAAAGGGACGCCACTCGCCGAAGTGCAGATCGGCAAAGTCGACGACATAGCCGAAGCGCACCCGGTCGAGGATATTGCCCAGCGCCCCGCCCAGCACGCAGCCGAGCGCGACCTGGTCGACCGGGTTGCGTTCGCGGGTCATCCAGAAGGCCACCGCCAGCGCGATCGCGCCGGTCATCGCGACCAGCGCCCAACGCGAGGCGTTGCTGTCGGCGGTCAGCAACCCCAGCGAAATGCCGAAATTGGGCACGAAGCGCAGGTTGAAGATCGGCGCGATCTCACGCACGTCGCCGAGCGACCGCAGGCCCATCGGCCCGGTGATCGCCCATTTGATGACCTGATCGAGCAGGAACAGCGCGACCGCCGTCACCAGCCCCAGCCGGGGGAACTTAGCCATGCGCGACCACCTCGGCGCAACGGCCGCACAGATCGCCATCGACCGCTACATCGGGCAGATGCCGCCAGCAGCGGCCGCATTTGTGCTTCGTGGTGCGTGTTACCGTCACCGCATCGGCCAGCGCCACATCGGCGACGATGAACGCCTCCGCCAGCGCCTGGGACTCGAGCGGCAGCGACGGCACCGTCACCTCGGCCTCATTGGACGACCGTACCGTCTTTTCGCGGCGCAGCGGTTCGATCGCCTCCGTCACCTGCGCGCGAAGCCCGCGAGTCTCGGTCCAGCGCGCTATCAACGCCTCGTCCTCGCCCAGTTCGGGCAGCACCGGCCATTCGAGCAGATGGACCGAACCATCTTCCGACGGGAAGCGCGACTGCCACACTTCCTCCGCGGTAAAGCACAGGATCGGCGCGGCATAGCGGACCAGCGCATGGAACAGGATGTCGAGCACGGTGCGATAGCTGCGCCGCTTCGGATCGGTCGCGGCATCGCAATAGAGCGAGTCCTTGCGGATATCGAAGAAGAAGGCCGACAGGTCCTCATTCGCGAAATCGGTCAGCGCGCGCAGATAGCGGTTGAACTCATAGGCGTCGGCCGCACGACGCAGCTCGATGTCGAGGGCGGTCAGGCGGGCGAGGACGTACCGCTCCAGCTCGGGCATCGCGTCGAACGAGATGCGCTCTTCTTCCGTGAATCCGTCGAGCGCGCCGAGCAGATAGCGGAAGGTGTTGCGCAGCTTGCGATAGCTGTCCGAGGCGGTGGCGAGCACCTCCTTGCCGATGCGCACATCCTCGAAATAATCGGTCGAGGCCGTCCAAATGCGCAGGATGTCGGCGCCCGACTCGCCGATGATCTTCAACGGATCGACGACATTGCCCAGCGACTTGGACATTTTACGGCCCTGCCCGTCGAGCGCGAAGCCGTGGGTCAGCACCGCGTCGTAAGGCGCACGACCGCGCGTTCCGCACGACTCGAGCAGCGACGACTGGAACCAGCCGCGATGCTGGTCCGAGCCCTCAAGATACAGGTTCGCGCGCGTACCCTCGCCATAGCGCGCCTCGATGACGAAGGCATGGGTCGAGCCGGAGTCGAACCACACGTCGAGAATGTCGTTGACGGGCTCGTAATCGGCCAGGGCGTAATCGGCCCCGAGCAGTGACTGATGGTCGGCGGTGAACCAGGCGTCCGCCCCGCCCTCGCGGAAGGCGGCGATGATGCGGGCGTTGACCGACTTGTCGTTCAGATATTCGCCGGTCTGGCGGTTCACATAAAGCGCGATCGGCACGCCCCAGGCACGCTGGCGGCTGATGACCCAGTCGGGACGCCCCTCCACCATCGACCGGATGCGGTTGCGGCTGCGCTCGGGCACCCAGCGGGTCCGCTCGATCGCGTCGAGCGCGGTTTCGCGCAGCGTCGCACCGTTGCTCGCCGGCAGGGTGAGGAGCGGCGTCACGCCCGAGATCGGATCGACATTCGCCATCGCCACCGTGGGATCGAACGTCGCCTCGGCCCGGTCCATCGGGATGAACCATTGCGGCGTCGCGCGGAAGATCACCTTGGCCTTGGAACGCCAGCTATGCGGATAGCTGTGCTGGAAATCATCCGACGCCGACAGCAGCGCGCCGACTTCGCGCAGGTCCGAACAGATCGGACCTTCGGCGGAGACGAACTTCTTGTTGATGACGCTGCCCTGGCCGCCCAGCCAGGCCCAGTCGGGGCGATAGGTGCCGTCGCCCTGCACCGCGAAGACCGGGTCGATGCCATGCGCCTTGCACAGCAGGAAGTCGTCCTCGCCGTGATCGGGGGCCATGTGGACCAGGCCGGTACCCGCGTCGGTGGTGACGAACTCGCCCGCCAGGAACGGGCGGGGCTTGGCGAAGAAGCCGCCCAGCGCGTGCATCGGGTGCTTGGCCGTCGCGCCTTCCAGCACCGGGCCCTTCACCAGACCGATAAAGCCCTTCATCGTGATGCCGGTGCGCTTGGTGAAGGCGGGCAGCAGCGGCTCGGCAACCAGATAGCGGCGGCCATCGCATTCGAAGTGCAGATAGTCGATCGCCTCGCCATAGCTCAGCGCCTGGTTGACCGGGATCGTCCAGGGGGTCGTCGTCCAGATGACCGCCAGCGCGCCAACCAGATCGGGATATTCGGGGCAGCTCGCCACCTCGAACCCGACATCGATCTGGGTCGAGACGATGTCTTCATATTCGACCTCGGCCTCGGCCAGCGCGGTCTTTTCGACCGGCGACCACATGACCGGCTTGGCACCGCGATAGAGCTGGCCCGATTCGGCGAACTTCAGCAGCTCGCCCGCGATCACCGCCTCGGCGTCATAGGTCATGGTCAGATAGGGGTTGGCCCAGTCGCCCATGATGCCCAGTCGCTCGAACTGCGCCTTTTGCGTGCCCACCCAGGTATCGGCATAGGCGCGGCACTCGGCTCGGAACTGCGCGACCGGCACCTCGTCCTTGTTCAGCTTCTTGGCGCGATACGCCTCCTCGACCTTCCACTCGATCGGAAGGCCGTGACAGTCCCAGCCGGGGACATAGGGCGCGTCCTTGCCCATCAGGCTCTGCGAACGGACGATGATGTCCTTCAGCACCTTGTTGAGCGCATGGCCCATGTGAATGTCGCCATTCGCATAGGGCGGACCGTCATGCAGGATGAACCGCTCGCGCCCCACCCGCTCGCGGCGAAGGCGGTCATACAGCCCCATTCTGGCCCAGCGATCCAGAATCGCCGGTTCCTTGGCGGCAAGCCCCGCCTTCATGGGGAAATCGGTCTTCGGCAGGAAGACGGTGTCGCGATAATCGGGCGCGTCGGTCATAAGGGACACGCCCTTAGCGGGTTTAGGTTAACACGTCATGCCGGATTATGCGATGCCGGTGAAGGGCCCAACAGGGCGCGGGCCCGCGCGCAATCCGCGTCCATCTGCGCCACCAGGGCGTCCAGCGTATCGAACTTCGCCTCGGGCCGCAGATATTCGACCAATTCGACCGACAGCGCCTGGCCGTACAGACCCTCGGCAAAGTCGAAGAAATAGGGCTCCAGCAATTCCTTGGGCGGGTCGAAGCTGGGCCGGATGCCCAGATTGGCTGCGCCGTTCAGCACCCGCCCATCGGCCAGATGCCCGCGCACCGCATAGATGCCATAGGCGGGTCGCAGATATTGCCCCATGTCGAGATTGGCGGTCGGATAGCCGATCGTCCGGCCCAGCTTGTCGCCATGCTGTACCCTGCCCTCGATCGTGAAGGGCCGGGTCAGCAGCCGCGCCGCCGTGCGTGGATCGCCCGCAACCAGCGCGGTGCGGATGCGACTCGAGGAGATCGTCTCGCCATCCAGCGACACCGGCGCGACCGCATCGGTGGAAAAGCCAAGCACCCGCCCCCATTCGCGCAAGGTGGCGATGTCGCCACTGCGTCCGCGACCGAAGGTGAAGTCCTCGCCCGTCACCACGCCGCCGACCCGCAACCGGCCGAGCAGGCGCTCCTCGACAAAGGCTCGTGCCGACAAGGCCGCCAGTTCGGCATCGAAGCGGAACACCAGCATCGCATCGGCCCCGGCCGCAGCGAACAGCCGCTCGCGCTGGTCGAGCGTGGTCAGCCGAAAGGGCGCGGCATCGGGTTTGAAATAGCGGATCGGATGCGGATCGAAGGTCGCGACCAGGGCGGGCCGCCCCTCCGCACGGGCGCGCGCCACCGCGGCACCGACCACCGCCTGATGACCGAGATGGAATCCGTCGAAATTGCCCAGCGCGACGATACCGCCCGCCAGATGCGCCGGGATCGATTCCGCGCCGTCAACTCGCTGCATGGGCGCGCGCTATAGCAGGCCGGACCGAATTGGCTAGGCGCGCGACAGGACGCGGTTGCCGATCCCCTCGCCCGCCAGCATGCGCAGCCTTTCGGCACGGTCGAACGTCTCCTGCATCGGCACGCCGATCCCCACCGCGACCCCGGCGGACATGGTGACGACGCCGATCGGCTCGCCCGATCCGCGAAGCCGCAGCGTCCGGCGCTGCATCGCCGCGCGCGCCTCCTCCATCATCCCCGCCGCCATCGACAGGGGGCGACCGCGCAGCACGAGGACGAACAAATTGCCCTGCCAGCGGATGATCTCCGCCCCTTCGCTCACCTGGCGCAGCGTGGCGACGAACGCCCGCAGGACATTGTCGGCGACGGGACGACCATAGCGCTCGTTGATCCCCTCCAGATCGTCCAGGCTACAGGCCGCGATCACATAGCCATGCGGATCGGCCGCCAATCCCTCGATCAGTGCCCGCGCGCCCGTCCGGCTCATCACCCCGGTCAGCAGGTCGATGTCGTCACTGGGGGGCACCGATTCGATTCGGGTGCGCAGATGCGCGATGCTGCCCGACAATTCCTCCAGATCGCGCTCGGTCTTGGAAATGCGCGCGATCAACTGTTCCAGCAGCAGCGCGATCGCCGTCGAATCGGGGGCCAGATCATTGTCGCGGCGATGGGCGTGCGACAGGGCGGCGACGTCGCTGGTAAAATGGCCGGTGATCTGGCGCGCCTCGCTGGTCAGCGAGTCCAGCGCCTCGGCATGATCGCTGAGATCCCGGTCGAGTTGCGCACGGTCGGGCAACGGCTCGATCGCTTCATGCGCGCGTACCATCGGCATGAGCTTGCCGACATCCTCCTCGGTCAGGCGGATACCGCCATCGGTACGGCGCGCGACCTCCTGTCCCAACGGGCCATAGGGATGGAGGACGGCCTGGAGCGCCAAGGCATAGCTGTTCGTCGTGCGGGCCAGTCGATGCTGATCGAGGAACAGCAACGCCTCGCGACTGGCGTCGAACAATCCCGGCGGATCGATGTTCAGCCCATTTCGGCCATCGCCCTCCCAATCCATGATCATCATGCGGCATCCGCCCTAAAGATGATTGTCGGCCAAAGCCGCAATCTTTTATCCTTACCCGATATTTACGATCGTTCAGGCCGCAATTGAAGTCGGATGAATAAAAAATTCAGGGAACGTCATTAACCGATCTTTACCATTGTCGGGGCCCCGTTACCTCGTCAGCGTCACAAAGGCATAGGCGGGACGGCCGTCCGAGGCAGGGCAATGCTTTCTGTCAACTTCGCGCCAACCGATGAACGGGGGGACGACGGTATCCCCCTCCGCATCCATGTCGATCTCGGTCAGCTCGACCCGGTCGGCCTGCTCGCGAAACAGCGCGAAAATCTCCGCCCCGCCGATCACGGATATGGCGCCGTCCCCCGCCAGCGCCAGTGCGCCAGCGACATCATGTGCCACCTCCGCGCCCGGCGCGGACCAGTCACGGTCGCGGGTCAGGACAATGTGCCGCCGCCCCGGCAGCGGCGCGGGAAAGCTGTCAAAGGTCTTGCGGCCCATGATCATCGCCTGCCCCATGGTCAGCGCCTTGAAGTGTTTCAGATCGGCAGGCAGGTGCCAGGGCAATTGACCGTCGCGCCCGATCACGCCGTTACGCGCGCGCGCCAGGACCAGCGTAATCATATCGCCACCGCCGCCTTGATATGGGGTTGCGCGACGTAATCGTGCAGCACGAAATCCTCGGGCTCATACCCGTCGATCGCATCCGGGCGGCGCAGGATTTCCAGCCGTGGCAGTTCGCCTGGCTCTCGCGCCAACTGCGTCCGCGCCTGGTCCAGATGGTTCAGATAGAGGTGGCAATCGCCACCCGTCCAGATGAACTCGCCGACCTCCAGATCGCATTGCTGGGCCAGCATATGGGTCAGCAGGGCATAAGAGGCGATGTTGAATGGCACCCCCAGGAAGATATCCGCCGAGCGCTGATAGAGTTGCAGCGACAGCCGGCCATTCGCGACATGGGTCTGGAACAGGCAGTGGCACGGTGCCAGCGCCATGGCGTGGAGGTCACCCGGGTTCCAGGCGGATACGATCTGGCGCCGCGACGCGGGCTGGGTACGGATTTGCTCTATCAGTTCAGCGATCTGGTCGATATGGCGACCGCCCGCCGTCGCCCAGTCGCGCCACTGTTTGCCATAAACCGGGCCGAGATTCCCCTGTTCATCCGCCCATTCATCCCAGATGCTGACCTTTCGCTCCTGCAACCAGCGGATATTGGTGTCCCCGCGCAGGAACCACAGCAGTTCGACGATGATCGAGCGCAGGTGGAGTTTCTTGGTGGTCAGCACCGGGAACCCGCGGGCCAGGTCGAAACGCATCTGATGGCCGAAAACCGAAAGGGTGCCCGTACCGGTCCGGTCCATCTGCTGGACGCCGTGGGTCAGCACCCGGTCCATGAGGTCGAGATATTGCCGCATGACGTGGGCCTAGCGCCGTGCGGCGCGAACGCCAAGCCGCGCCGGAACGGAGCGGGACGAAGATGCCCGGACGCGCGGCGCGAGGCAGAGCGTGAAATGTCGCTTTCCCGCCCCAGCCCACGCCAGATCAAAACCCGCGACGACGCGTTTCGACTGTTCGCGGGGCTGGCACGCGGGCGGCAAGAGGCGTTCGGCGTCGCCTTTTTAAGTCGGGAACGGACCATATTGGGATTGCGCCACGCCTGGGGGCGTGAGGATTCGGTGGTGGTCCCCCTCGTCCGGATCGCGCGGGACGCGCTGCTGCTCGCTGCGCGCGCGGTGCTGATCGCGCATAGCCATCCCGATGGCGACACCTGCCCCAGCGTCGCCGACCTGGCCTTGACCCGGCGGCTGTCGCAGGGGCTGGGCGCCCTCGATGTGGTGCTGCTCGATCACCTGATCGTGACCAGTGCCAAGATCGTCAGCCTGCGCGAACAGGGGCTGCTCTAGGGCGGCCCCTGACGGTCCTAAACGAGTCGCGTCAAAAGCCGAACCGCACGCGCCCGACGATCCTGTCCCCCGAATGCCGCGCATCGGCCAGCAGGAAGGCGGAGGCGTCCCGCTCCGACACGTCGGTCCCGACATAGTCCAGCCCCAGCGTCACCGGCCCGGTCACATGCTCCACGCCCAACCGCCAGTCGCTATAGTCGCCACCGGGACGAAGCCGAGCAGCACGAAAGGCGTTGTCGACCTGCCCCGAGGAATGGCCGACGCCCGCCGACAGGGTCCAGGGCGTGCCGGGAATGCCCGCCTGCGCCCCGGCATGAATATAGAGATTGTCGCCGCCGATCGCATCCTGCGACGGCGCATAGTCCGCACCCGCATCGACCTGCACCGGGCCCAGCGTATAGGCCGCCGAGCCGCCCAGTTCGACATAATCGGCGTCGAAGGCCGCACCGCCGAACACATGGCCCGTCACCCGCCCCCGCACGGTGACGGGGCCCAGCCTGGTGCCCGCGCCCAGCGTCAGGTCGCCGACCACGCCCGCCCCGCCATGCCGGTCCGATTCGCGCAAGGCGACGACACGCCCGCTCGCCTCGAACGGGCCATTGGTCACGAAAATATCGGCGGAGGGCGACACCCGCCCCCCGCTCCAGCTCAGGCCGCGGCGATTCTCGTCGCTATTCAGCTCCACCCCGATCACGGGGCGCTGCTGCGCGGCGGCGGGCATGGCGGCCAGCATCGGAGCCACCGTCACGATGGCGGCCCACATGGTCTTCATATCGATCTTCATCCAGCGAGCGTCTCGGCATGAAGGCGGTCCATCTCGGCGCGCAGCAAGCCATGGTCCTCCTGTGCGACCGCCTGTAGATGGTCGCGGACCGAGTCCTGCCGCCGGGCGACCTCCTGCGCAATCGCGCTGCGGTTGGCGCTGCACCAGCCGGGACGACTGCCCTCGATCACCCCGTCACGGCTCGCGCTGCGCAACAGGGTCGCGCCGGTGCCCGCTTTCGCCTCGCGGTGGACGGTGACGTTGGCGCTCCACTGGCACCGCAGCGTCGAGGGCCGCCCGCCGGTGGCCACGGCACCGATCTGCTTGTGGGTTACGCCGACATCGGCGCTGTAACGGACCGCGACCGGGCCGGAATGATGGTCCATCTGCATCCGATGTTCCAACGCCCCATCGGACGCCGCCATCGATCCCAGCACCAGCCCGGCCACCAAAAGCATGTTCATCATCGTCTCCATCTGCGGGGCCCCGACCCATGCTGGTCGGTGACCTGTCGGCACCGATCAGCGCCGATAGCGGACAATGTATGACAAAATTTTCATGATTCAATCTGTCGCCGCAGCGGTGACTTAGTTTTCCTTCGCTCGGCAGGGGCGGATGGCGGCCGGTTCGGGACGCGGCCGGGTCGCTCGGAACGCGGCCAGATACCCGCCGGCCGAGGGCATGTTCTCGAACGAGACCTGGGTGAAGCCCACCGCCTCGAACTCGCATTTCAGCAGCGCCGGGGGCGTACCATGGGCACGGATGCGGCGATTGGCATCGACCACCACGACCAGCCCGTCGGGCTTCAACGCTGGATAGAGCCGCCAGAGGAACTCATAAGGCTGCTCGATCTCATGATACATATGCACCATCAGCACCCGGTCGAAACTGCTCGGCGGCAGCTTGGGATCGGCGGGCTCGCCCAGCCGGACGCTGACATTGTCCAGCCGCTCGCGCGAGACCCGCTCGGCCAGCCGGTCGCGCCAGGCGGCGACGATGTCCTCGGCCAGGACGCGGCCGGTCTTGCCGACCCGCTGCGCCAAGCGGACGGTGTAATAGCCTTCGCCCGCGCCGATGTCGGCGACGGTCATGCCGGGATCGATCCGCGCCCGGTCCATCACCTGATCCGCCTCGCGCAGCCGGTCACGCGCATCCTCGCTCGACCAGCGTGACGAGACGACATCGGCGACCGGCCGGTCCGCCGCCGGAAAGGGGCCGACCTTGTCGTCATCGTCGTCGCGCTGCTGGATCAGCGGTTTCGAGCCGTCGCACCCCGCCACCGCGCCCCCCAGCGCGATGACCAGTGCCGCCGCCATGATGGGCCCCCGCCGCCCCATCTTAATCGACGTCTTCCACGGCGACGGCCTCGCCGGTTACCCGCTGCGACAGCGCCGCCGCCATGAACGGGTCGAGATCGCCGTCCAGCACGTCGCCCGGCGCGGTCGAGGTGATGCCGGTGCGCAGGTCCTTCACCAGCTGATAGGGCTGGAGGACATAGGAACGGATCTGGTGACCCCAGCCGATATCGGTCTTGGTCGCGTTCTGCGCGTTTGCCGCCGCCTCGCGCTCGGCCAGTTCGCGCTCGTACAGGCGGGCGCGAAGCTGGTTATACGCCTCCGCCTTGTTCTTGTGCTGCGATCGCTGATTCTGGCACTGCACCACGATCCCGGTGGGCAAGTGCGTGATACGCACCGCCGAGTCGGTGGTGTTGATGTGCTGGCCGCCCGCACCCGATGCGCGATAGGTGTCGATGCGCAGCTCGCTCTCGTTGATCTCGACCTCGATATTGTCGTCGATCACCGGATAGACCCAGACCGATGAGAAGCTGGTGTGCCGCCGCGCCGAGGAGTCATAGGGGCTGATGCGGACCAGCCGGTGGACGCCCGACTCCGTCTTGGCATAGCCATAGGCATTCTCGCCCTTGACCAGCAGGGTCGCCGACTTGATGCCCGCCTGTTCACCCGCATGATAGTCGATCAGCTCGACCTTCATGCCGTGCCGCTCCGCCCAGCGCGTATACATGCGCTGGAGCATTTCGGCCCAGTCCTGGCTCTCGGTGCCGCCCGCGCCCGAGTTGATCTCGATATAGGTGTCGTTGGCGTCGGCTTCGCCGGCCAGCAGCGCCTTGACCTTGTCCGCCTCTGCCCGCTTGGCGAGTTCGGCCAGGCTGGCGACGGCTTCCTTCTCCAGTTCCTCGTCGCCCTCCATCTCGGCCAGTTCGATCAACTCGACCGTGCCCGACAGCTCGTTCTCGATCGCGCGGGTGGCGGTGATGGCTTCGTCCAGACGGCGACGCTCGCGCATCACCTCCTGCGCCTGTTTGGGGTCGTTCCACAGCGCCTGGTCCTCGACGCGCGCGTTCAACTCGTCCAGGCGGCGCAGCGCGCGGTCCCAGTCGAGGAAGCGGCGCAGCAGCTCCAAAGCGTCCTTGATCGTATCGACATGAGCCTGCGCTTCAGCGCGCATGAATATTCTCCGAATCGGTCGTGCGTCCGCCCGGCGGGCGAACATGATCTATATGGGAAGCGGGCTAGTAGATTCCGCCTTCCCTTTGCAAGAAATCGCTGTCGCGCGGCGGCGCGGGCGTCGCCGGGCCGGTGGGGGTCGGCGGCGTTTCGACGGTCGCCTGGGTCCGGCGGGCGCGGCGGCGCGGTTCGCTTTCGGGCTTGAACGCTTCCCAGATGACGGCGGGCTTGGGGTCGTCGCCGGTCGGGAAGGTGCCATAGACCGGCCGTCCGCTCGACCGGTCGATCCGCACCATGCGAATGCCCGGCGGCGCGCGGAAGGGCAGCTTGTCGAGCCCCTCATAGGCCTTTTCGGCGAATTGACGGAAGATCGGCACTGCGATCGTCCCGCCCTGCGCATAGCCGCCCAGCGAACGCGGATGGTCGTAACCGAGATACAGGCCGCCGACGAATTGCGGGGTACCGCCGACGAACCAGACATCGGTCGGTCCGTTGTTGGTGCCCGTCTTGCCGAACATCGGGCGGTCCAGATCGCGCAAGCCCGTCGCGGTGCCGCGCTGGATCACGCCCTCGGTGATATGAACCATCTGATAGGCGGTCATCGCGTCCAGCACCTGGCGCTGGCGAGAAATCGGGCGCGGCATCGGCTTGCCGTCATAATCGGCGGCGTTGCACCGATCGCAGGCATGCCAATTTTCCGGCCAGATCACCTTGCCGTGCCGGTCCTGGACGAAGTCGATCAGCGAGGGATCGCCGCCGCGCCCGTTATTGGCGAGGATCGCATAGGCGTTGACCATCTGCCCCACCGTCGTCTCGCCCGCGCCCAGCGCATAGGCGAGATAGGGCGGGAAATCGCCGATCCCCATCTGCTTGATCATCGCGACGACATTCTTCATGCCCACGGTCGCGGCCGTCCGAACGGTCATCAGGTTGCGCGACTGCTCGATGCCCCAACGCATGGTATGCGGCCCGGCCCCGGCCGAATTGCCGAAATTGCGGAAGCATTTGGTACCGAGATTCGCCCCCTGATCGACGCAGAAGGGGCCGTCGACGATGATCGAGGCGGGCGTCATCCCATGGTCGAGCGCGGCGGAATAGACGATCGGCTTGATCGTCGAGCCCGGCTGGCGCTGCGCCTGGGTGGCGCGGTTGAACGCCTGGAGCCGCGCGTCGAAGCCGCCCTGCATCGCCAGCACGCGGCCGGTCGCAGGTTCCTCTACCACGAACCCGCCCGAGATGCGCGGGATCGAGCGCAGGCCGAACACGCTGCCCTCCGGCGCGACCGCGACGATGTCGCCCACCTTGAGCGCGCTGAACGCGGTCGCCGCCGTGCCCCGGCGCGGCATCTGCGCCCCCGACCGGGGCAGCGTGCCGGTGCGGCCATTGGCGAAACCGATCGTCGCCTGCCCTGAATCCTTGGTGGTGACGATCCCGGCCCGCCAGTCGCGATAATCGAGACCGATATTGGTGTTCAGCAGCACCTGCTGCCAGTTGCCGTCCTCCACGTCTTCGTGCCGGATCGGCCCGGACCAGCCACGCCCGGCGTCGAACCGGACGAGTCCGTCGCGCAGCGCCTCGGCCGCCAGATCCTGAAGCCGCGTATCGAGCGACGTGCGCACCCACAGCCCGCCGTCATAGACGCTGTTCGGCCCGCTTTCGGCCTTTTCGCCATAGCGCTTGATCAACTGTCGGCGGACTTCCTCGACGAAATAGCCGCCGACCTGCGCATATTTGGGGGTCCGGCGCAGCACCGTGCCCAACGGCTCGTCCATCGCCGCCTGATATTGCGCACGGGTGATGAAGTCGTTGCGCAACATCTCGCCCAGCACATAGGCGCGGCGCTCCAGCGCGCGGTCGGGATGGCGGACGGGATCGTAATTGGATGGCCCCTTGGGCAGCAGCGCCAGATAGGCCATCTGCCCCAGCGTCAGCTCATCCAGTTCCTTGTCGAAATAAGCATGCGCCGCCGCCTCGACGCCAAAGGCGTTCCGCCCCAGCGCGATCTGGTTCAGATAGAGTTCCAGAATCTGCTGCTTGGTCAGCGCATTCTCGATCTTATAGGCGAGGATCGCCTCGCGGATCTTGCGCGTCGGGGAATAGGCGTTGCCGATCAGCAGATTCTTGGCGACCTGCTGGGTGATGGTCGATCCGCCGCGCGCGCGCCGGCCGGTGCCGAACTTCTTGGCATAATCGAGTACCGCACCCGCCAGCCCCGGATAATCGACGCCGCCATGCTCGAAGAAGCTCTTGTCCTCCGCCGCCAGAAAGGCGCGGATCAGCAACGGCGGATATTCGCGGAACGACAATTCGACCCGGCGCTCGCGCGCATAGGACTGGATCGGCGCGCCGTCGATGCCACGAACATGGGTGGGCAGCGGCGGTTCATAGGCCTTGAGCGCATCGACCGAGGGCAGGTCGCGCATGAACAGGAACCAGAACACCCCCGCCCCGATCGCCAGGAGCAGCGCGAACGCGGCGAGCAGCCGAACCCACCACCGCTTCCACAGGGGACGACGCGACGTTTCGGGGGTTGCGGGCGGGGAAGAAGGTTCGACGGCCATGGCTTTGCGCGGGACCGTGTAGCAGGTTCGCCCCCGCTTGCCACCCGCTTGACTTTACTTGGGCATCAGCAGCCGGGCGGTTCGTCGCGCGGCTCGCCCGGATCGGGATAGCGCGCACCGACATGCGCCTCGCCTCGCGACGCCGCCAGCCGTTCCTGCCGATGCCGCTCGGCATAGGCGGCCAGCCGCTCCGCATCGCGCGTGCCGTGGCAGGCGGGGCAGCTCACCCCCTCGACATAAAGCGGCGAGGCGAGGTCCTCCGGCCCAACGGGCATCCGGCACCCATGGCACAGCGCGTGGCTTCCCTGCGCCAGCCCATGTCCGACCGCCACCCTGGCATCGAACACGAAGCATTCGCCCTGCCAGCGGCTCTGCTCCTCGGGCATGGTCTCCAGATATTTCAGGATGCCGCCATCGAGATGGAAGACGTCCTCCACCCCTTCCGCCTTCAGAAAGGCCGTCGCCTTTTCGCAGCGTATGCCGCCGGTGCAGAACATCGCGACCCTGGCCTTGCCCGCCATCAGCTCGTCGCGATTCTCGCGGAACCAGCGGGGGAAGTCGCGAAAGCTCTTCGTGCCGGGATCGACCGCACCGTCGAACGTGCCGATCGCCACCTCGTAATCATTGCGCGTATCGATCAGGACGGTCTGCGGATCGGCGATCAGCGCGTTCCACTCCTCCCCCGCGACATAGGTGCCGACCTCGCGCGTCGGGTCGATGCCCTCGACACCCATCGACACGATCTCGCGCTTCAACCGCACCTTCATCCGGTGGAACGGCATGGTCTCGGCGGTCGAGTCCTTGTAGTCCAGATCGGCACAGCCGGGCAGCGTGCGGATATGCGCAAGCAGCGTCTCGATGGCGTCGTGGGTGCCCGCGACAGTCCCGTTGATCCCCTCGTTCGCGAGCAGCAGCGTACCGCGAATCCCGTTGGCCTCGGCGACGGCCAGCAACGGTGCGCGCAGCGCGGCGGGGTCGGGGAAGCTGGCAAAACGATACAGGGCACAGACGCGGATCATGGCAGGGCCCTTACGCCGATCCGACGAGCGCGGCCAGATGCCTGCCCTGTGGGCCGTCATGGGACGAGGCCCTCTTTACCCGGAATATCGCTGGTCGAAGAGGCGGCTGGCGTCGTCGACTACTCCGTCGCCCCCTACCGCGCCGCCATCCGCCGCGCGAAGTGAACCTCCACCGCCTGCAACACCGCCTGCGCGATCCGCTCCCGGCCATCCTTGCTGTCGAGAAAGGCCGCGTCCTGCATGTTGGAGATATAGCCCGTCTCGAACAGGATCGACGGCATGTCCGGCGCCTTGAGCACCATCAGCGAGGCCATGCGGTGGAAGGTCGGCTTGACCGGGATCAGCGGCTGCGCCTCGCGGCCCAGCAGGCGCGCGAAGCTGGCCGAGGCATTCATCGTCTCGCGCTGGGTAAGGTCGATCAGGATCGAGGAGACGTCGCTGTTGCCGCCCAGATCGACCCCCGCGATCACGTCCGCCTTGTTCTCGCGCGCCGCCAGCCGTGCGGCTTCCTTGTCCGAGGCGACGTCGGACAGGGTATAAGCGGTCGCCCCGCGCGCCTCGCCCGCGCCCGCGCTGTCGCAGTGGATCGAGATGAACAGATCGGCATGCAGCCGCCGCGCAATGCCATAGCGCTCACGGTGGAGGATATAACGGTCGTCCTCCCGCGTCAGGGCCGCGCGCACCCGCCCCGACGCGACCAGCGTATCGCGAATCGCCTTGGCGATGGCGAGCGTCACGTCCTTTTCGCGAAGCCCCGTCTGCGGATTGATCGCACCGGGATCGACCCCGCCATGGCCCGCATCGATCACCACCAGCGGGCGATTGTCCGCCCCCCGAACGCGCGGCAGGGGCAGCGTGCGCGAGGGGCTCGGCACCGGGACGGTCAGGGTGTAGCTGGGCTTGCGCTGAAAATGGAACGGGAAGAAGTCGAGCGCACCGGCAAAGCTCGCCTGGGTGTAGCCCTTGTTCACCGGCTTGAGGGTCAGCGACAATTGCCGCGCTTCGTCATCGAACCCGCCGTCGAAGATCGCCGCGTCCTGGGCCAGGGCGAAGGTCAGTCGGGTGACGCCCGGCCTGACCAAACTCGGAGTTAGCCCGCGTACCGCGCCCTCGCTGACCGGAATCCTGCCCGGCGAAGCCCCGGTCACGTCGATCGCCACCCGGCGCGGCTCGTTCAGCATGACGCTGCGCGCACGCTTGACCGGCGAATCGAACCGGATGAGCAACTGCGCCCCCCGCACCACGACCTTCTGCACCGTGGCCGCGAACGCGCTGACGGGCGTGAGCAGCCCGAACAGAAAAGCAGACAGCATCAACACGACCCGGCAACCATGCCGCGTCCGCCCGCCGCTGGTCCAGCGAAAAGCCATTACCGCACACCCTTTTTGGCGACCTCATGGGTCGACAGTCGGGCATAATGGACCGTGGCTGACGCGGGACTTTCCACAATTGGTTAACCGGCAATTCGGCATTTTGGTCGCGGCAAAAACGGCAGATTCCCGCCTGTTGCGCAAACGTTCCGATGATGCTAGCAATCCGGTGGACCCCGGCCTCGATCACCTCTCCCAAACGATCGGGACGGGGCCATCTCCAAAAAGGACCGGGACGGCGATCCGATTCGCGCCCGGACCAATCAGGTTGACGCTCGCATGACGCATATGATCCACCCCGCTGACCGACCGGCCTTTGCCGGCGGGATCGCGGTGTCGTGGGTCCGCACCGGCCCCGTTGCCGGCGCTGTGGCTGCGGCCGACACGCATTCCGTTTTTTCCAGCGGACCGGCGCCCCGCGCCGCCGCCCACCTTATTTACCGCGCGCGACGGCTGCCACTGGGCCCGACGCGCGCGTGGAGACTTCATAATGACCACGCGTATGCTGATCGACGCACGCCACCGGGAAGAAACCCGCGTGGCTGTCGTCAAGGGTAACCGGATCGAGGAATTCGACTTCGAATCGGCCGAGCGTAAGCAGCTCAAGGGCAATATCTACCTCGCCAAGGTGACCCGCGTCGAACCGTCGCTGCAGGCGGCGTTCGTCGATTACGGCGGCAACCGTCACGGCTTCCTGGCCTTTTCGGAAATCCACCCCGACTATTACCAGATCCCCAAGGAAGATCGCGAAGCCCTGCTCCGCGAAGAGGCCGAGCATGCCGCCGAAGAGGCCGCGCTGCGCGCCGAGCTCGACGCAGAGGATGACGAGGATCTGGACGGCGAAGGCGAGGACGATCACGCCGACGACCATCACGACGACGAGGATGGTGACGCCGCCCCGCGCCCCAAAAAGTCGACCGTCAATGACGACCAGGTCGAGGCGCTGCGCCAGCGTCGCCAGAATCTGCGCCGCCGCTACAAGATCCAGGACGTCATCCATCGCCGCCAGGTGCTGCTGGTCCAGATCGTCAAGGAAGAGCGCGGCAACAAGGGCGCGGCGCTGACCACCTATCTGTCGCTGGCGGGTCGTTACTGCGTGCTGATGCCCAACACGTCGCATGGCGGCGGGATCAGCCGCAAGATTTCGAACGCCGCCGACCGCAAGCGTCTGAAGTCGATCATGGCCGACATGGCGCTGCCCTCGACCATGGGCTGCATCGTCCGCACCGCCGGGCTCCAGCGCACCAAGACCGAGATCAAGCGCGACTTCGACTATCTGGCGCGCCTGTGGGACGGCATTCGCGAGAAGACGCTGCATTCGTCGGCGCCCGCGCTGATCTATGGCGACAGCGACCTGATCAAGCGCGCGATCCGCGACATCTACAATCGCGAGATCGAGGAAGTGATCGTCGAGGGCGAGGAAGGCTATCGCCAGGCGAAGGACTTCATGCGCCTGCTGATGCCCGCCCATGCCCGCCGGGTGAAGCAATATGCCGACGCCGTGCCGCTGTTCCAGCGCGCGCATGTCGAGGATCAGCTGGCCGCGATGTACAATCCGGTCGTGCAGCTCAAGTCGGGCGGCTATCTGGTCATCAACCCGACCGAGGCGCTGGTATCGATCGACATCAACTCCGGCCGTTCAACCCGCGAACATAATATCGAGCAGACCGCGACCGCGACTAACCTGGAAGCCGCGCAGGAAATCGCGCGCCAGTTGCGTCTGCGCGACATGGCGGGCCTCGTCGTCATCGACTTCATCGACATGGACAACAACTCCAATGTCCGGAAGGTCGAGAAGGCGATGAAGGAGGCGCTGAAGAACGATCGCGCCCGTATCCAGGTCGGCCGCATCTCGTCCTTCGGGCTGATGGAAATGAGCCGCCAGCGGCTGCGCACCGGCGTGCTGGAAGCCTCGACCCGCCCCTGCCCGCATTGCGAGGGCACCGGCCTGGTTCGCACCGCCTCGTCCTCGGGCCTGTCGGCGCTGCGCCTGATCGAGGACGAGGCCGCACGCGGTCGCGGCTCGATCCTGACGCTGCGCGCCAGCCAGGAAGCGGCCGTCTATGTGCTGAACCGCAAGCGCGCGGACATCGCCGAGATCGAGGATCGCTACGGCGTGACCGTCGAGATCATCCCCGACCGCGAGGAAGAGGGTGCGCGCATGACGGTCGAGGCATCGGGCCCGCCGCCGGCCTACGCGCCCAAGATCGACATGCTCCTGCCCGTCGAGGAGGATGAGGACGATCTGATCGACGAGATCGAGGAGGAAGAAGAGGAAGAGGTCGAGGAAGAAGCGACCGAAGCCCCTGCGCCTCGCGAATCGCGTGAGGACGGTGAAGGCGGTGGCCGCAAGCGCCGTCGCCGTCGTCGCGGACGTCGCAATCGCGGCGGGGCGGAAGACGCCGTGCAGGGCGAAGAGGCCGATAATGGCGAGCACACCGAACTCGAAGAAACCGACGAGGTCGAGGACGAGACGGTCGAGGCGAACGACGTCGAGGCTGGTGAGGCCGAGACTGGCGAGACCGAAGCGGGCGAAGCGCGCGAAGGTGGCCGCCGCCGCCGGGGTCGTCGCGGTCGTCGCGGTGGCCGTCGCCAGGACAATGGCGCGACGGAGGCCGGTGAGGCTTCGACCGAAACCGCTGGCGAAAACGACGTCGCCGAAGCGCCGCTGTCCGTCGAAGAGCCGATCGAGGCGGGCGATGCCGCACCGGTGACGACGCCGCTCGCGGTGGCCGAGGCGGAGGCGACTGAAGCCCCCAAGACCCGCCGTCGCCCGCGCGCTCGCAAGACCGCTCCGGCGGTGACCGAGACGGTCGAGACGCCGGTGGCGGAAGCCCCGATCGCCGAGCCGGTCGTCGAGGAAGCTCCTGCGGTGGCAGCGGAGGCGGAAGCCCCCGCCAAGCCCAAGCGCGTCCGCAAGAAGGCTGCCCCCAAGGTCGCTGCCGAGCCGGTCGTGGAAGAGGCGCCCGCCCCCGAAGCGGAAGTCCCCGCCAAGCCGAAGCGCGTCCGCAAGAAGGCCACTCCCAAGGTCGCCGCCGAGCCGGTGGCCGAGGAAGCGCCTGCGGTCGAAGCCGAACCCGCTCCGGCGGCGGAACCGGCGGAAGCCGATGCGACCTCGTCCGAAACGCCGCGTCGCGGCTGGTGGCAGCGCACCTTCGGCGCCTGATCCCCGCCACTCTCAAACGCGAAACGCCCTCCTTCCCCGCGGAAGGGGGGCGTTTTGTTTGGGAAGGCCGCTCCGCGCGCCAATCGATCCGGCCCGAAGCCTATCACCCCTCCCCGATCGCCCGCGACGCGGTGCACAGCTTCGCCCAGCCTCCAGGCGGTATCGGCACCGGCGCGCTTGCCCCATGCGGGCCATCGCGAAACGCCAGCAGGCGAAAGACATGCGCGATGCCGCCCTGCTCGACCCAGACCAGCCACAGGTCGCGCACGCGATAGGCGCGCAGGAATCGCGTTCGCGGCGGTGAGCCGGGCGACACCATGTCGGATCCGTTGAACGGCGACCCCGCCTCTGCGACGGGGTTCCCTATCGCATGACGCAGAGCCTGCCGGACCGAAGGGGGAAGGTCGGCCATCCGCCGCATCTCGGGTCCCGCCCCCTTGATCGGGCAGCCTGGCAGGTCGGGCATGGGCGCGACCCATGGCCTGGCCGGTCGATCGGCGATCATCGCCATCATCATCGTGCCACCCCTTTCGTTCGCCGGACGTTCAGTCGCCCGATGCCAAGGCTGACCGGTCCCGCCCCAATTGCAAAGCCGGTTGTGTCCGCAGGCCGACCCGCCGATAGAGGAAGCATGAAGCGTCTGATCGCCGCCTTCGCCGCCACGATCCTGCTCTGGGCGCAACCCGCCGCCGCGCAGTCCATCTTGCGCGATGCCGAAACCGAATCGCTGTTCGCCGACATGTCCGCGCCGATGATCAAGGCGGCCGGGCTGTCCCCGCGTGACGTGAAGATCGTCCTGATCAACGACGATTCGATCAACGCCTTCGTCGCGGGCGGGCAGATCGTCTATGTCCATTCCGGCCTGCTCCAGGCGGCGGACAATGTGAACGAGGTCCAGGGCGTCGTCGCGCACGAGCTGGGCCATATCGCCGACGGCCATGTCATCCTCAGCGAGCAGGCGATGAAGCCCGCCATGAAGATGCAATTGCTGTCGATGGTGCTGGGCCTCGCCACCATTGCCATGGGCGGCGGTGCGGCGGGCATGGGCGTGCTCGCGGCGGGGCAGCAGGCGGCGATGGGCCAGGTGCTGGCCTTCACCCGCAATCAGGAATCGGCCGCGGACGCGGCGGGCGCGCGCTACCTGACGACCGCGGGGGTGACCGGCAAGGGAATGCTGAGCTTCTTCAAGAAGTTGCAGAACCAGCAATATCGCTATGGCTATGTCAATATCGATCCGTTCGCCCAGACTCACCCGCTTTCTTCGACGCGTATCCAGGCGCTGACCGCCGATCTTCAGGCCTCACCCGCCTGGAACAAGCCGATCGACCCCAAATTGCAGGAACGCTTTCTGCGGGTGAAGGCCAAGCTGTACGGCTATATCTCGCCGCCCGAGACGACGTTGCAAAAATTCCCCGACAGCGACCAGTCGGTCTATGCGCATTATGCCCGCGCCTATGCCTATCACAAGGCCGCCTATCCCGACAAAGCCGATGCCGAGGCGAGCGCGCTGATCGCCAAGGATCCCAACGATCCGTATTTCCAGGAAATCCAGGGCCAGATCCTGCTGGAGGCGGGCAAGCCGCAGGATGCGCTGGCCCCCTTGCGCGCCGCGACCATGGGATCGGGCCAGAATGCGCTGATCGCCACCACCTTCGGCCATGCGCTGATCGCGACCGAGGACAAGCGCAACCTGCCCGAAGCGGTGAAGGTGCTGAAGGTCGCGGTCCAGCGGGACGAGGACAATCCGTTCGCCTGGGTCCAGCTCGGCACCGCCTATGAGCAGCTGGGCGACACGCCGCGCGCCGCGCTGGCCACCGCCGAGCGGGCCAGCATGATGGGCGACACCCGCACCGCCATCCAGAGCGCGCGCTACGCGCTCGCCAACCTCACCCCCAACACGTCCGAATGGATTCGGGCGCAGGATATTGCCATGACCTCTGCCGACGCCGCCGCCAGTTCGAAGAAGAAGCGCCGCTAATGGGCGTGAAGACATTGGCCGCGGTGGCGGTCGTCGGTGGCCTGGTCGGCGGCGGCACCGCATTGGCGCTGGCCCCGCTGGTCGCGCCCGGCGGCGCATCGGGCGACAGCGTGCGCGCCTATCTGCTGGACCATCCCGAAATCATTCCGGAAGCGATGCAGCGGCTTCAGGATCGCGAACAGGGCAAGGCGGTGGCCGCCATCGGTGGCGACCTGACCAAGCCCTTCGGCAGCGCCTATACCGGCAATCCCAGGGGCGATGTGACGCTGGTCGAATTCTACGACTATAATTGCGGCTATTGCCGGGCCAGCCTGCCGCTGCTCAAGCAATTGACGGACGCCGATCCCAAGCTCCGCATCGTCTATCGCGAATTGCCGATCCTCGCGCCGTCGAGCAAGGCGGCGGCGCGCGCCAGCCTGCTCGCCGCGGCGCAAGGCAAGTTCGCCGCATTCCACGACGCGCTCTACGCCGGGGGGCCGGTCAGCGACGCGACCATCGCGGCGGCGGCGGCCAAGGCGGGCGTCGACATGAGCAAGATGGCGGCCTTCCAGCCCCAGGCCGATGCCGAAATCCGGCGCAATCTCGAGGCTGCCGGACGATTGGGCCTGACCGGCACGCCCAGCTGGATCGTCGGCAACCGCATCCTGTCGGGTGCGCTGCCGCTCGAGGAATTGCAAAAGGCCATCGCCGCCGCGCGAAACGGTTGATAAAGCGGCGTTCTTCCAACGGGGGACTGCCGCATGACCGACCCGATCCTGTCCGTCGAGGGCGTGACCAAGACCTATAAGAGCGGGGTGACCGCGCTCCAGCCGGTCGACCTGACCATCCGGCGCGGCGAGATCTTCGCGTTGCTTGGCCCCAATGGCGCGGGCAAGACGACGCTGATCTCGATCGTGTGCGGCATCGTCACCCCCTCTGCGGGCGCGATCCGCGTCGATGGGCATGACGCCCTGCGCGATTATAAGGGCGCGCGGCGGAAAATCGGGCTGGTGCCGCAGGAACTGTCGGTCGACATGTTCGAGCGGGTCATCGACACGGTCAATTTCAGCCGGGGCCTGTTCGGCCGGGCACCCAACCCCGCTTATGTCGAGCAGGTGCTGCGCGACCTGTCGCTGTGGGACAAGCGCCATGCCAAGCTGATGGAGTTGTCCGGCGGCATGAAGCGCCGGGTGCTGATCGCCAAGGCGCTGTCGCACGAACCCGACCTGCTGTTCCTCGACGAACCCACCGCGGGCGTCGATGTCGAGCTGCGCCGCGACATGTGGAAGCTGGTCCACCGTCTGCGCGAGCGCGGCGTCACCATCATCCTGACCACCCATTATATCGAGGAGGCCGAGGAAATGGCCGACCGGGTGGGCGTGATCGCCAAGGGCCGCCTGCTCCTGGTCGAGGAAAAGGCCGAGATGATGAAGAAGCTCGGCAAGCGCGAAATGGTGCTGACGCTGGCCGAGCCGATGGCGGCGATCCCACCCGCGCTGGCCGAATGGCATCTGGCGCTGGAGGATGACGGCAAGCGGCTTCGCTACATCTTCGATGCGCGGGCCGAGCATACGGGCATCCCCTCGCTGTTGCGGATGCTGGGCGAACTGGGAATCGGGTTCGTCGATCTGGAAACCTACAAATCCTCGCTGGAGGATATTTTCGTCGATCTGGTCGAGGGGACGCGCGCATGAACCTGCATGGCATATGGGCGATCTATCGCTTCGAGATGGCGCGGTTCCGGCGGACCGTGTGGACCAGCCTGATGGTGCCGGTCATCACCACGACGCTGTATTTCGTGGTTTTCGGTACCGCGATCGGATCGGCGATGAACCAGGTGTCGGGCGTGCCTTATGGCGCGTTCATCGTGCCGGGGCTGATGCTGCTCTCCATCTTCTCGGAAAGCATCCTGAATGCGAGCCTGGGCATCTACATGCCCAAATTCACCGGCACCATGTACGAGATATTGTCCGCGCCGCTGTCACCGATCGAAACGGTGCTGGGCTATGTCGGCGCGGCGGCGAGCAAGTCGATGGTGATCGGACTGGTCATCCTCGCCACCGCCTATCTGTTCGTCGACCTGTCGATCCTCCACCCGATCGCGATGATCTTCTATCTTCTGCTGGTGGCGGTGACCTTTTCGCTGTTCGGCTTCGCGATCGGCATCTGGGCGCGCGGGTTCGAGCAGTTGCAGGTCATTCCGCTGCTGATCGTCACGCCGCTGACCTTCCTGGGCGGTGCCTTCTACTCGGTGACGATCCTGCCCGAGCCATGGCGGACGGTGACGCTGTTCAACCCGGTCGTCTATCTGATCAACGGCTTCCGCTGGACCTTCTTCGGCACGTCGGACGTGACGCCGGGGGTCAGCCTGGGCGTGACGGGACTGTTTCTGCTGGCATGTCTGGCGTGGATCGGCTGGATCTTCCGCACCGGCTGGCGGCTGAAGAACTGATCCTCTCGAACGTCGCCCCAGCGCAGGCTGGGGCCTCTGGCAAGCACACCGTTCCGCCTTCAACGGCGTAGCGTCCCGCTCAGCAATGGCGTGACGACGAGGCCGTTCAGGTCCACCAGCACATGGACCATCATCACCACCCACAAGGCCCCGGTCATCAGGTACAGCCCGGTCATCACCGCCCCCAGGGCGGTGGTGGCGATGATCCCGGCCCAACCCTGATAGCGATGCATCGCCCCGAACAGCAGGAGCGACGCCAGGAAACCGACCCCCGCCTGCCCCGTCACCATCGCGATCAACAGCGGTAGATAGAGGCGGAAAAACGCCTCTTCCGTCACGCCCGCCATCACGCTGAGCGCCGCGCCATATTTCAGTTCGCGCCGTTCGCGGGGCAGAAGGGCCGACACGTCGCCCAGCGGCTTGCGCTTGCGCAGGCGTGCCAGCACCGCCCCCGCCACCAACCCGGCGACCGCACCGCCGATCAGCATCGGCCGTATCGCATCGTCGTCGTGGAAGATCGACGGCATCGCACCCGCCAGCCCGCTAAACTCGCCCGGCATGACCGCCATCGCCTCCATCCGCCCGAGCAGGAGCAGTCCGACCAGCACCGGCGCCAGAAAGGCGAGCGCCGAACGGGCCAGCCACAGCCGGAACCGCATCCGGCGCGAGTGACCATCGTTCAGCGCCTTGAACCGCCGATACTCGCCCAGATCGCCCTTCTGGAACCACCATATCCCCGCCAGCGAGGCGAGGAGGAGGACGGCGGCGAGGATCATAGGCGATGCTGCCCCTTCACCCAGCGGACCGTGCCCGACGAGGCGCGCATCACGACGCTCTCGGTCGTCATCACTTTGGCGTGCCGCTTCACACCCGCCAGCAGCGAGCCGTCGGTCACGCCGGTCGCCGCGAAGATGCAGTCGCCCTGCGCCAGTTCGGTCAGGTCATATTGCTTGTCGAGATCGGTCACGCCCCATTTATGCGCACGAGACCGCTCGGCGTCATTACGGAACAGCAGCCGCCCCTTGAACTGCCCCCCGACGCAGCGCAGCGCGGCGCAGGCCAGCACTCCCTCCGGCGCGCCGCCCGACCCCATATAGACGTCGATCGTCGTTTCCGGGTCGGTGGTCGCGATCACGCCCGCCACATCGCCATCACCGATCAGCACCACGCCGCAACCCAGCGACCGCAACTCGGCGATCAGCCCCTCGTGACGCGGACGGTCGAGCACGCAGACCACGATATCGCCGGGCTTCACCCCCTTGGCCTCGGCAATGGCGCGGATATTGTCGCTGGGGCTGCGATCCAGGTCGATGACGCCCGCCGGATAGCCGGGGCCGACCGCGATCTTGTCCATATAGACGTCGGGCGCGTTGAGCAGATGCCCCTTCTCCGCGATCGCCAGCACCGCCAGGCTGTTCGGCCCTGCCTTGGCGCAGATGGTCGTGCCCTCCAGCGGATCGAGCGCGATGTCGATCTCCGGCCCCTGACCGGTGCCGACCTTTTCGCCGATGAACAGCATCGGCGCCTCGTCGCGCTCGCCCTCGCCGATGACGACGGTGCCGTCCATGTCGAGTTCGTTGAGCGCGGCGCGCATCGCCTCGACCGCGGCCGCATCGGCCGCCTTTTCGTCACCCCGACCGACCAGCGTGGACGCGGCAATCGCCGCCGCCTCGGTCACGCGCACCATTTCGAGGACGAGGACCCGGTCGAGGACATGGCTGGCGGTCTGATGGTCGATCTGGCTCATAACTCTCCTGACGCCAAGGCGTTTGTTGAACATGTTTTACATGCCTTACCGCGCCGAATGGACGAGGAACAGTCCGAAAGCTTTGGCGCTTGCGGCGGAAAGGGTGATTGGGGCGTTTGACCGATCCATGTTGCATCCTCATGATCGCCCACCATGCCCGACCCGATGATCGCGCTCGACCATCTGTGCCGCCGCTATGGCGCGGTGACGGCGGTCGATCATGTGTCGTTGACGATCGCGCGCGGTGCGTTCGTCGCGCTGGTCGGTGCGTCGGGATCGGGCAAATCGACTTTGCTGCGGACGATCAATCGGCTGGAAACACCCGATAGCGGTCGCGTCCTCATCGACGGGCGCGACGTCATGGCGGAGCAGCCCCACGCCCTGCGCCGCCGAATCGGCTATGTCTTTCAACAGCATGGCCTGTTCCCCCACATGACGGTGGCGGGCAATATCGCGATCGGCTTCCGCCTGACCGGACGCACGACAGGCGGACGGGTGGAGGAGATGCTCGATCTGGTCGACCTGCCCCGCGATGTGGCGAGCCGCATGCCCGATGCCCTGTCGGGCGGTCAGCGCCAGCGGGTCGCGATCGCCCGCGCCCTGGCGACCGAACCGCCGATCCTGTTGCTCGACGAGGCGCTGGGCGCGCTCGACCCGGTGACCCGCGATGCAGTGGCGGGGCGGTTGGTGGCGCTTCATGAAAGACTGGGGCTGACGACGCTGCTCGTCACCCATGACATGGCGGAGGCGCTGCTGACGGCGGACCGGGTGCTGGTGATGGAGCGCGGGCGGATCGTCGCCGACGCCACGCCCGCGCAACTGGTCGCGGGCGAAGGCGGCGCGGCGGCGCAGGAGCTGATGGCGGTGCCCCGGCACCAGGCCGAGCGGCTGGCGGCGCTTCGAGCATGAGCGGTTTCCTCGACGCCCTGTCGCGCATACCCCCGCTCCTCGCCCAGCATGTGCTGGTCAGCATGGCCGCGCTGCTGCTCGGCATCGTCATCGCGGTGCCGCTGGCCTTTGCCTGTGCGCGGCGACCGGGCCTGTCGCGGGTCGCGCTGGGCCTGGCAAGTCTGGTGCAGACCATTCCGGCGCTGGCCCTGCTTGCGCTCTTCTATCCGGTGCTGCTCAGCCTGTCGGGACTGGTCGGCGGCGGGATACCGGCGCTGGGTTTCCTGCCGTCCTTGCTGGCGCTGACGCTGTATGCGCTGTTGCCGATCCTGCGAAACGGGGTGACGGGGCTGCTCGGGCTCGATCCGGCGGTGTTGCAGGCCGCCGACGCCGTGGGGATGACACGGGGCCAGAAGCTGCGTCTGGTCGAGGCTCCGCTGGTCGCGCCGGTGCTGGCGGCGGGTATCCGGACGGCGGCGGTGTGGACGATCGGGGCGGCCACGCTGTCCACCACGGTCGGGCAGCCGTCGCTCGGCGATATGATCTTTGCCGGGCTGCAGACCCAGGCCTGGACATTGGTGCTGGCCGGATGCGTGGCGGCGGCGGCGCTGGCGCTGGCGGTCGATGCGCTGATCGGGCTGATCGAGCGGGGTCTGGCACGTCGCAAGCGGGGCCTGTGGATCGGCGGGCTGGTCGCGCTGGCGCTCGGCTGCGGGCTGGCGACCCAACCGCTCTGGCCGCATGGGGGCGAGCCGCGCCGCGAGGTGGTGATCGGCGCCAAGAACTTTTCGGAGCAATATATCCTCGCCCGGCTGATCGGCGACCGTCTGACCCGTGCGGGCTATTCGGTCAGCTATCGCGACGGGCTGGGTTCGGCGGTGGCGTTCGAGGCGACGGCGGCGGGCCGGGTGGACGTCTATGTCGATTATGCGGGGACGCTGTGGACCACCGCGATGCACCGGCATGATTCCCCGGCTCGAAACGCGATGCTGGCGGCCCTCGAACAATGGACGGCGACCCGCGATGTCACGATGCTGGGGCCGCTGGGGTTCGAAAATGCCTATGCCTTTGCGATGAAGACGCCGCTGGCGAACCGGCTGGGCGTGCGCTCGCTGAGCGATCTGGCGGGGGTCGCGCCGCGCCTGAAACTGGGCAGCGATCTGGAATTTCTCGACCGGCCCGAATGGGCGGCGGTGCGCGATGCCTATACGCTGCAATTCGCCGGCATGACCCCGTACAGCCCGACCTTCATGTACCGCGCGCTGGATAGCGGGCGGGCGGATGTCATCTCCGCCTTTTCCTCGGACGGGCGGATCGCGGCGGATCGGCTGACGGTGCTGAGCGATCCGAAGCGGGCGATCCCCGGCTATGACGCGGTGTTGCTGGTGGCGAAGGATCGCGCCGGCGACTCGAAATTCGTGGAGGCGCTGCGCCCGATGCTGAACCGCATTCCGGTCGAGGCGATGCGCGAGGCGAATTACCGGGTCGACCGCGATGACGCGGCGAAGGAAAGCCCGGAAGCGGCGGCGCGGTGGCTGGCCAAGCGGGTGGGATTGTAATTTGGTTCACTCGAAGCCGCGAGGACGCGAAGCAGAGAAGATTTTGGTTCGCGCGGAGGCGCGGAGACGCGGAGGGGTATCGCGCTAGGCGATCGTTCTGTTTTTTCACAGGCAAATTAGGCAGGATGAAGGCTGCCGCCGCGCCCGACATCTCTGCGTTCTCCGCGCCTCCGCGCGAAACTCATTCTTCTTCGCGACTTCGCGGCTTCGCGTGAACCTTAAGCCCCTCCCGCAGGCGGGAGGGGCTTGCTAGAATCAGTCGCGCAGCAGGTCGTTGATGCTGGTCTTGGAGCGTGTCTGCGCATCCACGCGCTTGACGATCACCGCGCAGTACAGGCCCGGCTTGCCATCCACCGAAGGCGTCGTGCCGGGCACCACCACCGAATAAGGCGGCACATGGCCGCGGAAGACTTCGCCCGTCTCGCGGTCGATGATCTTGGTCGAAGCGCCCAGATACACGCCCATCGACAGCACCGCGCCCTCACCGACGCGAACGCCCTCGGCGACTTCGGCCCGCGCGCCGATGAACGCGCCGTCCTCGATGATGACGGGACCGGCCTGGAGCGGCTCCAGCACGCCGCCGATGCCCGCGCCGCCCGACAGGTGCACATTCTTGCCGATTTGCGCACAGCTACCGACCGTCGCCCAGGTGTCGACCATCGTGCCCTCACCGACATAGGCGCCGATATTGACGAAGCTGGGCATCAGGATCGCGCCCTTGGCGACATGCGCGCCGCGCCGCACGACCGAACCGGGCACCGCGCGGAAGCCGGCAGCGCGGAATTCGGCTTCCGACCAGCCGCTGAACTTCGACGGCACCTTGTCGAACCAGTGGCCCGCACCGGGCCCGTTGTCGATCAGGACATTGTCGTTGAGGCGGAACGACAGCAGCACCGCCTTTTTCAGCCACTGGTTGACCGTCCAGCCGCCATTGCCATCGGGCTCGGCGACGCGCGCCTCGCCCCGGTCGAGCAGCGCCAGCGCGCGGTCGACGGCGATCCGCGCCTCGCCCTGGGTGGCGAAATCCAGCTCGGCCCGGTTTTCCCAGGCGGCATCGATGGTGGCGGCCAGTTCGTGAGCCATCGTCAGTCCTCCAAAATGCTCGTCAGCCACGGCGTCAGCGCGTGGACGGTGTAGTCGATATGGTCGCGGGCGGCCTCGGGCCCCTGTTCGGAGCCGTTGTCGACCCACACGGTCGTCATCCCGATCGCCTTGGCGGGAATCAGGTTGCGCGCCATGTCCTCGAAGAAGATCGCACGGGTCGGATCGATGTCGAACGCCGCGCACAGCCCCGCATAAGCGGAGGGCTGCGGCTTGGGGACGAGACCCATGGCGGTGATGTCGTGCACCGCTTCGAAATGGCTGCCCAGCCCCAGCCGGTCGAGCACCTTCAGCGCATAGGGCTTGTCGCCATTGGTGAAGACCAGCTTGCGCCCCGGCAGCTTCGCCAGCGCGGCGGCGAGCGGCGCGTCCTGTTCCAGCACGTCCATCTCGATATCGTGGACATAGGCCAGGAAGGCGGCGGGATCGACATCATGCTCGGCCATCAGCCCGGCCAGCGTCGTGCCGTGCGCGTGGAAATATTCCTTCTGCACGCGGAACGCCTCGGCAGGCTCCAGCTCCAGCAGCTCGCCGACGAACGCGGTCATTCGCCGGTCGATATGCGCAAACAGATTGGCGCTCGCCGGATAGAGCGTATTGTCCAGATCGAAGATCCAGGCGTCGATATGGGCAAGGGCGGGCAGCATCGCGGCCAGCGTTTAGGCGCGCGGCCGAAGCGTCGCAAGCCGTGCATCGCGGATCGGGCCATCATCCGGGCCCGATCGTCCCGACTTGTCCTTTCCTCCCTCTCGCGCCCCCTTCGCACCGGGTCCAACCCGCTCTATGACAATCCGACAAGCCAAGGGCGCGGGGCGAAGGGTAAAATGGCGGGGATCGGTTCGGCGCGCGGAATGGCGATGGGGGGCATGGCCTGTACCATGACGGCGATGCTGTCGGCCTGTGGCGGGGGTGGCGGCGTCCAGTCGACCCCGACACCCCCGACCGTCACGCCGACACCGACTCCATCCCCTACGCCGACGCCCACCCCGACACCGGCACCGACGCAGAATTACGACACGGCGGGCTACCGCGCGACGAGCGGCGCGGTATCGATGAACGCGCTGGCCGCCTATCAGCGCGGGGCGACCGGCGCGGGCGTCACGCTGGGCGTGATCGATTCGGGGCTCGATACGCGGACCGGGCTGTTCACCGGACGAATTGCCAGCGCCTCGACCGATCTTGCGGGCACGCGGGGCACCGGGGACGAGGACGGGCATGGCACCGCCGTCACCTTCACCGCTGCGGGCGGACGCGGCGGCAACCGCGCCCAGGGCGTGGCGTTCGATTCGACCATCCTGGTCCTGCGCGCCGACGAGCCGGGCAGTTGCGGGACGAGCAGCGGCACCGATGGCGGGCTGGGCGGCAAATGCTCCTTCTCCTCCACCTCGATCGCGCGCGGGTTGGACGTCGCTCGGCAGGCGGGGGCCCGGGTGGTCAACATCTCGCTCGGCTCCAACGACACCCCGCCCTCCGCGCTGCTGGCCGCGATCAACCGGGCCACCGCCGCCGGAATGGTGATCGTCATCTCCGCCGGGAATGACGGCGAGTCCGATCCGACCCTGCTGGCGCAGATCGCGAACAATGATTCGGTGGCGCGCGGACAGGTCATCATCGCCGGATCGATCGGACAGAGCGGCACCATCTCTTCCTTCAGCAACCGGGCGGGTCAGTCCGCCGCCCATTATCTGACCGCGCTGGGCGAGCGGGTGGAGGCCCCGGATGCCAGCGGTACGCGGCTGCTCTGGTCAGGTACCTCTTTCGCCGCGCCGCAGATCACCGGCGCGGCCGCGCTGCTGGCACAGGCCTTTCCCAACCTGACCGGGGCGCAGATCGCCGACCTGCTGCTTCGCACCGCGCGCGAGGCGGGGACCGGCGGGACCGACAGCATCTATGGCCGGGGCACGCTGGACCTGACCGCCGCCTTCCAGCCGGTCGGCGCGATGAGTGTCGCGGGCGGCACCGCCGCGGTATCGATGACGGTCAATGCGCGGCTTTCCCCCGCCATGGGCGATGCGCGGGTGCAGGGGCTGAACCTCGTCGCGCTGGACGGCTATGCCCGCGCCTATCAGATCGATCTGTCCGCCACCGTGGCGCAGGCGAGCCCCCGCGCATTGCTCGCCCCCGCGCTGCTCGGCCGGATCGAGGGCGCGGCGGTCCGCGAAGGAGCCCGCACGGTTGCGCTGACCAGTGCGGTGCAGATGCCCGGCGAAGCCCGGCTGCGTGCCATCGTCCCCGCCGATGCGCCCGGCGCGACCCGCCGGATCGTCGCAGGCAGCGTGACCCAAATGCTCAGCCCGGACACGATGGTCGGATTCGGCTTCGCCAGCGGCGGGGACACGCTGATCTCCGACTGGACGGGGCAGTCGGGCGCGGCCTTTCTGCTCGCGGATCCCGGGTTCGGCGTCGACCGAGCGCCGCGCGCCTCCGCCGCACTGCATCACCGGCTGGGCGGACTGGGGGTCAGTATGATGGCCGAGAATGGCCGTTTCGCCGCCCCCGCCCCGGGGATGGTCGCGCCGACCTATGACCAGGCCAGCCTGGCTGTCGACCGGCCGCTGGGGCCGGTGGCGTTGATGATGGGCGTCACGCGACTGGCCGAGCGATCGACCGTGCTGGGCGGCTGGTTCGGCGGCGCGCTGGGACAGGCGCGGGGGACGAGCTGGTTCGCCGACACCTCCGCCCGGTGGACCGATGCGGGCGGCGGCTGGGCGCTGGCGATGCGCTGGCGCAGCGGATGGACCCGCGCGGATGGCGGACTGGGCGGCGGGATGCTGGCCAGCCGGTCATGGTCGGTCGAGGCGGGCAAGCGTGGCTTGTTCGGCGGCGACCGGATCGACCTTCGCCTATCCCAGCCCTTGCGGGTGATGACCGGTGGGCTCGACCTGCGCCTGCCGTCGCATTGGGACTATGCCGGGGGGCAGGTCGATGGCTGGACGACCAACCACCTGTCGCTCGCCCCGACGGGCCGCGAATTGTTGGCGGAGCTGCGCCATGCGGTGCCGCTGGGCGCGGGGCAATTGTCGACCCATCTCTTCTGGCGGCGCGATCCCGGCCATATCGCCGCCCTGCCGCCCGAGCGCGGGATGGCGATGAAGTATGGCTTGACCTTCTGATACGTGGTCTTGGCTGGCGGGGGCGACCACGCATCCCCATCTTATTGTCATGACACGCTATTCCTTGCTCGATCTGGTGCCCGTCATCGAAGGCGGCACCGTGGCGCAGGCGTTGGCCAACGCCGCCGACCTCGCCGCCCATGCGGAGGCAAGCGGCTTCCACCGATATTGGACCGCCGAGCATCACGGCATGACGGGCATCGCATCGGCTGCGACCGCCGTGGTGCTGGCGCATGTCGGTGCGGCGACCAGGACGATCCGGATCGGTGCGGGCGGCATCATGCTGCCCAATCACGCACCGCTGACCATCGCCGAGCAGTTCGGGACGCTGGATGCGCTGTTCCCCGGCCGGATCGACCTGGGGCTGGGCCGCGCGCCAGGGTCGGACCAGCGGGTCGCTCGCGCGCTGCGCCGGACGCTGGACAGCGATCCCAACGCCTTCCCGCGCGACGTGATGGAGTTGCAAAGCTATTTCGCCGACGACGGCCAGACCGGCATCGTCGCGACGCCGGGCGCGGGGGCGAAGCCCCAAATGTGGATATTGGGGTCGAGCCTGTACGGCGCGCAACTCGCCGCCGCGCTGGGGCTTCCTTACGCCTTCGCCTCGCATTTCGCGCCCGACGCGCTGGACGATGCGCTGGCCATCTATCGGCGGGATTTCCGGCCCTCGGCGGTGCTGGACAAGCCCTATGCGATGGCGGGGTTCAACGTCTTCGCCGCCGATACCGATGAGGAAGCGGAACTGCTGGCAAGTTCGCAGCAACAAGCCTTCGTCGCCCTGCGCACCGGTCGCCCCGGCAAGCTGCCCCCGCCCGTCCCCGGCTATCGCGATAGTCTCGGCGTACAAGGCGCGGCGATCCTCGGATCCGTCCTGTCCTGCTCGGCGATCGGCTCGCCGGAGACGGTAGAGCGTCAGCTTGCCGCCTTTGTCGAGCGGACCAAGGTCGATGAGGTGATGGTGGTGAGTGCGATCTTCGACCATGAGGCGCGCAAGCGCTCGATCGGCATTGCGGCACGGGCGATGGATGCCCTGGAGACGGTGACGGCCTGATCCTGAAATTTCGCGCGAAGGCACGATGGCGCGGAAGTTTTGTTCGCGCGGAGGCGCGGAGAACGCGGAGGTGTCGTACTTGGCGGCACTGCCCGTCCTTCACCCCCCACCGGCTCGTGAGAAAGTATCGAGCGTGCCGCTCGGCACACCCCCTCCGCGTTCTCCGCGCCTCCGCGCGAACCAACCTCTCTCTTTTCTCTTCGCGTAATCCGGAAAGCCGGAAGGTCCTACCCCACGGCCGCTGGAAGCCGGAGCCGCACCAGCAGCCCGCCCAGATCCTCGCTTTCCTCCAGCGACACCGTGCCGCCGTAAATCTCCGCCACGTCGCGCACGATGGCGAGGCCCAGGCCGGTGCCGGGCTTGCCCGTGTCGAGCCGGACGCCGCGGTCGAAGATGCGGACGCGTTCGTTCTCGGGAATGCCGGTGCCGTCGTCCTCGACCAATATCTCGACGAACCCGGCCTGGGCGCCGACCGTCACGAAGACGCTGCCGCCGCCATATTTGGCCGCGTTCTCGACCAGATTGCCCAGCATCTCGTCCAGATCCTGCCGCTCGACATGAACCGCCAGGTCCTTGGGCCCGTCAATGTCGATACGGACATGGCGATAGAGGCGGCCCACCGCGCGCTCGACCGATTCCAGGCTGGGCCAGACATCCGCCCGGCTATGCGCGGAGCCGCGCCGACCGACCGCACGGGCGCGGGCGAGGTGGTGGTCCACCTGCCGCCGCATCGTCCGCGCCTCGCGGATCACGGTCTCCGACAGATCTTCGGACTTGGCGGTCGCGGCGTTCATGATAACGGTCAGCGGCGTCTTGAGCGCATGGGCGAGATTGCCGGCATGACGCCGCGCTTCCTCGGCCTGCTTCTCGTTATGCTCGATCAGCGCGTTGAGTTCCTCGACCATCGGCGCCACTTCGTTAGGCATCGCATCGGAAATGCGATTGGCCCGCCCGGCGCGCATCTCGGCAATCTCCTCACGCACCCGGCGAAGCGGATAGAGGCCGTAAAAGGTCTGCATCGCGGCCATCAGCAACAGGCCGACTCCGAGCAGCGCGAAGCTGCGCACCAGGGTCCGGCGAAGCGCCCCGATCTGCGCATCGAGCCCCGTCGTGCGCTGCGCCACCTGGAACCGCCAGCGCACGTCCGATCCGGGCAGTTTCACATCGCGTTCGACGATGCGCAGCCGTTCATCGGGAAACTGGTTGCTGGTATAGACGTGGATCGTATCGTCATTGTGTGGCGTGCCATAGGCCAGATGCCGATCCCACAGCGACCGGGACGGAAAGGGATCATGCCCCTTGCCCGACACCTGCCAATAGACGCCCGATCCGGGTTCCAGAAAACCCTGATCGGCGGGTTCGCGATTGAACCAGACCTCGCCCTGCGAATCCACGGCGGCGGATACGAGCAGGGATTGCAGCACATAGGCCTGGCGATCGTCGAAATTCTGCGTGACCGCCGTCACCAGCACCCGGTCGAGTGCGAAGCCGCCGCCGGTCAGCAGGACCAATATCCACGCCGCCGCGATCAGGATCATGCGACGCGACAGCGATCCCGTGCGCAGGGTCGGGCGCGAGGTGTGTCCGTCCTTCACGAGGAACTGGCCTTCAGGCCACCGCCCCTGCCGCGCCGCCCGCTGCCGGATCGTCCAGGCTGTATCCCAGGCCCCGGATGGTCGTGATCACATCCTGGCCCAGCTTCTTGCGAATACGCGTCACGAACACCTCGATCGTGTTCGAATCCCGGTCGAAATCCTGGTCGTAGATATGCTCGATCAGCTCGGTACGGCTGACCACCTTGCCCTTGTGATGGAGCAGATAGGACAGCAGCTTATATTCCTGCGCGGTCAGCTTCACCGGCTCGCCCGCGCGCGTGACCTTGCCCGAGCGGGTGTCGAGGCGGACATCGCCCGCCGTCAGCTCGGACGAGGCATTGCCGCTGGCGCGGCGGATCAGCGCGCGGAGGCGGGCGATCAGTTCCTCGGTCTGGAACGGCTTGGCGACATAATCATCGGCCCCAGCGTCGAGCCCGGCGACCTTGTCCGACCAGCTGTCGCGCGCGGTCAGGACGAGGACCGGCGTGGTCTTGCCCTCCTTGCGCCACCGGTCGAGCACGATCAGCCCGTCGATTTCGGGCAGACCCAGGTCGAGGACGATCGCATCGTAACTCTCGGTCGAGCCCAGGAAATGCCCCTCCTCGCCATCGGTGGCAAGGTCGATGGCATAGCCCGCCCCCTCCAGGGTGGACTTCAACTGCTGGCCGAGATTGGGCTCGTCCTCGACGATCAGAACGCGCATCGCAAAACTCCTATCATTCCCCTTTGGCGGAAGCGGCGGCGGTCAGCCGTCGGTCCGGCCGATGACCTTGCCGGTACGCCCGTCCACTTCCACCCAGATGACCGTTCCATTGCGCAGGAATTTGAGCGTGTAAATCTGTGCGCCCGCATCATAGTCGAAACCGATATATTGCGAATCGCGCATAGTGGGCACGACCCGCTGTTCGATTTCACGTAACGACAAATTGCCTTCCCGGCGCGCCTGGAACGCGCGCATCTGGTCACCGCGACGCTGATCGGGGGCCATTCCCATTAAAGGCTCGACCATCGGCGGCGAACCCATTGGTGCGGCAAGCAGAGCCAAAAGGACGGTCATCGACATGAAACTGGCATAGCGGGCAACCGTTGAACAGCCTCTGAATGGATCATACAGCGGCGCGACAGCGCGCGAGGCGCTTGCCCGGTTCCCCCCGCGCCCCTAACTGCAATGCCATCATGGCAGCACCCGTTCTTTCCTACGAAGACCTGGGCCTTGTTCAAGGCTCGGGCTGGCTCTTCCGGCATCTCGACATCCATATCGGTCCGCGCGACCGGCTGGCGCTGATCGGGCGTAACGGGGCGGGCAAATCGACGCTCCTCAAGCTGATCGCGGGGATCATCGATTCGGACGAGGGGCGGCGTATGATCGTGCCCGGCACCCATGTCGTTTATCTCGAGCAAGATCCCGACCTGACCGGCTGCGCCACGCTGATGGACTATGTCCTGTCGGGCGAGGGCGCGCCGGAGAGCTACGAGGCGGAGGCGATCGCCGGGCAGCTCGGCATCGACCTTACCCGCGATGCCTCGACCGCCAGCGGCGGCGAGAAGCGGCGCGCGGCGATCGTGCGCGCGCTGGCGATGAACCCCGACGTGCTGCTGCTCGACGAGCCGACCAACCATCTCGACCTCGCCGCGATCGAATGGCTGGAGGACTGGCTGAAGCGCTTCACCGGCGCGTTCGTGGTGATCAGCCATGACCGCACCTTCCTGACCCGCCTCACCAAATCGACGCTCTGGCTCGACCGCGGCCAGATGCGGCGCAACGAGGTGGGTTTCGGCGGCTTCGACGCCTGGACCGAACAGGTCTATGCCGAGGAACAGCGCGCCGCCGAGAAGCTCGACGCCAAGCTCAAGATCGAAGAGCATTGGCTCCACCGCGGCGTCACCGCGCGGCGCAAGCGCAACCAGGGCCGTCTGGAAAAGCTGCACCAGATGCGCGCCACCCGCGCCGCGATGATCGGGCCGCAGGGCGCGGCGAAGCTGGGCATCGCGTCGGACGATGTGAAGACCAAGGAGGTCATCAAGGCCGAGCATGTCACCAAGCGCTATGGCGACCGCACGATCATCAAGGACCTGAGCCTGAAGGTGACGCGCGGCGACCGGATCGGCCTGGTCGGCGCAAACGGCGCGGGCAAGACGACCCTGCTCAAGCTGCTGACCGGCGAGATCCAGCCCGACGAAGGCACGGTCTTCCTCGCCAAGACGCTGGACGGCGTCATCATCGACCAGCAGCGCAAGCTGATGGCCCCGGAAAAGCGGGTGCGCGAGGTGCTGGCGGACGGCGGCGACTGGATCGACGTGCGCGGGGTCCGCAAGCATATCCACGGCTATCTCAAGGAGTTTCTGTTCGACCCCTCGCTGGCCGAGGCGAAGATCGGGACACTGTCGGGCGGCGAGCGCTCGCGTCTGCTGCTCGCCCGCGAATTCGCCCGCGAATCCAATCTGCTGGTGCTCGACGAGCCGACCAACGATCTCGACCTGGAGACGCTCGACCTGCTTCAGGAGGTGATCGGCGACTATGACGGCACCGTCCTGATCGTCAGCCACGACCGCGACTTCCTCGACCGCACGGTGACGGTGACGCTGGGGCTCGACGGGTCGGGCACGGTCGACGTGGTGGCCGGCGGCTATGCCGATTGGGTCGCCAAGCGCAAACAGCCGACGGAGGCGAAGAAGGCCCCGGCCAAGGCCGCCCCCTCCCCCGCCGCCCCCGCACAGGCCAAGACCAAGCTGAGCTACAAGGACCAGCGCGACTACGAACTGCTGCCCAAGCGGATCGAGGAACTGGAGTCGGGAATCGCACGCGACGAGGCGAAGCTCGCCGACCCCGACCTCTATGCCAAGGACCCTGCCCAGTTCGACCGGTTGATGAAGGCGATCGAAAAAGCGCGCGAGGAAAAGGACGCGGCCGAGATGCGTTGGCTGGAACTGGCCGAACAGGCGGAGGCGCTGGCGGGGTGACCCCCCGCCCCGCGCGCGTCAGTTGGTGATGCGCGCGGTCGCCACGGCATTCTGGAACAGCGCGTCTAGGGCGCTGTATATGTCCTGGTCGGTCGTGACCTTGGTATAGAGGCCGGCCGAGGCACAGGCCTTCAGCGCCGGTTCGACCTTGTAGAGATAGGGCGCGACCGCCGATTGCCCGAACCGGTTACCGGTCAGCGATTCCGGCAGATATTCCGTATAGAGCACCGCGATACGAACGCCGCGCGCCTTGATCATGTCGCATTTGGCGGTGTCGATCACGACCTCTGGCTGGTTGTTGGTCCGGCGTTCGTCGCGCACCCCGTCGGTGACGATGAACATCACCGCCTGCGGAGCATTTCTGTTGATCCCGGTGCCGGGGTCGGTGATCAACTGGCTGTTCATCTGTTCCATGGCGTCGCTGACCGCCGTGTCATTGTCCCCATAACCCGGATCGGTCGTCTTGCAGGCCGAGGTGGGGCACCCGTTCTTGTAGAATTGATAGGGGACCAGGTCCTGCGTGGTCTGCGCCGCATCGGCCATTCTGTCGGTTCGCCGCTGAAGAATGGAGAACGCACCCTGTCCGCGGAAGGTCGCGATCGCGATCCGATAGTCGGCGCCATTCTTGCTCGACGTGCTGGTGGCGTTCGCGGCGAGCTTGGACACCGCGCGTCCCTCCTCATCGATACGCAGGGGCAGGCCATAGGATTTGGCGACGCCGTACAGGTCCGTCATATTGCCGTTCCTGTCCCGCCCCATCGGCGTGCCGGTGACCGTATGACAGGCAAATTGGCAACCGCTCGAATTGCTGGCCGCGACCTTGGCCAATCCGGCGGTGGTGGTGGGCAGCGCCATCGAGTTGGACACGTCGAGCAGCATGTAGAAGTCGATATCCGGCGCGGTCGCGTTGGTCGTCGCCGACTTGCCCGAAATGGTCAGGTTGTTCAGCCCCATGACGCGGGCAAAGACGTTGCTCGATGTCGCGCGATAGCTGACCGTCGCGGTCCGGCGGCCGCTGGCGTCGGTGGGGGCCTGGATCGTCAGATTGGACAGCGTTATCCCGCTGGACTTTATCAGGGACGCCGATTGCAGCACGAAGAACTGCCGGGCGACATAGGCCGCATAGCCGTCATCCGCCTGCATCGCGCTCTTGCTGACCGCCAGCAGGGCGGCGGCGTCGGCAATGGCATTCAGCTTGGTCTGCGACTTCATGGCGCGGGCGTAATCGACCCCCATGCCGATCGAGCATGTCAGCGGCGCCAGCGCCAGCGCGAACATCATCATGACGTTGCCACGACGCTGGCGGAGCATGGTACGGAGCGAAAAGCTTCGGGTAATGGCCATGGTCACAGACAGTCCGGACAATTGATCTGGTCGGTGTTGCGGGGGATCATGTAAAGCGAATCCTTGAGCGCCAGCGGCCCGATCGCCCCGAAGGAATTGGGCGGGCGGTAGGCGTAAGTGACTTCGGCAAACAGGAAATAGGTGCCGTTCAGTCGCATTTCGGGCGGAATGGTGATCGCACTGCCGCGGGTATAGGGCGCGATGTTCAGGCCCCGGCTCCACATCACGCTCGTCCGGCCGTCGACCGTCCCGACCTGGGTGACGCGGACCGTCGCCCCGCTCGCGGCATAGGGCAGCAGCACCTGCGTCGCGAGTTTCAGATTGTCGTCGACCTCGCGCGCGGAAATCTGGCTGGTGGTGTTCTGCGAGATCAGGTCGCTGGCCGCACGGGTGGCGATCGTCACCTTGCGGTTGCAGGCGATCCCGTCCTGAAGCTGAACCCCGCCCAGATACAGGACCAGCATCACCGGCAGGGTCAGCGCGAACTCGACCATCGCGACCCCGCGCCGGTCGCGCATGGCCGCGACGCGGCGCGACAGGCCCCGGATCACGTATAGGCCTCGGACTTGGAGACCGAGGTCGCCATCAGGACGGTCTGCCCACTGCCCTTGCCGGTCAGGTCGGCGTTCGGCGCGACCCGCATCGGCCAGAGATAGATGAAGCGGACCATGACCAGCGCCCCTTGCTCGCCCAGATCATAGGAAAAGCTGTTGGTCGGCTTTCCATTCGCATCGAAGGTCAGCGACATGGCATTGCTGCCCAGTGCGGTGCCGGTCGCGGCACTCTTCACATCGACGTAAAGCCGCGCGCAGGACATGAACGAGGGCAGCGCGGCGCAGCCGTTCCGACGGAAGCGCTCGGCGAGCTGGGCCTGGGTCATGCCGGTGCCGCTGCCCTGTATGTCGCCGGCCTGGGCCTGGCCGGTGATGACGCTGCGCGCCGCGACCTCGACCGCGCTCTCCAGCGCCTCCTGCGCCAGATAGGCCAGGCTGGCCTGCATGATCGCGAGCAGCAGCGCGATGAACGGCGTCGCGACAAGCGCGAACTCGACGATCGTCGCCCCACGCGCATCGAAAAGGATCGAACGCGAAGGGCCGGAGCGACGGCGCGGGAGGGTGGGGAATGGCATGTCTGGGCAGGTCTCTTGCCTGCCCATATCGGTCACAACTCGTTAAAACTTCCGCAAGCGATCGCGGACCCGAAACGATTTTTTCGTTACGGACCCGATATTTCCGCCCTATCGAAGCGCACGGGCATAGAGTGCCAGCGTCCAATCCATGGCCTGGAGGAACAGGGCCGGATCGTAACGCGGCCCCTCGTCGCGCAGAAAGGCGTGCTGCCCCGCCACCTCATGCCATTCGTACGAAGCGCCGACCTCTTCCAGCCGCGCACGGATCGTCTCACGCCCGGCATAGGGGACGTGCGGATCCTGCCGCCCCCAGACGAACATCGTCTCCGCCTTCAATTCGGCCATCCGTGCCAGGCTGTCGTCCGAACGCCCTTCGCCCAGCGTGCCCGAATGGATGTCGGTCGCATAGAAACAGGCCGCCGCCGACACGCGCGGGTCGAGCGCAGCGCGATAGGCCAGATGCCCGCCCAGGCACACGCCGAACGTCCCGAGCCGCCCATTGCAGGCCGGATGCGCCGCCAGCGCACCCAGCCCCGCCGCCGCATCCGCATCATAAGCCGCAACCGGCTTGGTAAATTTCAGGTCGTTGCCGCGATCCGTGCCCGGCTTGTCATAGGCCAGCACCGTGCCCGCCGGTTCATATTCATGATAGACCTCGGGCACCGCCACGACATAGCCCTGTCCCGCCAGCATCGCCGCGAGCCGCCGGATCGGCGCGGTCACCTGATAGATTTCGGAAAACAGCATGACGCCGGGAAAGCGCCCCTCGATCGCGGGGCGGAAAATATGCATCCGCATCGGGCCCGATCCGGGCACCTCGACATCCTGGAACTCGTCGCTGCGTATGATCATGGCGGACCTTCCTTTGCTGGGCGTCGTCCTTCGCATCCTGGCGCGGCGGCGGCAATCGGCCTGGTTGCGCTTGCGGGGCGACGTCACGCCATTATCGTGCCGGTGATGGAGCGGGGAACGAGACGACTGGCGTTGTTGAGCGCGGCCTGGACGATCGGGCTGATCGCATCGGGATGGCACCCCTTCGACCGGGCGACATGGTGGATGGAGATCGCGCCTGTGCTGATCGCACTGCCTCTGCTCTGGGCATGGCGGCGGCACTTTCCGCTGACCGAGCTGGCAATGCTGCTGATCGGGGTGCATGGGCTGATCCTGATGCTGGGCGGCGCGTACAGCTATGCGCGGGTTCCCGCCGGAGGCTGGGTGCAGGACTGGCTGCATCTGGCGCGCAATCCCTATGATCGGCTCGGCCATTTCGCGCAGGGCTTCGTACCCGCGATCGTGTTTCGCGAATGGCTGGTCCGGCGCGGCGGCTTGACGAAGGGCGGGATGCTGACCATCTTGGTCCTCGCCTGCTGCCTGGCGGTCAGCGCGACCTATGAATTGATCGAGTTCGGGGCGGCCATGGCACTGGGTCAGGGAGCGGATGAGTTTCTGGGGACGCAGGGTGATCCCTGGGATACGCAATGGGATATGCTGATGTGCCTAATCGGCGCGGTAACGGCGGTGTCAACGCTGTCGCGCATCCACGATCGGCAGATGGCGGGCATGGTGAGGGGACAGGCACGGGGGGATGATTCCATGCCCCATCGGTGGTAGAAGCACCGTACACCGAAACCCGGAGTTCTCGACATGGTCCAGCGGCACCGCTGACGCGGCACAGGTCATCACGGCGGTACGAACCGCCTTCCTTGCCCCCAATGTTTTCGAGAAACTTATGCCACGTTTGCAGAACAAGACTTGCGTCGTCACCGGCGCAGGCCGCGGGATCGGCCATGCTATCGCCCGCCGCTTTCACGAGGAGGGCGCGACCGTCATCCTGACCGACCGCGACAGCGAAACGGGATCGCACGCCGCAGCGGTGATGGGATGCCGGTTCGAACCGCTCGACGTCGCCGAGGAAGCGGACTGGACCCGGCTGGCCAGGATCATACCGGTCGCCGATGTCGTCGTGAACAATGCCGGGATCACCGGGTTCGAGCATGGCCCCGTCGCCCACGATCCGGAACATGCGAGCCTGGAGGATTGGCGCGCGGTACACCGGGTCAATCTGGACGGCACCTTTCTGGGGTGCCGCTATGCGATCGGCGCGATGAAGGCGAAGGGAACGGGCGCGATCATCAATATCTCGTCGCGCTCGGGCCTGGTCGGTATTCCGGGGGCAGCGGCCTATGCCTCGTCCAAGGCGGCGATCCGCAACCATAGCAAGACGGTCGCGCTTTACTGTGCACAGCAGGGATGGACGATTCGCTGCAACTCGGTCCACCCGGCCGCCATATTGACGCCGATCTGGGAGCCGATGCTGGGTGAAGGCGCGGAACGCGATGCGCGGATGGCGGCCCTGGTCGCCGACACGCCGCTCAAGCGCTTCGGCGATGCGGATGAGGTCGCGGCAATCGCGGTCATGCTTGCCTCGGACGAAGCGACCTATGTGACCGGTGCGGAGTTCAACATCGATGGCGGCCTGCTGGCCGGGTCGGCGGCGACGCCCGGTTGATTTTCGGCCGCGATCGCAAGGTTATGGCGTCCGGCGATCGTGGCCGATAGGCTGGTCCCATGAATCGCAACCTTATCGAAGACCGCCCGACCTTCGTCACCCATCTGGAATGCTCGCTGACCGGCGAACGCTATGAGGCGGACCGGCTTCACGGCCTGTCGCGTGCGGGACGACCGCTGCTGGTACGGTACGATCTGGAGGCGCTGGGCCGGGCCGTCTCCCGCGACGCGATCGCCGCGCGTCAGACCGATTTGTGGCGGTGGCGCGAACTGCTCCCCGTGCGGCGAACCGAAAGCATCGTGTCGCTGGGCGAGATCGAGACGCCGTTGGTCCCCATCCCCCGTTCGGGCGGCGCGTCGGTGCTGGTCAAGGATGAGGGGCGGCTGCCGACCGGATCGTTCAAGGCGCGCGGACTGGTCATGGCGGTGGCGATGGCGCGCGAACTGGGCGTGACGCGGATCGCCATGCCGACCAACGGCAATGCGGGCGCGGCGCTGGCCGCCTATGCCGCGCGGTGCGGAATCGAGACCGTCATCCTCTGTCCCGAGGAAACGCCCGAGGTCAATGTCCGCGAGATCGCCGCGCAGGGCGCCCGCGTGTGGCGGGTCAATGGCCAGATCGACGAATGCGGCGCGATCGTCGGGCGCGGCGCGGCCGAGGGGCGCTGGTTCGACTTCTCAACGCTGAAGGAGCCGTATCGGATCGAGGGCAAGAAGACGATGGGCCTGGAACTGGCCGCGCAGATGGGCTGGGAAGTGCCCGATGCGATCTTCTACCCCACCGGCGGCGGCACCGGCCTGATCGGCATGTGGAAGGCGTTCGACGAGATGGAACGGCTGGGCTGGATCGGCTCGAAACGCCCGCGCATGTATGCGGTGCAGGCGAGCGGCTGTGCGCCTATCGTCCGCGCCTATGAAGCGGGCGAGGAGCATGCCGAGCGCTGGGAGGATGCCGCGACCGTGGCGGCGGGCATCCGCGTGCCCAAGGCGGTGGGCGACTTCCTGATCCTGCGGGCGGTGCGCGAGTCGGGCGGGGCCGCGCTGGCGGTCGGCGACCCGGCGATCCTGAAGGCGGTGGAGGATTGCGCCCGGCGCGACGGATTGCTGCTCTGTCCCGAGGGGGGCGCGACGCTGGCCGCCTATCATCAGGCGGTACGCGACAATCTGGTCGATGAGGATGAGCGGGTGGTATTGTTCAATTGCGCCACCGGGCTGAAATACCCGTTGCCGCCTGCGGGGCAGTGGCTGGACAAGAACGGGCCGATCGATCTGGACGCGCTGTAAGCCCAACCTCCGTTCCCATGGGCGAGGTACGGGCGTGTTATCCGATCGCCAACCGGATCCCCAACGCCGCCAGCAGCGCCAACGGCATCGCCACCGCCCCAACCTTGAGGAAGGCGAGGAAACTCACATCCTCTCCTTCGCGCCGGATCGCCTGAAGCCACAATATCGTCGCCAGCGACCCCGTAACCGACAGGTTGGGGCCAAGGTCCACGCCGATCAGCAGCGCGTCGGTGACGATCTGGGGCGGCTGCGCCTGCGCGATGGCGCTGCTGGCGACCAGGCCTGCGGGCAGGTTGTTCATCGCATTGCTGACAAAGGCGAGGATCGTGCCCGACACCGCCGCCGCACGCGTCGGATCGGTCAGCATGGTGCGAAGCCCCCGCGCGACCCAGGCGATCACGCCCGTCCGGTCCAGCGCCTCGACCAGTATGAACAACCCGGCGACCAGCGGCAGCACGCCCCAGGACACCGACTTGGCCAGCGTCACAGGCGATCGCCCCGCGAGCAGCGAGACGATCACCGCCGTCGCAATCCCCGCCAGCGCGGTGGGCAGGCCCAGTTCCGCGTCCAGCGCCGACATGGTCAGGAGCAGCAGCGCGGTCAGCACGATTCCCGCCATCGCCAGCTTGCCCCCGGTCGACAGGGCGTCGCGCACCACATCGGCCTCGCAATTCCCCGCGATCCGGGCCCGCTGCGTCCAGCGCAGCACCGCATAGGTGACCGCGATCGACGCGATCGAGGGCAGTGCGAAGGCCTTCATCCACGCCCCCAGCGGCGGCATGTGCCCGCCATAGAGGACAAGATTGGCGGGGTTGGAGATGGGCAACACGAAGCTGGCGGCATTGGCGATCAGCGCGCAGGCGAACAGCAGGGGCAGCGGATCGGCCTTGGCCTTCTTCGCCGCGACGAAGACGGCGGGCGTCAGGACGACGGCGGTGGCGTCGTTGGACATGAAGGTCGTGACGACGACACCGGTCGCATAGACCAGGGCGAACAGCCTAGCCCGCGACCGCCCCGCCATGTTGACCGCCGTCGCCGCGATCCAGTCGAACGCGCCATGTTCACGCGCGGTCTCGCTGAGCAGCATCATGCCGATCAGGAAGAGATAGATGTCGAGCCCCTTGGCAACCGCCTGCCCCGCCGCGCCCCATGGCATCAGGCCGAGCAGGATCAGCAACGCCGCCCCCGCCACGGCCCAGATCCATTCGGGCCAGCGCATCGGCCGCGCGATCACGCCCGCGGTCGACAGTCCCGCAATCGCCCAGGTCGTGCCCGTTGCCAGCGTCACCATCGGCTTCATCCCCCTGCGGGCCGGGCTGGCCCCTTTCGACATCGCGCGCGATAGGCGAGAGGCGGAAGCCGTGGCAATGCCCGCCGTCCGTCATCGCCCACCGACGACCGCGCTCCCAACCCGATAGCGAAACAAACGATCCGATCCGGCCGGGAAGCGGCCCCGGATTTCACGGATTTCAGCCAAACGTCATGCTGGCGCTGCCAGCGCCCTCTTATGCTTCCGCCCGGCGACCCTGGGCGCGGTCGCAATGGGCAGGGGGACGCGGGTGATGCGGACGATCGGCAGACGGGCATGGGGCGCCGCGATGGCGGCGGGTATCGCACTGGTTCCGGCATCGGCATGGGCGGCCCCCGCATCATGCCGGGTCGGGCAGATGGCGGCGATCCCAGTCACCATGCAAGGCCTTCGCCCGGTGGTCGAGACGCAGGTCAACGGCATCCCTGCCCCCTTCATCCTCGATAGCGGCGCCTTCTTCAGCAATATCTGGCCATCGGTCGCGCGCGAACGCAATCTGCCGCAGCGCCCGCTGCCCTTCGGCTTCCGTGTGAACGGGATCGGCGGCAGTTCAGACGCGATGGTCACCACCGTCAAGCGGTTCACCCTGGCCGGGCTGGACGTTCCCAATGTCGAGTTCGTGGTCAGCGGCAGCGACATCGGACAGACCGGGCTGCTGGGGCAGAATGTGCTGGGGCTGGCCGATGTCGAATATGACCTGCCCGGCGGGATGGTCCGACTGTTCAAGCCCAGCAATTGCGGCAAGGCGGCGATGGCCTATTGGACCGGGGGCAAGCCCTTTTTCGAGATTCCGATCGAGACGAAGGAGGCGGGCCATAACCACACGGTGGGCATGGTCGAATTGGACGGCGCCAAGCTGAACGCAACCTTCGACACCGGCGCGCCGCAAACGGTCATCACGCTTCGCGCCGCCGCGCGCGCGGGCGTCCATCCCGGCGATCCGGGCGTGGTCGCGGCGGGGTGGGAACGCGGGCTGGGCCGCCATGTGGTCCAGGGCTGGACCGCGCCGTTCAAGCTGCTGAAGATCGGCAATGAGGAATTGCACAATGTGCGCCTGCATATCGCCGATCTGGGGCCGCTCGACACCGACATGCTACTCGGCGCCGACTTCTTCGTATCGCACCGCCTGTATGTCTCGAACCTGCAGCATCGCATCTATTTCACCTATACCGGCGGGCGGCTGTTCGATGCGGTGGCCCATGCGGATGCCGCAACGGCCGCGCTGCTCCCGACCGATAGCCAGAGCATTCCGACCGATGCGGAAGGGTTCAGCCGTCGCGGCGCGATGTTCCAGACGCAGCACGACCTGCCCCACGCCATCGAAGCCTTTACCCAGGCGATCGCAATGGCCCCCAAGGACCCGCGTTTTCCCCGCCAGCGCGCGCTTGCCTATCTGGAGCAGCGCCGGCCGGTGCTGGCGATCGACGATCTGAACACGACGCTGACGCTCGACCCGACCGATTTGCGGGCCCGGTTGCTGCGTGCGGAATTGCGGCTGCGCGCCGGCAATCCGGCGGGGACGGTCGCCGATCTCGACCAGATCGCCTCCACCCTGCCGCGCGAGGATGCCGCGCGATTGCAGATGGCGCAGCTTTACGCCGGGGCCGACGCGTTCGGCGCGGCGATCGCGCAATATGACCAGTGGATCGCCGCGCATCGCGACGATTCCCGCCGCAGCACCGCGCAGAACGGGCGTTGCTGGGCACGGATGCTGGCCAATCGCGAACTGGATCAGGCGATAAGCGACTGCAATGCCGCCGTCCGCGCGGTCCCCAGCAATCCCAGCTTCCTCGACAGCCGCGCCTTCGTCCATCTGCGCCAGAAGGACGACAAGGACGCGCTGACAGATTTCAACGCCGCGCTGGCGATCGATGCGAAGCGGGTCTGGGCGCTTTATGGTCGCTCGCTGGCCGAGGCGCATCTGGGCATGACAGCGGAGGCGGAGCGCGACCGCGCCACCGCGATTGCGCTCGACAAGCGGATGCCGGAACGGATGAAGAAGTTCGGGATCGGGTAAGACACTCTGCCTATCCCGCCCGAGAGTCCGGGGCGAAGGTCGACCACACCATCCCGGCAATGGCCGGGGACGGTGCGACGGGTTTCGCCATCCTCCTCCCCCGGAAAGGAGGAGGAGGATGACCCGATCAGAACGACTTGGATACGCCGACGAAGAAGCCGCGACGCGGACCATATTGCGGTGCGCCGACGCCCACGCCGCTTCCGTCGCGGATTTCATAGTCATGGTCGAACAGGTTGATGACATCGAAGCGTATGTCGATGTTCGGCCCCGCAAGATGCTGGCTCGCGGTCAGGTTGAACTGCGCATAGGGTGACAGCTTGGCCCCGTTGGGGATGGAGTGGACGTCGTCGTCCCGCCGCAGCCCCGAGCCATAGATCATGCTGCCGCCCAGCTTGGTCCCCTGACCAAAGGCATAGGACAGACCCGCCGAACCGGTGAACGTCTGGTCGTGATCCAGATAGATGTAATGCCGCGCGATATAGTCCAGATCGTCCTGGCCGAAGCTGAACTGGCTGGAGACGATGTTGCGCCCCTTGGCCTTGGCCGCCGCGAAATTGGCATAGGCGAGCAGGCCACCGCGCGCATAGCTCATATTCGCCTCGATCCCGCCGATACGTCCTTGACGATAGTTGAACGGGGTCAGGATGATCGGCGCGCCGAACTGCCCCTCGTCGATCAGGTTCCTCGAGATGCGGTAATAGGCATCGATGCCATAGGTGAAATAGCGGCTGAGCCGGGCCTGGAAGCCGGCGTCGAAATAATCCTGCCGCTCGGCATAGGGCTCGTCATTGGCCGTGACGGACGGATAGGCGCTGGTCCCGATGAACTTGCCGATGCTGGTATTGCCAACCAGTTCGAAGGGCGGCGGCACGAAATAGCGCGAATAGCCCGCGTGCAGCGTATAGACCCCGTCCGGCTGCCACACCAGATTAACGCGCGGCGACAACTGCCCCTCGCGGCGATAGCCGTTATAGAGGTCGTAGCGCCCGCCATAGTTGAGGGTCAGCTTGGGCAGTAGCTTCCACTCGTCCTGTAGATAGGCGCTGAAGCTGGTCGCGGTCTTGCCGCTATTGTCGACGATCGCGATGGGCTCGCCCGCTTGGTTGCCGCCTGCATCGACCGGGAAGACGTTGGTCGTCGTATCGCTGGTCGAACGGTCGCGCGTCACCAGCAACCCGCCGCGCAGCGTGTGCGCATCGCCCAGATGATAGACGGCATCGACCTGCCCACCGATCGCGAAGTCCTGCTTATAGGCCTGCTGTGCCTGCCCATTATAGAGCAACTCGCCAAGCATATCGGGTCGATAGCGGAGCGAGGAATAGCGCGCGAACAGCGACGCCTGCACGGTGAAGGGCTCGGCATCGTGCAGGAACGCGACCTGGCCGAAACCGGTCTTCTCCAGCTGCGTCTCGTTCAGCTTCTCGCTGGGGAAAGCGCTCTGCCCGCCCACGGTCCACGTCCCGCTCGGCTGTTGGCCCACGGGGTTGGGAATCTGGAACCACTGGTTGGAATAACCGCCGACGAACGACACCCGGTTCTGATCATCAAGGATATGATCGACATAGGCAAAGCCCTGATACTGATCGGTATCGTCATGGACGGGGTTGGACCGGCCATCGACGCTCTCGATGCCCAGCCCGCTATGCCGGTAATCGCCCGAGACGAAATAGTTGGTGCTGCCCGAGGAGCCGCCATAGGTCAGGCTCGGCTGGATGGTGTTGTGGCTGCCGCCATAAATGGAGGCGGTGCCGCCATTGTCGAACAGCCCGCTCTTGGTGGTGATGTCGATCACGCCCGCGGTGCGCAGGCCATATTGCGCAGGCAACGCGCCGGTCAGAATGTTGACCTTGTCGACCAGGCGCGGCGACAGGGTCTGGCCGAACACCGCCAGCCCCTCGGGCAGGATGGTGCCGTTGATGCGATATTGCAGGCCGTTATGGTCGTCGCGGACGTGGAACTGGCCGAACCCGTCCTGTACGACGCCGGGGGCCTGGAGCAGGATCTGGTTGAACTGCTGGTTCTCGCCGCCGGGCAGCGCCTTGATCGTGTCGCTGGTGATCTCGTAATTCGACGCGCCCAGGCTCGGCTGGATATGCGCGCGCGCGGTGTCGAGCCGCTTGGCGGTCACCACGATGTCGCTGGCGTCGTCGCGCGCCTTGGTCTGGTCCGTATCGGGCGTGGGAACGCCACGCGTCTGGGCCAGTGCCGGAAAGGCTATTGCGGACGACGCGACACAGCACAGCAGGGCATAAAGACGCATAGACATACTCGCATGATATATAGTCTCCCGGTGATGCCTGCTTCGCTGCGCCGCAATGCGAAGGCAAGCGGAGTCGCTCTCCATGACGAATTTGTAAGCGAGCCATCATGCGCCCGGCCGCCATGGTCAGGGCCGCCGAACCCCGCTATGCTACGGATATGGCCGAACGTTTCGAGAGACACCGCCAGCCCTGGCGGCCCGACGAGATTCAGAAACTCCACACGCTTGCCAAAAAGGGCATGGCGCTGAAGGCGATCGCCAAGGCGCTGACCCGCAGCGAGGAATCGGTCAAGGCCCGCGCCAAGGAAGACGGGCTGTCGATCGCCAAGCTCCACTAGGGGCCGATCGACCTGGGGCAAGGGCTCCTATCGGATGATCCGTCCGATCCGTACCAACACCCCGCTGGGATCGCTCACCGCGAATTCATAGGTGCCCCAGGGCTTGGCGTGCGGCGCGTCGGGCTCGATGATCCGGTCGCGCACCCGGTCGGCGACCGCATCGACATCCTCGACATAGAGATACAGGCCAAAGGGATTGTCCTCCACTTGCGCAGGCCAGCCGGGCATGTGGTTCAGATGCAGGTGCCAGCCGCGCCCGTCCTCCAGGATGCGATACGCGCCGAAGTCCGCCGCGACCTCGAAACCGAGCAGTCGGTAGAAGGCGGTGCTGTCATCCATATCGCTGGTGGGGACGATGGCGACGCAATGGTGGTTCATGGCCCTACCCTTTCGACGGGACGATGCGACACCCTGCCGCGCCGTGCCCGCCAAGGCCAGTGCTAGAGCGGATCGCCGTCGCGACAGCGTTCCCATTCGACCGGATCATGGGCGCAGGTGATCGCCACTTCGTCCCGCCGCTCGATCGACAGCGCGCGCAGCCGCCTCTGATTGGACAGGCGGGCGGTCGCATCGACCTCCATCAATCGCTGATAGGCGCGCAGGCCCGGCGTGCAGCGGCGCTTCGCCGTGCGCATCTCGCCTCGGTAGAAATAGGCATCCCCTGCGTGAAGCAACCAGCGGCCGCCGGCCTGCCGGATCGCGACGCCCGCATGGCCCCAGGTGTGACCCGGTAGCGGAACCAGCAGGATTTCCGGTGGCAGGCCGGGCAGGTCGCGCACCGCGTCGAACCCGAACCAGCCTTGCCCTCCCGCGCTGTGCAATTGCCACCGCGCGACCTCGTCCCATTGCGGTGCGCGCCAGCGATTGCGCGCGACGACCCCGGCATGGGGGCCCGCCGCATCGTCGAATTCGCGGCGCATCACATGCACCGTCGCATTCGGGAAATCCTCCAGCCCGCCGGCATGGTCGAAGTCGAGATGGGTCAGGACGATATGGCGCACATCGTCGCGCCGATATCCCATCGCCTCGATTTGGCGGACCGCCGTCTCCTCCTCGCGCAGGCGGATATTGAGCATCGCGCGCCAGGGCACGGGAATACGCGGATCGGGTCGACGATGCGGATGGGCGACGTCGCGCAGGCCATAGCCGGTATCGACCAGCACCAGTCCGCTCGCCTCGGTCTCGATCAACAGGCAGTGGCAGACGAGATGGCCGAGCAATCCCCGGCTGCGCCCGTCGAACAACGCACCGCCCAGCGGGCAGTCTGTACCGCAATTGAGATGGTGAATCCGCATCCCATCCCAACCCGACCCCGTAATCCCGGTTCCTATAATCCTTTTCTTACAATCGCTTGAACACACTGACCTGGATCATGAACGGGAAACGCCCGCCCCTCCCGAAACGCTGATGGAGCAAGGTCATGGGAGGCTTTTCATGTCGGTCAGACTCTTCGCCATGCTGTTAAGCCTCGTCTTGCTGGTCGCCGGGGTGCCGCTCGTCACGGGCTATTTCGGCTTCGTCCACCACGAGCCGGTGCGGGCATCGACGCTACGCTGAGGCCAGAGCGCCCGCCATCCCCCCCATGTTGAGACATCAGACCGTGATCAGGCTCTCTGCCGCTGCGGTAACCTGCGCCAGCCGTTCGGCCAGTTCGCGCTTCCGGAACGGCTTGGTCAGGCGGGCCAGCGACGGCGCGACGCCGTCCGTCTCGGCATAGCCCGACACCAGCAGGATCGCCACGCCGGGTCGTCGCGCCTGGACCAGACGGGCGAGTTCGGTGCCCGACAGACCGGGCATCAGATGGTCGGTCACCAGCAGGTCGAACGCCACCCCTTCATCGAGCAGCGCGATCGCCTCCTCACCCGACGCCGCCTCGACCACGTCATAGCCGAGATCGGCGAGCATGTCGGCGGTGGTATGGCGCACCAGTTCCTCGTCATCGACCAGAAGCGCACGCCCGCTACGCCGGGTCGGCCCCGCACAGGGGATGTCCGCCACGCCCTCATGCCGCGCCAATCCGCTGACCGGCAGGAACAGCGCCACTTCGGTCCCCTGCCCCGGCTCGCTATCGATGGCGAGCGCGCCGCCCAGTTGCAGCGCCAGGCCATGCACCATCGACAGGCCCAGCCCGGTTCCCTTGCCAACCCCCTTGGTCGAAAAGAACGGCTCCACCGCGCGGGCCAGCGTGGCCGCGTCCATGCCGGCACCCGTATCGGTGACCGACAGGCGGATATAGTCGCCCTCCGCCACCGGCAGGCCCAGTTCCGCCCCCACCCGCTGCTGCCGAAGCGCGATGCGCAGCCGACCGCCCTCCGCCATCGCATCGCGCGCATTCACCGCCAGGTTGAGCAGCGCCATTTCGAGCTGGTTGGGATCCGCATCGGCGGGCGGCAGGCCGGGTTCGACATCGACCTCGACCGCGATCTGCGGGCCGGTGGTGCTGGCGACAAGCTCGCCCATCCCGGCGACCAGCTCCGCCAGATCGACCGCGATCAATTGCAGCGGCTGGCGACGGGCAAAGGCGAGCAGCCGCTGGACCAGCAACCGCGCCCGCTCCGCCGACTGGGCCGCCCCCGCGATCAGCCGCTGTTCGCGCTCCCCGCCCAGCCCCTTGTGCTGCAACAGGTCGAGCGTGCCGACGATCGGGGTCAGCAGATTGTTGAAGTCATGGGCGACGCCACCGGTCAGCTGGCCCATCGCCTCCATCTTCTGTGCCTGACGCAAGGCGGCCTGCGCTTCGGCCAGTTGCGCCTCGCCGCGCAACCGCTCGGTGACGTCGGCGACGAATTGATAGACGCCGACCTGCCTGCCCTCCTCGTCGAACAGGGGATGGAAGCTGATCGAATAGGAGCGACGGGTACGGTCCGGGTCGCCGAATTCGTCGACGAAGCTGACATGCTCCCCCTGCATCCCGCGCATCCAGCCCGCACGCACCTCCTCGCGCAGGCCGGGCCGGTCGGCGAGCAGATCGAGCATATTGTCGCCGGTCTTCGGACGCACGCCGAAGACGCGCTCGAACTCATTGGCATTGGCGAGGTTCAGGCCCAGAATGTCGAACTTCATATCGACCGCCATCACCATGATGTCGGTATTCTCGACCATCGTCGCCAGCATGTTGCGCTCGGCGGTCCGCTCCGCCACCCGCTGTTCCAACGTCATGTTCAGCGCGTGAAGCTGATCCTCGGCAAGCTTGCGGTCGTGAATGTCGACCGACGAGCCGAACCAGCGGACGATCCGGCCGCTCGCCGGGTCGCGATAGGGATGCGCCCGGTCGAGGAACCAGCGATACTCGCCCGATGCCGAACGGATGCGGTGCTGGCATTTGTGGACGCCGCCACTGTCGCGTGCCGCCTGGAACGAGGCGACGACGTGCGGCGCGTCATCGGGGTGGATATGGGCCGCCGCGATCTCGGCAGGCGTCAGCGATTCGAAGGGCGCCCCGGTATAATCGGAGAAGCGCCGGTTGAGGAATTCCATCCGGCCATCGGCGTCCGCGATCCATATGATCTGCGGCACCGCATCGACCATCAGCCGGAAATGGGTTTCGCTGTCGGCCAGCGCCGTCTGCGCCGCGACCTGGTCGGTCATCTCGGCCAGAACGCACAGCACGCCCCCCGGCCGACCGTCGTCGTCGATCACCGGCGAGTAATCCAGATTCAGCCAGACCCGTTCGGCGACGCCGTCGCGATAGAGCGTGAAGGGCCGGTCCCGAAAGCTGAGCGTATCGCCGGCCAATCCGGTGCGCATCACATGATCGTTGAACTCGACCGCTTCGGGCCAGGCCCGCCGCACCGGCGTCCCCAGCGCATCGGGATGCCGCCCCTTCGCCATCCTGGCATAGGCGTCATTGTACAGCATGACGCCCTCTTCACCCCATAGCAGCACCATGGCGACGGGCGATCGCAGCACGAGCAGCGTCGCGGCGCGCAGCGAGGCGCTCCACCCCTCCAAAGGGCCAGGCGTCCCCTGCGACCAGTCCCGCCGCGCGATCAACGCACCGCACAGCCCAGCGCTCAACAGGCTGTCGCGAAAGCTGGAAACCAGGGCCATGCGGGGATCGACCGTCCTTCACGCCGCACCGCCCAATCGGCCACGGGGTTAACCCGTGATAGACGATCGAACATCGCGATGCACCGCCCTTTCGACAGGATCGCGGCTCGCCCCCGGCCCCAAGAGTCTGTAGCACGGGGAAAAACAGATATGGGAGTGGGCATGAGCGATCTGGAACAGGCGACGGTCCGCCGGGTGACGTGGCGGCTGATGCCGCTGCTCGGCCTGCTGTATCTGGTCGCCTATATCGATCGGCAGAACATCTCCTATGCCAAGCTGCAGATGGTGGACGCGCTGGGGTTGAGCGAGGCGGCGTTCGGCCTGGGTGCGTCGCTGTTCTTCATCGGCTATTTCCTGTTCGAGGTGCCGAGCAACATCCTGCTCCACCGGGTCGGCGCGCATCGCTGGTTCGCGCGGATCATCGCGAGCTGGGGCGTGGTGACCGTGCTGCTGGCCTTTACCCCCAACGCCACGATCTTCTACCTGCTGCGCTTCCTGCTGGGCGTGGCGGAGGCGGGGTTCTTTCCCGGCGTCCTCTATGTCCTGACCCTGTGGTTCCCGGTCCGTTACCGCGCAAGGGCGGTCGGCCTATTCATGCTGGCGAGCGCCGTGGCCAATGCGGTGGGCGGCGCGGTCGGCGGGCTGTTGCTCGACCAGGACGGCACGCTCGGGCTGGCGGGATGGCAATGGGTGTTCCTGGCGACCGGCCTTCCCGCCGTGGCACTCGCCCCGATCGTGCTCTTCGCCCTGCCGCGCACGCCCGAGGCCGCGGCCTGGCTGACCCGACCGCAAAAGGACTGGCTGGCCGCCGAACTGGCGACGGGACAGGCGGAATCGGCGCATGGCGGCACCCTGTCGGTGCTGCGCGATCCGCGCGTGCTGCTGCTCTGCCTCGTCTATATCGGCTTTCCGCTGGCGGCTTATGGACTCAGCTATTGGTTGCCGACGATCGTGCGGGGGTTCGGGGTGTCGAACACGGTCAACGGGCTGCTCGGCATCATTCCCTGGACGCTGGTCGCGATCGCCTTATGGGCGGTGCCGCGCCATGCCGCGCGGTTCCGCAATCCGGTCTTTCATGCCGTCGGACCGGCGCTGGCGGGAGCCGTCCTCTTGGTCGCGAGCGTGATGGTCAGCTCGATCCCCCTGCGCTTCGCCTGCCTCAGCCTGGGGGCCGCCGCGATCTTTTCGGGCCAACCCGCCTTCTGGACCCTGCCGCCACGCTTCCTGTCGGGCGCCCGCGCCGCCGCGGGCTTCGCCGCGATCAACTCGGTCGGCAATCTGGGCGGCTTCATCGCCCAGGCGATCGTGCCCGCGATCCGCGACCGGACGGGCAGCGATGGCGCGCCGATGCTGTTCCTGGCGGCCTGCCTCGCCCTGGCGGCGCTGGGGGTGCTGCTGGTCGAGCGGATGCTGCCGAAGCCCGCATAGCCCGCCCGGCACCGGGCGAGGATCAGGCCAGGCTGATCCGCCGTCCTTCGCGCGCGGAGCGATAGATCGCCTCGATCACCCGCATATCCGCCAGCCCTTCCTCGCCCGCCACCAGCGGCCTGGTGTCGTTCAGGATACATTCGGCCAGATGGTCGAGCTGCCCGGCATGCTGCCCCTTGCCCGCGGGCACCTGCCGCTCCTCGGTCCGGCCGTCGCGGCGGATCCACATTCTCTGTCCCTCATAGGACGTGGCGGGCTCCAGCTCGATCCAGCCTTCGGTCCCCGTCACCCGGTACATATTGTGGTTCGAACTATAGCTCGACACGCAGGTCGTCTCGATGCCCGAAGGAAAGCGCAGCAAGAAGCTGATCCGGTCCTCGACGGTGCGAAAGCGCGGGTCGTTGCGGTCAGTCGCCTCGATCGCGCTGACCTCCACCGGTTCCTCACCGGTCAAGTAGCGGACGGCGTTCAGGCTGTAGATGCCGATGTCCATCAGCGACCCCCCGCCCGACAGCGCCCGGTCCAGCCGCCACTGATCGGGCCGCGCGTTAAAGCCGTGATCGGCGGTGATGATCCGCGTCGGCCCGACAAAGCCCTTTTGCGCCAGATCGATCGCCAGCCGGTTGTGCGGCTCGAACCGGGACCGGTATCCGATCATCAGCTTGCGCCCCGCCTTGCGACACGCCTCGATCATCGTCCGGCATTCGGCGACCGATACCGCCATCGGCTTTTCGCACATCACATGCTTGCCCGCGTGGGCCGCGCGCACCGTATATTCGGCGTGCATCGCATTGGGCAGGATCACATAGACGACATCGACGTCCGGATTGTCGCGAATGCTGTCGAACGTGCGGTAGCTGTAGCGGTGGCTTTCGGGCACGCCATATTTCTCGCCGAAGCGCTTCAGCTTATCGGGCGTCCCGCTGACCAGCGCGGTCAGGCGGGCATGGTCGCACTCGGCGAATTTGGACATGATCAGTTCGGCGTAGCTGCCCAGGCCGACGGTCGCATAGCCGATCTTGCGCCCGCGCGGCGCGGCGCAGGCATTGCCCGCGGCAAGCGCTAGGCCCGCTCCCAATCCCGCGATGACGGTCCGACGGTCGGCGTTGCGCATGATCCTCTCCCATTGGCATGACCGGCGATATTGGCCAGCCTTGTCATGAAGTTATCATGCTCGTCCGCGCGGCACCACTGACATGGGCTAGACCGTCACCGCCGTCGCCTGTCGCCCCTCCTGCCCGAAAATGCGCAGATAGCGGGCGATCTCGCTCGGCTGGCCGGTCGCCTTGGCGGGATTGTCGGACAGCTTGACCGCCGGTCGGCCATCCGCGCTGATGACCTTGGCCACCAGCGAGATCGGCTCCAGCCCCGCCTCGCCCGCCGGATCGCATCCCCGGAAATCATTGGTCAGGTTGGTTCCCCAGCCGAAGCTCATCCGGACCCGGCCATGGAAATGGCGATAGGTCGCCTCGATGGTGTCGATATCCATGCCGTCGGAGAAGATCAGCAGCTTGCCGCGCGGATCGCGGCCATGGGCCCGCCACCAGTCGATGATCTGCTCGCCGCCCTCGATCGGCGGCATCGAATCAGGGCGAAAGCCCGTCCAGTCGGCCAGCCAGTCGGGGGCGTGGCGCAGAAAGGCGCTGGTCCCGAACGCATCGGGCAAGGCGATCAGCAGGTTGCCGTCATACAGCGCCTGCCATTCGGCGAGCACCTTGTACGGCGCCGCCGCCACCCCCGCATCGTCGGGTGCGAGCGCGGCCATCACCATCGGCAGCTCATGCGCGTTGGTGCCGATCGCCTCCAGGTCATTGTCCATCGCCAGCAGCACGTTGGACGAGCCGATGAAGCGCGCGCCCAACCCTTCCTTCAACGCCTCGACGCACCAGCGCTGCCACAGAAAGCCGTGTCGCCGCCGCGTTCCGAAGTCGGAAAGCACCAGGTCGGGCAGCTCGCGCAACCGCTCGACCTTGTCCCACAGCTTGGCCTTGGCGCGGGCGTAGATAATGTCGAGTTCGAACCGCCCCTTGCCCTTCAGCGCCGCGCGCGAACGGAGCTCGTTGACGATGGCGAGCGCAGGGATTTCCCACATCGTCGTATGCGCCCAGGGCCCTTCGAAATGCAGCTCGAACTGGCCATCAACGGTGCGCAGTTCATATTCGGGAAGCTGGAACCGGGCGAGCCAGTCGATGAATTCCGGCTTGAACATCCGCTGCTTGCCGTAAAAACTGTTGCCCGCCAGCCAGATCAGCTCCTTCTTTGTAAAGCGCAGCGTGCGGGCATGATCGAGCTGTTCGCGCAACTCGCGCTCGTCAATCACCTCGGCCAACCGGACCGAATGGCTGCGATTGATGAGCGAGAAGGTCGCATGCACATCGGGATGCAGTTGCCGGATCATCTGCAACATCAACAGCTTGTAGAAATCGGTATCGAGCAAGCTGCGCACGACCGGGTCCAGCCGCCAGCCATGGTTGTAGACGCGGGTGGCGATGTCGGTGACGGGCATGATCGGTCCTTGGCCATGGCGCTGCGCATGCGGTGGGAGGTACCGACGCCGGAACGCGGCACCCCGTGCATCCGGTTGCAAGACCATGATCGCGCTCAGATGTCAGCCCCTTTGTGTCTTTGCCCGCCCCTCACCGCCCGCTTGGCGAGCGTCCATGGCCGCCCTATGCCGACCTCCCCCATGCGATCAGGACGCGACACTCTGCGATGACATCTCCCACCCCTGGCCTGTTCGGCCATATCGAGCGGCTTCATGGCGACCGCCCTTGGGGCACGATGCTGGATGCCGGGACGGGGACGGGATCGCTGCGCTGGATCGCCACGCTTCCGACCGAGCGCTGGACCGCCGTGACCGGGGCGGCGGGCTATGCCCGGCAGTTGCGCGAACAGACCAGGGCCCGCCGCCGTCCGGGCGACCGCATCCTGCTGGGCAATTGGGAAGAGCCGACACTGCTGGCGGGCGAGCGATACGACACGGTGCTGGCCGACTATCTGCTGGGCGCCATCGATGGCTTCGCGCCCTATTTTCAGGACCGCCTCTTCGCCCGCCTGCGCCCGCTGACCGCCGGGCGGCTCTATATCGTCGGACTGGAACCCTATGTCACCGCCGAGCCGCCCATCGACCCGGCGGAGCGGATCATATGGCGGATCGGGCGGCTGCGCGATGCCTGCCTGTTGCTGGCCGGCGAGCGGCCTTATCGCGAATATCCCGCCGACTGGGTGATGGACAATCTGCGCCGCTCCGGCTTCCGCCCGGTCGATCTGCAGCATTTTCCGATCCGCTACGGCACGCGCTTCGTCGAATCCCAGATCGCGATGCTACCCCCGCGCCTAGCCAAGCTGACCGATCGCGCCCTTGCCGCGGCCATGAACGCCCAGGCGGCGGCCCTGCGCGAGGAGGCATTGGCGGTGATCGCGGAACAGGGCGCGCTGGCCTGCGGGCGCGACTATGTGATTGCGGCGGAGCCCGAATAGGCCGACCTTGAATATCGTGCCGGTGTCGGTCGCAGGTCCGGAGGGGTTATTCCCGACTAGGCCTTTTGCATGACGTGACACCAGGAATCCGCACCATCGGATGCCCAATTCAAGTGACCGGTCGCGCCGGAGTGCCCCAGGTCGGACGCGAGGCGCCGGTCCATGTCTCGACCAGACGGTGTTGCGCCCTGGCCGAGAGCCCCTGCCATCGCGCCTGCTCGCGCGGCGACAGCGCATAGAGGGTCCAGCCGCGCATCCTCATACATTGTTCGATCGTGTCGGGGACGGGCGCGATCGGCTTGGGCAGGTCGGGGGCGGTTTCGTCCGGCGGCGTCAGGCCGCGGTCGGTCTCGATCATCGGTCCCGTGCTGATTGCGCGACAGCGTCGCAGGTCGGCGTCCCGCCCGGCGATGGTCGCGCCCGGACGGTTGTAGAAATGACCGGGCGGAGGTGCCGGGACGGGCAAGCCCTGGCCCATCAGGGACGTAGTCGCGATGAGCAGACGAAGCATCCGGGCATCTTCCTCCTTCCCGTCCGGGGAGCGGATCGGCCACCGCCCCCCGGCTCAGCCGGATCAGAACGCGATGGCCAGCCCCGCGCGATAGGCCTGGTTGCGGACATCCGAGCGCGCGACCGTGGTGTCGGCCGCGACCGAGACCGTCATCCTGCCCGTGCGATAGGACAGCCCCGCCGACAACTCGCCCCAGTCGCGATCCTGCGTCGCGACGGCGAAGGGAATACGCAGTGCGGTGCCGTTCGCGAAGCCGACAAATGCCACGTTCGGGCGATCCTCGAAATCATGGACATAATAGGCGGAGGCGAAGGGGCGCAGGCCCCCGGCATCGCCGTCGAGTTGCAGGCCGGCACGCCCCTGCACGCTCAGGAAACTGTCCCGATCATAGACCAGGGCCGGGCCGGTGCCGCGCTCCGGGGTCGGGGTGAAGTCGATCCGGTTGGCGCGCATCGACACGCGCGGGCCGAAGCGCAACGCCTCGGTACCAGCCTGATACGCCGCCCCCAGCTCGGCCGACAGCGCCAGGGCGTTGTCGCGAGCGCGGAGGTCATAGGGCGTGCCGAGGAAATCGCCGGTCCGGCGGGTGGTCGACTGATAGACGCCGGCGCTCGTCTGGACGTCGAGTACGGGGCCCAGCGATCCGCCGACGCGCCCGTATAGCGTCCCCTGGATCAGCTCGCCGCGCGCCGACTGGCCCAGCCGGATCTTGCCGTCCAATTTGGAATAGGACAGGCCGAAGCCGAGCATCACGGCATCGCTCGCGCGCGCCTCGACACCGGTCGCGACATAGAAGCCGTCGAACCGGTCACGCCCGCCCGGGAGCGTGCCCGGCATCGCCGCGCCCGATCCGTCGATATAGCCGCCCGCCAGATACATGGCCGCATTCTCGGGCAGTACGCCTTCGCGCACGGTCGTGGCCGGCGTGTCGCTGACCATCGCGGCCTGACCGGGCATCGCGATTTCGTTGGCGGCGAACTCCATCGGCTTGCCGATCATCGCGATCGATCCCCCCTGGAAGCGATCGGGGGCCATGGCGGCGATACGGTCGCGGTAGAAGCGGGCCATATTGTCGGTCGCGGTAGTGCCGATCGCACGGCGCATCGTCTCCGAACGCGGGGCCAGCGACTCCAGCGTCCCCTGGATCGTCGCGACCGACTGGAGATCCAGCGGGTCATACACGCCGGACAGCGCCACATAGGCCGAGCGATTGCCGTCGAGCAGACGGCCATAGGCCGCCTGGACCGGCGTCGCCGCCAGCTTGGCATAGGAGGATGCCGCGACGCTCGCGGTCACCGTGGTCGCGGCATAGGAGAGTTGCGGATAGAGGATGGCGCTGAACGCGGTCGCATCCCCGAACCCGCCAAAGACCCCGCTGCTGGCGGTCAGCACGTTGTAGCGGTCGCCGAAGCGCGGCACATGGCCCAGCGGGCGCAGCGTGATCGTGCCGCCCCCCAATATCGCCTGGTTGGCGATCAGCAGGTCGGAGGTGCCGCTGGCGCCGATGTCGACGACATAGTGGCTGCCCGCCGCCAATATGGCGGTGCCGGCCACGCTCAGCGTGCCGATCGCCCCCGCATTGCCGGGGGACAGGATGCCCCCGCTTTGTACCGACAGCGCGGCCAGCCGGCCATTGCCGCCGATGGTCCCGCCGGACGCGGCGGTCAGCGCGGAGCGGGTCAGCGCGCCGTTGACGGTCAGCAGCCCCTGTTCGACCCGCGTCGGGCCCGAAAAGCTGTTGCTGCCGGTCAGGATCAATTCGCCACCGCCGCGCTTGGTCAGCCCGCCGATATCGCCCGAAAAGCCCGCCAGCACCGCGGCCGAATAGCGGTCGCGCGCATCCTGGATGTCGTTGCTCCAGACATCCACACCGCCCGTCGCGACATTCACCTCGCGCGTCTGGCGCAGCGCGGTCGGCCCGCGCAGCGCGATCTCCATCTGCGGCATTCCCCAGCCCGAGCGCAGGTCGACCCCCGGCGTATCGAGGTCCTTGGAACTCGACACCAGAATATCGGAAATCAGGCCGGTATTGTAATCGGGAAAGCGGCTCATGAGCACCGCGGCGAAGCCCGAGACGTTCGGGGCGGCCATCGACGTGCCGGTCAGCGCAGCATAGCCGGGGCCGGTCAACGTCAGGAACTGCTTCATATCCGCCTGAAGCTGGGCATTGGCCTTGGTCAGCACTGCCCGGGAGAAATCGACGCCGAGCAGATCGGCATTGCTCGCCACGATCCCGGCAAGGCGGCTGGTATAGCCGTCCGGATCGCCACCGGCGAAGCGGCTGCCATAAGCCAGCGAGATGCCGACCGCCTGCTGCGCAAGCAGCGTGCTTTCCGCATCCTCGTCGAAGGTGGCACGGGTCCGCTGCGCAGCGGACTTGCGGCTGAGATAGCCGTTGAGCACGCCGATCCAGGCATTGACCGCGGCATTCTGAAGCGTGGCCAGCGTCGTGGCGCTATAGATGGCCGGATAGGCGGCGCGGGTATATTTGGCGCGGATCGCGGCGACGTCGAGCGTATAGGTGGCGACACCCGAGACGATCGCGCTGCCCGGCGCCGCGACGCACCAGGTCGCGGTCTGGCCGCACAGGCTGGAACTGGGCGCGACGGTCCCGTCGGCCAGATAGTTGGCGACCGACAGCCAGTTGGAGCGCAACCGCATGTCGCTCAGCGGGGTGACGGCATCGATGCTGGCATGGACGCCGCCGCCATTGCCCGCCGAAAAGACGACCAGCACGTCGTTCTTCAGGACCGGATCGTAAAAGCCATTCAGCGTCTGGGCGAATTGCGCCCGCGCCGTCGCGAGCGAGGCGGTATAGGGCAGCGTGGTGCCCGATCCCCAGCTATTGTTGATGATCCGGACCCGACCGGTGCTGGCAAGGCCGACGATATTCTCCTGCGCATTCGCGACGGGCAGGTCGTCCAGGACGCCGTCGCGCCACCACAAGAAATCGCCCGCCGCGAAATTGGTCGTAGCGGCCAGGATGTTGGCGCCATAGGCGTTGCCGAACATCACGCCGTTCGCCAGCCGGTCGCCCGCCGCGGTCCCGGCGACATGCGTCCCATGGATTTCCCAGGGGCGGCGCGGATTGACCCGGCCGTCATTGCCGTAACCGGACGGCACATCGGTGCGATAGCCGGTCAGCTTGCCGGTACCGGCGAACAGCGGATGATCGAAGGCGACACCGGCATCGTTGATCCCGATCGTCTGACCGCGCCCCGTCAGGCCCAGCACATAGGCATATTCCATGCCCAGCGCCGCCTTGGAATAATCGACCCTGAACTGCGCATCGTTGCGCCACGATGCGAGTGCGGCGTTATAGTCGGCGGTCTGCTGGCCATTGGCCAGGATGTAACCACCCGGGGGCGGAGGCGGCGGAGTCGCCTGGGTCTGTGCCTCGGCGGGCGACATGGACAAGGCCCCACTCAGGGCAGCGCCAGACAAGGCGATACGCCACAACGTACGATAGGACTTCACGGTCATGCAGAATTTCCCCGGTCGGACGACTGTTGCGCCGACCCCGATTCTCGCAATCATGACAGTTTTGGTTTAATGACAATGGTTTGTCGGCAGATTTTCTGACTATTATGGTCAGAATGGCAAAATTGTCACAGAAGCCTGATTTCTCTTATGAATATGAGAATCAAGGATAAAATTTGCTCAGTTTGCGATCCCGGGCGGCGACCGCCCCGAAGGCTGGTCGCCCGGTGCGACACAACCGAGAGGTTGTGAGTAACTTCGGCTTTTTCGCAATGACTTAACAGGATTTCGGCGCGACGCTGGGACGGGGTGTCGGCGCTGCCGCGCCGGGCGATAGTGCCTCCCATTCCTGAACGGCCAGCCCCGCGCGGCGGCCATTCATCCCCGACGCTTCCATTACTGCACGCAGGCAACGGGTCGTAACGGTGGGGAAACGGACGGTCTGGAAGTCGTCTATCTCGGTCGGATAGCGGGCCGCGATTCGCCGCCAGCCCTTATCCCAATATTCCAGATGCCAGGCCGCAGGCGGGGCGACCCCTTCGCTCGCCCCGGCGGGATGGTCGGCGAAGAAGCGGATGCGGCTGGCGTTCAGCGTCACCGGCGCGGGCCAGCGATATTCGATCCAGGCGCTCGGCGGGTTCGCCTGCGTCCAGTTGCCCCACATGTCGGGCGGCAGCGGGCTGGTACGCACCACAGCGTCGTTCAGCGCCGCGATCCAATATTGCACCGGCCCCGGCGCGTTGGAGGCAGTGGCAAAGGCGCCTGTCGCGACATTACGCGTCGGCCGGGGCGGCGGAGCAGGGGCCTTGGTCGGTGTGACCGGACGGATCGCGGGGGGTGAGACGCTGTCGTCCCAGTGCATCGGATCGATCGCGACCGAGCGGCGGAAATGCCCGCCCCCCGTCGCATCCGCCGTATGATAGGCGAGATACCAGCGCCCCTTGAACTCCACGGCTCCGGCATGGGAGGTAGTCGACGACACCGGTCGCAGCACCACCCCGCGATATGTCCATGGTCCCATCGGCGAGGGCGCGGAGGCATAGGCCTGGCACGCATGGTACAGCGTCGGGGTACAGGGACTGTCGGGCCCGGCGTTGTTGGCGGCGTAGAGCAGATAATAGGTGCCGCGCCGCTTCATGATCCAGGGCGCCTCGAAGAAGCCGGTCGCCCCGGTGACGACCCGTTCGGGGCCCTTGGGGGTGACCATATCGGCGGCCAGCTCCATCGCCCGCAGCCGCCCGAAGGTGCCCCAATAGATATAGACGCGGCCGTCCCCACCCTTGGCATCGTCGATCAGTACGCTGGGGTCGATATTCTGGATGTCGTTGGCGACGGGCGTCTGCTGCGAGATGATCGGCCCGGATGGATGCGCGTCGCGCCATGGCCCGGTCGGGCGATCGGCCACGGCCACGCCGATCGCGAAACGATCCTTCGCTCCGCCGCCCCGCTGGAGCACCGGCGCATAGAGATAGAAGCGCCCATCCCGCCCCTTCACCATCTGTCCGGCATAGGCACGACCCGGCTCGGCCCAGGCGAATACCGCCTCGGGCCGGGCGATGGCGGGGTCATGCCGCCACACGCCGCTGGCGGGGTCTTTCGTCGACAGCAGCTGCCACTCGTTCATGATGAAGTCGTTGACGCCTTCGGGCGCCTCGTCCCGCCCCGCCAGGATCCACAGCGTGTCCCCATCGACCAGCGGCGCGGGATCGGTGGAGAAAGAGCGCCCGTCGGACAGGATCGGATTGCCAGCCGCACGGACCGTTTCCGGCGTCGAGGGCGCGAGAAGCGCAGCGAGGAGGATGGGGATCATGGCGCGCATCCTGACCCGCCCCATTGAGTTTGTCGATATAGTATACGGTTCTATCAGGGTGTCGCCAGTATCGCCGTACTGGGGCAATGGTCGGGCACTGCCCCCGGCCCGCGTCGATAAACCAGCCGTACCCGGCTAGGTCCCGTGGCGATACAGGCGGCGAGATGATAGTCCTTGGCCAGCACGTCGCTCAGCACCTTCCGCGTGGCGGGGTTGCCGAAGGTGAAGCGGGGATAGTCGTCGACGATCGCGCCCGGCCGCGCGGCCAGGATGCGGCGGATTTCGAAGACCGGATCGACGCCGAGCGCGGCCGCGCTCGCTTCGTCGCTCGTATTGAGATGGCCCGGAAAGACCCATTTCGACGGCAGGCAGCTATGGGTCAGCATGTAGAGCGCCGGATAGCCGTCATAGACATAGAGGCAGCCGCGATCCGGCATGGCCGCGCGGGCGATCGCTATCGCCTCCGCCGCGCCGCCCTTGGCGCGTTCGCTCAACGCCAGCACGATCTGTCCGGCCACCGCGATCACCGCGATCAACCCCAGCAGCCAGCAGCGTCGCCAGCGCCCCAGCGCGGGCGCGGCGGCGAGGGTCGCGGGCAGGACGATCGGCATGGCGTAATGCGGGCTGCCGAACCGGCCATAGAGCAGGACCGCGACCGCCGTCACTGCCAGCCAGACCAGCAGAAAGCCGAACCCTTCCCGCCGCTCGGGCGCGACATGCCGCCCTGGACGCCCCAGCGCGATGACCAGGCCGAGCGGTAACAGGATGCCGACACAAGCGGCCAGCCCCTCCAGCTCGGTCGCCAGCGGCCGCGCCGCCTGTCCGCCGAGCGAGACCAAATTGGCGAACAGCCACGCTTCGCCCTGCCCCATCGCGGCATAAGCGCCCCAGGCCGCCAAGGTCGGCAGCAGTGCCAGCGCGACCCAGACCAGCGCCATGACGGCCAGCCGGACCCGCGGTACTTGGCTGCGCCAGCCGAGCCACAGCAGGATGCAGCCAAAGGCGAACCCCTCGGGCAGCACCGAATATTTGATCTGGAGCGCCAGCCCGACCGCGCTCATCGCGCCCGCGCCACAGGCGAACAGCCGTCCCCGCCGCTCGACCGCGCGCAGCACCAGGCTCGCCGCGACCAGGATCAGCGCATTATAGAAGACGGGCGACTGCCCCCCTTCCCCCTCCATCAGGTTCAACCACAGAATATAGAGGATCGCCGCGCCGATCGCGGCGGCTGGCGGGGCGAATGCCCGCGCGATACGCTGCACGCCGTACGCCGTGGCGACGACGAATCCCGTCGCGACCAGCTTATAGGCGAGGAACCCCCCTTCCCCGAATAGCGCCCCCAGCGCCCGCGCACCGGCATAGATCAGGAACAGCCCGATCGGCTTGCGATCGAAAATATCGACATAGGGTAGTGCGCCGTGCAGCATCCGGTCGCCGACCAGCAGATAGAATTGCTCGTCGAACCCGATCACCGGATTGCCGAAGCCCTGCGCCCGCACGATCACCGCCACCAGCGCCAGCAGCCCCCAGGTGGCGACCGGCCCGATCCCGCGACCCTGTCCGCTCATGTCGTTCATGCCCGGCGGGTGGGTCGCTTTGCGGGCAAAGGCAAGCGGAATTGGCGCGGGCCGGCAGGACAAAGGGTGGGACGCCGCGCGACGGCCGAACATGACAGCGACGTCACCAGTGCTTATATATGCGGAAATATCGACCATTTTCTCTGGCCGATCTATGGATGGGATGATGGGGCGACTTCCGCGACGATTGGGGCACGGCTTGGGGCGGGCGGCACCTTGCGCGTTCTGACCTTTCTGCACAGTTTCGAGCCTGGTGGAGTGGAGCGGATCGCGCTGCGCCTCGTCCGCCGCTGGCGCGAGACGGGGATCGATGCGCCGCTTTTCCTGGGGCGGACCGATGGGGCGATGGCCGAGGATGTCGGCGCGGACCTCGATTATCTGACGCCGCCCCGCCGCTGGCCGGGGATCGCGCATTGGGAAACGATCTGGATGGTCCTGACCCTACCGCGCGTCGTGCGCGCGGTGCGGCCCGACCTACTGTTCTGCGCGGGCAATACCTATGCCTTTGTCGCGGTCATGCTGAAGCTGGTGCTCGGACGGAACTGCCCGCCGATCGTCGCCAAGATCAGCAACAATCTGGACCGGGCCGACGCCTCGCCGGTCTACCGGCTCTTCTATCGTTTCTGGCTACGTATCCAAGGGCTGGCGATCGACCATTTCGTCGGCATGGAAAAGCCGATGCGTGCCGAGATCATGCAGGGCGTGCGCGTGTCCCCCGCCCGTGTCGCGATCATCCCCGACCCCGCCTTGTCCGAGGTGCAGATCCTGGCGCTACGCGAGCCGGTCCCGGCGCCGGTCCCCGCCCCACCCCCGCCCGGCGCACGCCGTTTCGTCACCATCGCGCGGCTGGCTCCACAAAAGAACCTCGCGCTGATGCTGCGGGGTTTCGCACGGGGGAGCAGCCCCGGCGACACGCTGACCCTGTTCGGCGACGGGCCGGAGCGCCCCGCACTGGAGGCGCTGGCATCGTCGCTGGGGATTGCCGGACGGGTCGATTTCCGGGGCTATGTCCCCAACCCCGCCGCGCTGCTGAGCCAGTACGACATGCTGTTGCTGTCCTCGCATTATGAAGGCGTGCCCGCGGTGATCCTGGAGGGGCTGGCGGCCAATATCGGCATCATCGCCACCAATTGCAGCCGGTCGATGGCGACCCTGTTGCAGCAGGGTGCGCTGGGGACCTTGGTCCCGGTCGGCGACGAAGTCGCCTTCGCCGCTGCGATCGCCACTGCCCGCCCCCATAGCCAGGATGCCCGGCGCACGCTGCATCAGGCGCGGCGCTTCACCATCGAACATGGCGCGGACCATTATATCCGGGTGATGCGCGGCGTCCTGCGCATCCGAAGGGCCCCGGCCCCGATGCTTGCCGAGCCGGTAACGCCGACGCGCTGACCCGGTTCGGGCCGCTCGCGAAGATGTCGCACGAGGAGGATGCGACGAAATGCTTTCGCTTGCCAGACGCTATAAGTGGTTCGGATCGCGCTCATTTTGTCCATGCCGCGATCTCTTCAACATTCAAGTCAAGCTCTTCGCGGAAAAATGCCTTAATTGTGACATGGTTGCCACAATATTTGCGGACTTCACGTCGGCGATGGGAGTGGCTGGACGATGGGATGCAAAGGGAGCGCGCAGACCATGCGCCGCGCGGCATGGTCGATTGTCGCGTTGGGGTTGTCAGGGCCGGCCTTCGCGCAAAACGAGGCGAGCCCCGCCCCACAGACGGACGTTCCGCCCGCCGAAGTCACCGTCACCGGCAAGCGCATCCCCGGCTCGGTCATCGGCGCGGTCGCACCGGTCGCAGTGCTCGATGCCCAGGCGATGGAGGCGATGGGCGCGACCAGCCTGAGTGACCTGTTGAAGAAGATGAAGGCGCTGACCAGCTCCGTCAGCGGGGGCGAGCCGGTGATGCTGCTCAACGGACGACGCGTCTCGGGCTTTTCGGAGTTCCAGTCGCTGCCCTATGAAGCGATGGAGCGGGTCGAGGTGTTGCCCGAACAGGAGGCGGCGCGCTTTGGCTATCCGCCGACGGTACGGGTGATGAACTTCATCACCAAGAAGAAATTCCGGGCGGTGACGGTGCAGCAGCTCCCCAGCCTGATGACGGACGGTGGCGGCGCGACCAACTATGCCGAGATCACCTCGGCCCGGATCGACGGACCGCGCCGCCTGACCTTCAGCGCGACGCACCTGCATGTCGATCCCGTCTTTCAAAGTCAGCGCGACATCGTTCCCGACCCCGATATGATGTTCGCGACGACAGGCAATGTGACGGGTGTTGGCGGGGCCAGCCTGGACCCTCGGCTCGACCGTCTGACCGGACGCGCGGTGACGGTGGCCGGGGTACCGACCGATCCGGCCGCGCGTCGTTCGCTGGACGCCTATACCGATAGCCCGGTCGCGGTCACCGATCCGGGCCGCTATCGCACGCTACAGCCGCTGACCGACACGATCGAGGCCCAGGGCGGGCTGGCTTCGCCCATCGGCAAGACCATGTCGGGATCGCTGACGCTGTCGATGAAAGCCGATCGGAACAAGGGGCTGAATGGCCTTGCCCCCGCGACGCTGCGCGTGCCGGGCGGATTGGGGGCGTTTCCCTTTGCCGACGATACGCTCCTCTATCGCTATTTGCCCGACAGCGTGCTGCATCAGCGGACGACCAGCATGGCGCTGCATGCAGGTGGCACCCTGTCCGGCGATGTGCGCCGCTGGACCTGGGCAGTGACGGGCAATTACGATCGGCTAGTGTCGCGCAGCATGTCGGAGACCGGCGTGCCGTTGGGCGCGTTGCAGGCCGCGATCAATGCGGGCGGCGATCCGATGGCGACGGTCGATCCGGCGATCGCGACCGCCCGTACCGTCAATCGCAGCCGGGCGGCATCCGACACGCTGGGGATCAAGGCGACCGCCAATGGCCCGGTCGTCCGCCTGCCCGCGGGCGAAGCTCAGCTGACCGTCACCACCGATTACAGCCGGATCGACAGCGATGCGACGACCAACCTGGCCCTGATCTCACAGGGGCCGGTAGAGGGTGTCGAGCGCACTATGCGCGGGGCTAGCATCAATGCCAGCGTCCCCCTCGCTTCGGCGCGGGAAGGCGCGCTGTCGCTGCTCGGCGAGTTGCAGTTGAGCGCCATGGCGGGCGTATCACAGGTGTCGAATTTCGGACGGCTCAACACGTCCAATTGGGGTTTGAACTGGACGCCGTTCGGCCAGGTTCAGCTCAACGCCTCGGTCAATGTCGCGCAGACCGCACCCGCCGTCACGCAACTCGTCGCGCCGGTGCAGGCCACGCCCAATACGCCCTTTTTCGACTATGTGACCGGGCGCAGCACGCTCGTCACCACCCTGCTCGGAGGCAATCCCGACCTGGCGCCCGAACGGCGGCGGATCACGACGCTGGGCATCGCGGTACAGCCGATCAAGGACAAGGACATCCGCTTCGGCCTGGATTATCTCGATACGCGGATCGACAATCAGGCCGCCTCGCTGGGCGGGGCGACCCCGGCGTTCCAGCGGATCTTTCCCGACCTGTTCGTCCGCAATGCGCAAGGTGCGTTGACCAGCGTCGATCTGCGCCCGGTCAACCTGGCGTTCGAGCGCGAGCGCAAGCTGCGCCTAACCCTGACGTTCAGCGGCCCGCTGGGCAAGAGCCCGACGCCTCCGGCCGCGCCGCCCGCCCCCGACTCCGCCAAGGCCAGCCCGCCGCCTCGCCCGCCCAAGCGCCCCCCCTATCTGTCGGTCACGGCGACGACCATTTACCGACTGGAGGACCGGTTGACGCTTAAGACCGGGGGGCCAGCGCTCGATCTGCTCGACGGCGCGACACTGAACGGCACGGGCGGGCGTCCGCGCTGGGATGTCGATCTGAACGGCTTCTTTTCCTACGGGCCGTTCAATGCCGGTATCTTCGGTCGCATCCAGGGGCCGAGCCGTATCCGCAGCGACATCGCTGCCTCCGACCTGCGCTTTTCGGGGCTGACCTCTCTAGGGTTCTTCAGCTCGATCGACGCACACAAGCTGATCGACAAGCCCTGGACGGACAAGATGCGCATCCACTTCATCGTGGACAATCTGCTGAACGATCGGATCAACGTCACCGACCGCAACGGCGATACGCCCAACCGCTTCCAGCCCGCCTATATCGATCCCGTCGGGCGGTCGATCCGGATCGGGGTGCGCAAGCTGTTCTGATCCCGCCCTTCCCTGTCAGGGGAGGGGCGGGCCAAGTCCTACAGGCCGAGCGCCTTTGTCACCTCCGCCCAGTTGACATATTTGAAGTTCTGGGTATCGGGCGCATTGTCCCCGTCCTGCGCCACGAACAGGCCCTTGGGGTAAGCGGGGCCGAAATCGCCCAGCGCCAGCTCGATCCCGTCGGTGTCGCTGGTCCCGTCGATCGCGCCTCCGCCGATGCGGAAGCGCCCGGCATAGATTACGCCCGGCAGGCGATAGAGCGTATAGGCGTTGTCGCCCTGGCTGGAGACGACCAGATAGCCGCCCTTCGCGCCCCGGGGCGCCAGAGCCAGCCCCTCAGCATCGGCGACCAGGGTACGGCCGTCGACCCGTGCGATCGGGGTGGCGGTGCCGGGCGCGGCGGGGTCGGCCGCGAAACGCCACAGCCCAACATCCTCCTCGGCCACGTAAAGCAGGCCCGTGCGATCATCGACGACGCAACCCTCGGCCTGGGTGCCCAGCTTCATGCTACGCACCGTCTCGACGCGCGGGGTGGGTCCGGACAGGGCGATGCGGACCTGGTCGATCCGCCCGTCCTTCAGCACGATAAAGCCGAACAGCGCCTTGTCCCTGGCGCGAGTCCACAGGCACATGCCATAGGCCTCCCCCGCCCCCACCGGATAGCGACCCATCGGCACCAGTCGGCGGGCGACGGTGTCGAGGATGAACAGCGCGACATGCGCCTGTGCAGTGTCCGCCCGGTCGCTGGCGGCGACGATCACCCGGCCAGGCCCCATGTCGCGCAGGTCGACATTGTTGAGCCGCGCGGCGGGGGTGAAGGACAGGCGCTTGCCCTTCAGGTCATAGACATGGATGCCCGCCTGCTTATCGGTGCCGATCACCAGGCTGGCAGCGGGATTGGCCGCGTTGCGCCAGATGGCGGGATCGTCCGCCGCATCGGAGCTGCTGTCGACCGGATCGGTCTCGGCGCTTGCGGCGATCACCGGTGCCTCGGCGGTCGGCGTGGCCGCGGGCACGCTGGCGCATCCCGCGAGCAGCAGCGCGAGGAACGCGGCCCTCACAGCTTCACCCGCACGCCACCGAACACGGTGTAGCCGAACTTCTCATATTCATAGGTGCGGAACCGCTCGCCGAAATAGCGGACGCCCGGCGTGTTGGTCAGGTTCTTGCCCTCGGCGAACAGGTTGATGCCACGGGCGAGCTGCACGCTGCCCGTCACGTCGAGCTGGCCGCGACCCTCCCAGTACAGGTCGAGCGCGGGATTGTCGGCGTTGATCTCGTCCAGATAGTCGCTGCGCTTGGTATAGGCGACGCGCAGGTTGACGGGCCCGCGCTCGTAAAAGACGCTGGCGTTCCACATATGGGTCGACTGGCCCGGCAGCGCGAAGCGGCTGCGCCCGCCATAGACAGCGTCGAAAGTCGCATGCCCCTTGGTATAGGTGTAATTCGCGAACACGCCGAGCCCGCTCAGCACGCCCGGCAGGAAGCTGAAATGCTGCTGCCAGTTCAGCTCGACGCCGTAGAGCTCGCCGTGCTGCGCATTGATCGGGCGGCTGAGGATCGCGCCGGCCACGCCATTATACACGCCGGTGTTGTTGAGCGTGTAGCGATAGTCCGACAGGTCCTTGTAGAAGCCGTTGACCGAGATCACGCCCAGCGGCCGGATGTAATATTCCAGCCCCGCATCGGCATTGTTCGACAGGGTCGGCTTCAGGTCGGGATTGCCGAACTCGACCCGCACCGTGTTGCCTTCGCTCGTCTCCAAGACGCGGGGCGCGATTTGCGGGAAGTTGGGGCGATTGATCGCCCGGCTGAGCGCGGCGCGCAGGATCAGGTTGGGCGTGAAGGCCTGGCGCAGCGTCAGGTTCGGGAAAAAGTCGGTATAGCCATTATGCCCGCGCGCGGTCACGACCGCGCCGGTGCGCGAGACGCTGGGTGCTTGGGCGTCGAAATCGGTGGTCTCGACGCGCAGACCCGCGATCAGGGTCGTGCCGTCCTTGACGTACTTCGCCATGCCGAACAGGCCGAGGATCTTTTCCTCCGCCGTATAATCGGCGGTCAGCGACTGGGGCAGACGACGCTCGGACGCGGCCTTGGTCGCGTCGAAATAGGCGTCGGCCAGCCCGGTATCGAACCGCTTGCCGAGATCATAGTCGAAATTGCGCGAATCCTCGTCGGACAGCAGCCCGGCCAGGCTCTGGCTCGGCGCGGCGGACGAACGGCGATCGCGGAACCGCTCCTCATCGGCATTGATATGCCGTTCGCGATATTTGCCCCCGGACGAGAAAGTGACGGTGTCCCCCACCGGCAGGTCGGAGCGGATGGCGACGGTCAGTTCGTCATTCTTCGTCGTGTTCGAGCGATAGGCATTCTCGCGAAAGGCGAAGGTGCCGGTCTGGAGATGCTCCTTGCTCGTGAACAGCGAGTAGTTGGGCAGGTCGGCATTGCTGAAATCATAGGACAAGGTCGGCCGCAGCGAGGAACGGAACAGCAGCTCGTCCCGGCGCGGATAGGTTTGCGAGCTTTCGCTATAGGCGACATCGGCGCGGATCGTCCCCTCGCCCAGCCGCTGCTCGATGCCTGCGGTCGCCGACCAGATCTCGTTCACCTGCTTGCGGTGGCGCACCTGCTTTTCGATGCGGGTATTGCGATAGGTGGCGGCACGGTCGGTCGATCCGGCCTGCAGCGTGCCTTCGCTCCAGAGGATGCCGATGCGGTCGCGGAATTCGTCATCCTCGAACCGGGCATAGGTGCCGCGCACCCAAGCGTGCGTCGCGTCGGTCGGACGCCATTCGAACGCGCCGGTCCCGGCGATGCGCTGGCGCTTGGTGTCGTAATCCTTGAACAGCGTCTCGGTGACGCGAAGGCCAGCGGGAGTCTGGCTCCAGGTGTTCTCGACATTGTCGGGGCGGCGATGGGTGCGCGAATAGCTGCCCGAGAAGAGCAGGCCGAACTGGCGATCGGGGCCGAACGTGTCGCTGACCGCAGCCGATCCGCGATAGTCGCTGCCCTTGCCATATTGGTTGTAGCTCGCCCCCGCCATGCCGGTCAGCGCAAAGCCCTTGCGGTCGAAGGGCGAGCGGGTGGTGATGTTGACCGCGCCCGCGATCGAGTCCGCATCCTGATAGGGGAGCAGCGACTTGGTGACTTCCAGATTCGCAACGATGTCGGACGGCAGCGTGTCGAGGTCGACGGCGCGGGTCGTCGGGTCGACCGAGGGGATCTGAATGCCGTCGACCGAGATGGCCGACCATTCGCTCGGCGCACCGCGCACGTTGATATAGCGGCCCTCGCCCTGGTCGCGCTCGATGCCGACGCCGGGTGCGCGTTGCAGCGCTTCGGCAATGTTGGGATCGGGGAAGCGGCCGATCGCGTCCGACGAGATGATGGTGACGGTGTTGTCGGCGGTCCGCTGCTGATTCAGCGCGCGCGCGGTATTGTCGAGCAGCGAGGCGCCGGTGACGACGATGTCGCCAGGCTCACCGCTGGCGGCGGGCAGCGTCAGCGAGACGTCGCGCCCGCGATCCGCCGCGGCCACGACGCGGGTGACGGGCGGACGGCCGAGATAGTCGATCAGCAGCGTGATGTCGCCCGGCGCCTCGGGGGTTATGACGCTGAATTCACCCTGAAGATTGGTGGTCGCCTGCGCGCCCGTTCCCTCAACCACGACCCGCGCACCCGGCAGCGCGACACCGGTCGCGTCATAGATGCGCCCGGACAGGATCGGCCCCGAAGCGGGCACGCCCGCCGGTGCCGCGTCCACATCGGGGCTCATGGCGAGCGCAGGCATGGCGGCAAAGCCCAATGCGATGAGAGAGGCCCCCGCGAGACCGCGGATTCCGGAACGGACGACGTGCATGATGTTCCCCTTGGGCGCTTGGTCGTGCCGACACCCCCCGGTGCCGGTCGTTCCCGCCCCCGTGGCCGGGGTTTGTTACGCTACGATGTGATTGTGATGACGGGTCGATGACGCGGACGTCACAATCGATTTATGTAGAGGCTCTGGTTTTGGAGGATAGTCGTTCAGGCAAGAACGCTAATTCCTCCCCTGTGAGGGGAGGAATGACGGTCACCCCTTGGTCAGGTATAGCGCACGCAGCTTGGCGATCTGGCTTGGCCCCAGGCCCATTTCGTCCTTGAGAAACCCCATCGTCCCGCCCGGATGGCGGTCGGTCACCCCGAACACCGCGTCGATATAGCGGCGGTCGACCCCGGCGAAGGTGCGTGCGGCTTCGGGCGAGAGCCGGGCCCAGAAGCCGGTCGGGTGCGCAGGGCTAGGCGCCATATGCTGGTTGGACAGCAGATAGTCGTCTATGATCGTCGCCCTCGGCACGCCCAGCGCGGTCAGCAACAGCGCGGCCGCGACGCCGGTGCGGTCCTTGCCCGCCGTGCAGTGAAAGGCCAGCGGCACGTCGCCCGCCAGCAGTTCGGCGAACATACGGCGGTACTGGCCGTTGAACTGGTCGAGCAGCTTCGGATAGGTCGCGGTCATTGCCGTCACGACCTGCTCATGCGTCCAGGTGGCAGGATCGCCGGGCAGCTTCATGGCGCTGACGTCGAGCGTGTAATCGTCGCTCAGCACCTTCGGCTTCCGACCGGCGGGCCAGAGCGTCGGCTCGCCCGCCCGCTCGCGCGTGTCGCGAAAGTCGCAGACGGTGCGGATGCCCAGCTTTTGCAGATAGGCGTAATCCGCTCGCGTCAGATCATGCATCTGGCCCGAGCGATAGAGCAGCCCCCATTTCACCGTCCGGCCATCGGCGGTGCGATAGCCGCCCAGATCGCGGAAGTTGCGCCCGCCCTGTAGCGGCAGGACGCGGCTGTGCGCGGGGACCGGCACGGGGGTGGAGGCCAAAGCCCCCATCCCTGCCGGTACCGCCAGCAGCACGGCGATCGCGATGGCTGCACGCATTAGAACTTCACCGTGGCTTCAAGGCCATAGGTGCGCGGTTCGTTGAAGAAGCCCGACACGCCGGTCAGGGTGCTCAGCCCCTTGTAGAACATATGCTGCTCGTTCAGCAGGTTGCGTGCCCAGGCCGAGACGCTGAGCCGTGCACCCGTATCGTTCAGCGCGATGTCGGTCACGCCGACACGGCCGTTGACGACAAAGCCCGGGTCGCCCTTGGGCTGGCTCACCCCCGGCGCGGGGTCGTTGTAGCTGGCATAGAAGCCGCTGTCGTAATTGCCGTCGAGATGCGCGACCAGGCTATAGTCGCCCACCGGCCGCTCATAATCGATCGACCCGCTCGCGGCGTGCGCGGGCGTGTAGACCGGATAGATCTTGATCGGCGTGGTCACGATCACGCCGCTCGCCCCTTGCGGAAACGGATTCACCGTCGCCGGGATCGTCACGTCGTTATAGGAATAGCTGGCGCTGAGCGTCAGGCCCGCCATCGGCGCGACGGTCAGCTCCGCCTCGACACCCTTGGCACGGCCGGTGCCGGGTGCATTGGTCGTCTCGATGGTGGTGCGGTTGGTCTGGAGCAGATTGCCCTGCGCATCGACCTGGAGATAGTTCGCCTGGAAGTCGATCTGGATCGCCTTGTACGCGCCGGTATAGGCGGCCAAGTTCAGGCGGACGCGGCGGTCGAGAAACTCGCTCTTGGCGCCCACTTCGAACATCGACAGCGTTTCCGGGTTGAACGGGGCGTAACGCAGCGAGCGCGAATTGGCGCCGCCCGACTTATACCCCTCCGACCATTTGCCATAGACATGCACGGCGTCGGTCACGTCATAGGCGAGCGTCACCAGCGGATCGACGCGCGACCAGGCCGCATCCAGCTTGCGCGGCGCGACCACGCCGTCGACATTGGGCGTCTTGCCGTTCACGATGAACAGCGCGCCATGCTTCATGTCGCGGGTGTAGCGCGCGCCGCCCGTGACGTGCAGGCGATCGTCCAGGATCGCCGGGGTCCAGGTCGCCTGGCCGAACGCACCGATGCTGCGCGTCGTGATCCGGCTGGCGCGGTCGAAGGGGACGGTGGCGATGTTGTAGGTGGCGACGGTCGCGGCGGTGCCGTCGGCGTTCCACGTCATCGTGTTGAACGCCTGGGCATTGTCGGTGGTATGCTCGCGATAGGCCATCGCACCTGCGACATATTTCAGGCGAGGGCTGTCGCCGATCAGCTGGATTTCCTGGCTGAACTGGTTCTGCGCGAAGCCCGCCAGGCTGTAGCGGCTGAATGCGCCGTTCGGCTTGTAGGTGGTGCTGTTCTGGCCGCCATTGTCATACTGGCTCTGGTCGAGTTCGCGATAGGCGGTGATCGACTTGAGCTGAAGGCCCGGCGCCAGGTCGAGGCCGAGCGTCAGGCGATGGCCATGCGTCTTGCCGATGCTTTCCTGCTGCGGCACGCCGATGCTGGCGGTGCGCACCCGGTCGGGCTGGAGCGGCAGAGCGGGCGCGCGGGTCAGCGTGCCGGCCGTGATCGTCTGGAGATAGAGCGGGGTCGAAGCGTCATAGGAGGTGTCGAAGGCATAGTCGGCGCTCACGCCGCTTTCCGGCTTCCACAGCAGTTCGACATGCGCGCCGTGCCGGTCGAAACCGTTGAAATCGGCCTGGCCGGGCAGCGGATTGTCGACCAGGCCGTTGCGCTTGGTGACGATGCCGTCCAGCTTGACGCTGAAATTATGCCATTCGGGCAGGTTGAGATGCGCCTCGGCCTTGCGGCTGCCGAAATTGCCGATGCCCGCGGTCGCGGTCAGGCCGAATTCGCCGGTCGGCTTCTTGGTCACGATGCTGACCGCGCCGCCCTCGGTATTGCGGCCGAACAAAGTGCCCTGCGGACCTTTGAGCACTTCGATGCTCTCGATATCGTAGAGCGCGGTGCCCAGGCCCTGGGCGCGGCCCAGATACACGCCATCGATATAGACGCCGACGCCCTGGTCGCGCGCGGGCTGGTTGCTGTCGGCCAGCACGCCGATACCGCGGATGTTCATGATCAGCGCGGAGTTGCGCGAATAGAAGGGCGCGACACGGAGCGACGGGATCGCACCGTCCTGAAGGTCGACGAGCGACTGGACGTGACGGTTCGCCAGATCCTCGGACGACAGGACCGAGATCGCGATCGGCGTCTTCTGCAAGCTCTGCGGGCGCTTCTCGGCGGTGACGATGACCTCGTTCAATGCGCCATCGGCATTGGTCTTCTGGTCGTCGGGCGCGGTCGTCTTGGCCGGTTCGGGCTCGGCCGCAAGAGCAGGCGTAGCGATCAGAAGAGCAAGCGCGCTGGACGCAAAGAGCCGCCCCGCGAAACGCGGGTTGAACGAGGTCATGATATGGATTCCCCCCAAAGGATTATGCGGCGAGCCCTTGGGGCCGGTTCATTGCGCTTTGATGACGTTGGGGCGGGATCGGAGATATAGGATGATGAATTCTTGTTCATCATAGGGGCCGAGGCGGATCAACGCCCCGGCCCTTTGAGCCTCAGAAACTGAGGCGCAGGCCCGCCATGGCCGTGCCCTGTCGATCCCCGCTGCCGATCAGCGCGCTGCCCGAGGCATAGAGGTCCAGCCCGTTGGCGAAGCGATAGGAGACGCCCGCCGTCGCGGTCCCGACCAACGGCGCGCGCGCGACGCCCAGGGCGAGCAAGTCGGGCGCGACGCCGCCATAGCCGCCCGTTGCGCGCGTCCCCGTGCCCTGAAGCTGATAGCGAAGCCCCAGCGTGCCGAAGGGGCGCAGCGGCGCGTTCGACCGGCCGCTTCGCTCCAGCGATACGCCCGCATCGACGAAGCTGGCGGTCAGCGACTGGCGCGTCAGGGTCAGGGCAAAGGGGCTGCCCGTTTCGGTGAAGCCCAGACGCGTGGTGCGCACATAGGTCAGCCCGGCACGCGGGGTCAGCGTCCAGCCGCCCTTCATCTCTTTGGCATAATGGGTCGAGACGTCGGCGGTCGTGCTGTGCAGGTCATAGCTGCCCAGTGCCGATGCCGTCCCCGGAACGACGCGGGTAGTGCGGCCTTGCGCGCCGTCATAGATGAGCGAGCCGTCCACCCCGAACCCGTTGGGCCGCAGGAAACGGCCGTGCAGGCCCGCCACGACACCGTCGGCATCGGTCGAGGCGCCCAGCGTCTCGATCGTCTGGCGCGTGTCGAGATAACCGCCGAACAACCCGACCATCCAGTCGCGATTGCCCAGCCCGATCCCGCCGAGCATCCCATAGCCGCGGGTCCGCGCCGCGTTGATCCCCTGCCCCGCATCGGCCGACAACTGGTGCGTCTGGCCGATCATCTGACCGAAGGTGAAGGCCCCGGCCTCTTCCTGCGTCGTCGCGAAGCCCGGTCCGCGTGCCGCCTGGACCAGCCCCAGCGCATTGTCGACGCCGATCTGCATCGCCGAGGCATAGGCTTCGGGCGTCACCTGCGCGAAGGCCTGGCTGTTGGCGGTTCCCGTATCGGTCAGCAGCGCGGGGAAGGCGGCGAAGACCGGGCTGTTGGTCGACGCCCCCGCGATCACGCTGTTGGCATAGGCGATGCTGCGCGACACCTGCGGATTGAAGCGCGTATCGGCGACGAACTGGCCGAACAACTGGATACGGTTCGCGCGCTGGACGATGAAGCCCAGCAGGTCGGCGGGCTTCTGCACGGTCGTATAGCTGCCGCTGATCCCGCCGGTGGCGATGATCAGGTCATAGGTGCTGCCCGGTGCGATCGTGGCGGTCGAGGTGATCTGCAACGTCGAGGCGCTGCCGATCGTCATCATGCCGTTCACGATCAGCTGGTCCGAGATGGTCGGAGTCAGCTCGAAGACCGAGGTCGATCCGCTGGCCAGCGTCAAATTGCCGTTGACCGTCATCGTGCCCGGCGACGCGCCGGGGCTGAGCGTTCCCGCGACCACGACATTGCCGTTGACCGTCCCCGCCGAACCGAAGGTCGCGCCCTGGCGGACCAGGAACTGCGCGGCGCTCATCGTCGATCCGGCCAGGCCGACCAGGCGGCCGCCCGCCATGTCGACATTGCCGAATGCGGCCTTGCCCGACACCGTGGCATAACCGCCGGTCGTCGTCAGCGCCTCGACATTGGCGACGTCGCTAAAGGCGACCGGGGCGCTGGCATTGCCGCCCGACAACGCGATGGTGTCGGTGCCGGCTCCGCCATCCACGGCCCCGGCAAAGCCGCCAGCGATGGTGAAGCGCTGGTCCGCGCCGCTGAAGACGACCTGGCCCGTCACCAAATTGCCGCCCGCCACGACGGCCAGATCGGTCGCGGCCAGCACCTGTCCATAAGCCTGGGTGCCGGTCAGTGACAGGGTGCCCATGCCCTCGGTCGTCAGCGTCTCGAACCCGGTGAGGGTGCCGCCGATCAGCGTCCGGTTGCCCGCGATTTCGAGCGTGGCGGTGTCGACGCCCGCCCCGCCCGCAACCACGCCCTGCCATTGCGAACCGAGCGAGAGGCGCAGGGCGTCATTGCCCGCCCCCAGATCGATCGCCCCGAGCAGCGCACCGCCATTGGCGATGGTCAGCGACAGATCGCCATCACCGAAGGACAAGGGCGCCCCCTCCGAACCGAGCGTGCCGGTGACGGTCAGCGCAGGGCCTGCCAGCGCGACACTCTCGAACCCGGTCGCCGTCCCGCCCAGCGTGACCGGAGCGGCGCTGCCGAAGCGAAGCGCGTCGTTGCCCGCCCCGCCATCATAGCGGCCCAGCGCCTGCGCCATGTCGAGCACCAGAACGTCGTCGCCCCCGCCCAGCGCGATGCTGGCGATATCCTCGGCAATGCGCAGCTGCTCGGCCGCGTCGGAGCCGGTGACCGCGCCGACCCGATAGCCCGCCTGCGTCAGGTTAAGCCCCGCGCCCGCCAGAGCGATGCCATTGAACCCCTGGTCGAGCGTCAGCGACAGCGTGCCGCTGCCCGTCACGGCCAGTTGCTGGAAATTGCTGCGCTGGCCGATGCCGCTGCGGTCGCCCGACAGCAGCACGGTATAGGTGTTGGTGCCGGTGCCGCCATCGACCCCGCCCGTCACCTGCGACCCGGCCCCCTCGACGAAGCCGTCATTGCCCCCGCCCAGCTGTACCGAACCCTGGACCAGACCGGCATTGACGAACCGGTCGTTCCCGCCGCCCAGCCGCGCCGACCCGGTGATGGTGCCGTTGTTGGTGACCATGTCGCTGCCGTCGCTACCGACGATGGCGACCATGCCGGTGGTGCTGCCCGTGATCGTCTGTCCCGCTGCGACGGTCAGCGCTCCGCCCGACACCCGGATGGCATCGACCCGCAAATTGCCCGTATAGGTGACATTGCCGTCGCCGGTCTGGGTGAGGCTTTCGAAATTGACGAACTGGTCGCCATTGACGGTGCCCCCCCCGGTCGCATCGACGATCAGGCTGTCGGTGCCGTCACCGGCATCGACCGTGCCGATCAGCGTGGCGCTGGCGCGTTGAAGGAAGCTGTCGTCGCCCACCCCCAGCAGGACATTGCCCTCGATCCGTCCGTAATTCTCGATCCGATCTGCCCCGCCGCTCAGCGCGATCGAGCCGGTGATGGTGCCGGTGTTGACGATCCGGTCGTCATTGGTGCCGGTCGCCTGTACGGCTCCGGCCAGATAGGATGTGGCGTAATATTGACCGAACCCGTCCCTGGCGTCGAGCGTCGTGCCCGCGCTCCCGCTAATGGTCCCGGCATTGTTCAGGTCGATCGCGACGTTTTCGGCGAAGATCGCGGAGGATTTCTCGCCGGTCGCTGCGATCGTGCCGCTTGCCGCGTTGGTGATCGTGGCGGTTTCGATCCCGCTGCCGAACACGCTCAGGCCCGTCGCCCAGAAGGTGTAGGGCACCAAGACCGGTTCCATGAGTGGTCCGTTGAGATAGGATTCATAGGTCACGCCACCGCCATTGGCGCTGATCGTGCCCGAATTGGCGATGCTGATCGTCCGGACGGGCGACGGGGACGGCAGGGAGGTTCCGGTGGATTGGAAGCCGATCTGCACGCCGGTGCCCGCCCCACCGCTGGCGACGACGGAGCCGCTGTTGGTCACGCTCAGGCTGCCGCCCGCCGCCTGGGGATCATAGGCGGTGAGCGATAGGGTCGTCGCCCCGCCGATCGAGGTGATCGTGCCGCTGTTCGTCAGCGCGATCTGGACCGGCTCCAGCGTCGTCGGTGCGGCGCCATTGGAGCCGAGGCTATTGCCGACCGAGGCGCCCAATCCGCCGGCGATCGTGCCGCTGTTGATCGCGGTGATGGCGGTGCCGTCGGACATCAGCTCGACGGCGGGATCCAGGCCATTGTTCTGGATGCTACCGGTGTTTTCGAAAGACGCCGCGTGAAGATACACCGCCGTCCGCGACAGATCGGCCGTGCCGATGCTGGCATTGTTGACGAAGCGGGTCGCGGTGCCCTCGACCCGGCCGGTGACGCTGGCTTGGTTGGTGAAGGCGGCGAGCGGCAGGGACGGCTCGTTATAATAGGGGTATCGTGGGCGTTCGCCGAACGTTACCCCGCCATCGACCGTGACCATGTTGACGATCTGGCCGTCGCCGACCGCGTTCAGCGTCGAACGCGTGCCTGCGGCCGTCAGCGTCAGCACGGTATTCGCACCGATCGCCTGCACGTCCTCCTGCTCGAAGGTCGCCAGCGGCGCCTCGCCCAGCGTCACGGTCGCGGAACTGGTGAAGGCGCGACGATAGGTGTCGTTGCCGTCCCCGGCGTCGATCGTGCCGGTCACGCCGGTCTGCCCATCGGTGACGACCAGGACGTCGTTGCCGTTGCCGAAGCGCAGATTGCCGACCAGCGTCCCGCCCGCCACGATATAGGAGGACGGACCGGAGGACCGGCCGTTATACGGATCATAGCCCAGGTCGACATTGCCGATGATCGTCCCGGCATTGCTGAGCTTGGTACTGCCGACACGGATGGCGGTGCCATTGCCACCCGTAATGGTGCCGCCGTTCAGATTGTTGATGGTCGCGACATAGCCATAGCCTTGCGTGATCGCCGGGCCGTTCGTGCTGGCGATCAGCCCGCTATTGTCGACCGTCGGCACCCGGCCGTCATAGCCATAGCCGAGCAGAACCGCGCTGCCCGCAACCTGGATCGTGCCGGTGTTCACCAGCGAGGCGAAATCGGCGACACCGTTCACCGCCACGCTGCCGCTCGCCTGGCCGATGCGTCCGCTATTGGTGATCAGGCCGCCGGATACACCCGCCAGCCTGCCATAAACGGTGCTCCGCTGATCCAGCACCGTGATCGTACCGGCGTTGGTGAAGGCGTCGCCGCCTGCCAGCAGCACCGCCGCGCCGGGGAAGCTGTTCGAATTGGTGGCGCTCAGGGTCAGATTGCCCCGGCTGATGATGGTCAGCGCATTGGCGGAGTTGTTGGGATAATCCTCTCCCGGCTGGGCGATACGCGTGGTCGCGGTGATCGCCGCCACGTTCGCGGTCGCGAGATCCGCCGTCAGGTCGACAATGCCCTGCCCCGCCAGCAGCAGTGTGCGACCCGAGCCCGTCCCCGTGAGGGTCAGCGTCGCATTGTCGATCAGGTCATAGCCGAAAGCGTTGAAATTGGCGTCCGACAACATCGTCGAGCTGGCATCGGTGCGCACCCGGTAGCGCAAATTGGCGCCATTGGACGACACCGTGCCGGTCACCCCCGCATAGCGACCGACGCTGCTGCCGGTCAATTCGGTGACGAACATATCGGCTTGGCCAAGCGTCAGATTGCCGTTCAGCACACCGCCGGGCAGCGCCTGATAGACGTTCGAGTTGGAGGAGCCGATATAGGGCGCGTTGCCGAAGCTGACATCGCCGTTGATCGTACCCGCGTTCGAGATGCGGGCGTTGAAGATGGTGCTGTTCGTGGCGGACGGCGCGATGGCGCCGCGCAGCCCGCCGGTGATGACGCCGCCCGCCTGGTTGGTCAGGTCGCCATAGGAGCTGATCTGGACACCGACGCCGGAGCCGATGATCGTCCCGCTGTTGCTGAGGCTGCTCGACAAGGAAAGGCCGGCCGTCGCCCCCTCGATGCGGCCGCTATTGGTCCAGTTGGTGCCCGACGATCCGCTCAGGATCGCGCCGATGCCGTTGGTCGAACGGATGGTGCCGGAGTTGGCAAAACCACCTCCCCATAGCTGGACGCCGGTCCCCCCGGCGGTGATCGTGCCCGAATTGACGAAGCTGCCCACCGACGGATTGAACAGTACGGCATTGCCCGCCGCGTCGATGGTCCCGCTATTCTCGAACCGCTTGGCGATGTTCAACTGCACCGCATAGGTCGGGAAGGTGCCGGTCGGCCCCGCGGTCGCCGTGATCGCGCCAGTATTTACGATGGTCGGCGTCGTGCGCGACCCGCTATTGTCGGTCAGGACGGTGCCCGCGCCGCTCAGCGTGGTGGCGTTGATGACGGTGCCGTTGCCGACGATCTGAACCGGCGCGGTGGCGGAGAAACCGTTGGCCAGCGTCGCGGTCCGATTGGCGTCGGGAGCCAGGATCATCTGCTGGAACCCGGCGAGCATCGTCGGGGTCGAGGCGACTATGGCATCGGTCGAAAAGCGGATGCGCATGGTATTGGTGCCAGAGCCCGCATTGATCGTGCCGCTGATTCCGGTGCGGATGTCGCCATCGGCATAGCCGACGACCAGCGTGTCGTTGCCCGAACCCAGCGTCAGATTGCCGGTGATCGTGCCCACGCTGTTGTCGATCACATTGCCGGAACCCATGGCCACGACATCGCCCGTGATCGTGCCGCGATTGCCCAGGGTCAGACCGGACATGGTCTGGATGGCCGTCGCTCCCCCGCTCGCGATCAGCCCGCCGGTCGCGTTGTTCAGGGTCATCGCGCTGCCCGTGATCGCCGCGCCCGACCCCGTATTGCGGATGGTGCCGGAGTTGGTCAGCGTCGACGTCAGATTGGCGAGCGTCGCACCGGTGCCGTTCGAGGTAATCGTGCCGCTATTGGTCGTGCTCTGCGCGACCACCGCTGAGCGGTATCCCGTGCCCCAATCGACGGCGCTGCGGGTGCCGCCATCGATGGTGCCGGCATTGGTCAAGGTTCCGACCGGGCCACTGATCGCGCCGATCGTCCCGCCTGCGCGGTTGGTGATCGAGGAGAAACCCGCATAGGCGGGCATGGTCGACAACAGCGCATAGCCCGCCGATCCGGTCCCGGTGGCAGCGATGGTGCCGCTATTGTCGATCGAAACGGTGCCCTGGCCATAGCTGGCGTCGGCCTGTCCGACGACGACGCCATTGGCGCCCGTGACGACGCCATCGGCGCGGACCGTCATGGTGAGCTGGACGCTGGAATAGCCGGAATTCGTCGACTGGCGGGTCAGTTGCACACCGGCCTGGTCGCCGCCATCCACCCGGCCGCCCACGGTCAGCGTCGCATTGGCGTAGCTCGTCACCGATGCGGGGATTTCGAACGCGATGGCCGGAGCGCCGCTGTTCGACACCACCGCACCCGAAGCGACGTCGATCGCGCTGTTGGAGGTTATGACCCGAAGCCCGTCACTGTCGGTCCCGGTGCAACTGGTGGGCGTATCATTCTGCGTCGGATCGGGCGCACACTGGGCAAAGGCGGGCCCCGCCACCATCAACGCCACCAGAATGGCGCTCGACTCCAACGCGCGCGCCTTCACCTGCCGCACGCGCGGCAATGCCTTCATCATGTCTGAAACCCCCGTTTGACAGGTGTTATTAGGATTAAGATCCTGTCATGTCCATGACGATCAGCATGAAAGTCGGCACGTTCAAATAACGGTAAGGGTTATTCATTCCCTGTAACTTGCATGTCATGATACCGGTGCCGTTCCGATGCGGGACGAGGAGCTCGAACATGATCCTTGACGATGGGCATCAAGCAGAATCGCCCGTCAAAAACGGCTCGGCTTCTTTTTCGAAAGCACAGCGCCCCTTGCGGCAAAGTCAACGCGTCGGCCGGATCGCCAGCATCCACCAGAGTGAATGGCTTAAGGGAGACGCTGAATATGGCGAGCCAGACAGGCCCGTACCGATCCGGTGGCCCATTGCCCTTGAGGCACGGGGATTGGGGATAACGCCTTCGACCGCGGGGCCCAGCCCGCTCCCTACCCGGCCCCGATCGCCGCCGCCGCCAATCCGCGCACATCGACCCGCGCCTTCAATCGCGCGCAGAGCAGTGCGGTGCCGCTGATCTTGCGCTGGACGAACAGCGTCTCGACATGCGGCACGTGCCACGTGTCGCGGTCGGCGATCATCGCGCGGGTTTCCTCACGCACTACCGGCACGAAGGCACGGTCGCCGAAGTCGAACGGGCCAGGCCTTGCCATCGTATCGTCGATCGCCGCAATGATCCGATCGACCGCCGGGCGATGCGCCGCGACCGCCGCCTCGCCCAGAAAGCCCGTCTCCACCGCAATCTCGCGAATCCGGTCGCGGTCATGCCCGAGGCCCGCCTCGATCAACCGGCGATAAGAGGCGACGGTCTCAGGCGGCACGTCACGCGCCGCGCCGAAATCGAGCAGGACGAGGCGGCCCGTCCCTGTGCCGGTCTCCGCCTGCCACCGGTAATTGGCGAAGTTGGGATCAGTCTGCATCATGCCGAAATCGAACAGCTCGCGCAGGACTAGCTGGATCAACGCGGTCATCGCGGTGTCGCGGGTTTCCTGGGGGGCCTCGACCAGCGTATCGATCGACTGGCCGGGGATATAATCCATCGCCAGGACCAGCGGCGTGGTCAGCGACGGCTCCGGCTTTGGCACGATATAGCGCGGATCGCCCGCCAGCTGCTCGCCATAGGCACGCATCCGCTCGGCCTCGCGCAGATAATCGGCCTCCTCGGCCAATTGCCGCTTGGCCTCTTCGAGCAGCGGCTTGAGGTCGATCGAGGGCGGAATGAGGTTCGACACACGCAGCAGTGTCGCGACATTGTCGACATCCGATCCGATGCTGTCGCGCACCCCCGGATACTGGACCTTGATCGCCAGCACCCGGCCATCGGGCAGGGTCGCGCGGTGGACCTGCCCGATCGAGGCGGCGGCCATGGGGGCCGCCTCGAAATGGCGGAAGCGGCGTCGCCAGTCGGCACCCCACTGCGCCTTCAGCACCTTGTCGAGCTGTGCGGGCGGCATCCGATAGGCCTGGTCGCGAAGCCGCGCGAGGATGGTCTGAAGCTCGGGCGGCAACAGGTCGCCCGCGTCCATTGAGATCATCTGCCCCAGCTTCATCGCCGCGCCGCGCAGGTGCGAGAGCCGGTCGGCGACCCGCGCGGCATTGCCAGGGGTGAGGATCAGGTCGCCCAGCTTCGGCCGCTCGCCGCTCGCCAGCCTACGTGCACCCTCGGCCAGCATCCCGCCCGCCACCCCGCTTGCCAGGCGGCCAAAGGCCCCTGCCCGCGCGATGCGTCCGCTGGGGACGGCGCGGTGGGTGGCTTTGGTGCGATTGCTGTCGTCATCGGTCATGCGCGGGATAGCGGCGGGCGCACGTCTTGGTTCCGTTGGTCCGACGCCGACCGTCGGATATGTCGTCACGTCGTCGGGATCGCATATCCATATTGTCGGCCACCATGGAAACCGACATCCTGCTCCTCTGCGATCGTTCGGGGATCTCATGCGCGTCATGCTGCCGATCGCCGCCACGGTGCCCCAGGGGGCGTTCCAGAGCTTGCTGTTTTTTCGCAAGGCCCCGATCGACTTCGTCTCGGACGGCGTGGCGGTCCATGTCGAGGGCCGGTCATGCGCTGCTCCGCTTACTCAGGGGTTAGATATCCGAGGATCGAGTGCATCCGATGCCGGTTGAAGTAGCCTTCGATGTATCCGAACAGCGCCTGTCGCGCTTCCGGCCCGCACCCCGACTTCTTCAATACAATCTCCCAAATGCGATCATTCGCTGCGACCGCGTCAAATGACCAAGTGTCCAAGACCGCCAATGACCCAATCCGGCGTGCCACGAATGGCAATTCATCAGATCGGCGCGCAGCCCATTCATGGGCACCAAAACTCGCACGGTGACAGCAAATGCTTCACGCCTCCGATAGCACCAGAATGCCGCACGCAGCTTTGATTGTTGCATTTTTCTAGTGGGATGAACGCACTTCATCGCCATGCTCAGGTACATAATTAAGGAACAACACTTTTTTAATGCTTATTAGTTAGCGTAGCAAAGATTTTTTGATTTAGATGTCAAAAACTATTGGATAATTATTTTGTCTAGCCTTTCCGATACGTTGGCGATCGACAAAGAGATTCAAAAACTGAATCGCCTGAGGTTTTCGCCGGCCCTCGAGGCACAGTTTGATGCGGAGGGCGTTGACCATCGCAAACGAGTCGGACCCGTCTCATTGGCTGCCGGCATGGTCATGTTTAATGCATTTTTGTTGGCGGATTTTACGATACTACCTGATGTGTTCCATTGGCTTGTGATAGTAAGGCTTCTAATATTTACGCCTGCTTGCCTTCTTATCCTTTGGGCCGTTTCCCGTGCATCCAGTACATTTCAAATTGATGCGATGGCCGTGGCTGGCACATGTCTCGCAGTCGCACTACCAACCATAACGATTTTATTCAGCGCTTCTAAATATACTTTGCTTTACCAGTTTGGAAGCATGGTAACCATTACCTACTACACACTCGTTCAAAGAGTGCGATTTCGAATGGCCTTAGCGGGCCTATTAATTATAGTCGCGCTTCATTTATACTGTGTTAAATATCTTACGGCAATGGACTCGATCTCATACAGCTTTGTATGTCAGTTTTACCTAGCAGGATCGTCCTTACTTCTGATGGGATCTTACATCCAAGAGCGATTGGAACGACAAGGATTCCTTGAAAGGCTGAAGAGCACCATGCTTTTGAAGCATATTGAATGGACCGCTCGAACTAACTTGTTAACTGGCCTTTCAAATCGCCATCACCTCGCTCAAGTACGAGACCAATTCGAATCAAAGCAATTCGAGGGACAAATTGCTGCATTGATGGTCGACATAGACCATTTCAAATTGTTCAATGACACGCAGGGTCATTTGGCTGGAGACCGTTGCATCAAGGCAGTCGGACGGGCAATAGTTTCGGCCCTGGACGCGATCAGAGCATGCGAGGGGCAACTTGACTTCGCCTTTCGCTTTGGCGGCGAAGAATTTTTGATTCTGTTGATGGGTTGGGACCATGAGCAGGCCATGACCCTGGGTGACGCAATACGTCGACACATTCACGAAGCCTGTATTGGGCACCCTGCAGCCGGGGGGAGTGGGCGAGTGACAGCATCGATTGGCATAGCGGTGTCTGAAGCAGGTAGGCACAGTATGGACGAGTTGATCGGCCTGGCTGATGCGGCACTCTACAAATCCAAGCAGGACGGCCGGGACAGACTGAGCGTAGCAGCTTGAACCGCATACCTCCGCCTTAGGGTCAGGCCTCGTTGATCACAGCCAGAAGATGACAGTGGCCGCAAGGGCGATGGCGGAGACGAAGGCCGTGGAACAGCGCTCGTATCGGGTGGCGACCCGGCGCCAGTCTTGGAGGCGGCCGAACATGATCTCGATGTGGCTGCGACGCCGATAGCGGCGTTTGTCGTACCGGACCGGCTCGTCGCGGGTCCTGACCCTGAATTTGACGCGGCGCGGGGAACATGGCTTTGCATCGGACATGATCGAACCCGTTTCCCAGACCCGAACACTCGGCCGGCTGGTCGGATATCGCCTGCGCCGCGCTTCCGCCGTCTTTGCCACCGATTTCGCCAACGCGCTGGACGGCACAGGCATCCGCCAGATCCCACTTGGCATTATGGCGGTCGTCTCGGACAATCCGGGGATCAACCAGGGGACGGTCGGCCGCCTGCTCGGCATCAAGCGCGCCAATATGGTGCCGCTGATCAACGAGCTGATCGAAAGCGGCCTGATCCTGCGCGAAACCGATCCCGCCGACCGCCGCGCCTTCACGCTGGCACTGTCGCCGGCGGGATCGGCCATGCTTGCCGACTGTATCCGTCGGATCGACGCCCATGAGGACCGGCTGCTCGCCGGTTTCACCAAGGTGGAAAGGGCGCTGCTGCTCGACCTGCTGGAGCGGATCGAGCAGTTGGGGGCGACGACCGACTAATCGTATAGCGTATCGGTCAGGATCAGCGCGTCGAGCGCGACCACCCCCTGCCCCCGCGAATGGACGATGACGGGGTTGAGGTCGATCTCACGGATCGCGGGCGTCCCGGTCATTACGCGCCCCAACGTCGCGACCAGATCGGCCAGCGCCTCGACGTCCAGCGCGGGACTGCCGCGATAGCCATCGAACAGCGCCCCCTGCTGCAGTGCCCGCCATTCGGCGACGATCGCCTCGCGGGTCAGGTCGACGGGAAGCAGGCGGACGTCGTGGAACAGTTCCGCGGTCACGCCCCCGAAGCCGATCAGGATCACCGGCCCCCAGTCGGGATCGTTACGCGCGCCGACGATCACTTCGATGCCGCGGCGGCCCATTGCCTCGACCTGTGCGCCGTCCAGCCGGATGCCCTGGTCATAGGCGGCGACATTGGCGTGGAGCCGCTGCCATGCCTCAGCCAGCGCCTCGGAATCGCCGATGTTGAGCAAGACGCCGCCGGCATCGCTCTTGTGGCTGAGCGCTGCGGCCTGCGCCTTGAGTGCGACGGGATAGCCGATACGATCAGCGATCGCCTGTGCCTCGGCGACGGTTGCGGCGAAGCCGCCCGCCGGGAACGGGATGCCGATCGGCGCCAGCGCCTGCTTGGCGCGATATTCGGGAATGACACCGCCTGGCAGGTCGAGCGCGATCGGCGCCACCTCGGCCCGCGTGCCGTCGCGCGCCGCCGCCCGCGTCAGATGCCGTAGCGCACGGAACGCCCGGTCCGCGGTCGGGAAATAGGGCACGCCGAGCGCACGCAGCCCCGCGATATACTCGGCGGGCACGTCCGCCCCATCGTCGATGCCCGCGAAGATCACCGGCTTCTGCGGCTTCAACGCCACGACCGCATCGATGATCGCCGGGAATTTGCGCGCGGCGGTCGCCCGATCGGTCTGGATGATCCCCAGGACCAGCGCGGCGTAGCGTTCGTCCTCCAGCAACGGAACCATCGTGCGGCGATACAGATCGGGGTCGACCAGCGCCTGCGCCGTCAGGTCCATCGGGTTGGACACCGGGATGAAATCAGGGATCGCCGCGCGCATGGCAGCCGCCGCCGCGCCGTCGATCGCGGGCAGGTCGAGCCCGATGCGTTCGGCGAGATCGAGCACCAGCGCCTTGAACGCGCCGCTTTCGGTCAGCACGGCGGTGCCACCCGCCCGCACCGGCTGCGCCCGCACCGCCATCTCGACGACGTCGCCTAGCGCCTCCAGACTGTCGACCAGCACCACGCCGGCGCGCTCGACCTTGGTGCGCATCACCTGCCAGTCGCCGGCCATCGCGCCGGTGTGGGTCGCAGCGCTCTCCCGCGCGGCGTTGGACGTGCCGGGGTGGAGCAGCACGATCCGCTTGCCCATGGCCGCCGCTCGCTCGGCCAGCACCAGGAAACGGGCGGGCTGGCGGAACTGCTCGACGATCATCGCGATGACGGGCGTTGCGGGATCGTCGATCAGATGCTCGACATAGTCCTCGACGCCCGACGCCGCCTCGTTGCCGGTCGAGACCGACAAGGTGATGCCCAGCCCCTTGGCGTCCAGCGTCGTCGCCAGCACCACCGCCATCGCCCCAGACTGGCTGACGATGCCGACCGCGGGCTTGCCGGTCAGGTCGATCACCGGCGTCTCGACGAAGGTCAACGGCACGCAGGCGGCGTGGTTCACCATCCCGAGGCAGTTCGGCCCCTCGACGATCATGCCATGCTCAGCGGCGATGCGCGCAACCTCCGCCTGCGCGGCCAGCCCCTCCTCGCCCCCTTCCGCGAACCCGGCGGAAAAGATGATCGCCGCACCCACGCCACGCGCTGCGAGCGCCTGCACCGCTTCCAGCACCGCCGGTCCGGGGATGGCGAGTACCGCCGCATCGACGCCCTCGGGCAAGTCGGCAATGGTCTTCAGGCACGGCCGCCCGTCGATCGTGTCGCGCTTGGGATTGATGAGGTGGATGGCCCCGGCATAGCCGTGGCGGTCCAGGTTGCGCACCACGGCATTGCCAAGCGCGCCGGGCGTCGGCGAAGCGCCGACGATCGCAACCGAACGGGGGGTGAGCAGGCGGGAAAGATCGGGCATCGAGTTCCTCCTTGTGAGGTGACAGGACAGTCTGGAGTAGACGGGGGGAACCGGATGTGCCCGCAACTCGGCGGGCGAACGGCTGATTTCTGCGGTTCTTTCGGCCTCTGATCCCGATTTGGCGGTGCCGGACTATGTCAAGAGTCAGAGGACAAATTGACAGGTCTTGGACAGGAGTGGCTGGAGTCAAGCGCGTCGGCAGCCGGGGCCTCTTAGAAACCTCTGATTGGCGGAAAAGCGGGCTTTCAGGGCCCTCTTAGACGGTCACGAGGCTACGGTCGGCGCCGGCGCGTCCACAAAGAAGTGGGACGTAGATGGTCCCACTTTCGGGAAACCTTGTGCCAAGTGGGTAACCATTGATATTACTAGGTTTTGTTGGCGCTAATCTGGTCCGTACCCAGATGTCTGGTTCAGCTAAGTGGGACCCGTTTTTGCGGCCTTGTGCATCACCGACCAGCATACTCGGGCGGTCTTGCAAGCGACGCCAGCATCTTCCGCCGCTTCGATCATAGCTATCGTCGGCTCGGCGATAGCGTCCAATGCTGCGACGGCTTCGGGCAAATAGCTGCACCACATGGCCCGCCCCTCGAACCGTACATCAGGAGGATTGCCAGCAGCCACGCACAGGGCACGCGCGATACGCTCAAGCGGGGGCTTAACCATTTTCACCGCGTAGTGCCCTTCGTCCGGGCTATAATCTGCCTGGTATAGGCCTTCATCTCGGCCATGCACTTCGTAGCAATGGGACCCGTCGAATTGAATTCGACTACCCCATTTTCCACGTGAAAGACCTCATATCCACTATATGCGGCGAAGCTATTTTTGCCATTATACTCGCCTCGCCAAACGGTACTGCCATCGCCACCGCACCTTTCGACGTTTCGGAACGTGACCGAGCTGGGGTCTTTCATATGGGCGCGAACGGTTTGTTCTACTTCTCGATCGCAGCCGGTCATAAGGACTGCGATTGGCAAAAGCGCAACAGCACATCTCTTCACCATGCCTTCTCCCCTCAAATGGGACGCATAAACGTACTAAGAATGCGACCGACTAGGCGGTAACCCTCATCTCCATCTGCAATTTGAGAGGACGAAATCACCAACTCCTGTGACGAATATTCGCTATCAAATGTGTTTGTGCGAATACGTGTCGCTGCCAAGGCGTCAGCGATGACTGAAAACCGGCCCGTGACGATCTTACCGTTATATCGCCATAGGCAAAGGTACCCTTCAGCTAGCTCTGATAAATCGATTGATCGGCACAAGACCGTCATATCCTCATATAATTCTGCCGCCCGATAATCGCTTATGAGGCGGGTCAACCATAGATTGCTAGTGACGCGGACAGTTGTGCTAAGCCAATCCCGGCGAACTGGCGTATGGAATTCGGGGTTCCCAAGGGAACTGTCGTCGACATTCCGCAAATTGTAAAACGGCAGCGCGACCCAGTCAGCGTCTTCGACAGCAGCGATTGTACGCCGGTCCCCTATAGGTCGATCGGCGCCGGTCATCAGCCATTCTACCGAACGATCCAATGCACGGCCAATCAGTACCGCATTCTGGGCGCTAGATATCCCAGACTCCACGTAACCACTTAGCGTCGAATCCGGGATTCCGGTTTCTCCGCTGAGCCATTTTAGACCTCGCCCTTCCAAAGCGGTGATAATTCGGATTCCGATCGGATTTTCGGAACTAAGGGGTTTACGCCGTCTTGTTGTGGCTGTATCCGAGATATCGGAACGAGATTTAGGATTGATCATGTGATGGCGTCGATCGATAAATTTGATGCGCAGGCGGCAATAAAGCGCCGATTTGGCTCCGTAGCGGCATTCGAGCGCGCTGCGGGGCTGCCGCGAAAGTCGGTGCATGACCTTCTGCGAGGCCGAAAAAGCGCAAAGGTGGAGAAGGCGGTCAAGAAGGTCCTCATAGAGAGCGGTTCCGAAAGATCGGATAATAGCGCCTCTGCGGTCATTCCGCATCGTCAAAGTGGGACGGTGAATTGAACATGGCCGCCGTCACTGTGCCCGTTCAGGCTACGGCGGAGATGATTGCCGCTGCGGCCCATCCCGATGCCGCACGCATCTGGTCCGCGATGATCGCGGCCCGCCCCCATGGAGGGGCAAAGATGGTCGCGCGCCTTCCGAAGGTGGGGGTCAATCATCGCAACCCGAAATTCTGGGGTGACGTCGAGGTGCGCAACCTAGTGATCGACAATCATCGCCAGATGTACCTTTCAGAGTTACGCGACCTGATCAGCAAAACCGTAGGTCCTGCCCGGACCCCTGGCCGTTCGTCCCTCCAGCGCGCCTGGGCGCGCCTGGATCAGGCCAAGGTCCGACCCGGCTTCGCGCAGGGAGCGCGTTGACCATGACGGAAACCGTTCTGCACGAAGAAGCGCTCGCCGACTTCGTTCTGGTTCGCACCGATGAGATCGATGTGGCGGACCGCCTGCGGCCAGTCGATCCCGTGTGGGCTGAAGCGCTGGGGCAAATCATGTCACGTGAGGGGCAGGATACCCCTATCCAGGTATGCCGCCTCCCAGGGAGGAATCGCTGGACGCTGGTCGTCGGGGGGCACCGGCTGGAGGGGGCAAGGCTTGCGGGCATCGCGTATCTGAAGGCCGAGGTCGTCAGCGCCGATCGCGACGACCGGCGGCTTCGTGAAGTGCGCGAAAACCTGTGGCGGTCAGACCTTGCGCCAGTCGATCGTGCGGCGTTCATCGCCGAAGCGGTAGCAATCCATAAGCGGCGTGCCGGCATCGACCCTACCGTAGATGGGCGGGTGGGATCGGCAGCAGCACGGTGGCAAAAAGCCGTGAAAGATGAGGCGGTTGATGCAACCCTCACCGTGAGGGGTGTATACGGCTTCGTCGAGGCAGTCGCGGCCGAACTGGGTTTCAGTCATCAGACGATTGAGCGCGACCTGATGCTGTATCGCCGCCTGGCCCCGTCCGTCGTGGACCGGCTACGCGAAGCCCGGCATCCGATCCTGAAGAACGCGACCCAGTTGCGCACGCTTGCGAAGATGGAGGCATCGGAACAGGCCAAGACGCTCAACGCACTGGTCGGGGACGCGGGCGAGGAACCGTGCAAGACGGTAGCGGACGCGATCAAGCGAACGAGTCCCGCGCGCGAAGCGACCCGCCCCGATCAAAAGCGGTTCAACACCGTCCTGGACACGCTGGCGCGGATGAGCGCGGCGGAACGGCTGGCTCTGTTCCAGAGCCCGCAATTCCATGATGCGATCCCCGTAGAAGCCCAGCGCCTGCTGGCTCCGATGCGGCGCGGGCCGATGAAGGACGCGGCATGACCCCACTTCACGCCCGTGTCCTCGACAACGTGCGCGAGGCGATCGCGGTCGGCGGTCTGTCGCCAACCATTGCGGATGTCGCGAAGCTGACCGGCACGCCCTACGGCACTGCCACCTATGCGGTGAAGGCGCTGATCGACGCCGGGCTTCTGGCCAAGGAAAAGTCGGGTCATGGCCTGCGCCTGCCCGATGCCATCGACCTGCGCGGCGTGGCGACCGGCGAATTGACCGCCGAGCTGGCGCGGCGCGGCGTGACGCTGGCGAGCCTGGACCGGAACGCGCCACGCGCGCTGGGGCGGGTCGTCACCTGCGCAGCGGATTGCTGCGCGACGCCGGTCGAGCGCGGGCACCTGATGTGTCGCCAGCACTGGTTCGCGCTGCCCCCGGCGCTGCGGGAGCGGATCACGCGCAGCAATGCCCGCCGGGACAACGTCGCGTTCGAGCGCGCGGTGACCGAGGCGCGCGACCTGATCGATTCTGGAAGGTGGAGGAAAGCATGACGAAGGAACAGACGCGGGACGCGGTCGCACGGGCGATCGGCTTTGTCCGCTTGCACGCGCGCCGAGACCCCCACTTTGCAAAGGGTCCAGACAAGGCCCGGATTATCGAAGCTCGCGATATTGTCGCCGCTCTCGATAGCCGTACGGGTGATGAGGGTGGCTACGTGCTGGTCCCCGCCATCGCGACCCGCGAGATGGTGGATGCGGCGGACGCCTGCCCCGACGCCTACTCCGCGTACGCGGCCATGGTGGAGGTCGCCGGTGTCCGTTGATCGCGCCACGAAACAGCGTCGTGCGGACGGCGAGAATTTCGGCCTGTCCGCCAAGGAAGAGCAGATCATGGATGCGCTGGACGCGGGCGAGCGTGCCGAGTCGGTCGCTCTGCGCTTCGGCACCGGCTTGTCCACGGTCCTGACGATGGAGCGCCGCTACACCATCACCACGGGCATGCTGAACGACTTCGACCGGCGGACGCGGGCGAGCGATGCGCGGTACCGCGCGGCGCTTGCCGCTTCCGGCGGAGCCTATGCGTGATGGGTGCCGAGGTGGTCCCGTTCCCGGCGCGCCGCCCGGCCCCCGCCAACCTGCGCGATGCGACGCTGCCCTGCGGGGCCGACCAGCTCGCGACCCTGTTCAACAGCCTGCCCAAGGGGCGTTCCATGACCGATATCGCCGACGACGCCAGCACCAATCAGGACCAGCATCTGGCGGCAAGCCTGTCGCGGATCGACCCGACGCTGGCAAAGGGCGTCGCGGGCGAGTGCGACAATTGCGGCGACGAATTCGAGCGTCTGGTTGGCGGGCTGTGCGGCTTCTGCCGCGATGGCCGCCGCCCGACCTTCCGTGGCCGCGCCCCGACTCCATCACCGATCGCCCGCGACCCCGAACCGGTCGCGGTGCCTGCCCCGACGCCGCTGCCGAGCGTCATTCCACAAGAGGAGGAAGCGTTGCCCAACCCCAAACCGTCCGACGATTTCCGCAATGTCTCCATATTGGCACGGGGACCGCTGCTGAAGGCGATCATGGCGCGCGCCGATGAGCGCGATCTGTCGCTCAACAAGGCCGCCGCCAGCCTGATCGAGGACGCCCTGTGCGACCGCGCCGAACAGACGCTCCTCGACCTGTCCGCACTGCCCGTCACGGACCTGCTGGAGGAAATCGGCGCGCGCCTGGCGCAGCCGGCATCGACGGCGGAACTGGTTGCGATGACGGCGCGCGCAGAGGCTGCGGAGGCACGGCTGGCGATGGTGCATGCTGCGATCGGCGGGAGTGCGTCGTGATGGCAGGCGCTGCCAATGTTTTCAGCGGGCCCGTCATCGTCGCGTCGGTCGCGGTGTCTTCTGAAAAGCAGCCCAATATGGGCATCGCGGTCAATGTGCAGCCGGTATCGGTGCTTGGCGACCGCATTACCGTCACGACGGTCTGCCCCAAGGGGGCTTTCCTCTGCGCGCTCGATGCGCGGCAGGCGCAGATGCTGATCGATGACATCACCAAGGGGATCGCGGTCTTGCATCGACTCGAGTCCGGCGCGCCTTCGGGGATGGTGCAGTGATCGCGGCCGCTCTTCCCGCCGCCCCGGCGCTGCGTGGGTATCGACCGCTGTATCAGGCGGGCAGCGTCTGCCCGGCTTGCGGCTCGACCAGCTGGCATATCGGTCGCCAATCCGCTGAATGCGCCCGGTGTGCGACCGCGCTGCCGCTCGCACCGATCGTCGAGGTGCATCATGGCTGATCGCTTCGTCGTCGATGCGGCGGTGGCCGCGCTGCTGCCGCGCGAAGACGCCGCCCGGCTTGGCGGTGATTTCGTACTCGAAAGCACGAAGTCGGCACCCGTAACGGACCGCCTCTGCCAAGTGAAAGACTGCAACGTCGCGATGCGGGTCGGTCAGCGCGTGTGCGATGCCCATTGGGCCGCACTGCCGGGCAAGGACCGTTCGCGGCTGTCCATGTCACGGCACGGCCGGGTTGCCGACGAGATGTGGGCCAAGGCGGTTGCTCGCCTGGAGGGGGCGGTCGCGTGACCAAGCGCAAGATACGCACCTCCGAGACGATCCAGCTGGGCTTTTCGTTCGATCCGCCCGCGCCTGCGCGCGCCGAGGCCGATCTGGCGGGGCTCGACCGGGTGGTGTCGGGGTGCGTGTCGATCATGCTGAAGGGCGATGACCGCTCGCGCCATGAGATCGCGGGCGCGATGTCGGCGCTGCTGGATGAGCGCGTCAGCAAGGACATGCTCGATGCCTATGCGTCGGAGGCGCGGGCCGAACACAACATCTCGGCGGCGCGCCTGCTGGCGCTGATCGCGGTGACCGAACGCTACGACCTGCTGGACAGCCTGGTGCGACGCATCGGCGGCGCGCTGCTGGTCGGCGAGGAAATTTTGGCGGCGCGGCTGGGCAGCCTGAAGGCGCAGCGCGCCCGGCTGGATGAGGAAATCAAGGCGCTGCGCCCCAGGGTGCAGCCGATCGCGCGGGAGGCGATGTGAAACTGCACGGGGGAAAAGAGTGGTTCACGGCGGCCGAACTGGCCGAGCTGGCATTGGCCGGCCTGCCGACCACCAAGCGGAAGATCAACGAGCGTGCGGCGGAAGAGCGCTGGGCGATCGCGGTCGATGCCAGGGGCATGCCGCTGGCCCGGCCGCGCCAGGCGCGCGGTGGTGGCCTGGAGTATCACCTGACGCTGTTGCCGCCGACGACGCGCAGCGCGCTGGCCGCCATGGGCGTGGCAGTGGTCGCGAACGTGTCGGATGAGCCGCCCGTCCAGGCCTCTCAGCTGTGGCGCTGGTATGAGGGCGCGGGCGAACGCGTCCAGTCCGAGGCGCATCGCCGGCTGGCGGTGGTGCAGCTGGTCGATACGCTGGTGGCGGCGGGCATGACGCGGTCGGCGGCGGTGCCGGCGGCCGCCAAGGATCAGGGCGTGGGCATATCGACGCTTTGGGGCTGGCTGGGCCTAGTCGATGGCGTGGCGCTGGCCGATCGTCTCGCGCATCTGGCCCCGCGCCGCCAGGGCGGTGGTGTCGAGGCGACGGTGTCGCTCGACGCCTGGCAATTCCTCATCTCGGATTTCATGCGTCCCGAACAGCCGACCTTCAGCGCCTGCTACGGGCGCATGACGCGGGCGTTTCCAGGGCACATCTTCCCGACCGAGCGGACCCTGCGGCGCAAGTTCGATCGCGAGATCGACCAACGCCTGGTCACGCTCAAGCGCCAGGGCAGCGAGGCCCTGCGCCAGACACTTCCCTCCCAAGAAAGGTCCGTCATGGAGCTACACGCCCTGGAGGCCGTCAATATCGACGGTCACAAGTTCGACGTTTTCTGCCGCTGGCCGGACGGCCGGATCGGTCGCCCGATGATGGTGACGATCCAGGACATCTACAGCCGCAAGCTTCTCGCCTGGCGCGTGGATGAGAGCGAGTCCGCGCTTTCGACCCGGCTGGTCTTTGCCGACCTGTTCACCACCTGGGGCATCCCCAAGGCCTGCCTGATGGACAATGGCCGGGCGTTCGCGTCGAAGACGATCACGGGCGGCGCCAAGACCCGGTTCCGGTTCAAGATCAAGGATGAGGAGCCGACCGGCGTCCTGACGGCGCTGGGGATCGCAATCCACTGGGCAACCCCCTATCGCGGCCAGTCCAAGCCGATCGAGCGCGCGTTCCGCGATCTCTGCGATACCATCGCCAAGCATCCGGCGCTGGCGGGCGCGTACACTGGCAACAAGCCTGATGCGAAGCCCGAGAATTACGGGTCGCGGGCGATCCCGATCGAGGAATTCCGCGCGCTGGTGGACGCCGGGATCGCCGCGCACAACGCCAAGCCAAATCGGCGGACCGAAACCGCGCAAGGGCGGCATAGCTTCGACGATGTCTTCATGGCGTCCTATGCGGTCGCCCCGATCGGCAAGGCTACGCCCGAGCAACAGCGCCTGGCGCTGCTGACCGCCGAGGACCGGTTCACCGATCGCAAGACGGGCGAGTTGACGCTGGAGGGCAATCGCTACTGGGCACCCGAACTGGCGGACCATAGCGCCAAGCGTGTCACCGTCCGCTTCGACCCGGACAATCTGCACGGCGAGGTCCATGTCTATGAGCGCTCGGGCGCGTTCATCTGCACCGCGCCCGCAATCGAGAAGACCGGGTTCTTCGACAAGGCCAGCGCCGGCAAGCGCCGCGCCCAGGAAGCCGATCTGCGCCGCCAGGTACGCGACGTGGAGAAGGCGACCGGCCTGATCGAGGCGGCCAAGCTGGCCGCGATGATGCCCGAGCATCCCGACGAAGCGGACGCGCCGTCCCCGTCGGTGGTGCGGCCGGTCCGCCACCGGGGCCAGACGGCCGCGGCGCTCAAGCCCGTTTCAGAGGCCGTTCAAGCGCCTCTCAACCCCGTCCTCGACCGCCTGTCGCACCTGCGACTGGTCGGCTGACGCGACGCCCGGCGCTTACCGGGCCTGGAGAAAAGACGATGACGAAAAGGACCATCAGGAACTGGAGCGCGACCCGGTCGGGCGCGAACATCCGCATCCGGGGCTTCGACGCGAACGGCGATGCCATCACGATCAAGTGTGCCGTCATCCACTCGCCGGATCACCACAACACCCATCCGACCGCCTGTTGCGAAAACGGCCTCTACCACGACCTGATCTGACCAGGAGAACATGATGACGCATACCACCACCCCGCCGACGAACGCCGAGCGCTGGCTCGCCACTTACGTCGATAAGCACGGCAAGCTCCGGGCGGCGGTCATCACCGCGCCTGAAGGAAAGGCCGTGTTGAAGGGCTGGCCGACGTTCGGTCTGATCGATGAGGAGACCTTGGGTCTCGACGATTTCGATGGCGAGCCTGTCACGCTCAGTTCGCTGCCGAACGACGAGGATTTCCGTCCGGTGATCATCGACATCGACCTGATCCGCGAGGTCCCGCTCCAGTTCATCAACCTCTGACCGAATGGCCGCGCGGGGGGTGCCACCCCCGCGCGACCCGCTCTGCACGAAGAACCCCACACAAAGCGAAAGCGCCGATTATCATGAACGACCCCCAGAACCTACCGATCGATATCGAGGAACAGCAGAAGTGGCTGATCGAGCATAAGACGGCCACCGGCCAGAGCTGGACCGAACTCGCGCCCAAGATCGGCGTGAAGTACGGCACGATCAGCCAGTTCCCCAGCGGCGGCTACAAGGGCGACCTGAAGAAGATCGCCGAGGCCGTCTTCCGCTATCGCCAGATGCTGACCTCGCAGGCGGCGATCGCCGTCGAGATGCCCGAGCCCCCGTCGTTCTTCCGCACCGACACCACCCGCCAGATGGAGACGATCCTGTCGATCGGGCACCGGGGCCGCATGGTCGTGATCGCCGGTGGCCCCGGCACGTCGAAGACCTCGACCTGCCGCAACTACCAGGCCGCTGTCTCGAACGTCTGGATCGCCACCATGAAGCCGTCGTCGGGCGGGATCAGTACGATGCAGTACAAGGTGCTGGAGGCGCTGGGCGTCGAGGAGGAGAAGCGCAAAGGCACGCCGATCGCGCTGACCAGCCGGATCGAGGCGCTGATGGCGAACCGTAGCGGCCTGCTGATCCTGGACGAAGCGCAGCACCTGGGCGAAAAGGCGCTGGAAGAAATCCGGGGCTGGCACGACAGCACGGGTGCCGGGATCGCGCTGGTCGGCAACACCGACGTGCTGACCCGCCTGACGCTCGGCAACCGGACCCATGCCTTTGCGCGGCTTGCCAGCCGGATCGCCCAGCGCATGATCTTCGACGGGCCGCGCGAGTCCGACGCGCTAGCGCTCGCGGATGCCTGGGGGATCGGGGACGAGGCGATGCGCGCCTTCATCGTCCAGATCGCTCGCCAGCCGGGCGGCCTGCGGACGTGCACGATGATGCTGGAGACGGCGGGCATGTTGATGTCCGCCGACCGCGCGCCCGTGATCGAGCTGGCGCATATGCAGGACGCGTGGAGCCAGCTTTCCACCCGTCAGCTGGCGGCCTGATCCGATGTGGCGGGCCTATGCGGCGGAGCGTCGCGCCAATCCGATGTTCTACCGCCTGGTCGAGTTGAGCGCCTGCGGGACGCTCGGCCTGGCGCTGCCGGACATCCTCGATCTGATCCGGGGCATTCTGTCGTGAAGCGCATGTACCCCAACCTGCAATTTGATCGTCGCGGTTCGCCCGCGACGATCGCCGAGATGATCTCGATCGCGGCGTGGAAGGCGGACGGCGACTCGATCGCGATCATCGCCCATCGCTGCCGCCGCCCGCGCCCGGAAATCCGCGCCATCATGGAGGATCGCGTTATATGACCGCCACCGCACGCAAGGCGACCTTCGACGCCAGCGACCAGCATCGCCGATCCCTGCTGGCCAAGGTCCACATCGCCAAGAAGCAATTGCGTCTGAGCGATGACGATTATGTCGCCATCCTGATCGATATCGTGAAATGCGACAGCGCCGCCAAATGCAGCCAGGCGCAACTCGAAAAGCTGGTGCGCGCGTTCGAGGCCAAGGGCTTCAAGGCGACCGCCCGCGCGTCCGGCCGTCGCGGCAACCCGGCGGTGGCGGATCATCCCGCCGCTCGCAAGGCGCGCGCCATGTGGATATCGCTCTACCTCCTGAAAGCGATCGAGGACCCGAGCGAACGCGCCCTGGAGGCGTTCGCGCGCCGCCAACTGGGGTGTGACAAACTGCAATGGGCGAACCAGTCGCTGGTCTATCGCCTGGTCGAGGGGCTCAAGGCGATCGCCGAGCGCCACGGCTGGGACCAGTCGGTCGCGGGCCTGCCGTCCAATGCGGTGGCGATCAACCTCAAGCGCCGTCTGTGCATCGCGATCCTCGCCAAGCTCAAGGCGGCCGACCTGATCCCCCAGCATTGGGACGTGGACACGGCCGCCTTCTCGCTGGCCGGTGTCGAGGTGCAGCTGATCTTCGCGTCGGCCGAGACGCTGGACCTGGTCGCACGCTCATTGGGTGCGGTGCTGGCGGGGCGCAAGTGAAGCCGCGCGAAACCCTGTCGATCGGCCCGCGCGTCAGCGATCACGCGCTGCTGCGCTTCCTCCAGCGGGCCGGGATGGACGTGGAGGCGGTCCGCGCCTCGCTGTCGGCGCAACTCGCCACCGCCCATAGCGCGATCGCCAAGATGGGCGGTGGCGAAGCGCTGATCGTCATCGATGGCCTGACCTATGTCGTGCGCGACGGCGTGGTGACGACGGTGCTGCCGTCCACCCACCCGGCCGACAACGCCCGCGCACTCCGGCATCGCCGCTGATGCGCACGCGCCATGCCCCCGACCTGGTGGAGCTGATCGGCGAGGCGGCGTTCGTCCGCCTCGCCGAGGCCTTCGGCGGCACGCGCCTGTATATTCCGACCAAGCTCAATCCCGATCATGAGATCGTCCAGGCGGTCGGCAAGGATGCCGCGATCCTGTTGGTCGAGCGCCTGGCTCCCGACGTGATCAAGGTTCCGCTTGCGCGCGAAATCCGCGCGAAGCATTATCGCGCCCGCGACTGGAGCAATGCCCGCATTGCCAGGGCGTTGCAAATTACGGAAAGCGGCGTCGAAAAGCTCTTCCGTCGCGTCCCCGACGATGCCAAGAGCAGCCCCCAGCTGGACATGTTCCGCTAAACCCTACGTGATGCCCGCCCGGTCGGGCATGGGTCATGCCCGCCAAAGGGGGCATGGCTTTCCCCATGGGGACGATTCTCAACAGCACCGACTCCGTTCTGGCGATGATCGACGAACTGATCGGTCGCGAGGGCGGGTATAGCAACCACCCCGCTGACAAGGGCGGCGCGACGCGCTGGGGCGTGACCGAGCAGGTCGCCCGCGCCTATGGCTATACCGGCGACATGCGCGCCTATCCGCGCGGCAATGCCATCGACACCTATCGGAATGCGTATTGGCTTGATCCTGGCATCGCCAAGGTGGCGACGCGCTACCCGGCGGTCGGCGTCGAGTTGTTCGACATCGCCGTCAATCAGGGTGTGTCGGTCGCCTGCACCTTCCTCCAGCGCTGCCTCAACGTCTTCAACCAGAACGGCGCGCATTATGCTGACCTGACCGTGGACGCCCGCCTGGGGCCGGTTACGCTGCTGACGCTCGATGCCTTCCGCCAACGGCGCGGCGAGGAAGGAGGCGAACGGCTGCTGGTCGCGATCCGCTCGCTGAAGGGCGCGCGCTATATCGAGATCAGCGAGGCGCGCCCCGCCAACGAGGCGTTCACCTATGGCTGGTTCGGCCGGATGGTCGAGATGGCGAAGAAGGTGATCGCGCGATGACCTTCTGGGAATTCCTCCATCGCCTGGGTCCCGGCTATCCCAGCGCCCGCGGCTGGTACGCGGTGGGTCTGTTCACCCTGACCCTCGTGATCCTGGGCATGATCGCGGCGTTCCCCGAGCTGCGGCGCGACGAGTTCTTCAAGTCGATTTCGACCGCGATCGTCGTCACCGGCTATATCGGCTTTGCCGTGGGCCTGCGCGATCCGGCGAAGGATCGCGAACAGATCGGCACGCTGCTGTCGGGGCTCAACGCCGCTGTCGATCGCATTCCCCCGAGAGGATAGCACGCCGATGCATACGCTGTTTCCCATCATCATCTGCGCGCTAACGCTGCTGGCCGGTTGCGCGCCCATGCCCGCTCTGCACGCGGTACCTGGTCCCGCCCTTGTCGCCGACCGGACCGTCCTGGACGAACGCGCCGCGATCGCGATCGAGGCGTCATGGCGTGTCGCCGGCCGCGCGATCGAGCGCGCGGTGGACCGGGGTGATCTGGTCGGCGCGCGCGCGGCGCGGGCCGAACGCCTGGACGCGGCGGCCGGCATGTGGGTCGCGCGGGCACGCGCGGCCTATGACACTTTCAACGCCGCCTCGATGGCGGACGCGATCGCCCGTGCCAAGCCGCTGATCGCCGAGATGCGCAGCCTGGTCGGGGTGCGGCCATGAAGGTCGATATCGACGAACTGTTCGCGGCCATGGAGCGCGCGACCGACGCCTTCGAGATCGTCCAGGACTTAGGGGAAGCGATCGCCGAGACGCTCGCGGCCGGCGGCCAGTCGGAATTGCTCGACCGGCTGGTGGCGATGCGCGCGCAGAACGATGCGGACCGCGCGCGTCGCCGGGAAAAGCTTGCCCAGGCGGCCGGGCTTCAGGGGGAACAATGAACATCACTATCGTGTGGCAGCTGGTCGCGATCGCGTCCGCGCTACTGGGCATCGCCAACCTCATCTGGATGTGGCTCGCCCAGATGCGCCAGCCGAGTGAAAAGGCGATCGAAGAGCTTTTGAAGCGGTGCCAGTCCCTGGACACTGAAGGTGAAGCGGTGGCGCGCCGAGTGGCGCTGATCGAGTCCGAGATGCGCCACGTGCCGACCAAGGATGACCTTCACGACGTAAAGAACAGCATCACCGCCATGATCGGGCAGATGCGGGTCGTGGAGACCGAGGTGGCGGCCGCGACGCGCACGATGCGGCGGATCGAGGATCACATGCGGGAGGAAAAGGCGTGAGCGGGGTGAGCTATGAGGACCGGGTCAAGGCCGATGCGCGGCTGATCATCCTCAAGGAATTGTGCCAGCAGTCGGACGGTCGATTGAACGAGGTATCGATCCAGCACGTTCTGGACGCCTTCGCCATTTCGCGCACCCGCGAATGGATCAGGACCCAGCTGACCCGCATGGCCGAACTGGAGGTGATCCGGGTGACCGAGATCGGCACGGTCATGGTGGCGCAGTTGCGCCAGGCGGGGCGGCATCATGTCGAACGTCGGGCGTTCGTCGACGGGATCGCCCACCCGTCCGAGGTCGATTGAGCCGTGGCACGCCAGGCACGCCGCCCTCGCTGGCGGACCATCCGGCCCGATCCCGCCCAGATCGGGCCGATCTTGCGAGAGCTGGGCTTTGTCGGGGCAGCGGCGGACCCGTGCCGGGTGTCGGCCAGCCATGACGACACCGGACGTTGGCGGCGTATTCATGCGCACTATCCGGACGGCTGGTCGTGCGTGGTCAACCTGCGCGCCGATGGCTCCTACAGCATGAGCCAGTCGCTCCGCATGCAGGTGCGCGGTGGACGCAAGCCCGATCAGCAGGTGGCATCGTGAGTGATCCGGCGGACCTCGCAGGCGAGATCATGGAGCGCGCCATGACGCGCCCGATCGCCACCAGGCCGATGCCGGAGGGTGTCGAGGGCGAATGTGACGATTGCGGCCGCTATTCCAAGCGGCTGGTGGGCGGCCGGTGCGCACCGTGCCGCGACGGGAGGACGCTGTGAGAAGCCATGGCAATCTGACGGATGATGAAGGCGCGGTCGTGCTTGGCAAGTTTCTTCAACGCATGGTCGATCAGCTTGATCTTGTCCCCTCCAACGCCGTCGCCAAGGCGAACTTCGCAATCGACGGCGTCATATATTCCGTCCGGCTCAACAAGGTGAAAGTCGAATGACCGTCATCCAGCGCCAGGGGCGTGGGCGCCTGTCGTCGATCGATCAGCTTCCCGAGGATGCCGAGCCCGATATCGTCTGGGCGCTCGAAGAGCTGCGCAAGCGGGAGATGCCCGCCAACGCGATCCTGGACGAGTTCAACGGTCGCCTTGCCGATCGCGGCATCGCCAAGATATCGAAGTCGGCCTTCAGCCGCTGGTCGATCCGCAAGGCGATCCAGCTGCGCCGGCTGGACGAGGTCCGCGCGATCACCACGGACGTGGTCAGCGGCCTGGGCGCGGACGGTGCCGACGACGTGACGGTGACGATCGCCGAGATGCTGAAGGTTGCGATCTACGAATCGCTGGAAGGCACGCTCGACCCCAAAGGGATCATGGCGTTGAGCCGCGCGCTCAATTCGGCGGTCGCCGCGCAGAAGACATCGGCCGAGCATCGCCGCAAGCTGGAGGAGAAGGTCACGGCGCAGGTCGAGCAGGCCGCCGATCGCGCGGCCGACGCCGGTCGCCAGGCCGGGCTAAGCGCCGACCGGGTGGCGCAGCTGCGCAATGACGTTTTGGGAGTGCGCGCAAAGTGACCCGTGAGCCACTTGCTCCGATCATGCCGCGCGATCCGGATCAGTTGCCAGCCGTCCTGCCCAACGGCTCGGACCTGTTGCCCGAGGGTGATCCGCTAGCGGACGGCATCCTGATGCGTCACCAGGCCGAATGGCTGGAAGACAAGTCGGACCTGAAGCTGGCGGAAAAGGGACGCCGGACCGGTGTCACCTATGCCGAGGCGCTGGACGATACCCTGATCGCCGCATCGTCGCGCGATGCCGGCGGCGACAACGTCTTCTACATCGGCGACACCAAGGACAAGGGCCGGGAGTTCATCGGCTATGTCGCCCACTTCGCGCGACAGATCGGCGAGCAACTCGGTCATATCGAGGAGTTCCTGTTCGAGGATCAGCGCGAGGACGGCAGCTCGGCGCAGATATCGGCGTACCGGGTCCGCTTCGCGTCGGGCTTCCGGGTCGAGGCCCTGTCGAGCCGCCCGGAGAACATTCGTGGTCTGCAGGGTATCGTCGTCATCGACGAGGCGGCGTTCCACAAGGACGTGCGCGCCGTCCTGGACGCGGTCAACGCGCTGCTGATCTGGGGCGGCAAGATCAGGATCATCTCGACGCACAACGGCGTCCTCAATCCGTTCAACGAGCTGATCCGCGAAGCCAAGGCGGGCAAGGTCCCCTACAGCCTGCACTTCATCCCCTTCAGCAAGGCGGTCGAGAACGGACTGTACAAGCGGGTATGCCTGCTGCGCGGCAAGGAATGGAGCCAGGAAGCCCAGGACGAGTGGGAAGCCAAGATACGCGGCGCGTATGGCGTTCGCACCGCGCAGATGCGCCAGGAGCTGGACGCGATCCCGGCCGACGCCGAAGGCGCGGCGCTGTCCAGCGTCGCGATCGAGGCCTGCGCGGTCCAGGGCGTGCCCGTCGTGCGCTGGACACTGCCCGACGAAGTGAAGTCCGCGCCCCCGGCGACCCGCCTGAAGGTCGTCGAGCAATTCTGCGAACAGACGCTCAAGCCCGTCCTCGACGCGCTCGATGTCGATCGGCGGCATGACCTGGGCTGGGACTTCGCGCGATCGGGCGACGGCTCGGCGTGTGTCATCACCGAATTGGGCCGTGACCTCATCCGTCGCCAGCGCGCGGTGATCGAGCTGCGCAACGTGCCGTTCGAGATGCAGCGCGATATCGCGTTCTACATCGGCGATCGCCTGCCCCGGTTCGGGCACGGAGCGTTCGATGCCACCGGCAACGGCGCGTATCTGGGCGAAGTCTGTCGCCAGCGCTGGGGCGAGCGGATCAGCGAGATCAAGCTGTCGGTCGAATGGTACCGCGTGAACGGCGCGCCCTATGTCGAGGCGTTCGGCGATCGCACCATCCTTATCGCGGCCGACAAGGACGTGACGCGCGACCACCAGGCGCTCTCCTATGTCGGCGGGGTCATCAAGGTGCCCGACGATATGAGGTACAAGGGCGAGGACGGCCAGACCCGGCACGGCGACGTGGCGATCGCGGGGATGCTGGGGTGGTATGCCTCGCGCCAGAACGCGGCGGAATATGACTACACGCCCGTCGGCCGCACCGCCGATGGTTTCGGGCTCGACGGCGGCCTGGATCGGCCATGGTGGCGGCCGCCGGCGGGTGCGCGTCTCCGGTCCGGGTTTTAACGGCCCGACAAGCCCCGTGGAGGCCTTGGGAGCCATGGCGATGCCCCGGACGGGTCAAACAGGCCTCTTAGACCCTCTTAAAACCTCTTATCCGTGGATTTGTACATGAGCGTCATACTCGATCATCGCGGGATGCCGATGCGCCGGGAGGTGCTGACGCGTGAGATCGCCGCGCCGACCCTGACCGGGGTTCGCTCGCCGATCGCGGGCTACCCGGCCGATGGCATGAACCCGATCCGCCTGGCCAACGTGCTGCGCGCGGCCGACCAGGGCGATCCGCTGGCCTATTTCGAGCTGGCCGAACAGATCGAGGAACGCGACCTGCACTATCTGGGCGTGCTCGGCACCCGCAAGCGCAAGGTTGCCCAGATCGAGGTGACGGTGGAGGCCGCCAGCGATGCGGCCGAAGACGTGGCGATGGCCGACATGGTGCGCGAGTGGATCGCGCGCGACGAGCTGGCGGACGAGACCTTCGATATCCTCGACGCGATCGGCAAGGGCATCAGCTTCACCGAAATCGTGTGGGACATGAGCGAAGGCCAGTACCGTCCGGCGCGGCTCGAATGGTGCGACCCCCGGTTCTTCACCTTCGACCGCGACGGCCGCACGCCGCTGTTACGCGGTGGCGAGGGCGGCAATGGCGTGGACGAGCCGCTGCCGCCGTTCAAGTTCATCTACCACAAGGTGAAGGCTAAGTCCGGCCTGCCGGTGCGGTCGGGGATCGCGCGTGCGGTCACCTGGGCGTGGATGTTCAAGGCGTTCACCCAGCGGGACTGGGCGATCTTCGTCCAGACCTATGGCCAGCCGGTTCGCCTGGGTCGCTACAACAGCAGCGCCAGCGCGGAGGACCGCGCCACCCTGTGGCGCGCGGTCGCCAACATCGCCGGCGACTGCGCGGCGATCGTGCCCGAGGGGATGAACATCGAGTTCATCGAGTCCAAGAATGTCGGGGCCGGTGCCGACCTGTTCGAGAACCGGGCGGACTGGCTCGATCGCCAGGTGTCCAAGGCGGTGACGGGCCAGACCGGCACGACGGACGGCAAGAAGGGTGGTCTCGGCGACGGCGGTAACAAGGTTCACGGCGAGATCGCCGAGGACATCAAGAATTCCGACAGCCGCTCGCTTGCCGCCACGTTCAACCGGGACATCGTGCGGCCGTGGGTCGATCTGGAGCGCGGGCCGCAGAAAGCCTACCCCCGCGCGGTCATCCAGGAGCGCAAGCCCGAGGATCTGTCGCAGATGTCCGAAGCGCTGGAACGCCTGGTGCCGCTGGGTCTGCGCGTCGAGCAGTCGGCGGTGCGCGACAAGATGGGCTTCGCCGATCCGCCCAAGGGGGCCGAGGTTCTGATGCCACCTGCCCAGCCGCAGACGATCGAGCGCATCACCTCGCCGTCACTGCAATCGCGCCAGATGCCCGCCGCCACCCCGGCCAGCCTCATGACCGACCGACTGGCGGCCGAGACGGAAGACGACATGCGCGATATGCTCGCGACGCTGTCGCTGATGATGCAGCGCGCCTCCAGCATGGGCGAACTGCGCGAGATGGTCCTGTCGGCTTATCCCGCGCTGGACGCCGAAGGGCTGATCGATAAGCTGTCGGGTGGCCTGCTGGCGGTGCGGGCAGCGGGGATGAGCGATGCCGGACAAAAAAGTGCCTGATCAGCCCAGTGTCGTGGAGGGCGTGCTGCGCCGTCCGTTTGCCGAACAGGTCGCCTATTTCCGGGGCAAGCTCGGCGATTTGGTGCCGACTGAGCGTTGGGACGATCTGGAGCGCGAGGCGCACGATACCGCCTTCATGGTGGCGGGCGCGCAAAAGGCAGACCTGCTGGCCGACCTGGCGGCCGCTGTCGATCGCGCGATCACCGAGGGCAAGAGCCTGGACTCGTTCCGCAAGGACTTCGATGCAGCCGTCGAGCGCCACGACTGGCACGGTTGGACGGGCGAAGACACCAAGGCCGGGCGCGCCTGGCGTGTGCGAACGATTTACAAGACCAACGCGGCGGTCAGCTATGCAGCGGGTCGTCTGGCGCAATTGAAGGACGGCAATTACAAATATTGGGTCTACTTCCACGGCGGCTCGGAGGACCCCCGGCCCGAGCATCTGGCATGGAACGGGATCGCGCTGCCGCCGGATCACCCGTTTTGGGAGACGCATTATCCGCCTTCCGACTGGGGGTGCAGCTGCTACGTCATCGGTGCGCGGACGGCCGCCGGCATTCGTCGCCTGGGCGGCGATCCGGACAAAAAGCTCCCCGAGAACTGGAATACGATCGACCCGCGCACCGGCGCGCCCATCGGCATCGGCAAGGGATGGGACTATGCACCGGGAGCGAGTGTCACCGATACGGTCCAGGCGTTCGCGGGCAAGGTGCGCCAATGGGACTATCAGGTGGCCAAGGCCTTCATGGGGGAGCTTCCCCAGGCAAGCCGCGACGCACTGGCCGCCGCCTATCGTCGTCTCCCATCGGTTGCCGACGATGCCCGGCGCTATGCCAGGCGTGTCCTGGGCCAAGGCGGCGACGCCGTCATCCAGCCGGTGTGGACGCTGGGCGGCGTCACCAGCGACCAGGTACGCGCGATCGAGGACGCTCTGCCGGGGCTCGATGCCAAGTTGGGGGCCATGGATTTCTCGATCGCGCGGTCGGATATCCTCCACGTCCAGAACGCACACGGCGATACAGCAACCGAGGCGGCGCGCGGCCAGATCGCGGTAACGCTCGACGACTATCGGTATCTGCCCGACATCGTCAGTGCGCCCGATACGGTCGAGGAGGCCGGCACGTCCGATGCCGGCGAACCGCTGGTCCGCTTCATCAAGGCGATCGACGGGAGGGTGTATCTGGCGGTGTTCGCGATCCGGCGCGGTCGCAAGACGCTGGGCCTGAAGACGTTCTACATTCGCAAAGGGTAGGCGCGCCCCGCAGCTGAACGTCCCGAACGGCTCCGGGTTATGGGCCCGGCGACCGCGATGCGCGCGAGAACAGGAGATACGCATGATCCGCATCATGTTCAATATCGAGGAGTTGACCCAGCGGCTAGGCCTTGCCGCGACAAAGCTCGGCGACATGACACCGGTGTATAAGGACATCGGCGACTACATGACTCGCCAGACCAAGGCCCGGTTTGTCAGTGGGACTGCACCTGACGGGACGAAATGGCGGCCGAAGACGCCGGCTACGATCGCCAACTACAAGGCCAAGCGACACGGCAATAAGACCCGCCCGCTTATTGGACCTACGGGTCGTCTGGGGAAGGAAATCAACCAGGTGGTCACTCGTGATCAGGTCGAGATCGGCTCGGCGCTGGAATATTCGGCTGTGATGCAGGGCGGTGCGAAGAAGGGTGCGTTCGGGAATACCAGGACGAACCTTCCCATTCCGTTCGGCGATATCCCGGCGCGGGTCTTCATCGGCATCTCCGACACCGAAGAGCGATCGATCCTCGACCTCGTGGACGAACACCTGGCCGAGGCGATCGGCGAATAGCCCCTTGCCGATCCGCGTCCCCATCGCTTAGGTGAGAGGACGCCGAGGCGCTTGTCAGACACCTCTCATGCCCGCCTTCGCGGGCATGTTTTTGCCCTCTCCCCATCCGCATAACGCCGGTCATGACGGGGACGGCCATCGCGCTCTGCGCGGCACTCAACATCGACGCGACCGAAGGCAAGGTGCCCGAATGGGTGCATCTGCTGCCCGCCGGTCCCGTACGCACCGCCGATGGTCGCGGTCCCTACCGTGTCAACGACATCCCCTCGATTGTCTCCGCCTCGATGGCGGGCGGCAAGCTGGTCCTGGACGAATGCCATGCGACCGATCTTGCCGCCCCGCGCGGTGAGTCCGCACCGGCGCGCGGCTGGATCGTCGAGCTTCAGGCACGCGCGGACGGCGTATGGGGCAAGGTCGACTGGACGCCCGAGGGGCGGTCCCTAGTTCTTGGCTATCGCGGCATCTCGCCCGCCATCGTGCACCGCAAGGACGGCACCGTCCTGGCGATCGCGCGCGCCAGCCTGACCAACACCCCCAATTTCCAGGGACTCACGTCCCTTCACAGTGAGGAAAAGAGCATGGATTTTCGTGCCTGGCTGATCGAGGCCCTGGGTCTCGCAGCCGACGCCACCGATGATGCGATCACGGCGGCGATCAAGGACAAGTTGAACGCCAAGCCTGACGACGCGGCGGTGAAGACCGCGCTCCAGTCGGCGCTGGGCCCGATCGCCCAGGCGGCCGGCCTGGCGGCGACCGCCGACGCGGCCGCCGTGCTGGCGGGCGTCCAGCAGCTGCGTTCGGGCGGTGATGATCGCATCACCGCGCTTCAGTCGGAGCTGACGACCGTCACCACGCTCCTCAACAGCACGGTCGAGGCCGCGTCGCGCAAAGCGGCCGAGACGTTCGTGGACGGCGCGATCGCGGCAGGCCGGGTCGGCGTCAAGCCGCTGCGTGACGAGTACATCTCCATGCACATGGAAGATGCTGCACGGGCGCAGAAGATGGTCGGCGCACTCCCGATCCTGAAGGCCGGCACCACCATCACCGGCGAGCCGGCCGCCACCGCCAAGGACGGGATCGGCGACGCCGATGCCGCCGTCATCGCCCTGATGGGCATCGATCGCGCGGAGTACGCCAAGGAATTGGCGGCAAGCTCCGGTAGCAAGGAGAGCTTCTGATGGTTGCGCTGACCGCAGACCGCAACACGCCCCGGCGTGAGAATCCCGATGTCGAAGGTCACCCCGTCAAGGGCGGTGCCAACATCTTCGCCGGCGCGCTGGTGATGCTCGATGCCGCCGGCTGGGCCGTGCCGGGTGCCGCTGTCGCAGGACTGACCGTCGCCGGCCGGGCCGATGCACCCGCTAGGGCCGTGGTCAACGGCGATGCCATCGTCACCACCCGGCGCGGCGTCTTCCGCTTCGCCAACAGCGCTGGCGGCGATGCCATCACGCGGGCCGATATCGGCAAGTCGGCCTACGCCGTCGATGACCAGACGCTGGCCAAGACCGACAACGCCGGCACGCGCAGTGCGGCCGGGATCATTCGCGACGTGGACGCCCAGGGCGTCTGGGTCCGCATTTAAGGGCACCGAGAACCATGATCATCAATGGCGCCAACCTGGCCGCGCTGCGCACCGGCTTCAGCACCCTGTTCAAGAAGGGGCTGGGGCAGACGTCGTCGCAGTACAAGAAGTTCGCCACCGTGGTCCCCGCGACCACCAAGGAGCAGAAGTACGGCTGGCTCGGCAAAATCCCGAGCGTGCGCGAGTGGATCGGCGCGCGCGTCGCCCAGAACCTCAGCCAGTCGGACTATGCGATCAAGGAAAAGAAGTGGGAGCTGACCATCGGTGTCGATCGCGACGACATCGAGACCGACAATATTGGCGTCTACTCGCCGATGTTCGAGGAAATGGGCCAGTCCACCGGGGCGAAGTGGGATGAACTGGTCTTCTCGATGTACAAGCTCGGCTTCGAGCTGCTGTGCTACGACGGGCAGTTCTTTTTCGACACCGACCATCCCGTGCTGGCCGCCGATGGCACGGTCCTGTCGATCGCCAACACCGATGGCGGTAACGGCCCGGCCTGGTTCCTGATCGACAACAGCCGCACGATCAAGCCGGTGATCCTCCAGCAGCGCAAGGACTTCAAGTTCGTCTCGAAGGATGCCGAGACCGACGACAACGTCTTCGGGCTCAACGAGTATCTGTACGGTGCCGATGCCCGCGCGAACGCCGGCTACGGCTTCTGGCAGTTCGCCTGGGGTTCGCGTCAGCCGCTGACGCCCGACAACTATGAGAAGGCGCGTGTCGCCCTCATGGAGATGAAGGGCGACTATGGCCGCCCGCTCGGCATCCGCCCGGACACGCTTCTGGTGCCGCCGCGCCTGGAACGCGCCGCCAACAAGATCCTGAAGAACGAGAAGGGTCCGAACGGCGAGGACAACGAGTTCCAGGGCACTGCAACCGTGGAGGTGATCCCGTGGCTGGCGTAAACGATACCCCGCGCGGCATTCGCCGCCCCCGCCCCGAGGCGGCCGTGGCCCGTGACACGGTCGCTGCAATCCCGGCGACCGCCACCGCGCCCCTGGGCGACACGCCGCCGCCCAGCGACGTTCTGCCAGTGGCGACGGGAGGCACGACGATCGCGACCGAGGCCGCGGCGCTCCCGGACCCTACGATCGTCGCGGAGCCGGGCACGCCGCAGCCCGTCGTGACCGCCTCGCCGCCGATCGCGGCCGAGGCGACCGTGCTGGACGTGCTGAAGGGCGCGGAAGCCGGAGTATCGGTGCTGGAGCCGGGCGCGGTCGAGCAGGAGAAGCCAGCGGTCGCGGCGCAGCCGATGATCGCGATCGACGCCGGCGCTGACGAAGCGCAGCGCCAGTCGCTCCTCGACAGCGCGGCCGCCGCTACCCTCTCTGGTGCCACGCCACCTGCGGCACCGCCCGCCGCCGCCATCGATCGCGACCCGGCGTTCCCCAGTGCCAAGGTCACGGTCGTGACCGTCGTCGGCCCTGTCCAAGGCCGCCGCCGGGCGGGCTTCGCCTTCGGGCCGGAGCCGCGCCACTTCCTCTCGACCCAGCTGACGCCCGAACAGGCTGAAGCGATCGAGGGCGATCCGATGCTGGCGGTCGGCGTGCGCGAGCTCAACGAGGAATCGGACGAGGTCCGCGCGATCCGCTGGGGCATGCTCTGATGCGGATGATCCGCAACCTGGGGCTGGCGGGCGCGATGATGATGGGGGTGGTGATGAGCCTCCCCGCATCGTCCGCGATCCATCACGCGATCGCCCCCGACACGAGCAGCCGGGCGGCGCGCAGCATCCGTCGCGCCAGGCGCGCGCTGGCCAGCACGCCCGCGCGTTACCGTCGCAGCCGCAACGCGCCCCACCGGCGTAGCATGCGCGCCAACCGGCTGTACGTGTCGAGGCGTACGCGTCGGCGTCACCGGCGGGCGCGCGCGGCATGACCTATGCCACGCTCGACATGCTCAAGGGGGCTTTTGGCGAGGCCAACCTGATCAGCGCCACCGATCGTTCGGGCTTCGGTTCGATCGATATGGCGGCGGTCGAGCGGGCTCTGGCGGGCGCGGATGCGACGATCGATGCGGCACTGGCGGTTCGCTACCGACTGCCGCTGGCGGTGGTGCCGACCATCGTCAGCGAGATCGCCGTGTCGATCGCGCTCTATAAGCTGCACGTCTTTGCGCCGGACCAGAAAGTGAAGGACGATCACGACCAGGCGCTGAAGGACCTGGACCGGATCGCCAGCGGCGCGCGCAAGCTCGATGTCGCCGGCATCGAGCCGCAGGGCTCGGGCTCGGGCGGCGTGATCGCCACCGATCGGGTGCGGCCGCTGACGCCCGAGACCATGCGGGGCTTTATCTGATGGCGTCCGCCCCGGAGCCGCTTAGCCCGCTGGTCGCGCCGCTGAAGACGATCGCGGCCTTGCAGGGCCGCATCTACGGTGCGGCCAAGCTGGAGGAGATGGCGCGGACCGGTGGCCTCGCCCAGGTGACGCCTGCCGCCTACACGTTGGGGCTCGGCGTCATGGGCGGTGAGCCGGACGCGGCGAGCGGGCTCTACCGCCAGTCCGTCGTCTGGCTGGAAGGGGTCGTGCTGGTCGTGCGCTCCGCCGGCGACGCGACCGGGGCCGCCGGCCTTCAGCAGCTTCGCCCCCTGATCCACGCGACGATCGAGGCGATCGCCGGGCTCGACCCGCCCGACAGCCCAGGCGTCTGGCGGCTGGTGAAGGGTGAGCTGTTTTCCCTCCAGGCCGGGTGCCTGACCTACCAACTCGATTTTGCGATCGATGACCAATTGAGGATTGCGCGATGAAGAAAGACCCCGCTGACCAGCCGCAGGACACCTCGCCCGAGGCCAGCACCGTCACCCCGGCCGGCGACGATACGGCAGTCCAGGCGACGCCGGCCGATGCTGTCGATGAGCCCGCCGCCCCGGCCTTCGATCTCGCCGTCGAGTGGCCCGCCACTGGCGGCACCTATGTCCGCCAGGCGGACGGCACCCTGACCAAGGAAGGCTGATATGCCAGGGCCAATCTATTGGAAGTCCAAGACCATCCTCGTGAAGCCCGAGGGGGCTTATGCGGTGGACCCGAACCCGACCGGGGCGCTCAACGCGGTGCTGCTGACCGACGTGCAGTTCCAGCCGATGGAAGGCGAGGATGTCAGCCGCAATCTGGAGCAGCCCTATATGGGCGGGCAGGAACAGGTGCCGGTCGGCCTTCGCGGCATCCTGACGGGGTCGTTCGAGCTTCAGGGCTCGGGAACGCCTGGCAAGGTCCCCGCCTGGGGTCCGCTGTTGCGGTCGTGCGGCGTCGCCCAGATCGTCACCGCCGATACCTCGGTCGAATATGTGCCGATCAGCGAGGGCCATGAGAGCTTTGCGGCCTACTTCCACCTGGGGCCGTCGCGCCATGTCCTGCTGGGCTCGCGCAGCACGGGCGTGATCACCATGAACGCGCAGGGCATCCCGGTGTGTCGGGTGACCATGACCGGGCTGTTCACGATGCCGTCCGACACCGCGCGGCCTAATCCGACGCTGACCGACTGGCAGCGCCCCGATGTCGTGACCAAGGCCAATACGCCTGTCTTCACGATCGGGGGCAAGACGTTCAAGCTGCGCAGCTACGAACTGAACCTGGGCGTCGATGTGCAGCCGCGTATGCTGGCGAACGACGAGTCCATCCTGATCGTCGATCGCGCGGAATCGCTGACCACGACCGTCGAGGCGGTGCCCTATGCCGAATTCAACCCGTACGACGTGGCGAACAAGGGCCTGCGCCAGGAGATCGTGATCCAGCACGGCAAGACGGCGGGCAAGATCGTCACGATCACCACGCCCACCTCGACGCTGCGCCGGCCCTCGGGCGTCCAGAACCAGCAAGGCGTGGTGGAATGGCCGCTCGCCTTCAATCCGTTACCGAACGCCGGCAACGACCAGTTCAAGATTAAGCTGACCTGAAGGGGGCACCTGACCAATGTTCAAGATGATCCAGAACCCGGAATTCGATGCCACGATCGAGGGCGCAATGCCGGGCGACGAGGCGGACGAATTCACCTTCAAGGCCCGCTTCGTCGCGATGAGCAGCGAGGAGCGCAAGGCGTTCGACATGGCGACGGTGGATGGGACGACGGCGTTCCTCCAGAAGGTCTTCATCGGCTTCAGCGACGTGACCGACGCCGCCGACAAGCCGGTGCCGTATAGCGAACAATCGCGCGACTGGCTGATCCAGCAGGACTGGACGCGTGGGCCGCTGCTGCGCTCCTATTTCAAGGCGATCGTCGGGGCTGCGTTGGGAAACTGAAGGCGGCGGCGCGCTACTGGGCATCGGGTGGCGCGCCCGATCTGGAGGAAGCGGCGCGCGACGCCGACGAATGGGGTCTGTCCGACATGGCCGCCGAATTGGCGGCCGAGGAGCCCGAGGACTTCGGCATATGGCCCGAGAACATGGGCGTCGCCGATGCCTGGCTGGTGGTCTGCACCCAGTGGAACACCACCGCGCTGCCGACCGGCCAGGTCCTCTACCACGGCCTGCGCTACACCGATGTGCAGGCCGGGCTCGGCGGGGCGGCGATCGACCTGTCGCCCGAGGACTGGTCGAAACTACGATTGATGGAACGGGTCGCCGCAGCGATCCAAAATGGGCGACGAGGCTGACCTGACGTGACGATGAAAACCAGCATTGTCATCGGCGGTGACAGCAAGGGCGCGGTCCAGGCCGTCGAGGAACTGAAGGGCGGTGTTGTCGAGGCCGGCAATGCCGCCCGCGCCGCATCCGCACCGATCCAGCAACTCGACGCCGCCCAGCGCCAGGCGGCGACCAGCGCGCGCGGCGTCGCCCAGGCGGCTGGCAGTGCGGCATCGGCGGTGGGCGCTTCGACCGGAGCGACGCGGGCCGCGACCACCGCTGCCCAGGCGCAGGCCACCGCGCAGGACGAGCTAACCCGCCAGCTGCGCGACCAGCAGGAAGAGATCGCCCGGCTTATCACCGCCAATGAGGCGGCCGCGCAGTCTATGGCGCAGATGGCCGACCGGATCGGTACGCTGGAAGAGCGGCTGGCCGGCTCGAAGAAGGGCCATGTCGAGGCGGCGAACGGCGCGGCCGCGCACAAGGCCGCGATGCAGAACCTGTCGTTCCAGATCCAGGACGTGGGCGCGCAGCTTTCCACCGTGTCCGGACCTGAAGGCCTGATGCGCATCTTCGCGCAGCAGGGCGGCCAGATCTTCTCGGCGCTGGGCGCGATGTCGCAGGCCGGTGGCGGGGCTGCGAGGAGCCTCGGCGAAGTCGGCAAGGCCAGCGAGGATGCGGGCAAGGATGCCGCCGACCTCGGGCAGTCGGTGGTCGATGTCGCCGACAAGGTGGAGAACACGGGAAGCAAGTTCGGCGCGGTCGCGGGCTTCCTGGCGGGGCCATGGGGTGCCGCGATCCTGGTGGCGGTGTCCGTCCTGACGCCGCTGGTCGGCAAGCTGTTCGAGGCGGACGATGCCGCCGAGAAGGCCGCCAAGGGCGGGATGGAACTGGTCGATGCGCTCGACAAGCAGAAATACGCCACCGATGCCGCGCGTGAGGCGATCAAGGCCTATAACGAGCAGCAGGAAAAGTCGCGCAAGCAGCAGCAGCTGACCACCCAGGCGACGATCGATCAGGCCACTGCCAACATCAAGGAGGCGGAGACCAAGCGCCAGGTCACGGCAGCGCTAATTGCTGATCGCATCGCGCAAAGCCGTGATCCCAACCGTGCGGTGAGCGGGTCGGCTGCCGGCGTCAGCACGACGTTCCTCAACAACATCGACCTCGCCGGCCTCCAAGCTGACATGAAGGTACAGGATGAGGCGCTCAAGCAGCTCCGACAAGCGCGTCGCGAACTGATCGGCGATTTTGCCAGCGCCGAGGCCAAGGCGGCGGGCGATGCGCTGGCGGGGATCAACCGCAAATATGACCTACTGGCGCAAAAGGCGCGTGAGGCCGCCGCCAGCAACGACCGGCTGACGGTCAGCCTCACGAACACCCTGAAGGCCAACGAGAAGGCGCGCCAGGCGGAACTGGAAGAGGAGCGGAAGCGGCAGCGAGACGCGAACCGCAAGCCCGAAAAGGTATCGCTCGGCGACCAGCTCCAGCGCGAACAGTCGGCCAATCTGCTGGCCTATGCCCAGCGTTACACCGGGCGCAGCGAGAACAACGCTGGCGACCGCAACGTCCTGAACGACCTGTTCAAGCAGGCCAATGTCGCGATCGATCCCAAGATCACGGCGTGGTGCGCGGCGTTCGTCAACAGCGTGCTGGCGGCCAACGGCTTGCAGGGCACGGTGACCGCCAAGGGCGCGGCCGACTTGTCGGCGCGGTCGTTCCTCAATTACGGCCAGTCCACCGACGATCCCAACAAGGGCGACATCGTCGTTTCCCGGCGCGGCAGGAACGAAGCGCAGGGCCATGTCGGCTTCTACCAGGGCACGGACGCCAAGGGGAACATCCTGGTCCTGGGCGGCAACACCAGCGACAAGGTCGGCACCTCGGCGATCGCGCGCAAGGACGTGCTGGGCTTCCGCCGTGCGCCCACGGCGGCCGAGGCGTACAAGGATGCCGAAAAGAGCGCGCAGGATGCGCTGAAGGAGTTCCAGAAGGACCTGGAACAGGTCACCGCCCAGTATCTACCCGCGACCGCCGAGGCGAAGAAGTACGCCGACGAACTGGCGCGGATCGACAAGCTGGCCAAGTCCTACGATCCCAAGAAGGCCGATAGTGGTTTGTCGGCCGAAGATGCCGAGGCGGCGCGAAAGGCGCTGGCGACCTCGCATGAAAAGCGGCTGAAGGAGATCAACACCACGCCCGAGCAGAAGGCCGCCGAGGACGCCAAGAAGGCGATTGACGGCGTCATCTCATCGCTCGGCGAGGAACTGACCGCCCGCAAGGCGCTCGATCCGGTCACCAAGGCGATGGCCAAGCACCAGGACGAATTGAACAAGCTGTCCGGGGAAGCGCGGGTCAAGAAGGAAGCCGAGCTGCGCGCCGGCTATGCCCAGGTCGAGGCGTATAAGGAGATCGAGGAGGCGACGCGAGCGGCCGCGCAGGCCCAGCGTCAGTTCCAGGACCTGGCGCTGGACGCCTTCGACGCAATCGTCGTCGGGGGCGAGAAGGCCGGTGACGTGATCGACCGCCTAGCGCAGACCATCGCGTCGGCCGCGATCGAGGCGACCGTGTTCGGCACCGGGCCGCTGGCGGCGCTGCTGAAGGCCCCCGGCGCTGGCGGCAAGGGCACGACCGCGCCCGCCGCGTCCGGTGTCACCGGCGTTGCCGGCCAGCTGGTCGCCGACCAGATCGGCAAGACGACGGGCAAGTCTGTCGGTGACCGGCTCGACAAGCTGTTCGGTGACAAGACGAGCAAGGCCCAGCTGCTGCAAAACGCGGGCTATGGCTATACCGCTGCCAGCGTCACCGGCGGCAACGGTATCGGTGGTGCACTGGGCGGTGCGCTCGGCGGCAAGGCGGTCAGTGCCTTGCTGGGCAACCTGGGCGGCTTTGCCGGGCCGATCGGCTCGGTCGTCGGCGGTATCCTGGGCGGGATCGTCGGCAACCTGTTCAACAAGCCGAAATCGGGCAGCGCGGTCATCACCTCGGTAGATACCGGCGCGACACTGGGGGGCAACAAGGAGATCACCGCCGCGCTGTCGGGCAGCGCCAAGTCGATCCAGTCGGGCATCCAGAAGATCGCCGACCAGCTGGGCGGCGGGGTGGGCGCGTTCAACGTCTCGATCGGCAAGCGCGAGGATTACTACCGCGTCGATGGCAACGGATCGACGCGGGTATCGGACAAGCATCCGGGCTCGGGGCTTCTGTACAACGGCAAGGATGAGGCGGAGGCCATCACCATCGCGATCGCCAATGCGATTGCGGACGGCGCGGTGACGGGGCTGTCGCCAAGGGTGCAGCGTGCCATCCAATCGACGCCGGACATCGACAAGGCGTTGGCCGAGGCGGTGAAGGTCCAGGACCTCGAACTGACGATGGGCGGCATCACCGCCCAGATCGACAAGGCGTTTGCCGACTTCGAGCGCCAGGCCAAGGACCGTGTCCGGATCGCGCAGACCTACGGCTTCGACGTGGTGGCGATCGAGAAGAAGAACGCCGAGGACCGGGCCAAGCTGGCCGAGCAGTTGACCAAGCAACAGGTCGGCAGCCTGCAAAAGCTGATCGAGGAAATGACGACCGGGTCGCTGGCCGAAGGTACGGCGATGGACAAGATCGCGGCGGTCAACACCTCGATCGCGAAGGCCAAGGCCGACCTAGACGCGGGCGTCGAGGGGGCGGGCGACACGCTCGCCTCGCTCTACCAGCAGCGCCTGGCGCTTTCCAAGGAGGCCTACGGCACCACCTCGGGCTATGCCGCCGATCGCGCCGCCACGCTCGATGAGGCGCGGACTGCGATCGCCAAGGCCAATGCGCGGATCGTGGCGGCGTCGGGCGACACCACGAGCGACCCGGCGCTCAAGACCACCAACGCCGCGATCGCCGCGACCAATTCGGCGCTGGATGAGAACAATGACCAGAATGCCCGCATGATCGTGGCGCTTGAGCGTAGTAACGAGCTGTTGGCGTCGTTGGCCAGCGGCAGCGGCCCCTATTATAGCAACTTGAAACAGCTGGCCGTCGTCTGACACTGGCGCACGGTCACGCGATCGGCTAAGCCACCACTCGGCGAACACTTCCGCTGCCGACCTCATGCCCGCCTAGGCGGGCATATTTTTTGGGCAGGCACTGGGGCACTCGCATGAGGTGTCCAATCACCCGCCCCTTTCCGTCTGATGGCCGCCAACGTCGTATTGGTGGAGGCGCGACCGCGTAGCGCCGGTGACGGGGCCGCCGTCACTGTTCGCCTGGCCGGGTGCGGCGGGTCCTATCCCTATTTCTACGACAACGCGCATTGGAAGGCCGGCATCGCCGGATTGCCGCGTACCATTGCATCGCTCGATTTCGATGGTGAGCAGCTGGGCGGCGGTGGCGTGCCCCAGGCCATGGAACTTGGCTGGTCGCCGGCAACTCGTGCAGCACTGGCCGAGGTCGCCGCGCTTTACTGGGCAGATGCCTCCATCACGGTGCGGATCGGTCCGGAGGGCGAAGCGCTGCCGCCGATCGCGGCATCCGGCCTTGTCCTGGACGGTGCGGTCGAGGGGGGCAGTTTGCGCATCGCGCTGTCGGACGCGGCGGCCGAGCTGAAGAAGCCGCTGCTGACCGATCGCTTCCTGGGCACGGGCGGGATCGAAGGCCCGGTCGAGCTTGAGAACATCATCAAGTCCCGCAGCTGGGGCCGGTGCTTCAATGTGCCGGGGCAGCTCATCGAGCGCGCGAATAACATCTGGTGTTTCGGTGATCCGCGTCGCGCCTGGCAGCGGTTCGTCCAGGTGCGTGACCGGGGCGTGGCGGCGACGGAGGTTCTGTTGCTCGCGTGGCAGGGTACGCCCGAGGCCACCTTCGCGGCGCTGAAGGGCGCGGCTGCACCCGAGGGCGGGTGTGTGGTCTGTCCGTCGATCGCTTGCGTGAAGTGGTGGGCCGAGCCCGCCGGTGACCTGAAGGCCGACATCGAGGGCGAGACGGCGGGCGGCTATGTCGAGACCGCCCCGGAGATTGTGGCGCGTCTGGTGGCGGTCCGCTCCGCGATCCCGATCGCGGCTGGCGCGGTAGCGGAGGCCCGCGCCTGGCGTCCTGCACCTTATGGCTGGCGCGTCGATAACGAGTCGACCACCGCCGCCGACGCGATCAGCGAGGTTCTGGGCGACGTGTCGCTTTCCTGGCTGCTGATCGGTGGCGCGATCCGTTTCAGGCGCTGGGAATGGACGGCATCGACGCGGGTGGCGCGTAGTCACCGGGTGTCTCGGCGCTCGACAGTGAAGCCGGTGGCCACACGCAAGCTGGGCTATCGGCGCAATTGGTCGCCGATGGCGCGTGGTGACCTGGCGGCGATCGTGTTGGCAACGGACGTTGCCTATGAGGATGGCACGCCCGTGGAGGCGTTGAAGCCTGCCCAGCCCGGCGCGGACAAGACCGCCGACCATCCCGAGGCATATGAGGAGTGGACGGGTCGCAAGGCGGTCGATGTGGTCGCCGACCTCAATCTGAATATCATCAACGTCGCCAAAGAAATGATGGTGAACGGCACCTGGCGCGCCAACACGGACGACATCATCTTCGTCGATGGCAAGCCTGTCCGTCAGGTGGTCGAGCAGTTGGGTGTGACAAATGAAGATCACACTCTGTTCATCACGAAATTGCAGGAGGTGGACAGCAGCACGGGCACGGCCAAGTTCGTGAATGCGGCCAACGCGGACGGCCATATCGTCGGCATGACGGCAATCGCGGGGGGCGAGATCAACCAGCTTAGCTTCGTCGCTGAACGCTTCCTGTTCGTGGACAATGGCGGGGGCAATGCCATCGTCGCCATGTCCTATGACACGACGGACAAGACCTGGCGGCTGGGTGCGATCGAAGCGACCCGCGTCAAGGCTGACACGATCGTCACCAAGCACCTGGTCACGTCCTCGATCAGCCAGACGCGGGTGGCCCCGGTCAGCGGAAATATCTCGATCGCCCGGAATGCCAGCGCCACCATCGTGAGTGTGCCGATGACCAAGCAGGAGCCGGACAGCGTCATGAAGGTGACGTTCTTCGGCATGTTCGAGTCCGACGACGATATCCAGATGACGTGCACGGTCGAGGTGGACGGCACCACGACCTATCCCGGTGGGATCATTAACAACGTGTACGACGGCGCGCAGAGTAAAGCGAAATCGTCACTTACGCCGTTCGTCTACATCCCGGACCTACCGGCGGGCGATCACACCTTTGTGTTCAAGGTGGTCAATCAGGAAGTCGATCCCATCGCGCTGATCGTCAAAATGGGGTCGGCCATGGAAGTCCTCGAACTGAAAAGGCCGCTTCTCTGATGGCTGACCAGACGCTTACTCCGCAGAATGTCGCGGACTTCATCGCCGTTTGGCAGGCGTGGGGCGCAAGCGTTGACCAGTTTAACGCATGGATGATGGGCACCGCGGCCGGGGGGCCGAACGGCGACGGTCGCTACCCGCTGACCAACCGCAGCAACCAGACGGTGCTGGTCATGTGCCCGGCCAAGCTGGCGACACTCGTTCCGACCGGCCAGCCCTTCGACTGGCTGTTCGACTGCTACGGCCCGCGCGAGATGGTCCGGGTCGCCACCGGCCTGTCGGCGCTCCGCGCGCCGCGCGTCCTGATCCTGTCGGACATCCGGGCGTTCGTGGACGTGGCCGACATGTCGCCATCGCAGTCCTACGGGATCAGGATGAACGTCCGGGTGGGTGGCGCGTCGATCCTGTCCGCGCCGCTGCGCATCCTGCCCAGCCAGCTTTCGAGCAAGGCGGACGGCACGCCGCAACCGACAATTTCGACCCCGCGCATCCCCGACGACGCGCTGGTCAGCATCGATGTCGAGGCGGAGGGATCGGGCGCGCGGGGCCTGAAGGTCTATCTGAAGGGGAATTACGAATGATCCTCCAGAGCCGAAAGCCGCGCGTCATCCTGCGGGCGGATTTCCTGACCGGCGACTATCAGGCGAACAATGCCGCGTTCGCGTCCGCCATGGCGATGAAGGAGATCGAGATTGCGGGGCCGGGCGGGGTGTCTGCTGCATCGTCCGGTGCACTGTATATCGCCCCGGCCGGGCAACCCCGGATCGTCCCCGGCCTCGGTTTCCTGCGCGAACCTGCGGCCAAGAACCTGCTGTTCATGCGCAACGCCGCGCCGGTGTCGATCGAGGGGTGGACGCTGCTCAACAGCCGACCCAGCGGCGCGTCGGCCGCCCTTGTCGATGATACCGACAGCCTCCGGTTTGCCCGCACGCCGGACGGCAGCGAGTACATCTTCGCGGCGCTGCTGGATGCCGGCGTCATGAACGGCAAGGTGGTCGAGTTCTACAATCCGAGCACGACGACCGACTTTGCCATTCCGTTCTTCAGCGCCGGGGCGGGTGCGCGGGTGGCGTCGAGCGTCTACGCTAAGTCCATCACCGGAGCCTGCTATCTGACCGTCACGGGTGGCGGCGGATCGACGGCCGACTATTTCGGCGGGCAATGGGCGCGGATCGGCCGCGTGCACACCGCGACGACTAACGGCGGGCAGGGCCGCCTTGTGGTGCGGCCGGGCGGCCGGGTCCGCGTCATCCTGGCGCAAGTCGAGATGGAGGTGATCACCAGCCCCATCGTCACGGTCGGCCAGCCGGTCGCGCGCGGTGGCGACATATTGGAGGTGCGCGGGCGCAACCTGTTCGATCGGCCGCATACGATCGTCAT